>Ga0079224_100015413_pt1 | contig 10707 bp, 9 predicted proteins | sample Stecom2015_FD_80414 | JGI IMG/M metagenome (GOLD analysis project Ga0079224, IMG submission 80414) | Agricultural soil microbial communities from Utah to study Nitrogen management - Steer compost 2015 | ecosystem: Environmental > Terrestrial > Soil > Agricultural land | place: USA: Utah...
CATGAGCCTGGAGCGGCTCGGCGTCGACCACCTGGACATCTACTTCGCCCACCGCTACGACGACGAGACGCCCCTGGAGGAGATCGTAGAGGCTTTCAGTGACGTCGTCAGGTCTGGACGCAGCCACTACTGGGGCACGAGCATGTGGCCGCCCACGAAGATCGTGGAGGCCGTCGCCTACGCCAAGGGGCATGGGCTGGTAGCGCCGGTGACGGAGCAACCTTCCTTCTCCCTCCTCGACCGCGAGCGCGTCCGCGACCAGGTCGCTCCGGTCACCGAGCCCAAGGGCATCGGCCTCGTCGTCTTCAGCCCCCTCGCCCAAGGCATGCTGACCGGCAAGTACGACGACAGGGTGCCCGAGGGCAGCCGCTTCGCGAACTTCTCACAGTTCAAGGAGCGGTTCATGACCGAGGAGAACGCCCGCCGGGTGCGCGCCCTCAAGCCCATCGCCGACGAGCTCGGCGTCACCAGAGCCCAGCTCGCCCTCGCCTGGATCCTCGCCCAGCCGGGCGTATCCAGCGTCATCACCGGCGCCACGCGGGTCGACCACGTCGTCGACAACGCTGCCGCCGCCGAGGTCGAGCTCTCCGACGAGGTACTCCAGCGGATCGAAGAGGCGGTCGCCTGACGAGGCTCTACACCGCCGAGCAGATGGCCAGCGCCGACCGCCTGGCGGGCGAGGCCGGGATCTCGGTCGACGAGCTGATGGCGGCGGCGGGTCAGGCCGTCGCCAAGGAACTGATCGCCCGCTTCCCCGAGGTGAAGCGGGCGCTAGTCCTCTGTGGCAGCGGGAACAACGGCGGCGACGGCTACGTGGCCGCCGCAGCGCTGCAGCGCCGCCTCCAGGTGACCGTCCTGGAGATGAGCCCCGAGCCGAAGTCCGCGGCCGCCGCGGCGGCGCGCCGCCAGCTGACCGAGACCGGGGTGAGGCCGGCATCGCTCGAGGTCACGGCGGTGAGCGGTTGGCTGGAAGAGACCGACCCCGACCAGGGCGTCGTCGTGGACGCGTTGCTCGGCTCTGGCCTGGCGCGCCCGCTGGAAGGCGAGCTGGCGAAGGTCGTGAAGGTCGTCAACGACGGCAGCGTGCCCGTCGTTGCCGTCGACGTACCCACCGGCGTCGACGCGGACCGAGCCACCGCGCCCGGCGAGCACATCAGAGCCGACGTCACGGTGCAGCTGGCCGGAGCGAAGGTCGCCTCGGCCTTCTACCCGGTACGCGGCGCGTTCCACGGCGCTCGGGCGGGACGACCCTCGGAGGTGGTCGTCGTCGACATCGGCGTGCCGAGTCAGGTACTGAGCGCCGTATCCCCCACCTTGTACCTGGACGCGGCGACGGTCTCTGCGTGGCTCCCGCGCCGTGAGGCGACCGCCCACAAGTACCGCGTGGGGACAGTGACCGTCGTGGCCGGCTCGGTGCGCTACCTGGGCGCCGCCGAGCTGGTATGCCGCGGCGCGTGGCGCGCCGGCGCCGGGCTCGTGACCCTCGCGGCAGCCGGCCGGCACCCTTCGGCGTGGCCCGAGACGGTCTGGGCCGACCTGCCGGCGGGCGGCTGGCCGCCGGACGACCTCTCGGAACGAGCGGCCGAGGCGCTGGTGATGGGTCCGGGGCTCGACCCGAGCGAACCCGGTTCGCCCCTGTCTCGGCTGAGGGAGGTGCTCCAGTGGGCCCCCGGACCAGTGGTGCTGGACGCTGGCGCGTTGGCGCCCGACGTCCTCACCGACAGGCTGCCACGGCGGGAGGGCACGGCGGTGATCACGCCGCACCATGGAGAAGCGACCAGGTTGCTCGCGACGTTCGGCCGGCAGGTAGACCTCGCCCTCGACCCGTTGGAAGGGGCGCGTGCCCTCACGGAGGTCACGGGTGCGATCACGGTGCTCAAGGGCCCCACCACCGTCATCGTCGCGCCGGACGGCCGCGAAGCAGTGAGCGACCGCGGCCATCCAGGCATGGCTAGCGGCGGGACGGGAGACGTGCTCGCCGGAGCGCTGGGTGCGCTGCTCGCGGCTCCGGATGGAGACCCGTTCGAGCGCTGCTGCCTGGCGGTATTCGCCCACGGCCGCGCCGGAGAGGTCGCCGCCGAGGCTCGCGGCACCGCCCTGATCGCATCGGACCTGGTCGACGTGCTGCCCCAGGTGCTCATGGGTATCGCCGAGGCCAGGCCGCTCAGGTAGGGCTCGGGCCGGCGTGGTGTTAGCCTTCCCCGGATGCTCAGACTGGAAGTGCCGGCCAGCAGCGCGAACCTAGGACCCGGCTTCGACGCGCTGGGGCTGGCGGTCGACCTGCGTCTGACCGTGACCGCCGAGCCGGCCGTAGAGGACACGTTCAGCTACGCCGGCGAGGGTCCAGCGCCGGCGGCGCATGGCAACCTCGTGCACCGCGGGTACGCCGCCGCGTTCGCCGCTCTCGGCCACGAGCCCAGGCCCGTCGCCTTCACACTCGACAACCCCATCCCGCTCGCTCGCGGACTGGGCTCGTCCTCAGCGGCCCTGGTAGCCGGAGCCGCGGCTGCGGACGCCTTCCTGGGCGAGCCCCTAGGCCGGGAGGGGGTGTTTCGCGTGACCGCGGCCCTAGAGGGGCACCCCGACAACGTCGGGCCCGCGGTCTTCGGCGGGTTCGTGGTGTCGGCGGCGGACGAGGCGGGAGAGTTCGTGGCTCGGTCGCTGCCGTTGCCGGAGGACTGGCGTCTGCTCTTCGGCGTGCCGGCGTTCGAGCTCCAGACCGTCGCGGCGCGCGCCGCGTTGCCCACCTCGTACGACCCGGCGCAGACCGTCCTGACGTCGTCGCGTGCGGCGTTGTGGGTCGCCGCCGTGGCCACCCGCGACCGCGCGCTGCTGCGCGTAGCGTCCCTGGACGTGCTCCACCAGCCTTATCGGGCCCGGCTCGTCCCCGGGCTTGCCGCTCTCCTCACGGCGCTGCGCGCAGCGGGCGCCGACGCCGCCTACCTCTCGGGGTCAGGGCCCACCGTGGGAGTCATCGCCGGGGACGAAGCGTTCGAGCGCTGCCGGGCACTCTTGCAGGACTGGGTCGGCAAGCAGGGTCGGGTCATCGCGCCAGGAGCGGCGACCGGCTACACGGTGACCCGGTGCTAGCATCGCGCGCGTGAACGTCGTCCTGGGCATCGATACCTCGTGTGACGACACCGGCGTTGGCATCGTGGCGGACCGTGCGGTGAGGTCCAACGTCGTGCTGTCGCAGACGGCACTCCACGCGGCGTTCGGCGGCGTGGTGCCCGAGCAGGCGAGCCGGGAGCACCTGAGCGCGCTCGACAGCGCCGTCACCCGGGCGCTCGCCGAAGCGCAGCTCGACCTGTCCGACGTCACCGCCGTCGCGGCGACGCACGGCCCCGGCCTCGTGGGCGCGCTGCTGGTCGGGCTCAGCTACGGCAAGGCGCTCGCCTGGGGCCTCGGTGTCCGTTTCCTGCCCGTGCACCACCTCATCGGCCACCTCGCGGCAGCCGAGGCCGAGCCCCCGTTCCTGGCGCTGCTCGCTTCCGGCGGGCACACCGTCCTCTTCCGGGTAGAGGCCTGGGACCGCATCACGGAGCTTGGCCGGAGCCGGGACGACGCCGCCGGCGAGGCGTTCGACAAGGTCGCCCGGCTCCTCGGCCTGGGCTACCCGGGCGGGGCGGCTCTGGCCGAGTTGGCCGCGACGGGCGACGATCACGGCGTCGACCTGCCCTGGCCGATGAAGGGCTCGAGCGACCTGAGCTTCAGCTTCTCGGGGCTCAAGACCGCCGTCGCCCTGCTCCTGGAACGGGACCCCGACGCGAACAGAGCAGACGTCGCCGCCACGTTCGAGAGGGTGGCAGTCGGCTCGCTTGTGGAGGTGACGCTGCGAGCTGCGCGCTCCATAGGGGCCAGGCGCATCGTCGTGGCCGGCGGGGTAGCCGCCAACCGGCGCCTTCGCGAGGAGCTGTCCCTCAGCGGCCTGGACGTCTCGTTCCCGCCACCCAGCCTCGCGACCGACAACGGAGCGATGATCGCGCTGGCGGCGAGCAAGGTGATCGCCGGAGAAGCGCTGCCGCACCCAGACCCGCTGGGTGTCGACGCTCAGCCCTACCTGCCGCTGGCCACCGGCTGATGGCGCCTCGGCTGGCCGTCAACTTCTCGCCGGCCCTCGCCAGCCTCGTGCAGGACGGGAGCGTCACGGTCGACGTCTTCAAGGTGCCGGACTGGGACGACCTCATCGCCGCGGCGAGCGCTCACGGCCCCGTCTACGTCCACTTCCCGGTCGAGCTCGGGGCCACCAAGCTGGGCGTCGACCTGGGCCGCAGCCTCGAGCTGCTCGAGGCGACAGGAACGACCCACCTGAACGCTCACGTCGTCCCGTCGCGTGAGAGGTTCCCTGACCTTGACGTCGACGCGGTCGACGAAGGCACCCTGGACGCGGTGGCCACCGCACTGCTCGAGGACATCGCGACCCTGTCGGAGGCCGTGGGCGCGGAGAGGGTGATCGTGGAGAACGTGCCCTACCGCGGCACGGACCACGGCCTGCTACGCGCCGGGGTTGACCCGCGGGTCATCACGCGCCTCGTGGAGGAGTCGGGCTGTGGGCTGCTGCTCGACCTCTCGCACGCCGTCCTCACCGCGCACGCGCTCGGCATCGCGGTGTGGGAGTACCTTGACCGGCTGCCCACCCATGCGCTCAGGGAGCTGCACGTATCGGGCGTGCGCGAGCTGGAGGGCAGGTTGCGCGACCATCTGCCCTTGACGCAGGAGGACGTGGCGTTGGTGCGCGCGGCCATGGGAAGGGTCCGCGCCGGGGCGTGGCCCGCTCCTGAGGTCGTGTCGTTCGAGTACGGAGGCGTTGGCCCTGTCTTCGAGTGGCGCACGGAGCCCGACGTCCTGGCCGAGCAGGTGCCGCTGCTACGCGAGATCGTTACCTGATCGAGCCCCACAGGCCCGCCAGGTACATCTCCTGCGTCACGACGCCCTTGACCTCCTGCCCGTCCATGATCACCACGAGCTGCTCGTGCGCCAGCATGCTGCGCAGCTCGGTGACCGCTACGTCGGCAGGCGCCTTGACGAGCTCCTCCCACGACGTGATGCGATCGTGGTGCAGGCCGGTGACGCCGATGGGCACCCGGTCCTGGTGCACGATGACCACGCGGTTGTCCATGAGCGTCTGCACGGCGTTGGCCGCGTCGACAACGGGCACCTTCATGGCGACGACGCCGGCCGCGGGCGGCCCCGAGAGGCCGAAGCTGAGCAGCGTGGGGCTGGGGATGCGCAGCGAGCTACGCACCCAGATCAGCGCCGTCGAGTACGCGAACACGAACACGGCGCCTTCCAGCAGACCCGCAGCGTTGAAGTCGCCGAAGCCGAGGCGACCGGGACCGGGCACGATGAGCGCGACCACGTACGAGACGATGAGCGCGAACACGACGGCTGCCAACGCTCCCAACAGCGCCGAGAGCCGCAGCTGAGACGGTCTCCTCATGCGTTCCTCCACTGGGGCTGGGCGGGATCGAGCACGCCCGGCAGGTGGTCAAGACGGTCGACATCGGCCGCCAGTCCGGCGTCCTCGGTCCTGAGCGCCCTGCCCGCGACCCCCATCAGCCGGCTGGCGCGCTGCTCGAGGGTGGCAACGGACGCCGTGCCGGTCAGCAAGCTCAAGGCGACATCGAGGCCGATCAGCGTCGCCAGCGCGACGGGGTTCTTCCTCGACCTGAACGCTTGAGACACCAGGGGCAGCACTGCCGCCACCGCACCGTGTGTCAGCAGAGCGAGGTTCCCGCCCGTGAAGCGCCCTTCCTTGAGCCTGACGTAGGTCCGGCGCTGCTCGGGGAAGGCAGCGTTCATATGCTCCTCGGCCACGATGGGGTACACCACGTCGGCGGAGAGCCCCCCTGCTTCTTCGACGAAGCGGGCCACGGCATCGCCCGTGAGCCACGGCAGGTCTGCCGTGACGACCAGCAGGCTCCTCGCGCCCCGACCCAGAGCCGCACCTAACCCCAGCGCCAGGGAGTCCTCGAACCGGCGGCCCGATGGCACCGGCACCACCCTGAAGTCATCCAGCTCGTGGTCGGTGGGGCCGACGTATACGACCTCCGACACCTTGCCGCTAGCTTCGAGAGCGCTCAGCACGTAGCTGGCGAGCGGCCTGCCCGCGACCGGCAGCAGCGCCTTCGCGGGAACCCCGGCAGCGGCGGACAGCGCGTCGCCAGCGTCGCCGCCGGCGAGCACGACGGCCGTCACCCCGAGCGCGGGTCGCATGGCGGAGTGTACCGCGGGCCCATCATGAGAGGAGCCCGCTCGACAGAGCGGGCTCCCGTCCTGCACACTGTTACTAGGTACCGGACCGTCAGAAGCGAGACTGGCGCACGTTCAACTCGACGGTGCGGCCGGACTCCAGGTTGAAGGTCGTGATGTAGGTGGAGTACCCCGGAGCGATGACGACGAGCTCGTAACGGCCCGGTTGGATGTCGCGCAGCTCGAGGCGGCCCGTGCCGTTGGGGACGTTGCCGGCGTAGCTGCCGTTGAGGAACACGGTAGCGCCGCCCACGTTGGCCTGCACGACCACGGAGGCGCCCATGCCCCGCAGCGACGCGTCAACCACAGTCTCGCGGTTGGGGCGCACCTCGAACGACCGCGTCACGCTCTGGTAGCCGGAACGCTCGAAGGTCGCCTGGTAGCTGCCGGGCTGGAAGCGGATGGAGCCCGTGGGCGTGGTACCGACGTACCTGCCGTCCACGTAGACGTCTGCCCCGCTCGGCGAGCTGGTGAAGCTGGCGGTGCCCGCCGTGACCCGCTGGTTCAACGTGGCGTTGACGGACTCGCTACGTCCCGGCCTCACGTTCACGCTGGTCGTGAACTCCTCGTAGCCGGACAACACGAAGCGCACGTCGTGCCTCCCCGGCCGGGTACCGAACGAGACCGGCGTGAAACCGACGAAGTTGCCGTCCACGTACGCCTCGGCGCCGCTGGGGCTCGTCTGCATCGAGATGGTCCCGTACGCTGCCTCGGCCGGCCTGTCGCCGACGTAGTACAGGGCGGTGTCGGTGACCCAGTCTTCCTGTGGGACGGGGTTCACGACGATCCGGAACCCTTGGATGAAGCCCTCCTCGCCGATCGTGCTGGAGGCGAAGAGCTGGTCTTCCGTCTGGAACGAGGCGAGCTGACTGGTGTTCAGACGCGTCTTGCTGGCGATCGCGATGACCTTCGAGAGGCCGCGCGGCGGCGCGATGTTGAACACGTACCTGGCGTTCCTGGGTGGCAGGGTCACGGTCTGACCGCCGCTGACGCGGTTGTTGTCGTCGAAGCGGTTCGGGAAGATCTGCGTGATGTCACCGTTGGGCTTGACGTCGAACACGTAGACGTAAGAGGTCTCGGCGGGTCGGACGGAGATGCGGACCTCCTCGCCCACGGCGTAGGACGGCGCGCCGTCGCCCGACGTGTCGCGGTCCAGCCATACCTCGACGTCGAAGCTGGGGCGGGGGTTCACCACTATCGCCTGGGGGCTGACCACGATCTGTGCGGAGGCCGCGGAGGCGAAGAGCAAGGCTAGGCCCAACAGTCGTTTGAACATGGCCTGCCTCCTTTCTTCGTGGAGGGTAGCACCGGTCCTTTCATTCACGTGATGGTCGACTTAAAAGGTCCTTCATCCTGAGGTGTGACGTGTTGCACGCGTGTGGTCGCCCCGGCGCGGGTCGGTTAAGTTGGGCGGCATGGACCCTAGGAGCACTCTCTCCCGGCTGGCCACGTCCGGCTTCCTCTCGACCCTATTGGCGCTAGGCGCCTTCGCGACCGCTCAGGACGCGCTGCCCGTAGATGAGGTGCTCGACAACGTCACCGCCGCGGCCACCGAGCTGAACGACGCTGCGTTCCTGTTGACCGGGCGCGTCATAGACGCCGACGGCACCGAGTTCCCCCTCGAGATCGAGATCCAGGTGATGCCCCAGCTGAACCTGGCGAGCGCGTACATCATCCAGCCCGACGCCCTGGCCGACAACCAGATCGTGCTGGACGGCGACTCGGTGTACAGCTACTCGTTCCTCACGCACCAGGTGACGATCTTCGACGCCGACGACCCGGACGCCCTCGGCGGCATGCTGCCCGCCGGCCAGGACGGGGCCACGGCGAACCTCTCGCTGGACCTCGGCCAGATCCTGGCAGGGTACGAGGCTCAGATCGTAGCGGTGGAACAGAGCGACTCGGGAGCGGTGTACCACCTCAACTTCGCCAACAAGGACCCCGCGGCCATGATCCTCGACGTGGACGCCACCGTCCTGGCGTCTGACTGGCTGCCGCGACACCTGGTCTTCAAGGAGGCCGAAGGGCGCGTCGTGGCCGAGCTCAACGCCGAGCAGCTCGTGACGAACCAGGGACTCGACCCCGAGGACGTACGGGCACTACCCGAGGATGCCGAGATCATCGACAACCGGGGACGGTAACCGGCCACCGGCCGCAGGCGAATCTGAAGGGTCTTACTCGCTCCGCTCGCGGGTCTCCGCCTCAATGCGCAGCCGAATCTGAAGGTTCCTTCTCGCTCCGCTCGGGGGTACCTGCCCTGTCGGGCAGCCGAGTCTGAAGTTTCCTTCTCGCTCCGCTCGGGGGTCTCCGCCTCAATGCGCAGCCGAATCTGAGGTTTCCTTCTCGCTCCGCTCGGGGTACCTGCCCTGGCGGGCAGCCGAGTCTGAAGTTTCCTTCTCGCTCCGCTCGGGGGTCTCCGCCCTTTCGGGCGGCGACCCCGAAAGCTCTCTAGACCATCTCCTCCGGCACGACGGCCGCGTCGAACTCCTCGGCGGTCAGGTAGCCGAGGGCCAGGGCCGCCTCCTTGAGAGTCGTGCCCTCGCGGTGCGCCTTCTGAGCTATCTCGGCGGCCTTGTAGTAGCCGATCTTCGTGTTCAGGGCCGTCACGAGCATCAACGAGTTCTCGAGGTGCGTCCGTATGCGGCGCTCGTCGGCGGCGATTCCCTCCACGCAGTTGACCCTGAAGCTCTCGCACGCGTCGCCCAACAGCTGCGCCGACATGAGGAAGTCGTAGATCATCACGGGTTTGAAGACGTTCAACTGCAGGTGACCGTGTGAGCCCGCCACCGCGATCGTCGTGTCGTTGCCGATCACCTGCGCGCACACCATGGTCAGCGCTTCGGCCTGAGTGGGGTTCACCTTGCCCGGCATGATGCTCGAGCCCGGCTCGTTCTCTGGCAGGCGGATCTCGCCGATGCCGCTCCTCGGCCCGGAGCCCAGGAGCCTGACGTTGTTGGCCACCACCATGAGCGCGACAGCGGCCCGCCTAAGAGCGCCCGATGCCTCCACGACAGCGTCGTTCGCCGACAGCGCCTCGAACTTGTCGTCCGCCGTGCGGAACGGGTTGCCGGTCAGCTCAGCGATCTTGGCCGCGACCTTCTCTGCGAAGCCCTTGGGCGCGTTCAGTCCGGTGCCGACGGCGGTGCCACCCAGCGCCAGTTCGGAGAGATGCGGCAGCGCGTTCTCGATCGCTTCGATCGACTTCGCCACCTGCGTCGCGTAGCCGCCGAACTCCTGGCCGAGCGTGAGCGGCGTGGCGTCCATGAGGTGCGTGCGCCCGATCTTCACGACGCCGGCGAACTCGCGCGCCTTCGCCGCCAGCGCCTGGTGCAGGCGCCGCAGGGCGGGCAGTGTGTGGTCGGTCAGCTTGCCGTAGGCCGCGATGTGCATGGCCGTGGGGAAGGTGTCGTTCGACGACTGGCTACGGTTGACGTCGTCGTTCGGATGGACCGGCGACTTGCTGCCAAGGGGGTTGCCTGTGAGCTCGCTGGCCCGGTTGGCGACGACCTCGTTGACGTTCATGTTCGACTGCGTGCCGGAGCCGGTCTGCCACACGACGAGCGGGAAGTGGTCGTCCAGTTCCCCGGCCAGGATCTCGTCACATACGCGTGCGATCAGGTCGACCTTCTCGCGCTCCAGGCCGGCCAAGTCCTCGTTCACGAGGGCGGCCGCCTTCTTGAGGACCGCGAAGCTGTAGACCACCTCGATGGGCATGCGCTGCCCGCCGATCCTGAAGTTCTGCCTAGAACGCTCGGTCTGGGCGCCCCAGTAGCGGTCCGCGGGCACCTTGACCTCGCCGAGCGTGTCCTTCTCTATCCGGTACTCCATGGGGCCATGCTACTCGCGCCGATCTGGCCTCCCGGCTCGCTCCGCCAAAGGGTGGGGCACGCCTGCGGAGTCACTGGCACAGCGCCTGCACGCACACGTCAAGATACGCCCAGTCGTGGTCCTCCTGCACGACGAGCTTGAGCCACAATCGGCCATCAGCCACGTAGTACGCCGGCGCCTGGGAGGCCCTCAGGGCCGCCAACGAGCTCAGCGCCTCTTGACGGTTCCGGTCGTCGACCCACCAGTCCTTGTAGAGGTAGGCCTCGTTTGAGCCCCATGGCACTGACGCGACGACCGCGTCCCCGGGGCCCACACCATCCGTGAGCCCGATGCGGACATGGGACGGTGCGCCGGAGTACTGGTAGTCGAACTCGGCGTCGTAAGGCACGACGGTCCTGAAGTAGTGCGGCACGGCGTCAGGGGAGCCGTACATGACGTGCTCAGGGCCGGCTTCGCGCCGGATCGCCACGGGACCGACACCGGCCGGCGGACCCGAGACCACGTCGAGCGTCAGGTTGACGAAACGGCCGCCACAGACGTAGGCGTTCCACTGCTCGTTCAATACGCAGCCGGCGCCGGCGAGGAACGGGCTGTTGACGGTCACCCAGCGTCCGGGCGTGCCCGTCA
>Ga0079224_100015414_pt1 | contig 10707 bp, 9 predicted proteins | sample Stecom2015_FD_80414 | JGI IMG/M metagenome (GOLD analysis project Ga0079224, IMG submission 80414) | Agricultural soil microbial communities from Utah to study Nitrogen management - Steer compost 2015 | ecosystem: Environmental > Terrestrial > Soil > Agricultural land | place: USA: Utah...
ATACATAATATAGAATTTTAATTAAATTTAGAGCAAAAAACGGAGGAATTACATATGGCTTTATTAGGGTTTTTAACTATCAGTATTTTTTTGATACTCATTTTTTCTAAAAAAGTATCAGTTATAGTTGCGTTAGTTTTAGTACCTATAGTTTTCGGATTAATCGGCGGGTTCGGATTGGACCTGGGAGAAATGATGCTGAACGGTTTAACTACCGTCGCCCCAACCGGAATAATGTTAGTATTTGCGATTTTATTCTTTAGCATTATGTTAGATGCCGGATTATTCGATCCTATGATTCGCTTTATTTTAAAAATAGTCAAAGGCGATCCGCTTAAAGTAGTAATGGGAACAGCTGTACTTGCGATGGTAGTCCACTTGGATGGCAATGGTTCTGCCACATTCATTATTACAATCTCGGCGATGCTGCCAATTTATAACCGTTTAGGAATCAGTAGACTAGTATTGGCCGGTGTAGTTGCTCTTGGAGCCGGTGTAATGAACATTATGCCATGGGGCGGTCCTACAGCCCGTGCCATGACAGTATTGGGCGGTGAAGCGAGTGACATTTTCAACCCGGTTATCCCCGCAATGATAGCAGGTATTGCTTGGGTATTATTCGCTTCTTATTTAATAGGAAGAAAAGAGCGTAAACGTTTAGGTGTTTTAACGCTTGAGGAAACAGAGCTGCAATTGAAGATCTCTGAAGAAGAAATGAAATATCGTCGTCCTAAACTTGTACTGTTCAACCTTCTTTTAACAGTTGCATTGCTTGTATTACTGGTAGGTGCATGGTTGCCGATGCCTGTAGTGTTTATCATTGCTTTTGTAATAGCACTTATGGTGAACTATCCAAACCAAAAAGATCAGCAATCCCGTATCGCTGCGCACGCCAGCAGTGTTATTCTGGTCGCTACAATGATTTTTGCAGCGGGTATATTTACAGGAGTTTTAAATGGTACTGGAATGATCGAGGACATGGCTTTGGCCTTTGTTAATTTAATACCGGAATCTATGGGAAGATTTTTACCAGTTCTAGTGGCCATTACATCAATGCCTCTTAGTTTAGTATTCACACCAGATGCATACTATTTTGGTGTGTTACCCGTTATTGCTGAAACCGCTGCAAATTTGGGCATTGATCCATATGAAATCGGACGTGCAGCAATATTAGGTCAAATGACTGTAGGTTTCCCTTTAAGCCCACTGACGGCTTCCACTTTTATTTTAATAGGATTGGCGCAGGTTGATCTAGTAGATCATCAGAAATTTATTTTTAAATGGGCATTCATGACAACGATTGTTATGACTGTTGTTGCATTATTAATCGGAGCAATTTCAATTTGAGGTGAAAAGCATGAGAATAGGTGTAGGAACAGGGTTTGCTGGTGACCGTATTGAACCAGCAGAAATACTATTGGAAAAAGGCAATTTAGATTATTTAGTATTGGAATGTTTGGCGGAAAGAACAATTGCCTTGGCTCAAAAAAGAAAGCTGGCAAACAAAAATTTAGGCTATGATCCTTTATTAGAGAAAAGAATGCGTTCTCTTTTACCAAAATTAACGAATAAGAAAACTCGAATTATTTCTAATATGGGTGCTGCCAATCCGATTGCCGGAGCGGAAAAAATCATTTCCATTGCACAAGAACTAAATATTAATGTAAAAGTAGCCATCGTAACCGGTGATGATGTTTTGAGTAAACTGACTGATAACTATGATGTTTGGGAATCGGGGAAAAAGCTCGGAGACTATGAAGAAGTTCTTTCAGCTAATGCCTATATTGGCGCTAATGCTTTATTGGATGCATTAAAGTCGGATGCCCAAATCATCATTACAGGACGCGTAGCAGATCCTTCCCTGTTCGTTGCACCAATGATCCATGAATTCGGCTGGTCCTTGGACGAATTGGATAAAATTGCTCAAGGTACAGTCATTGGTCATTTACTGGAATGTGCAGGACAGCTCACTGGCGGATATTTTGCGGACCCGGGTATTAAGGATATTGAAGGTATGGCAACACTTGGATTCCCGTTTGCTGATATCGAATCAGACGGGACAGCTGTATTCAGCAAAGTTGAGGGAACAGGCGGCGAGCTTACTCTTTCGACGATGAAGGAACAGCTGCTATATGAGGTATTGAACCCGCATGCCTATTATACACCTGATATTATTGCCGATTTTTCAAAAGTGAAATTGGAGTATTTAAAAAAGAACCATATTAAAGTATCCGGCGTTACTGCCGTGGGTAAACCCGAGACGCTGAAAGTCAGCATCCGATATAATGCAGGGCTAATCGGTGAAGGCGAAATTACTTATGCAGGACCTAATGCTGTTGCTCGTGCAGAATTAGCCGGTGAAATTATTCGTACACGTATCGGGCATTTATACAGTGATTTCCGTGTGGACTTAATCGGTCTCAATTCGGCACACCGTAAAAATTTCCGGGATACCGAACCATATGAAATTCGCCTAAGAATAGCCGGAAAAACAAATGATCCAAGCCTTGCAAGCCTTGTCGGCGAAGAAGTAGAAGCATTATATACGAATGGCCCTGCCGGTGGTGGCGGTGCCCGTAAGAACGTAGTGGAAGTAGTCGGCATCATTTCAACATTTATCGAAGAGCAGGAAGTCGAGCTTAATACGTTGTTTAAGGAGTGGAATTCTAATGAAACTGTATAATTTAGCACACTGCAGAACCGGTGATAAAGGCAATACTTTGACGATGTCAGTCATTGCCTATAAACAGGAAGACCTGCCACTTCTTGCAGAAAAACTTACAGTGGATGTGTTAAAACAACATCTCGACGGCATTGTATTGGGCAAAATTGAACGATATGTACTTGAATCTATTGGCGCTATTCAATTTATTTGCCATCAGGCACTTGATACAGGCGTTACTACCTCTTTAACAATGGACACGCATGGTAAAACATTAAGTTATTCCCTTCTTGAATTAGAAATATAATCAATGGAAGTAATAGTTATCTAGGAGGCTAGTTTATGAATAAGGTTTATGAATCTTTCGAAAAAGCTGTTGAAGATATTCAAGCGGGTACAACATTACTAGTAGGTGGTTTTGGCCTTTGCGGTATTCCTGAACACCTGATCAGTGCTGTTCAAAAAAAGAATATCAAAGATTTAACGGTTGTCAGCAACAATTGCGGAGTAGATGACTTTGGTCTTGGTATCCTTTTAAAAAACCGGCAAATTAAGAAGATGATCGCTTCTTATGTTGGTGAAAATAAAACATTCGAACAGCAATTTCTATCTGGTGAATTAGAGGTCGAGTTAACTCCTCAAGGTACGTTAGCTGAAAGAATCCGAGCAGGCGGCGCAGGAATTCCAGGCTTTTATACAGCCACTGGTGTTGGAACGCTCGTTGCAGAAGGTAAAGAAGTAAAAGAATTCGATGGAAAACCGTATATATTGGAAAAAGCTATTCAAGGAGACTTTGCTCTTGTAAAAGCCTGGAAAGCAGATAAATCGGGCAATTTACAATTCCGGAAAACATCCCGTAATTTCAATCCTCTTGTTGCAACAGCAGGTAAAATTACAATTGTCGAAGTAGAGGAACTCGTAGAAATCGGCGAATTGAATCCTGATGAAATTCACTTGCCTGGCGTTTATGTTCAACGGATTATTCATAGTCCCCATTTTGAAAAGCGTATTGAGCGGATCATGCTAAGGGAGGAAAACTAATGGATTCACGTACAAAAATTATTAAAACTGCTGTCCGGGAAATTGAAGATGGCATGTATGTCAATTTAGGTATTGGAATGCCAACTCTTATTGCCAACGAAATCCCTTCAGAATTTAATGTATTTTTACAATCCGAAAATGGGCTGCTTGGTATTGGACCTTATCCCACACTGGATGAAGTCGATGCCGATCTCATTAATGCCGGAAAAGAAACGGTTACGGCAAGACCAGGTGCCGCTTACTTTGATAGTGCCAGTAGCTTTGGTATGATTCGCGGAGGCCATATTGATCTAGCAATTTTAGGTGGAATGGAAGTTTCACAATCAGGTGACCTTGCCAACTGGATGATTCCAGGAAAAGTTGTAAAAGGTATGGGCGGCGCTATGGATTTAGTAGTTGGCGCCAAGAAGGTCATTGTCATTATGGAACATACGAACAAGTACGGAGAATCGAAAGTCAAAAAAGAATGTACATTACCGTTAACAGGAAGAAATGTTGTGCATCGTTTGATTACCGATTTAGCTGTATTTGATTTCAAAGATAATCAAATGATCTTAGTCGGATTACAGGAAGGTGTAACAGTGGAAGAAGTATCCGAAAAGACTGAAGCGTCTTTCATTAATGCATTAAAATAGTACTGTAAACGGAATTCGAATCGGCAATAATTAAACAGAAAAATCCCTCAAGAAATAGATCTTGAGGGATTTATTTTATCGTGAGTACTCTGCTACTTTATTGCGTCCGGCCTGTTTGGCTCCGATATAAAGGGCACGGTCGGCATTGCGTAAAAGCCCTTTCGTTTCATCCGTGTCGTTCGGTACATTCGAAACTCCGATGCTCACTGTAATGAATACCAGCTCTTTCTGGCCTTCCTCGGCTAAATCGGATTCAATTAAGAAGGGCGTTACTTCTACACATTGACGAATCTCTTCACCCAATTGGACTGCTTCTTCCTTCGTCATATGCGGCAGGAGCATGACGAATTCCTCTCCCCCATACCTTGCCAAAACAGAGCCTTCGGGAATAAAGTTTTCCAGCAGCTTAGAAAAATTCTGAAGTATAAGATTTCCTGCATGATGGCCATACGTATCATTTATCCGTTTGAAATAATCGATATCCATCATCAGCAATGAAAACTGCAGATGGGGATTCGCTATAATCCGCTCCTGCTCCATCGCCAGCATTTTATCTAAATAATGATAATTATAGAGGCCTGTTAATGCACATGTCTCACTTTTCTCAACTGCCGCGCTGAAATATTTTGCTTTTTCGAGCGACACGGCAAAATAGGTCGACAATAGATGAACAATATCCATCTGATATTTTTCAAAAGCTTTCTTTTTGCGTGCCGTTAAAATCAATGTTCCTTCCGTCTTTTGATTACGGTGTATAGGAACAATCATGACACTATTCATATCGGATGGAATAAAATCCAGCGCATCTTTTTCCCATTCCTTTGCACTGGAGAACACTTTTTTATCTTCAGTCTGAAAGCAAGTATGAATAAAAGAATCACGGATTGAATCTGATTCAGCCTGAATTTCGATATCCTTTCCATCTACTCTTGCACGCAAAATCACATATTTCCCTTGAATATGATCGACGAGATACATCGCATCATGTGCGAAAAGCTGACTTACACGGTGCATAAACAGTTCAATAATTTGCTGTGCGCTTAAACGGTCTGCCAGCTCATGACCGAAAGCGCTTGCTTTACTGAGCGAATAGTTGACCCGCTCCGAAATATTGTACATTTTTGCAATAAACGTTATCGCAAAAAATGGAATGCCAAGCAGGAATATCGCCGGCGACCCTATTTCATTTATGAGGATAACCAATGTAACGGCAAACGGAATCGTAATGGTCGCACTGCCATAATCCCATAAAATATGTTCACTGAAAAACTTTTCGTTTTCCCCTGTAAAACGGTCACGTATATACAAAATTGTATGATTGATAAACAAATGCAATCCGACAAATATTGTTCCGTAAACAAGCAAGTGCGGTAAATTCGAATTCCCCACTTCAAATCCTGCTAAATGCACAATGCCTGCAGCGAAAAACGACGTATAGACAAACATCCACGAAGTAAAAATAATCCGGTAAAATGCGTCTTTGTGATTTCTCATCTGGTAAATAATCGGCAAAATACTTAACTGAACGATCAGCATTTCTACACCGACACCATACAGTAAAAAGGCAGCCAATGTTACCCATTGCGAGAGAATAATCGTCGTATTTCCGATTTGGAATGGAATCGCTGTAGTAATGAGCGCGAAAATAGTCAAATACAGAAAAATTTCCCAGTCGATTGGCTGACTGGGAAACAGAAAATACAAACCGTACATGAGGGGTAGCCCAGTAGCTAACCAAAGCAATAATACATTCTGTTTTGTTTTTCGATTAAATTCCACCCATGGCCCCCCTTCCATTTAACTGAAATGTCTGACAAAATTTAGTATAACATGACAACTAAGTTATGTAGCATGTTTTAGCTCCTAATTTTTTATTTCTATTATACTAATAACAAAATGATTTTTAGGTTTTTAGCTACATCATACTGTAAAATAATAACATAATTATACAACCATTCAATAATATTATGTGAATTTAGTTAAAAAATGTAAATTATTTATTTAGACTGCCGATTGCCGATTCCACATTTTCGCATAGATAAATCTCTCAATTACTAATTACACTATTTTGAACAGCTCGACTTCGCCTGTTTGCATATCTTTCAACTCGTACAGGCCGCTTTGAATTTCATTTTCTCCTAAAATAATTACTTTCCGAATGTTTTCCCGATTTGCTTTTTCCATTGCTTTTCGCAATTTCTTTCCGCTCATTTCCACTTCTACACGATTCCCTTGCTGGCGCAGTTGCCATGCTAAACGCATTGCTTCTTTTTCTGTATTTAGGGGAATAATAAAAATATCCACCAACGCCTCGTTGGCATGATTTTGTCTTTGCTCCATCGCTGTATAGATAACATCCAGACCAAACGAAATGCCGACAGTAGAAATTTTTTCTTCTGAACCAATCAGTCCTCCAATGGCATTATCATATCGACCGCCGCCTCCAATACTAGATTTTATAGTACCGTCTTTTAGAAACAGCTCATAAATCGTTCCAGTATAGATTTCCAGACCACGGGCTAAAAACGGGTTAAATATACAACTCTCACTGACATTTAAAACTTGCAAATAATTTTGCAGCTCGACTAATTCTTCATAGCCTTGCTGAATCAATTCGTTCTCCAATCGGTACTTTTCAAAATACGCCAGTGTTGGATTAGCGTTCAAAAATTGCTTAATCAAACCAATTGTAGAAGGTAAAAGGTTCTGTTCTTCCAGTTCTTTCAGCAAAGTGATTTGATCGATTTTCTCCATCTTATCGAGTATAAGAATAACGCTGTTTATTTTTGTTTGAGGGACTTCAAAAAATTGCAGTAACCCGGCCAACAGCTTGCGGTTATTGAATTGAATCACCATTTCAATATTCAATTTGTTAAATGAATCGATTGTCATCATCATCAGTTCAGCTTCTGCGGACTGAGATTCAATACCGACGACATCCACATCGCATTGAGTAAACTCTCTAAACCTTCCTGCTTTAATCGGCCCATCCCGGAAGACTTTCCCGATTTCGTAACGCTTAAATGGCATTGATAATTGCGGGTTCATCGCAATCACTTTTGCAAAAGGTATCGTTAAATCATACCGGAGTGCCAGATCACGTTCACCGCGATCTGTTAATGTGTACATTTCCTTTAAAATTTCCGCCCCGCCTGCATATTTGGAAGCCATTAACTTAGTATAGTTTAATATCGGTGTCTCCAATGGCTTGCATCCATACAATATAAACGTATCTTCTAAAGTACGCCGGATATTTCGTCTGATCACTTCCTGTGCCGGCAAGTAGTCCTGGGTTCCTCTTACATTTTGATAGTCCATTTTTTTCATACGAATCCTCCTATTTTTGAGAAATAAAAAAATCGTATAATGATAAAGCTCCCAAAACGGCTTTATTATACGATTCAATGTGAAAAAGTCTTCCTATTCATTATTAAAAATTTAATAAAGATAGCAAGACTACTTAGTATGATGATGTAATTGAGCAAACTGCTGAGAATATATGATGCCTTTCATAAGGTTCTCCCCCTTTTTTAATTACTACACTATACTTGATGCTTCCATAATATGTCAACTTAAGTTTCGGAATTTTCTGTTTTGTAATAGAAAGTTACGGCTTTCTGATATATTGGACTGATGTTTTAATACGGGGGCGGGCACGTTGTTCTAATATGACAGTTGGATTATCTAATAGAAGGGATTCTAAGGGATAGCTTGGTGTTTTATTAGAAGAATGGCTGCCGATTTTAGAAGATTCCGGTTCGTTATTAGAACATCGGTCAGGTTTATTAGAAGATTTCGGGAAGTGACTTCTCGTATAGGTATATTTTGCTTATTTTGCGGGGTATGGTATACGGTTTCGAGTTTTATTAGAAGAGTTGCGCCTGATATTAGAAGATCCCGGTTCGTTATTAGAACATTCACTGCCTTTATTAGCCAATCCCGGATACTTATTAGAACAACCAGCACTTATATTAGAACATCCGACTTTTATTAGAAGAATTTTCGCTTTATTGGAACATCCCGCCAATATATTAGAACATCCACCCCGGACAATTCATTCCCCCTATTAAAACTGTTATATGACAAAATATCCTACTTAAAACGTAATAAATATTACTTAACCGCAAATCTCCATTTCCAGTCTAAATAACTACTAAATCTACCAAGAACTAGTCTTAAGTACTTTAAATTTAAACCGAAAATATAATTATATTTTAACTATGACATCCGGAGGAAATTAAAACTATGAATATTGGAAAGAAATTGTTCGGGAGCTTTGGAATAGTTGTGTTGCTTCTTATTTTTCTCTCAGCTTTTTCTGTCATGAAAATGACTGAAATTGATGAAGATTATTCGTTCGTAATTGAAGATCGAGTATATAAAGTAACGGAACTATCGGCAATTCAAAATGCGACATCTTTGCAAGGGCTGTATATCCGCTCTTATGTATTACGCCAGGACTCTGCTGATCTGGAAAGCCTTGCTACTCAGAGAGAAGCGATTTCAAATACACTCAGCGAGATCGAAGGATTATTCAGAACAGCTGAAATGCAGGATCAGATCAATATTTTAAAAGAAAATCAGGCTTTATATAATGACTATGTAACCCAAGTAGTTGACTATGTGGATAGCGATGAGATTGATAAAGCCAATAATATGCTCTTTGAGTTCGCTGTACCAACTAACCGTATCATTTTGGAAACAATCAACAACATGGTTGATTTTCAAAAGGAACAAATGAATACGACAAGTGATGAAACTACAGCAAGTGCAGGTATTAGTAAAACGATGATGATTACAGTTTCCGTTATTGGTATTTTACTTGCGTCATGCTTAGGTGTTTTAATTACAGCCAGCATTACCCGCCCGTTACGCAGATTAACACATGCGGCAAATGTGATTGCGAACGGTGATTTACGCGAGGAAGATGTTCAGGTCAAATCAAAAGATGAGATTAAGGAGCTTGCGACTGCCTTTAATGCAATGAAAGCCAATCTTGCCAACTTAATCAATAATGTATCGCTGAATGTTTCTAGTACAACAGCAGCTTCTGAACAGCTTGCGAGCAGTACCGATGAAGTGTCGGCTGCTTCCGCTGATATCGCAAAACGTGTGGAAACCGTTGCTGAAGGCGGTAGTCATGCGGCAGCAATCGGAAATGATTGTGCAATCGCAATGGATGAAACAGCTCAAGGTGTAAGCCGAATCGCTGAAGCCGCGCAAGTATTGAACTCACATGCAATGGATATGCAGACAATCGCAGGAGAAGGCGGTCACACGCTACACACAGCTGAACAGCAAATGTCAGTCATTCAGCAGTCTTCTTATGAAACAAAAGAAAAAATTAAGCAGCTGAGCAGACAATCTGCCGAAATCGAAAACATTACGAAAGTGATTACGGATATTACAGACCAGACAAACCTGCTTGCTCTTAATGCGGCAATTGAAGCGGCCCGTGCCGGAGAACATGGTAAAGGGTTTGCCGTTGTCGCTGACGAAGTACGCAAACTGGCTGAACAGTCGAAAAACTCAGCTTCACAAATTGCCGGCTTAACATCGACGATTCAGGAAGATACGAGAGAAGTTGAAGAAAGCGTCAATGCAACGGTTCAAAACGTTGATCAAGGTGTTATTTACTTACAAAATGCGCAAGTTTCATTTAATCATATTGTCGGGTCGATCACAGAGATGACTGCTCAAATTCAGGAAGTTTCTGCATCGTCCGAACAAATTTCTGCAAGTACTGAGGAAGTTGCAGCATCTATTGCTGAAATGGCTCATGCAGCTAACGGGGCTGCTAAAGAGGTTGGCATTGTCCTATCAGCAGTTGAAGAACAGACTGCTACCATGCAGGAAATTAACGCTGTCGCCCAATCATTGAGCGAAGGCGCTGTCGGAGTCCAAGAACAGATCAATCAATTTAAAGTGTAGAAAACATGAAAACGCAAAAGCTGTAACATCAGCTTTTGCGTTTATTTTTAATATTGGATTCTACTAGACTCTCATCCAATGAATTAATCTGCTTGGACCATTTTCACTAGCACACTGGCCAATGCTTTCTTTTCACTTTCATCTGCTACTTTCCATAATTCCTGCAGCACTTTCTCTTCACTGTTTCGAGGTTCTTCGTTTTTAGCTAAATGATCCGCTACAAACTTGGCACCTTTTGCCAACATGTCATCGCTCAAACCTAATCGTTCACCTTTAGCAAGCTGGTCGTTCAAATAGCTTTTGAACGTTGAAAAGCTTTCTAAAATCTGATCTTTTTTTTCTGGAGATAATTCATCAAGTTTCTTGTTAATGTTATTCATTTCACTCATTTTGTAATTCCTCCTAGATTGTGTTTTGGCGTTCCCCTAACAATTACCC
>Ga0079224_100015416_pt1 | contig 10706 bp, 8 predicted proteins | sample Stecom2015_FD_80414 | JGI IMG/M metagenome (GOLD analysis project Ga0079224, IMG submission 80414) | Agricultural soil microbial communities from Utah to study Nitrogen management - Steer compost 2015 | ecosystem: Environmental > Terrestrial > Soil > Agricultural land | place: USA: Utah...
CGAGGGGTACGGCCCCGTCCCCCGAGGCGGTTAGGCTCAGCTCAAAACTCACCGGCTTAGGAGATGGGATCCTCGTGACTGTGACCGACCGTGACAGCCGATCCGCCTATTTGGATCTGCTTCGCCGGGATCTGACCAGATACGGCAGCGACGAACTGGTGCCGGTGGGGTGGAACTGGTTGCACCGGCCCGTTTTCAAGATCGGAAACCTCATGCTGGTGCGCAGACGCCCGTTCGACAAACACAAGCGGGACCTGGGCCTGGACTGGCCGGTCGAGGCGTTGACCATGATCGGCATGAAGCGGCTCACCAGCCTGCAGGAGTGTGTGGAGACGGTGCTCCGCGACGACGTGCCGGGCGACCTGGTCGAGTGCGGTGTCTGGCGGGGTGGCGCGTCCATCCTGATGCGGGCCGTCCTGGCCGCCTACGGCGATGAGGAACGGTGTGTGTGGCTGGCGGACTCGTTCGCCGGTGTCCCGCCACCGGACGCCGAGAAGTACCGCGCCGATCAGGGTGATCGGCTGCACCTGGCGGCGCCAATCCTGGCGGTGTCGGAGGAGGAGGTCCGGGCCAACTTCGAGCGGTACAACCTGCTCGACGATCAGGTGCGCTTCCTTCCGGGCTGGTTCAAGGACACCCTGCACAAGGCCCCGATCGAGCAGATCGCGGTGCTGCGGTTGGACGGTGACCTGTACGAGTCCACGATCCAGGCGCTCGACGGACTCTACGCCCGGTTGTCGCCGGGCGGATTCTGCATCATCGATGACTACCACGCGATCGACGGGTGCCGTCAGGCCGTGACGGACTTCCGCGCGACCCACGGCATCACCGAGGACATCGTGGAAATCGACGGCACCGGGGTGCTGTGGCGGAAGGACTGACGGGACAATGAAACTCGTCCTGGCAGCCTATGGAACCCGTGGTGACCTGGAACCGTCCGTCGCGGTGGGCCGGGAGCTGCAGCGGCGTGGGCACGACGTCCGGATCGCGGTGCCGCCGGATCTGGTCGGCTTCGCCGAGTCCGCCGGTCTGGAGGCGGTGCCGTACGGCTTGGAGACCGTGGCCTGGCTCGACGTCTACCGGGATTTCTGGACCTGCTTCTTCCACGGGTTCTGGCGCGTCCGTCGGCTGCGGGCGCTGTGGCGGGAGATGTGGGCGGCCAGCGACCGGGCCTGGATGGAGATGAGTTCAGCGCTCGACTCGCTGATCGGCGGCGCCGATGCCGTGCTCGCCGGTCAGAGCTATCAGGAGGTGGCGGCCAACGTCGCCGAACACCACGACGTGCCCTTCGCCACCCTGCACAACACCCCCATCCGGGTGAACGGCCGGCTGTTGTGGCGGCTCCCGCCCCCGTTGGCCCGGCTCGCGATGTGGGCATACGACTGGATCGGCTGGCGGCTCAACCGGAAGGTGGAGGACGCGCAGCGGCGGGAACTCGGGGTGCCGAGGGCAACCCGGCCGGTGTCGCGCCGCATCGCCGCCCGGCGCGGCCTGGAGATCCAGGCCTACGAACCGGTGTGCTTCCCGGGGCTGGCCGCCGAGTGGGAACAGTGGGCCGACCAGCGGCCATTCGTCGGAACCCTGACGATGGCCCAACCGACCATGGCCGACGACGCCGTCACCGACTGGATCGCCGCGGGAACGCCGCCGATCTGCTTCGGTTTCGGCAGCATGCCGGTCGAGTCGCCGTCGGACACCGTGCGCATGATCGCCGCCGCGTGCGCGGAGCTGGGGGAGCGGGCGCTGGTGTGCTCCGGGTGGAGCGACTACCGCGACGTCCCGCAGTACGACCACGTCAAGGTCGTGGGCACGGTCAACTACGCCGCGGTCTTCCCACTGTGCCGAGCGGTGGTGCACCACGGCGGGGCCGGCACCCTGGCGGCCAGCCTGCGTGCCGGGGTGCCGACGCTGGTGTTGTGGATAGACGGCGCCCAGCCGATCTGGGCGTCGAGGGTGAAACTCCTCGGGGTCGGAACCGTCCGCAGTTTCGCGAGCACCACGCGGGACACACTGGTGTCGGATCTGCGCCGGATCCTGCAACCGCGGTACGCCGCGCGAGCCCGCGAGATCGCGCGACAGGTCACCCGCCCCGCCGACAGCATCACGCGGGCGGCGGACGCCTTCGAGCGATTCGCCGCTGCCCGCCAGGCGGTGTGAATTGCCGCGGCAACCGTCTCGAACGCGAAAAAGCCCGAATGTCACATCAATTCACCGGGCGCCTGCGCGCCGGCGACGGTGCTAGGGTTTGCATTGTGGGGCGCAAACTCTCATTGCCGACAAGGCTGGTGTTGCGGGCCGTCCGTGCCGAGTACTGGCTGGCCCGCAAGCTGTTGCCCAAGGTCTACTCCAACGACGGGCTGATCTGTTTCAACAGCCACGCGTTCATCGACGACCCGGATTTCCAACGCGCCTATCAACGCGGTGCGCGCGCCCTCGGTGACGAGGACTGGTACCAGTGGCACTGGCGGGTCCACGTCGGGTTGTGGGCGGCCGCCACCGCCAGCAAGCTGGACGGCGATTTCGTCGAATGCGGTGTCAGCTACGGGTTCCTGAGCAGTGCCATCATGGAGTACCTCGACTGGGACCGGCTGGACAAGACGTTCTATCTGCTCGACACGTTCGCCGGGATCGATCCGCGCTACGTGACCGAGGAGGAGCGCCAGTCGGGCATCGTCGAACACAGTGAACAGCTGGTCCGCAACGGCATGTACGTCGACGGGGTCGACGGTGTGCGTGCGAACTTCGCACAGTGGCGTAACCATCGCATCATCGTGGGTGCGGTGCCCGAGACGCTGGACCAGGTCGACACCGACAGGGTCGCCTACCTGCACATCGACATGAACTGCGCGCCACCGGAAGTCGCCGCGCTGCGCCACTTCTGGCCCCGCCTCACCCCAGGGGCGGTGGTATTGCTCGACGACTACGCCAACCGTGGCCGCGATGAGCAGCGGATCGCCATGGACGAGGTGGCGGGCGCGTTGGGAGTGCAGGTCTGTGCGCTGCCGACCGGACAGGGCCTGCTGCTCAAACCGCCGCGGTGAGGCCGGCCCGCCCGCGGGTCAGACCGTGTGCACCTGCGGGGTGTAGAGGATCCAGCGTCCGCCCTTCTCCGTGAACTCGGTCTCCTTGGCCATGATCTCCTCAGCGTGATTCCACGCGAACAGCAGCGCGTAATCCGGGTAGGGATCGGCGAAGGCATCCGGCGGGCACACCGGAATCCGCGAACCGGGGGTGACGCGGCCCTGCTTCTCCGGGGTGGAGTCGCACACCATCGGCAAGAGATCGCGGCCGATGCCGCAGTAGTTCAGCACCGTGGCGCTCCGCGACGTGGCACCGTAGCCGACGACCCGCCGGCCCTCGTCGCGCAGGTCCGCGAGCAGCGACACCAGATCGGTCTTGATGCGCGCGATCTGATCGGCGAACCGGGTGAACGCCTCGTCACCGCCGAGCCCCTGCTCGCGCTCCCCGGCCAGGAACTCCGCGACCGCCTCCGCGGGCTCTCGCACTCCTTTGCGGGCGACGATGTAGCGAATCGAACCTCCGTGCAGCGGAAGGTGTTCCACATCGACCAACTCGAACCCGAAGTGGGCGGCCATGGCCTGCACCGAACTGACCGAGAACAGGTAGATGTGCTCGTCGTAGATCTGGTCGAAGTAGTTGTTACGCAGGATGTCGGCCAACGACCGGTCCTCGAACACGAACAGGCCGTCCGGCGCGAGCAGGTGGTCCACACCTTTGAAGATGGAATCCAGATAGGAGATGTGGCTGAACGTGTTGGCAGAGAAGATGAGATTTGCCGGACCGTGCTCGCTGTGGATCTCGGCCGCGGTGTCGGCGTTGAAGAACGCGGTCCGCACGTTGACGCCGTGCGCGCGGGCGACCTCCCCGGCGCCGGCGGCAGGATCCACTCCGAGGTGGCGCATCCCGGCCGCGCTGAGCGTCTTCAGCATCACTCCGTCATTGCTGCCGATCTCGACGACGAAACCGTCCCGGCCGCCCGGGCAGTTCTCGACGATCTGCCGGGCCACCTGTTCGAAGTGTCTGCGGATCACCATCGATCCGGATGCCCGGTAGGGGTAATCGGCCCGGTACATCTCGCTGGGGGGAACGGTCTCCAACTGCTGCACCATGGTGCACGAGGTGCACACCCCCATCGCGAGCCGGAAGAACGGAACCTTGTCGGCGTCCTCCGGCAGTGCGAAGGCGTTCGACACGGGCTGGCGACCGAGGTCGAGAACCTCACGCAGGACACCGTTGCAGATACGGCATCTGTGGTCGGCCATGTTGCCCCCTATCTCGTGATCTGACATCTCGTGATCTGACGTTGCCGAAGGCGGCGTGACGGGCTTGGCGGAGCCTTGCGCGCCGACGGGGTTCGCTGTTGAACGTAGACGAAAATCTTTGCCCGCACCGCTATTCTGCTTCCCTCATTCCCGGTGGGCCACGCCGGGGGCACACTCGACGGCCGTTTCGAACAGATCGGCGGCCCGGACGACGCTGTCGGCGGGATCGGTCATGCGTGCCGCGACAGCGCGTGCCCGGACGGCGTAGTCCGGGGTGAGGATGCGGCGCAGATCGGCGACCAGGGTGTCGGGCGTGGTGTGGGAAAACCGGCGAGACGTCCCCGCTTTCAGTCGTTTGACCTGGTTGCCCCAATAGGGCTGATCCGCGGAACTCCAGGTGACCAGGCTGGGCACGCCGGCGCGCAGGACGGCGGCGGTGGTGCCGGAGCCACCGTGATGCACGATGGCCCGACACGCCGGGAACACCCGTGCATAGTTCACCGCCCCCACCACCTTGACATGTCCGTACTCCGGCACGCCGTCGATGTCGGTGCCGCCGGCGCAGATCAACGCCCGTTCGCCGAGCCGCGAACACACCGACGCGAACATCTGGACCGTCTGCGAGGGAGATTCCACCGGAATACTGCCAGTGGCAAAGCAAATCGGCGGTGTGCCCGCCGCGATCCACTCGAGCACCTCCGCGTCCGACGGCGTCGGCAGCTCCATCGTCAACGCACCGACGAATGGCCGGCGGTCTCCGAATCCGGCCCACTCCGCGGCCAGTCCCGGCACCGACACCGCGTCGTAGGCCTGGATCTCCAGCACGCCCCGCCGCGCCATCCGGCGCGTCGCCGGAACCCGTGCCGGCGGTAATCCGAGTTCACGGCGCTGCGCGTCCTCCGCACTCCGGGTGGACCACCAGAACAGCCAATCCGAGAGGGCGCCGCCGGCGCGGACCAGCGCCGACGGCAGCGCCGGCACCAGCTGTCCGTTCGGGCGCATCGGGAAGTGGTGCAGCGTCACCAGCGGGATACCGTAGAACTCAGCAACATTGGCGGCGGGCTGTTCGTAGTTCAGACCTGTGGAAAGCAGGTCGCAATGCTGTGCCAGCGACATGAGCGTCGTGCTCGTCGCGGACCAGTGCTCGGCGATCGGAGCCCACAGTTCGCGTAACGCCGATACCGGGTTCCCGAATATCCGGGACCAGAAGTGGCGCAGGAAGTCCTCGCGCAGGAAGTCCGCCAGCCGAGGCCCGTAGGGCACCGCGGAAAGACCTGCGCTCTCGGCGAAGTCGACCAGGTCCGGCGGCACCGCCAGCCGCACCTCGTGACCGCGCCGCTGAAGTTCCCGGCCGATGCTCACCGACGGTTCGACATCGCCGCGGGTGCCGTAACAGGCCAACGCAAACTTCATAGCGGTCAAAGCCTTTCAGCCTGCCTGCGGACGGGTCGAAGTCAATAGCCCGATGGGCAACAGCCTTCACCCGCTGCACGGGGTCTGCAATACTGGCGCATATGCCTCTGCGGAATCGTGTGCGGGAATCTCGCGACCAGGTCTTCCGGAAGCTGAATGAAAAGCTAACCCAACACGGTCAGAAGTTCATCTACTCGTACGCCAGCCGCAGACTCGACGACGACGATGTGGTCTTCCTGAACTACGGCTACGAGGAGGACCCCCCGATGGGCCTGCCGTTGTCGGAAACCGACGAACCGAACCGGTATTCGATCCAGCTGTATCACCGCACCGCCGGCCAGGCGGACCTCACCGGCAAGCGGGTGTTGGAAGTGGGGTGTGGCCACGGCGGGGGTGCCTCGTATCTGATGCGAACCCTGGGGCCGATGTCCTACGTCGGGTTGGACCTGAATCCGGCCGGTATCGAGTTCTGCCGGAAGAAGCACCGCCTGCCGGGGCTGGAGTTCGTGGTGGGCGATGCGCAGGACCTGCCCTTCGGCGCCGAGTCGTTCGACGCCGTGATCAACATCGAATCCTCGCACCTGTATCCACGCTTCTCGCGCTTTTTGTCCGAGGTCGCACGGGTGCTCCGGCCGGGTGGACATTTCCTGTACGCCGACGCCCGCCAACCGCACGAATTCGCCGAGTGGGAGGCGGCGCTGGCCGCCGCGCCGCTGGACATGGTGTCCGCGCGGGTGATCAATGCCGAGGTCGTGCGCGGAATGGAACAGATCCTCCCGGTGTGGGAGGACGTGATCGAACGGGTCGCACCGGCATTCCTGCGCCGTCGGGTGCGTGAGTTCGCACCGGCCCGGCGCGCCTGGGAGGAGCTGCGCACCGAGGGGTCGACCGAGTACCGGATGTACTGCTTCACCAAACCGCCGGAACACGCTGACATCCCCTGAAAATCGCTGAAAACCCGCTGATACAAGAATTTTCACCAGACCGTCCCGAGCGGGATGGGTATAGTCGGTGACATGAACCTGGTCGAGTCGCTGGAACGCGGCCTGAGTTGGCTCGCGTCGCCCAAGCGCCTCCCGGGGCGTCTGGAGATGGAGACGCAGCGGGGTAAGCGGCTCGAGCTGGAAGTGGTGTCCTTCGCGATCCGGGCACCCATGGCAGGTGTGACACTGCGTATTCCGTTGTTCGTCATGCTGATGCCCCGGGGATCCTCCCCGATCGACGGTTCGGAGGCCGGGCCCCGGGACGGCCGGACCGAATCGTAGCCGTCTGTCTGCCAAAGGGTCTTACGCAGAAGATAATTCGAGGCGGTGACTCCGCCGCCGCTGCCGGATAGCAAAGTGCCGCGTTGTCGGCGGCTGGGCTGAGTGTCCATACGATCACGCGCCGGCCTGATGTTGCCCGAATCACCCTCGGAGCGAGCAGCTTCGGACCGTCACCGGGGCGTTGTGCCGGCGCTGTGTACGTTGCTGAGATGTGCGGGAGTGACGTCGGCGCGGGCTCGGTCGGCGATCGTCGTCGGCACGCACGACCGGCATCGTCGCGGAGGCGCACACTTCGCAATGTAGTGACGCCATCGCGCAATGGTATTGACCACGGCATAGCGATCCGGAACGCCGCCGGAGCGAATTACCGCAGGAGTAAATAATGGTGTTTCGAATTTGGGAATGTATATCCGACAATAAGTCCAGTTATTTGGTTGCCGATTGCTGAGATTGCCACTCGGCCGCATATTCCAAGCCGGATTCGTGAAATATGCCGCTCGCGGCCACATAACACTCATGAAGATGCAATATGCGCAAAGCGCGGAGAATGCCATGAAACCGCTTTCGACCTGCGATAACAAATCTACTGATGGGTATTGGTGAATTAATCGCGAACGTCTCCGCCCATTTCTGGAACGCAAACCTGAGGAAGTCCTTGAAAAAGGCCAAGCGCCAACTTGCGACATGCCGGTATGTTTGGGATAACTCTGCGATGTCCGCCAAAAGCAGCAGCTTGGAGAAAAGTGAGCACCAACCCGTTTGATGACGAAAACGGCCGCTTCCTCGTCCTGGTGAACGACGAGGAGCAACACAGCCTGTGGCCGACGTTTGCCGATGTGCCGGCCGGCTGGCGGGTGGTCTTCGGGGAAGCGGACCGGTCTGCATGCCTGGAGTACATCGAGCAAAACTGGACCGACATCCGGCCCAAGAGCCTGCGCGACAGGTTGGCGCAGGGAAGCAGTCATTAGGCGAAAGCGTCTGAGGAAGATGGTCAATGGAACCTGTCGATGAAGCGTTACCGCTGACCCGGGGCCAGCTGGACATCTGGCTGTCGCAGGAAAGCGGACTCGCGGGGGCCGAATGGCAGCTCGGCCTGCTGGGCCTGATCGACGGCACGGTTCACCGAGACCTTCTTCAACAGGCGATCCGGATCGCACTGCAGGAAGCCGAACCCGCCCGGGCCTCCTTCTTCGAAGCGGACGGCCGGGTGCTGCAGAAGCCGCTCGACTACGCGGATCTGGAGCTTCCGTTCTACGACTTCACCGCTGAGGACGATCCGGAACAGAAGGTCCGGGACGTCGCGTCGGCCATGCAACACACGCTGATGCCGCTGACCGGCCGGCTGATCAGGTTCGCGCTGTTCCGCACCCGGACCGATCAGTACTACCTGTTCGGCCTGTGCCACCACATCGCGGTGGACGGGCTGGGGATGGCGCTGGTGAGCCGGCGGATCGCGTCGGTCTACACGGCGTTGGTGTCCGGGAAGCCGATCGGGCCGGCCTATTTCGGGACATTGCGCGATCTGCTGGACTACGAGACGTCCTATGAGGCCTCACCGGAATTCCGGGAGGACAAGGCGTACTGGCTCGACCATCTGCCGTCCGACGACGGACTCGATCTCGCCCTGCCGCCCGCGGACGCTCAGCGCCGCGGCTATGAACCGTCCGCGTCGGTCCCGCTGGATCCGGCCGTCGTCGGTGACATCAAGGTGCTGGCCCGGAACCTGCGGGTGCGCCGGTATGCGATCACCACCGCGGCCTGCGCGCTGATGGTCAGATCCTGGGCGGGCAACGGCGAACAGGTGGCGCTGGACTTCCCGGTCTCCCGCCGGGTGGACGCGGGATCGAAGACCCTGCCGGCGATGCTCGCCGGTGTGGTGCCGCTGGTGCTGAACGCCGCGCCCGACCTCACCGTCGCGGACTTCTGCCGACAGGTCGACATCCGGATCCGGGAACTGCTGCAGCACCAACGTTTCCCGGTGCACACGCTCGGACCGGACGCGGGCTCCGGGGACTGGCGATCGCGGCGACCGGTCTCCAACCGGGTCGCGGTCAACTTCATCCCGTCCCGGCTCACCCTCGATCTCGCCGGTGCCCCACTGACCGCGTCGTACACCAACCACGGTCCGATGGGGCATTTCGGCCTGTTCTTCATCGGTGCCGGCGACGAACTGTTCCTGAGCACCGCCGGCGCCGGACAACCCTTCGCCGGTTTCGAGGTCGCCGAGCTCGCCGCGCATCTGCAGCATGTGGTGTCGGCGATGGCGGCCGACCCGGACCGGCGGCTGTCCTCGATCGAGCTGATCGCCGACCCCGGCCGGTCCGACCTGGCGGTGCTGGGCAACCACCGGGTGCTCGACACGCCGCCGCCTGACCAGGTCGCGATCACCGACATGTTCGCGGCCCGGGTGGCCGATGCCCCGGATGCGCCGGCGGTCAGCGGAAACGGTCTGCGCATGACCTACCGCGAACTGGACGAGGCGGCCAACCGGGTGGCGCACCTGCTGGTGTCGCGCGGAGTCGGTCCCGGAGATCGGGTGGCGCTCGTCGCGGAACGATCCAGCCGGGCTGTCATCGGCATTCTCGCTGTCCTCAAGGCCCGGGCGGCGTATCTGCCGATCGACCCCGCCGTGCCCGCCGCGCGGTTGGAGTTCATCCTGCGGGACGCCGCCCCGGCTGCCGCCCTGACCACCGCGGATCTGCGGTCGCGGCTGGACGGTCAGGTCGGGGAGGTCATCGACCTCGACGATTCGGCGATCGCCGAACAACCGGCCACCGCGCTGCCCGGGCCGGCATACGACGACACCGCCTACGTCATCTACACCTCGGGCACCACCGGAAACCCGAAGGGAGTGGCGGTCACCCACCACAACGTCACCCAGTTGATGGCGCCCCTGGACGCCGGGCTGCCCTATCCGGGTGTCTGGCCGCTGTGCCATTCCCTCGCGTTCGACGTCTCGGTGTGGGAGATCTGGGGAGCACTGCTGCGCGGCGGCCGGCTGGTCGTGGTACCCGAGTCGGTGACCGGCTCACCGGAGGACTTTCACCGGGTCCTGGTGGACGAAGGGGTCACGGTTCTCACCCAGACACCGTCTGCGGTGGCGATGCTCTCGCCCGAGGGGCTGGAGAATGCGGCGCTGGCCGTCGTCGGCGAGGCCTGCCCCGCCGCGGTGGTGGACCGGTGGGCGCCCGGGCGGGTGATGATCAACGCCTACGGCCCGACCGAGACCACGATGTGCGTGGCGATCAGTGCGCCGCTCACCCCCGGATCCGGGGCGGTGCCGATCGGCACCCCGGTGCCGCGGGCGGCGCTGTTCGTGCTCGACTCCTGGATGCGACCGGTCCCCGCTGGGGTGATCGGCGAACTCTACGTCGCCGGTGACGGGGTGGCGGTCGGGTATGTGGGGCGGTCGGAGTTGACCGCGTCGCGGTTCGTGGCGTGTCCGTTCTGGCCACCGGGCAGCCGGATGTACCGCACCGGGGATCTGGTGCGCTGGGGCGCCGACGGGCAGTTGCAGTAGCTGGGCCGCGCCGACGAGCAGGTCAAGATCCGCGGCTACCGCATCGAACTCGGCGAAGTGCAGACCGCGCTGACAGCGGTCGACGGCGTCGAGAACGCGGTCGTCATCGCGCGTGAGGACCGGCCGGGGGACAAACGGCTGGTCGGCTACATCACCGGCACCGCCGACCCGGTCCAGGCCCGCGCCCAACTGGCCGACCGGCTGCCGCCCTACATGGTGCCGGCG
>Ga0079224_100015417_pt1 | contig 10706 bp, 25 predicted proteins | sample Stecom2015_FD_80414 | JGI IMG/M metagenome (GOLD analysis project Ga0079224, IMG submission 80414) | Agricultural soil microbial communities from Utah to study Nitrogen management - Steer compost 2015 | ecosystem: Environmental > Terrestrial > Soil > Agricultural land | place: USA: Utah...
GAAAGTGAAGTCTGAGGCCAAGGCAGAGGCCAAGGCAGAACTTTTTGCAGAGCTTGAAGAGGCTGCGAAAAAGCGGGCCAAAGCCAAATGAGCGACGAAAAGGACAAGCCCGTTTCTTTCTCTAGCTTCACAGGCGACCAAAAAAAGAGCGCACTGGCCTTTGGCGGGGGAGCCGGGTATCTGCTCTATGAAGGGGCAGGCTACGGAATCCTTCAGATCGCTGAGATGTTCGGATACGAGGGGGAGATCAAGCCTCTCGATTCCGACCAACAGAAGGCTTTGGCAGAAGCATCCGCAAGGGCTTTGGCCTACCTGCTTGGCGAGATGGTGTCCAATCCTCTCCTGGCCTGTGTGTTCCTCTTGGGAACCATCCTCAAAGACAATACCACGCTTCGCAAAAAGCCAGAGGCCATCGAAGGAAACGCAGAGAAGGAAGAAGAGACGCAAGCCGCGAAGAAGGCGCTCAAGTGCTGCAAAAACTGGGAATGGCGCCCAGAAGACCGTGCCACAGCGGGGTATGGGCCGGGCGAGGGACATCACCCGGCTTGTCGGCATTTCAAGGGCGCAACATGAGTTGGAAGCGAAAATTCCTTGGATTGCACCTCATTCGCGAGTTTCCCGCAAAGGCGATTCTTTTCTGTGCCATCCCCCAACGCGGCAAGACAACGCGGCTACAGCTTGAGATCGCCAAGGATGCAATCGAGCAGCGAGAGGAATATTTCCGCCCTTGGCCCTTGCCTCGCTTTTGGTCTCCACCTCCCATTTTCTGCTACGATCCCAAAAAAGAGCTTGGCGCGGTGTCCTATGATGCCCTCATGCGTTCCTACGAGAGCACCAAAGAAGAGCGCTACAACGAGACGGCAAAGGAGTTTCGCAAGTTTTTTGGCGACAAAGAGCTTGCCGACTTCGACAACTTCCAATTCTACGACACAGCGGGCGAGGCGGCGATTGCGGCGATGCAGGATATGAGGGGCATCCTTATCGTCGAGGAGCTCTTGACGGTCGATCCATCCGACTATCCATACTTGACAAGGGCGATGGCAATTCGGCGAACAAGCACGGAGGGCAACGGGCTGACAATCTATGCCACGACGCAAAGGCCAAAGATCATGCCGGTTGCAATGAGGGCAATTCCTGATGAAATATGGATGGGTCAAATCGTCGAGCCGATCGATATTGACGCTTTACGCTCTGTCATTGGTCCCCAAAATGCCGCAAGGCTCCCCACCGTCCCAAGGGGCGATTGGGTCATTTACAAGCAGTCGGAGCCAGGAGACGCGCCAAGTGATTGACCTGGAAGACCCAACGCTTATCAGCGAGGCATATCAGTTGACGGGACGAGAGATGCGAGAGCGCCGAAACGAGATGCGCATCTCCCAAAAAACACTCGCCCGCCAAATGTGCGTCCACGCTCAAAGTATCTCCGATTGGGAATGTGGGAGGCGAAGCATCACGCCAGCAATTGGGCGCTTGTTTTGGCTTACATACGCCCTAACAGTACCTCCTAAAGAGGGCGAGGAGTAGGCCTATGCGGTATGTTGTAGGAGTATTGATACTCGGAATCATCCTTCTCCTGGTTGGATGGTTGGTATATTGGCTGATCAAGCGGGCCCTCGCCAAAGTTTCAAAGGAGGGCTCCCAACAATAAGGACGCCCTGCAATGGCCTTTACTCGAATCCTCGATTTCCAAGCAATGCCCGCAACCGCGCCGGGCGGAGTTGTTCCACGAATCGCCAGCATGACCGGGTTTCCCAGAGGGCGAAGATTGGCCCATTTGTGGATCTTCGCTCGGCTGGTTCTGACTCGTGGCGTTGGCGCGGTTCCCCATCCCCCTGAAGCTGTCTCTGACTTTGTGGCGCAAATCAACGGGACGGTGGGTCGCCACTCCTGGTCAATCACGTCTGGTCGCGACCTATACGTCTATCAGAATGTGGCAAGGGGCTCCGTCCTTGCCCACAACTCCGAATTGACGGCGCTTGCAGAGACCTACGATCTCCTGTATCCCATTCCCACGAGCTATATCATCGGTGGCCCCGGTGAGATCGCAACCCGTCCCCCTACTGAAGAGTTCGAGGGTGGCACGCTCAACTTTGTCTTTAGAAATCCATTTACCATCGCGGGTGACGTGAATACGGTTGCTTGCAACCAGCTGGTGCTTTTCGCCGAACACTATGCCCGTGGCGAAGAAGAACTCAGCACGGAAAATCCCGAAATCAAAAAGCTCGCGCAATGGGGCGGATTCTGGGGCAGTCGCACACCTCCCACTGGGACGATTTTCCAGATCGTCGATGTCGTTCCAACGATGGTCTTATTGAAAGACCGGACCTGGACCACGATGCAATGCACTGCGCGAGGACAAGAGCTTTACAGCAACATCATCCCTGAGCAGATGCCCATTCTCGACTCTGACCGCTACAACCGATTCCCGATCGACCCCATCCTTGGGTACGATCTCGCCGCGGTCGTGCCCAACGCAGGGGCCCTTCGCGTCCTCAACGCCGTTCCTGTTCCGACCGCAGCGGGAGCGGAGAACGCCGAGACCTGGACAAAGCTCTTTGACGCTCGCAACGACCGCGATGCAGAGCCACCCCTTATCTTCCAAGCTGATGGCGCCTATGACTTCGCCACAGCGGGGGCTATCGTCGTGGGTCGCCGCGCTGTCGCTGGCACTCCAGAAGTGAGGGTGTGACATGAGAACTGGTGATATCGTCGGACTCATCATCCTGATTGCGGTCGTGGGCTTGGGTGGGTATTACCTTCTCAAGAAAAACACGGTGGCTGCGCCTCCTGGTGCTGCGCCCCCTGCTGTTCCTGCGAATACGCAGCAACCCCCTGCAGCGCCACCGCAGCCAAACCCCCAATCGTCAACGGTGTTGTCGGGGGAGCAGCTGTTAGCGCAAACTGGCATCAATGCGGGAAAAGACGTACTGCTCGCTGGTATCAAGGGGATTTTCGGTTGAGAGGAAAACCAAGCATGCTTCTTTACGTCGCAACTGCACTTGGGCTCGCTTTGGCGCTGTACGTCTCTGCGCAATCACAGGCGCCACAGCAGCAAAAGCAAGCGCCATCCCCGCAGCCACAGGCACAATCACAAGCCCAAAAAATACCCAAGAAGCCACTCCCCAAAGAGGCTGTCCCTGCGGTGGGATGGATGTATTCTCTCTTCTGGCTGTACCAAAAATCAGGCGTCTATGATGGCCTTTGGTTCAATCAGTCGGACGCGTACAAGAATGCCGCGCAATCTTGGGCAGCGGTAAGCGCCGCAGCCACGGGACAATACATGCAAGCCGTTGCAGGGATTGTGTCGTCTATCCTTGAAGCCGTCGAAGTTCCTGGTCGGATGAGTCGGGAATACTGGCAATCGTTCAATATCGCATCGCAGTACATTGAGAAAGTGGGGCCACCTCCAACGTCAGCTTGGGTCATCCAGGCCGCAAAGAGTGGGACAAAAGCACCCATCTCGCCCCATTACAGCGAAGGCGACACTTGGGCGCCCACGGCAGGCCACACCATTGCCCAAAGACTCCTCGAAGTCCTCGCCCGGCTTGACAAAGACGGCTATGAGCTTCCCAAAGAGCCAGAGATCTGGGGGCCAAAACGTCTTCGAGATGCCGGCTTGTCTGTTGTCAATGACGGCGAACCTTTTAAACCCTCGGGGCGATATCCGTTTGCAGTCAATGCCTATCTGGCCTCATATCAGACCGCGCTCACAAGGTTTATCCCTGAAAAGGAGCTCCTTGCGAACATGAACGCCACGGGCCGGGCCCCTTGGGAGCATTTCAGGGAGGTTGTTGGCGCAAGAATGGCCGCGATGGGAGATCGAGGATGGTACGCAATGGACCAGACTGGTGCATATTGGCTGGCCTGGAACCTAAAGAGGTACACAAGCAGCGAAGCCCGACTTGAGCCCCCTGGAAACAACGAGGGCGCCGTTGCTGCGGTAGAAAGGGCACTTGCGCCCACATCGTTGTCTCTGCAAAAGGCTCCCATTCGCTCAATCATCCCGACCCTGATCACGTTCGAGGTCGAAAATGCAGTCGGACAGATCGCTGTGACCATTCCGCAAGAAGAGCGACGGCGATACTTGAAATGGTACACAAACCCGGGCGGCGGATGGGTGAATACGTCCTATCCCGCCTCTGCAAGATGGTGGGTGTAACATGGGCGGAATCCTCCCAAAACCCACATTCACGGTCAACATTCCGGCTGGCGCCGGGGCTGACCTTCGCACGTTTCAAGCCTACGGAGATGGCTGGATTCTTGCCTTTGCGCAAGAAGAAGGGGCCATCGCATCCTGCACTATCGGGGGCTCTGTTATCCCCAACATGATGCCGGGATGGATTTCAGTGCAAGACGATGACCGCACAATTACAAACGGTGGGCTCAACCCCGCAACAGTTACTTTTTGGCTGATGGAGAAAAAATAATGTGGACGATGGCTTTGGGCATTGCTTTGGGTATTGCGATGGCAAAGATTTTCACCATGATTCTGCAAGGAATCCTCGACAGAATCTCGATGTATGCGATGGATGCGAGTTCGGCGCTTGATCGGCGTGGTGGAAACCCCGGTGGGCTGAGTGGCGCGAATCCCGTTGCTCCGGTGACGCTGTGATGGCAGACATCAGCTGGACCGATCCCCTTTCAATGCTGTCTGACCTCGGAAAGCTCGCAGGGCCCGACACCTACAACGTTGCCTCTGGGGCCAAAAAGGCAGGCCTTAGCTCGGATGTTGGCGCAGGGAACACGGCGTCAACAAAGAGTCTCCCAGATCAGGCAATCGACGCGGTTCGGTCTGGTTGGAAAACCCTACTTCTCCTGTTGGTCGTCTTGTTTGTGGCCTACGTCGCCCTTCGATGGGCAAAGGTGATTTGAGATGAATGCAGCAATCGCCGCTCTCGTGTTGGGCGGCATCTCCTCTGGAATCGGCTATGCTGTGCCAACCACGACAGCGCCCACAACACAAATCAGCTTTTGGGCGTGGGTCGCCGTCAACAAGGGCTTTTCCATCAAGCTCTCTCTCCCTGCGATGATTGTCGCGGGCGTCGTGGCCTATTTTTTCGGCCTTGCGGCTGGCATTATCGCTGGGCTGATTGCATGGCTGCTGGCTGCGTATTCCACGATGCCCGCAATGGACATGAAAAAATGAAAACACTCGCATTGCTCTTTGGTCTCGCAGCGCTCTCTCTGGCGCTCTACAGCCTCTACAATGCGCTTACTGCGGCGAAGCAAAGCGCCAAAGAAACGATGGTTGCGGCGTTGGCATGGGCCTTTGGGTCTGGCATTGTCGCCGCAATCGGTCTTTCCTATGGATTGGGATTCCTATGAGAGTATTTGGATGGATTCTTTTCGTCGTGTTTGGTGTTGGCGGCGTAGGCCAAACGCTTTGGTACGCCTTCAATGAAAAAGAAGAGAATCGACTCGCGAAAATTGCGATGGCTGCGTTCTTTGCGCTGTTTTGGCTGTGGTTGGCTGGCTCTTACATTTTGGGGCTGTATTGATGGGCGCTCTTTGGGCAAAGCTCCTTTCCTGCCGAAAGTGTCAAATCGTCGCGATTGCGGCTGTGGTCATCATTGGAGTGGGCATCTTGCTGTATTTCAAGCCCGATGTCATTGAAGCCGCAAAGACCGCAATCACGGGATCTTATAGCAAGGAGTTCGAAGCCTTTTGGCAGACAGCCGGGCGAGAGGAGTCCAGGAACAAGCTCGATTCTTGGCTTGGAAGTGATGCGGGCGGAGGCGCCTCTGTCGGTTGGCTGCATTTCAACCAGGCATACTCGCTCCCTGCGATATTCCAGGCGGCGAATGATATCAACGCCACGGCATACCGCGAACAATTAGGGGCTTACGCCGACAACTTCTTGGATGAGGCGTGGGTCAAAAAAGCCAACCTTCGAGATCAATCCATTCAAGCGGCTGTTGTGCGGTTTCTTGGGACGCCACTGGGCGAACAAGCTCAAAAGAAGGTTGCATTCGATCAATATTGGGCTCCGACCTTGGCCTTCGTAGCACTCGAAAGACCGGGCGCCGATTCCACATACAAGGTCGTGGTTGCGGCAACAAGGGTATGGACGGGCGAGGCGTATGCCCCTGTAAAGTCTGCTGCTACGGCGTCCGAGTACGTCAATCACATCACCCAAAACCCAATCGGCAAAGATCGATCTGGAGAGATATGGCGCTGGCGTGGCCCTCGGACCCTGAAAAACGCCCAGTCAATGCTTGAAAACGGCGTACTCGCGAACAAATAGGAGTCATTCCCATGGCAAACAGGAAGCAAAAGAAGGTCGCAAAGGCAAAAACGCAGGCCAGGATGAAGGCCGCAAAGGCCTCAAAATCCGCAGAGGTCGCAACGCCAACTGTTGACACCGGAAAAATCCATGTGCGAGCCTATGAGCGGCGGAGACCACGCAAGCGATGACAGCCGAAATTCTCCTCATCTTCGCGAAGTACGTTCTCTCTCCACTATTGGCGTTGTCGATCTCGACGCTGTTGACGTTTTTATTCCGCAAGCAGCTGGCGAGAATCATTCATGAGGCGATTCGAGACGCAGTAAGGGAAGGCGTGGCTCAAGGATTCAAAGATTTATGGGGCGAGCCATCGCAACCCAAGAAGGAAAAGGCCGATGAGCACAAAAACGCCAAAGGGCAACAAGGTCTACAGGGACGAACAGGGCCGCTTTTGTCAAAGGGACTCTAAGCCCTGGGACATGAAAAAATCAAACGTCGCTGGCAGGCGCAACTTGAAGCGAGTCAAAAAGGGCAAGAAGCCCATCCTGCAAGGAAAAGGCAACAAATGCAGTCGGGCGAGAGGTGGACGATGAAAGATGGCATCGAGATGATTCTTTTTCCGGTCGGGATTTTCTTTGCAACCGCAGCGGGCGATTATACGCTCTTGTGCGCGTTGGCCCTCATCTTTTTGTGCGTGTTGCTTGTAAAAATCCTCGAAGTGCTCCGAACCGTCTTTGTGTATGAGCCAGAGCTAGAGGAGACCGTCTTTGAATGAAGAAAAAAAGGCGATGTCTTTGTCAGAAGACACCGAAGCCACCGAGAAGGCCGCGCAAGCGAAAGAGGCGAAAGAGCGCCTTGCTGCGTGGATAACGGTGTTTTTGGTTGCTGTTGTGGCTTCGATTTGGAGCTTTGGGTATAGCTGCTTGCCGGGTTTTCATCGGTCGGAGTCAGAACAGATTGGAAAGACGATGGTGCGGGCTGTCATGGCTTGCGAGAAAAGACTTGCGATCTGCGAGAAACGCTGTCAATCTTCTTCCTCCCCCGATGGCCGCTGAGGTTTCTGCTCCCACCCTTCTGCAACGGTGCCCTTCCCCTTCCTTCGACCTTCGGCCTTTGGCCTTTCGATCACTTCGACCAGCGCAAATGCCTCTTCGAGCCGCCTTGCCTTTCCTCCGCTTCGCCTGGGTCTCGGCTCTGCCAAGCGCATGAGCGCTTGTGTGATATCGTTCATGACCCTATGGATGCTTGGGATGCCATTTTTAGGTAGGCAGCTTCTTGCATGGCGCGCTACGCCCAACAGGATCTTTGCTTGCTCTGGCGATGGCTCGTTCTCTTCGAGCTCGCGCCACGCATTCCCGTATCGACCGCTTCCAAGATGAGAGGCGAATCGCCCCCTGAATTTCTCAAAATTTTCGATCATTTTTCACCTTCCTTTACCTTGAAATACACCGATCTCCCAGCCTTGGAAAATCCATTCTTGGTCACTTTCTTCTCAAGAAGTCCATTCTCCACCATTTTGTTGAGTGCTTGGTGTGCTGTCCTTTGTGCCTCATCTCGTATTTCAGAGTTTTTATATCCCCACGCCAGAAGCGCCTCGAACGACTTAAACCATCGACCTCTGGGGAGCTTCGAAAAGCGTTCTTCTCTTTTCTTGCTGTACCTCATCTCATTCTCCCTTCTCAGAATGGTACTCCATCGCAAAACCCCCCGTTTCTCCCCTCGCAATGTTCGCTATCGCAATTTGGGCAAACATGCGGGCGGATAATCGGGCTTTTATATTTCCAAACGTTGTTGTCATTGCTCAGATACTCGTCAAGCCGCTCTTGTGAGCAAGGATGAATGGAGAAAATTGCTTGTTTGTTGTAGATTGCGCGATGCGCCGGGTATCGCGTTGTTTGCGGAACATGCACGATCACAAAGTCAGAGTCAGGTACAAAAAAAACTTCGCCCCACACCTCTGTTTTGCCAAGAAGCGAGACGAAGGCAGGTCCGTTAAATATCTCCATGGTCAATCTCCATAATTTGTCGTTTGCCAGGCGCCTTAATGCGCCCTGCGTCAATAAAAAGCGCACCCCGATAGGGGCACTCATAGGTTGCCATCACGCTCCACTCTCTCTTTCTTCGCCAGTTCGGCCCCAACACTGGGGCGAATAGTTCTTGAGGCTCTTCTCGCCTCAAGATAAATCCGTCCGTATGACACTGCACTAGAAGGCTTCTGTCACAGCCAAGTAACCCCTCCAACAGTCGCACGCGCCCCATACTCCAAACATAGGATGCTACCTGATGGCGGGACCATGGGAGATAGCGCGTCTCCTCCTGTTTCGACCTTCTGATCCAAAGCGAATCCTCAAGCGACAGCGGCATGTCCCCGATTTCAGGGACACCATGCACGACCGTTGATTCACCCATCTTTTGGGCCAAGCAACCCACAAGCGCCACCTGCAAGCGCTTCACGGCTGGTTTGACTCGCTCGAAGCGTTCATCCTCAGAGAGCCGGGCAAGGTTCGCCATGAGATCAGCGAGTGGCGCTCGAGCTGCGAATCCCCAACCCCTTCGCGGTGTGACTTTGGCGCCTTGCGCCATCGCAAAACGCAACTCCTCTCCCCAAAAGGTATCTTCCCACCGTCCAGGCCCGTAGATGTTTCCCTGCTGCCTGTCCCTGTATGGCAGTGAGCCCAAGCCGCCCAAGGGAACGGCAACATCGCACTCCCAAAGCTCAATCAGGTCGGTTTCGAGAAACCTTCGAGTATGTAGGGCAATGGGTGCCCCACATGGGATTTTTTCTGACAGAAGCCTCGGATAACAAGATTTGATGTCCCACTCTTCCAAGACGCAAGGGCCAACTCCGAACTTACTGTAAACCTCGATGCGAGCGCCTTTGACGGCGCTGCTTGCTGCTTTTGCAGCGAGGCATCTTGTAGGTTTCCAAATCTTGTGCAGATACGGCTGTAGTAGTGATCTCGCTACAGCCGCAATGCTTGGCGGGCTTTCAAGATCATATCCGCCAAAGCCCACACTCCAAAGCATCTCCCCGAACATCTTTAAAAGTTCGTCCAGGTCACTTTGGGAAGCCACTTGGCACCCACCCAGCACCCTTGAAAGGGTGCTTACGCTCGCCTTGAGCTTCTTTGATCGAAGATGGAGGATCTGATTTTGACGCCCATTGATCTCCCACTCCACGCCGCCTTTCGTTGCGCGCCAATAATCAGCAAGTGTGGACGTGGGAATGATCAGGCAGTCGTTGCGTTTGGGTGGCTGGAAGGGTGGGAGCGTCGTCAAGGTGGGCATCAGAACACCGTTGCGCCGATCATGGTCCCTCTTACTCCCTCAGGTGGATTCGCGTCGCTCAAGTAGTTATCCTGGTCCGCGAACTCGACGCCCTGTTCCATGAGCCCTTCGACTTCGAGCTGAAGGTTTTTGACGCTGACCAACGTGGAACGGACCACGCCACCATACCATTTTACGGCGTCATCTGATGACGTCACAGTCACAGCGTAGCTTGCCCTGTCGCCGTACTCGCCCGTCTCCCGAATAAAAGCCCGCAGATCCCGCTCCGTTCCATCCCAATCCCAGCGAACGATTGTCCCAGCCCCTTGCGGGTTTGGGAAGCTGTCAATTTTGGGCATGTTGTTTCTTCTCCGTTGCCGCCCAAGCTTTGGCACACTTCGCAATGGTTGCCTCACCGGATCGCCGCACAAAGAGCCGCTGCGTGGGTCGATTTTTGGCACTCTTGACGAACTCATCGTAGTGCCCCAAAGACACCAGGAGTCGCATTAGGGAGACAGGAACCATAGTTACCCTGCCTCGTGTGGTAAGGATTGGCCCAACGCCCACTTGCTCATAACAATCGAGCCAGCTGCCCCTTTTTACTGTTGTATACGACATCATTTTCTCCTTTGAGTAAAAAAAAGAACCCATCGCCCTGCAAATGTCCAGATGAAACGGCGATGGGCTCAGTGTTCATGCTGTTTCGTAGTCAAATCTCAAAATTGGGTACGGCACCCCGTCCTCGCTCCAATCAGCTTTCGCAGCGGGTGGAGCAGTTCTACAGAATCCATCGAAGCGCCATCGATACCGCTCTTTGTCCTTGAGCCTTGGCAGCACGATCGTCACCGTTTCGTCATTCTCACTCTCCATCACATCTCGCTTGGGTCTCATTTTGTACTGATCCCGTGTTTCTTCTCGATGTTCTCGTACTTTCGCTCCATCGAGACGCTTTCCTGCGTCACCGCGCTGATGGAGCGAGAAAAATTGCTCTCCATTGCGCCTTGCAACTGCGTGTTGAGCCAAGAACGAATCCCGATCAGCAGGTCAGCTTCGGAGATCTCGATCTCTGCGCAGTCTCTCGCGATATCGAGGATTCGAGAGAAAGTCTCGTGATCGATCCTCAATCTGAACTCGTGGCCCTCGCTGACAAGCTGTCCAAATCGCCCAGCCCCCCACACTCCAACATATTCCGCTCTGAAATCCCAGTCTTTCATCC
>Ga0079224_100015418_pt1 | contig 10705 bp, 10 predicted proteins | sample Stecom2015_FD_80414 | JGI IMG/M metagenome (GOLD analysis project Ga0079224, IMG submission 80414) | Agricultural soil microbial communities from Utah to study Nitrogen management - Steer compost 2015 | ecosystem: Environmental > Terrestrial > Soil > Agricultural land | place: USA: Utah...
ATAGCAGAACCTCCAAGACGATATCTCGAAGGCGATGAAGAAGATAAGGATTTACTTTTTTAGTACAAAACAAAATAAACTTTTTAAAGATATTTTATGATTGAAACTGAAAAGGACCATTTCATTGTGAGATATTTAGCTTAGACTCACATAAAATCATAAAAATTAATATGTTCATTAGTACTGAGTAACTTGCACATACTTCCAATTGTGTGATTACTCTTTTTTTGTTAGTAAGAAATTATATAATATCATAATTGCCTCATGCTTTGACAATTGATATTGTTGTAATGATTAGATAAAATAATACATACTTCTAGTTTCTAGAATTAGCTGGATTACATTTAGTTCAATATGCAACTGATTATGTTAAGTAAAAGAGGTTAAAATATGACACATATAATCGTTTATTTTCCTTATGCATTAAAAAAAAATCCAAAGAGTGGATCTGGAGTCCGACCGAAATTGATTGTGGATGCATTTAGGGAATATGGAGAAAAAAAACAAATTGAGGTAATTTTGATTAGTGGTAATTCAAGTGAGAGACAAGAAAGAATTGAAGACTATAAGAATAAATACAATGCGGAAAACGCGCTTTTTTGTTATATGGAGAATAGTACAGTTCCATTCTGGTTAACCGAGAAAGACCATATGCCAAGAAAACCATTTATGGATGCTGCGTTTTGGAAATATTTAAAGCAAGCTAATGTACCGATTGGTTGTTTTTATCGAGACGTTTATTGGCAGTTTGATGATATGTATGTACCTCCTAAAAATATTAAAATGTTGACACCTATAATGCGCTCTATATATCAGAGAGAACTAAAAGTATATAGTAAATATGTAGATATACTGTACCTTCCATCATTAGAAATGAATGAGTATGTAGGATGGAAAGGAACTTTTGATGAGTTGCCTCCTGGAATGCAACAATTAGATAAGGAAAAAGCAACCCCAACTTCGCCTCCAAAAGCTGTTTTTGTAGGTGGGATTAGTGATCAAATCGGTATCATCATGATGTTAGAAGCTTTCAAGAGCTTAAATGAAGAGGACACATATTTGTTAGAATTAGTATGCAGAGAAGAAGAGTATCGACAATATCCTGAAATGCACAAATATAATGAGTACGATTGGCTTACAATAAGTCATAAGTCGGGTAGGGAATTAGATGAAGTGTATCAAAATGCAGCAATTGCTTTAATTCCTAGGGAACGGAATGAATACCATGATTTTTCCGTACCAGTAAAAATGTTCGAGTATTTATCAAATGGTTTACCAATCGTAGCAACTGATTGTAAAGCGCATGCTCGTATTTTAGAGAAAGATGGCTTAGGGATCGTAACAGAGGTAGATGCAAAGAAATTTGCGGAAGGTGTGCTACATGCTCTTGAATCTAGTACGTATGAAAAATTAAAAACAAATATAGAGAATTATGCATATGAACACCATAGTTGGAGCTCAAGAGTTGAAAAAATAGCTACCCAACTAATAAGTAAGCGAAACGATGCTAGGAAATGAAAATAACATGTATTTTCTAGATAGGAGGAGATACTCATGAATGAACAACCGCTAATTTCTATTATTACTCCTTCATATAATAGTAAACAATTTATAGAAGAGACGATAAAATCGGTTATTTCTCAGACTTATACAAACTGGGAAATGTTAATTACAGATGACTGCTCTACAGATGGAACTCGAGAGATTGTGAAGGAATGGATGAACCGTGATAATCGGATTCATCTTATTGAGCTTGCAGAAAATGGTGGTGCAGCAATTGCTAGAAATACATCCATCAAAAGTGCTAAGGGGAAATATTTAGCATTCCTTGATAGTGATGATTTATGGACTCCAAATAAGTTAGAGTTACAATTGAAGTTCATGCAGGATAATGACGTAACCTTTTCATATACAGCCTATGAATTAATGGATGTGGATGGAAATCCAAAAAACAAAGTAATAGAAATGCCATCTAAACTTAACTATCGAGACTACTTGAAAAACCCAATAATCGGATGTCTTACAGCGATGGTAGACGTAACGAAGACAGGTCCGATTGAGATGCCGAATATAAGAAAACGTCAAGATTTTGCATTATGGCTCTCAATATTGAGAAAAGGATTCACAGCTCATGGCTTAAATGAAAATTTAGCGAAATATCGATTAGTTCCTGGATCAATTTCTAGCAATAAAATGAAAACAGCAAAACAAAACTGGAAGGTATATAGAGAAATTGAGAAGTTAGGCGTTATCCCATCTGCTTGGTATTTTAGCCATTATGCATGGAATGCCATAAAGAAATATTATCTTCAATAAAGGGAGTAATACAATGAAAGTAAGAAAAGCAATAATTCCTGCAGCTGGACTTGGTACAAGATTCCTGCCTGCAACTAAAGCACAACCAAAAGAAATGCTGCCAATTGTCGATAAACCAACAATTCAATATATTGTTGAAGAAGCTGTTGCATCGGGAATTGAGGATATCATAATTATTAGTGGTCGTGGCAAAAGAGCAATTGAGGATCATTTTGATAAATCTTATGAGTTAGAAGAAACTCTTGCAAAAAAAGGGAAGACTGCAATGTTAAAAGAAGTGCAGGAAATCTCTAATATGGCAAATATTCATTATATACGTCAGAAGGAACCGAGGGGACTAGGACATGCTATCCATGTAGCTCATCGCTTTATAGGAGATGAACCATTTGCTGTATTACTAGGTGATGATATTGTAAAGTCCGAAGTACCATGTACGAGGCAGTTAATAGAAGTGTATGAAAAACATGGCTCATCTGTAGTAGGAGTCCAAAAGGTAAGTAAAGAGGATGTATCTAAATATGGGATTATTGCTCCTAGCACTAATCCACAAGCGGAAGATAGTGTAATTTCTGTTAGAACATTTGTAGAAAAGCCTTCAGTAGAAGAGGCACCATCTCAATATGCAATTATGGGGAGATATATATTAACTCCTGATATTTTTGATATTTTACATGATATTCCTGAAGGTGCAGGTGGAGAGATCCAATTAACAGATGCCTTACAGGTACTAAATGAGACTCACCCAATTCTAGCTTATGATTTTTCAGGTGTCCGTTACGATGTGGGTGATAAGTTTGGCTTTATTAAAGCAACTATGGACTTTGCATTGGAGAGAGAAGATTTACGGGACCTCTTGTATAACTACTTAAGCACAATTATGAAGCGATAATGTGAGGGATAAATAGATGGAGATTGCAGTAGTTGGAACAGGATATGTTGGACTTGTTACTGGTGTATGCCTTACTGAGATAGGACATTATGTGACTTGTATTGATATAGATGAAGACAAGATTAATTTAATGCGTGAGGGAATTTCTCCTATATATGAGCCAGGTCTTTCTGATTTAATGAAGAAAAATATTGATGAAGGTCGCCTTACTTTTACGTCCAATCATAGTGAAGGATTTGCCAATAAAAAAGTAATTTATATTGCAGTAGGTACTCCGCAAACAAAAGAGGGTAAAGCAGATCTTCAATATGTTGAGAAAGTAGCAGCTGACATCGGTCATCATATAAACAATGATGTGATTGTAGTTACGAAAAGTACCGTACCGGTTGGAACGAATGAAAAAGTAAGAGAAATTATTCGCGAGCTTGTTAACGGAAAGTTTGAAGTGGAAATTGTGTCCAATCCTGAATTTTTACGGGAAGGATCGGCAGTTCAAGACACGTTCCATGGAGACAGAATTGTTATTGGCGCAGACAGTGACAAAGCAGCATCTGTATTAGAGGAAATAAATCGTCCATTTGGAATTCCTATTTATAAAACTGATATCCGTAGCGCAGAAATGATTAAGTATGCCTCGAATGCCTTTCTTGCTACAAAAATTAGTTTCGTAAATGAAATTTCAAATCTTTGTGAAAAGTTGGGGGCAAATGTAGAGGATGTAGCAACCGGCATGGGAATGGATGATCGCATAGGAAATAAATTTTTGAAGGCGGGTATCGGATATGGGGGCTCATGTTTTCCCAAAGATACTAGTGCGTTAGTTCAAATTGCAGGATATGTACAACATGATTTTAATTTACTTAAATCGGTAATAGAAGTAAACAATGATCAAAGACGGTTATTAGTTAAAAAAGCTAAGGAACGTTTTGGTAATATTGAGGGAAAACGAGTTGCAGTGCTTGGACTAGCATTTAAACCTAATACGGATGATATGCGAGAAGCAGCATCAATCACACTATGTGAAGAGCTTATACAATCAGGTGCTGAAGTAGTAGCCTATGATCCAATTGCAATCCCTAATGCTAAGAAAATTTTACCACAATCCATTCAGTATGCAGATTCTGTAGAGAATGCACTAGAAAATGCTGACTTTGCATTCATTGTAACGGAATGGGACGAAGTGAAAAATACAGAGCTGGACGTATATATTAAAAAAATGAAAACACCAGTCATTTTTGATGGTCGTAATTGTTACGCACTCGAAGAGGCTGCAAAGTATGCGGTTGAATACCATTCAGTAGGGAGAAAAACTCAATTTGGGATATAGTTAATAAGCAGGATAGGGAAATCCTGCTTATTTCTGTTGCAATAATTATATGAATTTGACCATTAATTTGTAATTTGTAGTAAAATGTAAGGTATGATAAAATTTTTATGTGAAATTGTCGAATTCCTGATTTTACGTATATCAACTATACAAATTAACAAAGAATCATTGTATTCTCTATTAAATATAGAGGTGAAGTATACCAAGATTGCTGAGGATTTTCCTAGCCTTTGGAATCAATAAATTAAAGCATAGTATTGTGAGGTATTAAGATGGCTGAAGAGAAGCGTTTTATATTGTTTGAGTACCTAATGTTCTTTTGGAAGAAAAAGTGGTTCCTCATATCTTTTCCAATTCTTTTATCAGTAGTAGTAGCTGTTGTATCGATGCTTGTTCCACGAAGTTATGAAGGGAAAGTAGCTTTTTATATTGCTGCGTTAAATAAAGAGGAGTTTAAGGACCCTAATATTTTCCTATCCAAGGATTATATTCCTGACGATATCCCAAATTTATCTGGAAATGTAATAGGCCCCAAAAGGGTTCAGTTTACTATAAAAGGTAACAATAAAGAAGAAGTCGAATCTTCCATCGAACGAATTGCAGATATTTTTTATACAAAATTAATTGACGAATACACAACTAGAAAAAAACAAACTGAGAATGATTTAGAGTTTTTTAATAGACGTTTAAAACAACAGGAGCAAAGAAAAGAAAATATATCTAATAAAATTAATTTTGATGAAATAGAAACTGCAATAGATTTAATAAATGCTTTAAATACAGATTCCAATTCGGAAGAATTGATACAAGAATATGGATTGAAAGTTAATCGTATGAAAAATGATTTAGCTGCATTTGAAGAACCAGGAGAATATTTTAGAACAGTTAAAAAAGAGGATAATCAATTACTGAGTAACTCAGTTTTAGCTTTTATTGTAGGAATATTTCTCTCTATATTAATTTTAATGTTATGGAAATATATGGTTTATGCTAAGGGGCAATTGGAAAAACAGGCTAAACTGAGTTCGAAAATTAACTAAAACTAGGAGATGTAATTAAATGAAACATCAAGAATTAATGAATAAAATCGATTCTAAAGAAGCAGTTGTAGGTGTCGTAGGACTTGGTTATGTTGGGCTTCCACTCGCTGTAGAGAAAGCTAAAGCAGGCTATCGCGTAATTGGATTTGACGTACAGCAAAAACGCGTAGATATGGTTAACCAAGGTGTAAATTATATTGGTGATGTTGTGAACGAAGATTTGAAGGAAATGGTAGATAAAGGGATGTTAACATCAACAACCAATTATGCTGAAATTCAAGAAGTGGATGCAGTAGCTATTTGTGTTCCTACACCACTAGACCAACATCAACAACCTGATACTTCATATGTTCGTAGTTCCGCAATGGAAATTGCTAAGTTCGCACGCGAGGGAATGCTTGTTGTTTTAGAATCAACAACTTACCCTGGAACAACAGAGGAAATTATTGTACCAATCTTAAAAGAAAAAGGTTTCGTTCCAGGGGAAACTATTTTTATTGCATATTCTCCAGAACGAGTAGACCCAGGAAATAAACATTATAATACAAAAAATACGCCAAAAGTAGTTGGTGGGGTTACAGCAAATTGTACAGCAGTAGCGTCTTCATTATATCGCCATGTTTTAGAAGGCGATGTTCATGAAGTTTCTAGTCCTGCTGTAGCTGAGATGGAGAAAATATTTGAAAATACTTTCCGTCATATTAATATTGCTCTTGCGAATGAGATGGCGCTGTTATGTGATCGGATGGGAATTGATGTATGGGAAGTTATTGATGCGGCAAAAACAAAACCATATGGATTTATGGCATTCTATCCAGGTCCGGGACTGGGAGGGCATTGTATCCCAATTGACCCGTTTTATCTTACATGGAAAGCACGCGAATATAATTATCATACACGGCTGATTGAAATTGCTGGTGAAATTAACAATGCGATGCCTGAATTTGTTGTGGACCGTTCCATGAAAATATTAAATAAATCTGGAAAAGCGATGCGCGGTGCAAAAATTACAGTTCTTGGCGTGGCATATAAAAAAGATATTGATGATGTAAGGGAATCCCCAGTACTTAAAATCTTGTCCATCTTACAGAACGAAGGTGCAGATGTTACAGTAGTAGACCCATTTGTAGAAAACTTCAGGTGTGGGGGAGTAGATTTTAACCCAGTAGCTTTAAATAGAGAATTACTGGAAACATCTGACTTAGTGCTAATCGCTACAGATCATTCAACTTTCGATTATGAATTGATTGCGGAAGCAAGTAACGTTGTTTTCGATACGAGAAATGCATTACAATCTATTCAAAATAAGCCAGATAATTATTATAAATTATAATCTAATATTAGGGGCGTAAATGGATGAATGTTATTCATGATTCAGTAGTAATTTCAAATACAGTAAAAATCGGGTACTTTAATGTAATAGAAGAAAATGTCCAGATTGGTGAAAATGTTCAAATTGGAAATCATGTCACCATTTATGCTGGTACAAAAATAGGTGACGGAATACGTATTGCTGATGGAGCAGTCATTGGTAAACAACCGACTCCAGGAAAGACAAGTACAATGAAACTCACAAATGCTATTGAACCTTTAGTCCTGCATGACCAAGTTACGATAGGTGCTAATACTATTATCTATGCGGGAGCGGAAATAGGTGAATCTACACTAGTTGCAGACTTAGCGAGTGTGAGAGAGAACACCAAAATCGGTATTGAGTGTATTATTGGTAGAAATGTAACTATAGAAAATTATGTCTCGATTGGTAATAGAGTAAAAGTACAATCAAATGCCTATATCACAGCACACTCAACGCTGGAAGATTTTGCATTTATTGCACCATGTGTTACAACTACAAATGATAACTTTATGGGACGTACGAAAGAAAGGTTCTCACAAATAAAAGGTGCGACCGTGAAAAAAGGTGCTCGTGTTGGTGGCGGTTCTATTTTATTACCAGGTATCGTTGTAGCAGAAGAAACATTTGTAGCAGCTGGAGCATTAGTTACAAAAAATACCGAACCAAAAACAGTTATAAAAGGTTTCCCTGCTAAAATTAGTAAACAGGTAGATGAACGGGAGCTGTTATAATTTGTTAGAGCAACTTAAGCGATTAGGAGGGGATTCCCTCCTATATGCTCTTATGACGGTTGGAACGAAATTAATTGCCTTCTTCATGCTACCTGTTTATATATTGTATTTGGGAGCTGAAGAAATAGGTGTCATGGAAAACATTGACGCCCTAACTTCCATGCTTACATTTGTTGTTATTTTTGGAACAGACTCAGCTTTGGCTTTTTACTATTTCGATACAAAGGATGAAGCATTAAAGAAGAGACATGTTCAACATGTTCTCATGTTTAGATTATTAGTCAGCTGTTTGTTATTACTTATAGGCGTCATTGCAGGGAAATTATTATCCAATATCATCTTAGGAACTGATAAATATGTAGAACTTATTCATATTGCTTTTATCGTATTAGTATTAGAATCAATTATTACATTAGTTCTAACCTATTTTAGATATGAATTTTTTACTAAAAAAGTTGTTTTTTATACAGTTCTAAAATTAGCTCTTGCAGCATTACTCTCTTTTCTTTTTTTGAAATATTGGATGGCAGAGGTAAATGTTGTCTATTATGCTAGAGCGTTAGGGGCAATATTAATCATTATTTTCGTTTTACCGTATATAAAGAGATTTATTACGTTTAAAATTGATATGAAGTTGATGAAGGAGATCTTAGCATATGCTGCTCCACTTGTTCCAGCCTCTACTGCTTTTTGGGTTATATCCTCTTCTAACCGTTTCTTTCTTAGTCATTATGAAACTTTAGCACATGTAGGTATTTATGGAGTAGCCGTTAAGTTTGCTACCGTTATTACACTGCTAACTTCTAGTTTCCAAATGGCTTGGAGACCGTATACGATGTCAATTAAAGAACGCCCTGATGCAAAGAACATTTTTGCAAAGGTGTATATTATTGTGCTAGCCGGTGGGATGCTAGGTCTACTTGGGATAGCAACGTTTATTCCCTATATACTGCGATGGATGATTGGTAATCCTGATTTTTATGAAGCCAGCCACTATATCACAGTATTAAGCTTGGGTACTTTTTTGAATTTTTACTATTTAATTATTTCCGTTGGTTTATTTATAAAAAAAGAAACAAAAACTATTTCCGTTTATTTCGGTATAGCAGCCGTTATAAGTATTGTATTAAATATTATTTTAATTCCCTTACTTTCCATATGGGGTGCAGTACTCGCAGTGGTAATATCCTATTTATTTGCGTGTATAGTAATTTTCATAAAAAGCCAATCGGTATACCGTGTTCCAGTATCAATTAAGAAGTTACTCTTGCTATTTATAACTGGGGTTATTTCTATGCTCTCGATTGTTTATATACAAGAATATTCTACTTTAAATACGTTTTATATAATAATACCTTGGCTTTTCTACCTTGCAATAGTAGGAGTTACTGTAATACCAAGAAAATATTAATAAACTAAGGGAAGAAAGGGGGAAGTTACATGCTAACGGACTTGCTATTAATACTCATTTGGCTAATAGTAGTTATCATTTCTTTTTGGTTATTTAAATTATCAGCTGGAACAATGTCGATTATGAAGCCAAATTTGTTGTCCATTACGTTTTATTATTCTTTACTTGTTTCTTCATATATTGGGCCATTATTAATCGTATTAGAAAAAGATAAGCATTATATGATTAATGAATTACAAAATGCTGATAAGTATCGTATTACTGGTTTTATTATACTATCAATCATTATGATATTGCTTCCCTTGTCTATGTTTATTGTTAAGCAATTAGCTGGTTTTAATGCAAAAGTAGAAGTTCAGAATTACGTATTTGCGAAGATAAATGATGAAAATCATCTTGATAAATATTACTTTATTATGTATGGTGGCTTAACATTTATATCAGTCAGCGCAGTAGCTTACACAATTATTCATTTAGAAACGATACCAATACTAGCATTATTAACTGGTGGAAACGGCCTAGATGCATTACGAATCGAAGCTTCCCATGGTTTCACTGGTAATCCAATCATTCGCAATGTCCTTGCACTAAACCTGACACCTATATTATCAATGATTACTTTTATATATGCGCATAAGACAAGTAAACTAAAGTGGAAAATATTATTTAGTATAACATTTGTATGTGCTGTCTTTATGCAGATATATACGTTGGCAAAAGGACCAATATTCTTTTATCTCATTATGTTTATTGTTTTAATGATTTATATGGGGATACTCAAACTGAATTGGTTTAAAATTGGAATGGCTGGTATACTTGCGGTTGTAGGATTGGTAATCATGTATGTGTTTATTCAAGGCGTTACAGATGTTAGTCAATATTTTTCTTACAATACTGGGCCAATAGGTAGATTAATCTTATCGCAAATAGCTCCTTTTTATCTTCATTTAGAAGTTTTTCCTTTAGATCCACACATTGTTATAGAGCAATCACGTTCTGCAGCAGTAGTGGCTAAAGTGATTTTTGAGGAACGTGTTAACGCGGGAACATTGGGAGTCTTGAATACATTATTTGCTGGCGAAGCATATGCGATGTTTAGGTATCCAGGTATAATTATCGGAACGATTTATATAGGTGTCTTTATACAACTTATCTATATAATTTTTACAAGATTACCAAAAAACCCTTTGTTTTTAGCTCTTTTCGTTTATTTTTCTGTGAACATTCCAAGAGTAGTTATCGGTGGGTTTACCGATTTTCTATTAAATACATTATGGATAGGGTTACTAATTATTTTACTCGCTCCATACGTATTACTTCAGCTACATCGTGTATATAAGAAAATAAAAGAGGATGCAAAAGTAAAAGAGACGGTTAGTTGATGCTAAACCCTCTCTTTTACTTTTGTTTTATTTTTCGGCTCTATAATATTTGTTGGGGTTGTCCTACAATTTTTATGCAAAAAAATACACGCATATATCCAATTCTCTTATACTTGAATTGTCGAGAAACAAGTGTATTTTGCAATAGAAAAATGCAGAATAATGCAATTAAAAATGCAGAGGTTTGCCACCCAATTAGTTCCTTTTTGACAGTGCGTGGGACAGTCTATAACTCTCACCATGGAATGAAAT
>Ga0079224_100015420_pt1 | contig 10704 bp, 10 predicted proteins | sample Stecom2015_FD_80414 | JGI IMG/M metagenome (GOLD analysis project Ga0079224, IMG submission 80414) | Agricultural soil microbial communities from Utah to study Nitrogen management - Steer compost 2015 | ecosystem: Environmental > Terrestrial > Soil > Agricultural land | place: USA: Utah...
AGCTCCAGGGCGCTCTCGCCGATCGCGAGGACATCGAGATCCGCATCCGCGACTGGTACTGAACCCTTCGCCATGGCGCCGGACGAGGCGGTCTCGCTCTTTGTCTGCGGCGACGTGATGACTGGACGGGGGACCGATCAGATCCCCCCGCATCCCGGCGTACCCGAGCCGCGCGAGGCATACGTCCGCGACGCCCGCGACTACGTCGCGCTCGCCGAACGCGTGAGCGGTCCCATTCCCCGCTCCGCACCGCCCGCCCACGTCTGGGGCGATGCGATCGCCCTCCTCGACGCCGCGCGGCCGCACGCCCGCGTGATCAACCTCGAGACCTCCATCACCTCCCGCGGCCGCTTCTGGCCCGGCAAGGGCATCCACTACCGCATGCATCCCGCCAACCTCCCCGTCCTGGAGGAGGCCGGCGTGGACGTCTGCGTCCTGGCGAACAACCACGTGCTCGACTTCGGTCGCGAGGGACTGCTGGACACGGTGCGCGCGCTGGACGACGCGGGGATCGCGCGCTGCGGCGCCGGCGCGAACCTCGCCGATGCGCGGCGACCGGCCCGCGTGCCCCTGCCCGGCGGGCGGAGCCTTGATCCTCTACGGCTGCGGGGACTTCATCGACGACTACGAGGGCATCGGCGGCTACGAGCGGTATCGCAGCGACCTGCGGCTGATGTTCTTCCCGGCGTTGGATGTGGAAGGCCGCCTGCTCCGCCTGCGACTCGTCGTCCTCCAGAGCCGCGGCCTTCGCCTCTGCCGCGCCACCGAAGCGGACGCACGATGGATGGCCGATGCTCTCGACGGCGTCAGCCGTCCCTTCGGCGTGCGCGTCCTCGCGCGCGGCGCGGAGGAGTTGGAGGCCGTTCCGATCGCCGCGTCCTGAAGCTCACCGCGACTTGGGCTTGCGCGTTCGGCCCTCGAAGGGTTTGCGGCCGGCGGCGCGCGGGCGCAGCGAAGCCTTGCGCTTGAAGATCACGCGGATGGGAATCTCGAGGCCGAAGGTCTCGCGGATGCGGTTCTGGACGTGGCGCCGGTAGGCGTCGGGAACGAGGTCGGGTCGATTCGTCTGGATGACCAGCGTGGGCGGGCGCACGCCGATCTGGGCGATGTAGTAGAGCCGGGCGCGGACGCCCTGCACCACCGGCAGGGCGTGGTGGCCCGAGATCTCCTGGAGGATGCGATTGAGCAGCGGCGTGGGCAGGCGTGTGGAGGCCTGGTCGTACAACCGCGCCGCCAGCCGAAGCACCGCCGTCACCTTCTGCCCGGTGAGCGCCGAGATGAAGACGCGCGGCGCGTAGGAGAGGAAGGAGATGCGGCGTTCGAGGAAATCCGAGTAGGCGCGGCGTCGCTCCTCGCTCGCCTCCACTCGATCCCACTTGTTGACCACCACGATCACCGGCTTGGCGCGCTCCTCCGCGAGCCCGATGATCTTGAGGTCCTGCTCCACCGCGGGCTCGGTGGCATCGAGGAGGACGGCCACCACGTCGGAGCGCTCCACCGCCTGGAAGGCCCGAAAGACGGAGAAGGCCTCCATGCGAAGTGCGATCGAGCGCTTGCGCCGGATGCCGGCGGTGTCGGTGAGGACGAAGCGCCGGCCCTCGAACTCCAGCTCGGTGTCCACCGGATCGCGCGTGGTGCCGGCGACGGGGCTGGTGATGAGCCGCTCCTCGCCGAGGAGCCGGTTGATGAGCGTGCTCTTGCCCACGTTGGGCCGGCCGACGATGGCCAGGCGCACCGGCCGGCTCTCTTCGCCCTCCTCCTCTTCCTCCTCGGCGGGGAGGGGTTCCGGCAGCGAGGCGACCACCGCGTCGAAGAGCTCGCCCACGCCCCGGCCGTGCTCCGCGGAGATCGAGGCCACGTGGCCAAATCCCATCGCGTGGAACTCGGGCCACGTCCCCTCCACCTTGCGGCGGGGGGAGTCGATCTTGTTCACCGCGAGGAAGACGGGCTTTCCGCTGCGCCGGAGGAGGTCGGCGATCTCCTGATCGACCGCCGTCGGCCCCTCGACGCCGTCCACCACGAAGATCACCGCGTCGGCTTCGTCGATGGCCAGCCGGGCCTGGTCGCGCACCTGCTGCATCAGGCGGTCCGGGTTGTCGGGCTCGAAACCGCCGGTGTCGACGAGCAAGATGGTGCGCCCGTCGTGGTCCACCTCGTGGTAGTTGCGGTCGCGGGTGACGCCGGGCACGTCTTCCACGATCGCCACCCGCTTCCCGACGAGGCGGTTGAAGAGCGTGGACTTGCCCACGTTGGGGCGGCCGACGATGGCCACCACCGGATGGCTGCTGGCGCTGCTCATTCCGCGTACCCCAGGCGCCGGAGGGCGTCGCGGCGTTCGCTCCACCTCGGCTCCACCTCCACCTCGAGGGAGAGGAAGACGCGCGCACCGAGCAGCCGCTCGATTTCCGCGCGCGCGTCGGTGCCGATCGCCTTGAGCATCGCGCCGCGCTTGCCGATCAGGATTCCCTTCTGCGAATCGCGCTCCACGTAGATGCGGGCGTGGATGCGGACCAGTCCCCTCCCCCCGCGCTCCGATTCGTCGAAGTGCTCCACCACCACGGCGGTGCCGTAGGGCACCTCCTCGTGGGTGTGGCGGAGGATCTGCTCGCGGACGTACTCGGCCACCAGCGTGCGCTCGGCCAGGTCGGTGTAGACGTCCTCCGGAAAGAGCCGCGGCCCCTCCGGCAGGCATCGGACGACCTCCTCGACCAGCGCGTCCACCTGCTCGCCCTCGAGGGCCGAGAAGGGAACGATCGCCTCGAAGTCCATCCGGTCCTTCCAAGCCGCGATCATCGGCAACAGCAGGTGCTTGGGGATCGTATCGACTTTGTTGATGCCGAGGATCGTCTTCTTCCCCACCTTCCGCAGCCGGCGCAGGATGGAGGCGTCCAGCTCACCGGGTTCCGCCGTCACGTCCTCCGGCCGGCGCGCCCGGCGCGGCGGCTCCACGATGTAGAGCACCACGTCCACCTCCTCGATCGCGGCGAAGGCCTGATCGACCATGTAGCGATTCAGGCCGCGCCGCGCCCGGTGGATGCCGGGCGTGTCGAGAAAGGCGATCTGGGCGTGCGGCAGGGTGAGCACGCCGAGAATGCGGTTGCGGGTGGTCTGCGGCTTCGGCGTGACGATCGCGACCTTCTGCCCGAGCAGGCGATTGAGCAGCGTGCTCTTGCCCACGTTCGGGCGACCGACGATCGCGCAGAATCCCGATCGGTGGCTTCCTCGCTCCAAGGTTCAGGCCGACGCTTCTTCGATGCGCACCGTCTCGAGGACGACGTCGGTCCTCGGCCGGTCGTTGGGTCCACGAGCCACGCTGGCGATGGCGTGCACCACCTCCATCCCCTCGACGACCACGCCGAAGATGGTGTGGCGGTTGTTGAGCCAAGGCGTCTCCACCTCGGTGATGAAGAACTGCGAGCCGTTCGTGTTCGGCCCCGCGTTCGACATGGCGAGCAGGCCCGGGCGGTCGAACTTGCGCCCGCTCTGGAACTCGTCCTCGAAGGTGTAGCCGGGGCCGCCCCTCCAGTTGCCGAGCGGATCGCCGCCCTGGATCATGAAGTCCGGGATCACGCGGTGAAAGATCGTCCCGTCGTACAGCGGGCGCTTCACCGTTTCGCCGGTGGCCGGATCCCGCCACGCCTTCGTCCCCGTGGCGAGCCCGACGAAATTCTCCACCGTCTTGGGCGCCTCCTCGGGGAGGAGGCGGACGCGGATCGCGCCCATGGAGGTCTCGAACGTCGCGTACAGTTCCCTGGCCATCGCCGAATCTCCTCTGCAGGCTCTTTCGTCCCGCGCTCGGGAGGCTCTTACCGATCGGCCGCCCGCTTGCGCAAGCGGAACCTGCCTCCCCGCGGCCGTGGAGGGTGCCGAGCGGCCGCGGCGCGCCCGTGGCGCGCGCGGTCTGCGCACGTACAGGCCTAGGTCGCTTCCGCCCAGCTCTCGATCGCCGCCAGCGCCGCCTTGGCGCCGAGCTGCTCGGCCCACTTCTTCGACCGGCCCTCGCTGCGGAAGACGGCCTCCCCCACCTGCACCTCCACCACGAAGGTCTTCGCGTGGTCGGGACCGCGCTCCTCCACGACGCGATAGACCGGCAGCGGCAGGTGGCGCCGCTGCACCTCCTCCTGCAGCCGCGTCTTGAAATCCCGGTCCACCGTACCGGCCTCCGCCTCGGAGAAGGCCTCGGCGAAGAGCCGGTCCACGACGCGGAACACCGCCTTCAATCCCCCGTGCAGATACACCGCGGCGATCACCGCCTCGAAGGCGTCGGCGAGCAAGCTGGGCTTCTCCCTTCCCCCCGATGCCTCCTCTCCCCGACCGAGGTAGAGCAGCTCGCCCAGCCCGATGCGGCGCGCCACCGCGCTCAGGCTCTCTTCGTCCACCATCGCCGCCCGCAGCTTGGAGAGGACGCCCTCGGGCGCCTCCGGGAAGCGCGCCATCAGCCGCTCACTGATCGCCAGGTCGAGGACCGCGTCGCCCAGAAACTCCAGCCGCTCGTTGTCGCCCAGGCCGCTGTCCCGATGCTCGTTGGTCCAGCTCTTGTGGGTCAGCGCCTGACGCGCGAGCACCGGGTCGCGGAAGCGGATGCCGAGGCGCCGCCCGAGCGCGGAAACGCGATCCTTCATGCGCGTCGCCCTCCCCGCGCCCCAATTGGAGTGCGGTCGGCCGGGCCGTCTGTTAGAAGGCCGAAGAACCTCTCACCCGGGAGGCCCGCCGGCCATGCTATCCCGAAGCCTCGCATTCGCCGCCCTTCTCGTCTCCCCCTTGGCCCATGCCAGCCAGCTCGTCAACGACGAAGTGGCCGCACGGGCGCAGATTTTGGAGCAGACGGCCCAGCAATCGCCCGGCGCCGAGGTGCCCTTCCGCCTGATCGGCGAGGTCGGGACCGCCCTCACCCGGGGCAATACGGAGACCTTCCACATCAACGGGCAGCTCCGCCTGCTCCTCGTCCCCATCGAGAACTGGGTGAGCGAAACGCGGGGCCAGGTGCTCTACGAGGAATCCCTCGGCGAGACCACCGCCAACGCCTGGGCCGCCTCGCAGCGCGTCGATCGCTACCTGGGCACGCGCTTCACCGTCTTCGGCGCCTTCGGCATCGAGCGGAACATCTTCCAGGGCCTGGGTCGGCGGCTCTCCGAACAGCTCGGCGGCACGTTTCTCCTCGTGGATCGGCGGATCGCCGATCCGGACGAGCGCATTCTCGACCGGCTGCGCCTCGAACTCGGTGCCTACGCCGCCCAGGAGAAGTACACGCTCTCGCCCACCGCCGAACCCGGCACGGTCCTCGAACGCGCGGGCGCCGACATCGTCGCGGCCCGCGCCGCCGTCTCCTACGTCCACGCCTTCCGCAAAGGATCGGAGGTCGGCCTGGAGGTCGAAGGCATCCAGGACTTCATCGACACCGACAACGTCCTGGTCAACACCACCGTGTGGACGGCCGCCGCGGTGATGGAGGGCATCGCCCTCAAGATCTCCGCGAGCCACTTCTTCGACAACGTCCCCGCGGACCCCACCCTGAAGAAGAGCGACTTCCTCCTCACCGCGGGGATCGTCGTCAGCCTCTGAGCCGAGCGGGCGGTCCGGCGATCCTTTACCGGAGCCGCGCCACCACCTCGTCGACCAGGTCGTAGGGGTTGGCCTCGCGGCGCGCGATCTGCGTCGCCAGCCCCTCGAGCGCGCCGCGCTCCGCCTCGAGCCGGGAGATCGCCTCGGCCACGAGGCGCTCGCGCAGCATCCCCAGGAGCTCGGCCTTGGCACGCGCGACGTCGCGCCGCTCGAGGCCGTGCTCGGCGGCGAGGTGGGCCCGGTGCTTCTCGATCGCGTCCATCAGATCTTCGAAGCCCTCGTTTCGGATCGCGATCGTGCGCACGATCGGCGGCACCCAGCCGGTGTCCTGTAGGTGCAGGGAGATGGACTCGGTGCGGAAGAAGCGATGGGCCGCGTCGTGGTCCATGGGCGCGACCACCGCATTGCGCAGCTCGATCATCGCGCGCAGCTCGCGCTCGGTCCGGTCGGCGCCCTCCCGATCGGCCTTGTTGATCGTGAAGACGTCCGCCACCTCGAGGATGCCCGCCTTGATCGCCTGGATGTCGTCGCCCATGCCCGGCACCACCACCACGATGGTGGTGTGGGCGAGCGAGGCGATGTCCACCTCGTCCTGGCCGACGCCCACCGTCTCCACCAGGATGACGTCCTTGCCCATCGCATCGAGGACGCGGGTGACGTCCGCGGTGGCGCGCGAAAGGCCGCCGAGCGATCCGCGCGTGGCCAACGAGCGGATGAAGACGCCCGGGTCGAGCGCGTGCTCCTGCATGCGGATGCGGTCGCCGAGGATGGCACCGCCGGTGAAGGGGCTGGTCGGATCGATGGCGACCACCCCCACCGTCTTGCCCCGCTTGCGGTACTGCGCGATCAGGCGATCGGTGAGGCTCGACTTGCCGGCCCCGGGGCTCCCCGTGATGCCGATGACGTAGGCGTTCCCGGTGTGCGGGAAGAGCGCGCGGAGGACGTCCGTGGCCTCGGGAATGCCGTCGTCGATGTCGCGCATCAGGCGGGCGGCCGCGCGGACGTCGCCTGCGCGCACCCGATCCGCCCAGTCCTGCGCCCAGCTCGCTCGCGTCGACATCAGCGCAGGATCTCCCGGCTGATCACCATCCGCTGCACCTCGCTGGTGCCCTCGCCGATCTCGCAGAGCTTCGCGTCGCGCAAGTAGCGCTCCACCGGGAACTCCTTGGTGTAGCCGTAGCCGCCGTGGATCTGCACGGCCTTGTTGCAGGCCCGCATCGCCGCCTCGCTCGCGAAGAGCTTGGCCATCGAAGCCTCCACGGTGAACTTGCGGCCGGCGTCGCAGGTGGCGGCCGCGCGCTGCACCAGCAGCCGCGCCGCATCGATCTCGGTGGCCATGTCCGCCAGCATGAAGCGGATCGCCTGGAAGTCCGCGATGGGCTGGCCGAAGGCCTTGCGCTCCTTCGCGTACGCCAAAGACTCCTCGATGGCGCCCCGCCCGAGGCCCACCGCGAGCGCGCCGATGGTGATGCGGCCGCGGTCGAGGATCTTCAGGGTGTCGATGAAGCCCATGTCGATCTCGCCCACGCGGTTCTCGTCGGGGATCTCGCAGTCCTCGAAGACGAGCTCCGCCGTGTCGGACGAGCGCATGCCGAGCTTGCCCTTGATCGGCACCGTCTCGAAACCCGGGGTACCCGGCTCGACCAGAAACGCCGTGATCCCCTTCTGCCGCTTCTCGCGGTTGGTGGACGCCAGCACCACGTAGATCCCGCCCACGGTCCCCTGCGTGATCCACATCTTGGATCCGTTGAGGATCCAGCGGTCGCCCTTGCGCACCGCCGTGGTCTGCAGGCCCGCCGCATCCGAACCGGAGCCCGGCTCCGAAAGCGCCCAGGCGCCGAGCGCCTCGCCGGTGGCGAGCTTGGGCAGCCAACGCTTCTTCTGCTCCTCGTTGCCGAACCACCGGATGTGGTTGGTGCACAGGCCGTTGTGCGAGGCCACCGTCAGCGCGAGCGAGCCGTCGTAGCGGGCGATCTCCTCGACCACGGTGGCGATGCCCAACGCGCTCAGGCCGACGCCGCCGTATTCCTCCGGCACGGACATGCCGAGCAGGCCGAGCTCCCCGAGCTTGCGGACGGTCTCGCGGGGGAAGGCCTCCGCCTCGTCCCACGCGCGGGCGTGGGGCTTGACCTCCGCCTCACAGAAATCGCGGACGGTGTTGCGCAGCGCAACGAGTTCCTCAGGCAGTTTCAGATCCATGCGCGCGGTCCTTCTCAAACCGGATACACGGCGTGCTTCTTGCGCGGACGCATCTCCCGCTTCTGCCGGTAGACGTCGAAGCGGCGGATCAACTCCTCGCGGAGCCGATCGCCCGGGACGATCGCATCCACCACGAGCTCCGAGGCGAGCTTCTTGATGTCGATGTCCTGCTTGTACTCCTCGCGGAGCTTCTGGACGTAGGCGGCCCGCTCCTCCTCGGGCTTTTCCTGGATCTTGTTGTAGTAGACCGCGTTCACCGCGGCTTCGGGGCCCATCACCGCGATCATCGCCTGCGGCAGCGCGATCGTGCAGTCGGGGGCGAATCCCGGGCCGCCCATGGCGTACAGGCCGGCGCCGTAGGCCTTGCGGACCACGACGCTGATCTTCGGCACCGTCGCCTCCGAGACCGCGGAGATCATCTTCGCGCCGGCGCGGATGATTCCCGCGCGCTCGACCTGCGTACCGATCATGAAGCCCGGCACGTCGGCGAGATAGAGGATGGGGATGTTGAAGGCGTCGCAGAGCTGGATGAAGCGCGCCGCCTTGTCCGCCGAGTCCACGAAGAGCACGCCGCCCTTGAACTTGGGCTGGTTGGCGATGATGCCCACCGGCTTGCCGTCCAACCTCGCCAGGCAGGTGACGATCTCGCGGGCGAAGAGCTCGTGGATCTCCACCATCGAGTCCTCGTCCACGAGCTCCTGGATGAGGAGCTTGATGTCGAAAGGCTTGTTCTGATCGGGCGGGATGATCTCGTCGATGCTCTTGCCGCTGGACTTCGGCGGCCGCGCCTCGATCTCCGGCGGCATCTCGTCGCAGTTCGAAGGGAAGTACCCGAAGTACTTCTTCGCCCAGGCGATCGCCTCCTCCTCGCTCTTGACCAGCACGTGGCCCACGCCGGAAACGGAGCAGTGCATCCGCGCCCCGCCCATCTCCTCGAGGGTGACCTTCTCCCCGATCACCATCTCCGCCATGCGGGGCGAGCCGAGGTACATGGAGGCGTTGCCCTCCACCATCACCACCACGTCACAGAAGGCGGGGATGTAGGCTCCGCCGGCGGCCGAGGGGCCGAAGAGGAGGCAGATCTGCGGGACCAGGCCCGAGAGCTGCACCTGGTTGAAAAAGATCCGCCCCGCCCCACGCCGACCGGGGAACATCTCCACCTGGTCCGTGATCCGCGCGCCCGCGGAGTCCACCAGGTAGAAAAGCGGGCACCGAAGGTTCAGCGCCGTCTCCTGGATGCGGAGGATCTTCTCCACGGTGCGCCGGCCCCACGAGCCCGCCTTCACCGTGGAGTCGTTGGCCATGATGGCCACCGTCCGGCCGCCGATGCGGGCGGTGCCGGTCACCACGCCGTCGGCCGGGAGATCCTCGGCGAGGCAATTGGCGAACAGGCCGTCCTCCACGAACGATCCCTCGTCCACCAGGAGCCGGATCCTCTCCCGTGCGAAGAGCTTGCCCTGCTCGGCGTTCTTCTCGTGGTACTTCGGGGCGCCTCCCTGCCGGATCTTCTCCTCCAGGCGGGCCACCTCCTCACCCGGCCGGGTCGGGGCTTCCTTGGCGCTCATGGTCTACGGATCCTCCTTCCGCACGAAATCCGCCCTCGCCCGAACGGGCGGGGTGGACGTGGGCAATCTCGGTCGTGGGCGCCCCTTTTTGGTCGAAGGCGCCGTGCAAAGTCAATCCCGCAGGCCCGGTACGGGGCAGGCCCAGAACCGCTCAGACGCCGCGGTACACCGGCTTTCTCTTCTCCCGGAAGGCGGCCAGGCCCTCGAGGCGATCCTGCGTGTGTAGAGTCCGCTCGTACTGCCGGTACTCGAGCTCCAGGGCCTCGTCGAGCGGAAGTTCCATCCCTTGCTGGATCGCCGCCTTGGCCGCTGCCAGCGCGATCGGACCGCCGGCGGCCACCTCCTCGGCCAGGGCGATCGCCGCGGAGACCACGCCCTCGGAGACGCGGTGCACCAGGCCGATGCGCAGCGCCTCGTCGGCCTCCACGGGGCGGCCGGTGAGGATGAGGTCCTTGGCCACCGCCATGCCCACCAGGCGCGGCAGCCGCTGGGTGCCACCCCCGCCGGGGATGATCGCCAGGCGGGTCTCCGTCAGCGCCACCTTCGCGCCGGGACTCATCACGCGCAGGTCGCAGGCCAGCGCCAGCTCCAAGCCACCGCCGAAGGCCGCGCCGTTGATCGCGGCGACGAAGATCTTGTCGGAGAGCTCGAGCGCGCGGAACGTGCGCCGCAGATCGAGCAGGAAGGTGCGCACCTCCTCCTCGCTCATGGTGGAGCGCTCCTTGAGATCGGCGCCGGCGCAGAAGGCCCGATCCCCGGCGCCGGTGATCACCACCGCGCGCAGGGCGGGCTTCTTCCCCGCCTCCTCGATCAGGTGCTCCAGCTCGGCGCGCATCGCCCGGGAGATCGCGTTGCGGCGCTCCCCCCCGTCGATGGTCCACACCTCGATCGCACCGTCGTGGTGCGACTCCACGCGAAACTCGGCCATCGCCTCACCCCTTCCGCGCGGCGCGCGCCCTCTCCCCGCGCACTGCCCGGTAGGTGCGTCCGGGAAGCTCCCGCCCCACCAGCGACTCGGCGAGCGCGGCCACGTCCACGAGCTTGTCCAGGTCGACCCCGTGCTCGATGCCCAGGCCGTCGAGCATGTAGACGAGATCCTCGGTCGCGAGGTTGCCCGAGGCACCGGGCGCGTAGGGGCAGCCGCCCAGGCCACCCACGCTGACATCGAACGTGGTGATCCCCTTCGTGAGACCGACGAGCACGTTGGCCAGCGCCGTGCCGCGCGTGTCGTGCATGTGCATCGCCAGCTTCTCGAGCGGGATCGCCTCCGCCATCGCATCGAGGATCCGCGCCGTCTGCCCCGGCGTTCCCACCCCGATGGTGTCGCCGAGCGAGACCTGGTAGCAGCCCATGTCGAGCAGTCGCTTCGCGATCCCCA
>Ga0079224_100015421_pt1 | contig 10704 bp, 8 predicted proteins | sample Stecom2015_FD_80414 | JGI IMG/M metagenome (GOLD analysis project Ga0079224, IMG submission 80414) | Agricultural soil microbial communities from Utah to study Nitrogen management - Steer compost 2015 | ecosystem: Environmental > Terrestrial > Soil > Agricultural land | place: USA: Utah...
TGATGCCCTGGCCGTGGGGCGGGAGGTGGTCGGCGGCGTGGGGGGCGTCCTCGCCGAAGACGAAGTGGTCGAACCAGCTCTTCCAGTCGCTTCGTTGGGGCGCGGGCAGGTCGCGGATGGCGAGCAGGGCGTGGACCAGCGCGGTGAAGCCGCCGCCGCGCGCGACATCGTTGTGCCAGTAGTTGACCAGCACGTTGACCGGCTCGGTCGCCTGCACGTGGTGCCACCAGAGCGTGGGGATGAACAGCGCGTCGCCGGGTTCGAGCTCGGCGGTGAGCGCGAGTGTCTGCGCGGCGGCGTACCGCGGGTAGCGCTCGAGATCGGGCGCGAGCGGGTCGACCATGCTGACCGGCTGACCGGCGAGCGTGACGTTGAGCGGGCCGACGTAGAGATCTTTCGTGGCCTCGGGCGGGAACAGCGTGAAGCGGCGGCGGCCAAGCGCGACCACGGCGAAATTGTCCGAAAGGTCGAAATGCGTCGCGACCTGGGTGGCGTTGCCGAGCCAGAGCCGCGTCTCGACCCTCGGTTGGCCGGCGGCGAGGGGGAAGGGGTTCTCGGCATCGAAACGCGGGGCGTGCGTGGCGGCGGCGACGGCGCCAGCGTAGATGCCGATCGGCTCGGGCTGATCGGCGATCTGGAGCAGGTGGCTAGCGAGCTGGGTGAGGCTGGCCTTGTCACGCTTGAAGTTGAAGCCGCTCATGTCGGGCTTGTAGAAAAAGCGGCCGCGCTCGGATGGCGGCGCGATCATCACTTCGGCGGGCCGGCCAGTGTCGAGCGCGGTGAGCTGGGCGATGGCTTCGGCGGGCGAGCGCTGGGCCGCGGCGACCAGTGGCCAGTGCGCCGCGGCGCCGCGCATCACGACCGGGCGATGCGCAGGCCGAACGTCGGCGTCGAACTGCGCCGGGCCGAGCGGCTCGATCTCCTCGATCGGGTTCAGCGGTATCTCCTCGGCGATCAGGTGCGCGGGTTAAGCGTGAACACCAGCGTATCGCGCGGACCGACACGGCGCTCAAGCGGGGTTGTGGTGTACCCTTCCGCTTTCCCGGTCCAGGCATTCTCGATCGCGTAAGTGCGCGAGGCGAAGGCGGGATCGAGACCGTGCATGTCGTCGCGCAGTTCGCCGCGCACCCAGTCGACCGCGATCCGTTGCTCATGATCCGAGCGATTGAGCAGCGCGACCGCCCAGCGTTCGCCGGACAGCGGTTTGGCCCAGATCTCGTAGTCGGGGTAGGCGCGCCAACGCATCGCCGGGATGCCGAGCGGATCCTGGTCGATCGCGACCAGGCGCGGGTTGGTCAGGATCTCGCGTGTGCCAGGGGCCATGCCGGGCACGTCGGTGCCCATGATGAGCGGGGCGGAAAGCATCGCCCACATCGCGAAGTGGCTGCGGTTTTCGGCGGCCGAGGCGAGGTTGCCGACTTCCATCATGTCGGGATCGTTCCACCCGTCCGGGCCCGCGTGCTCGCGGAGCGGCACTTGCATGTCGAGGATGCGGAGCACGCCGTGGCTCAGCCAGTTGCCGTGGCCGAGCTCGCAATCCCAGCAGTTGGTGATGTCGCCGGTGGTGCGCCACAGGTGGCCGGATTCCTTGCCCCAGAGCCACGGTTCGTTGTCGCCCCACTCGCAGATCGACAGGACCATCGGGCGGCCGCTGGCGGCGATCGCGCGGCTCATGGTGGCGTAGGCTTCACGAGGGTTGCGCTGTGCGGCGCCGGTGCCCGTATTGCACCAGTCGTACTTGACGTAGTCGACGCCCCAGCGGGCATATTGGCGCGCGTCCTGGAACTCGTGGCCCTGGCTGCCCGGCCGCCCGGCGCACGTCTGCGCGCCGGCATCGCTGTAGATTCCGAATTTGAGCCCGCGTTCGTGGAGATCGTCGCCGAGCGCTTTCATCCCCGAGGGGAAGCGCTCCGGATCGGGCTGGATCATGCCTTGCCCGTCGCGCTCGCCGTGCCAGCAGTCGTCGAGGTTGACGTAGACGTACCCGGCGTCGCGCAGGCCCGAAGCGACGATGGCGTCGGCGGTGCGCTTGATGAGCGTCTCGTCGATATTGCAGCCGTAGTGGTTCCAGCTGTTCCACCCCATGGGCGGGACTAGCGCCAGACCTTCGACTTTCTGCGCCGCAGCGGGTGAAGCGCACAGTAATGCGGCGACGGTCGCTAGAGCGACAGCGGGGCGGTTCATCATCGCTCTTTCTCCTGCTCTAGAAGGTGCTGGCAAACGCGCAGAAATCCGCGCGCGGCTTGCCGGCGATCATCCCGCTTTCGCTCTGGCCGAAGAACATCTGGCGCGGGCGTTCTGGATTCCACCGCTCCCAGCGAGGACGATCCTGGCCGAGCGCGGTGGAGGCATTGGGATCACCAGCGATCGCCAGCGCCGCCCAGTAATCCTGCATCCGGACCCCGCCGCCCACGGGCTTGCGCTCGAAGACGAAGCCGATCTCGTACGCGTGGCGGGTGAGGCCCCCGTTCTCGCCGACATCGAACTCGTAGAACCAGGTTGGCCAGCCGTTGGCGGCAAGCAGATCGGCGAGGCGATCGGCCGGGCAATGGAATTCGCCGTCGCTCTGGATGCGCATGGCGAGATGGCCGCGCCGCGGGTCGGGCGCGGCCTCGCTGTGAAAGACGGCGAGGGCTTCAGCGCCGCGGCCGGGAAACCATGTCTCGGCCAGCGCGAGCAGATCGCCACTGTCGTCGGCTGGTCCGAACTCGACCTTGTCGACGCCGATTACGACCGGTTTGGGCCCATGGCGCGCGATCAGTCGGTCGGGCGCGTCGGGCAGGACCTTGCCGTCGATCGTAATGCGCAGCCAGGTCGAGCGCCCGCCTTCCGCAGCCGGATCCGCCACCTCCTGCTGCAGGTCGAGCAGTGCGACTGGAGACAGCGCCCGGAGGCGCTCCAGGTCACCCCCGGCCTCGACAAGGCGGTCGAGCTGGAGCCCCACGGCCTCGGCCTCGGCGAGCGGGCGATAGGTCATCCCGAAGCCCGGCGTGCCGCTCTGCAGAATAGCTTTGTGAAACAGGCCCTGCGCCGCCGGTGCGGCGAGCAGAAGCGAGACGTCCTGCGCCCCGGCGCTCTCGCCGTAGATCGTCACGTTGTCCGGATCGCCGCCGAAGCGCGCGATGTTGTCGTGGACCCATTTCAGCGCGGCGATCTGGTCCATCAGCGCATAGTTGCCGCTCGCTCCGCCCTGCTCGGCCGAAAGCGCGGGATGCGACAGGAACCCGAGTAGCCCGAGCCGATACTGCACGCCGACATGAACCACGCCCTGGTCGGTCATGTCAGAGTCAGCAGGGCCGGCTGACGAGCCCGAGCGGTTCGAGCCGCCGTGAATCCACACCATCACCGGGCGCTTGCCATCGAGCGACGGCGTGCGGATGTCCAGCGTCAGGCAATCCTCCGACGAGTGCAGCCAGTTGGCCCGGTTCCAGCCTTCGCTCTTCTGCAGGCAGGCCGGGGCCGGGCGCCGCGCCTCACGCAAACCTTCCCATGGCACCACCGGGGCCGGCGTTCGCCAGCGCCGTTCACCGACCGGCGGCGCGGCATAGGGGATGCCGAGGAACACCAGCGCGTTGCCGCTGGTGCGACCCTCGACGGTTCCCCCAGGAACTTCCGCTACCGCGAGAGTGGGGCCCGGCTCCGAAGCGAGCGCGGGCGTGGAGGCGAGCAGCAGCGCTGCGGGGAGCGAGCCCCTCAGGTGCACGGCAGTACGACTTGCGCGTCCGTCCCGAGGCGGGCCTCGGCAAGTGCAAAGTCGGCGGTCCCTTCGGTGGCGAGGACGAAGGGCATCGAGAGCTGGGTCATGTCGATGCCCTTGTCGCGCAGGCACTTGAGCGACAGACCGTAACGGACGAACTCCTCGCTTTCGGGGAATTGCGCACTGCTCACCTGCATCGCTCCAGCCTCGTCGCGCATCGCGATGCCTGCCCAGTCGGGGGCGTCGGTCATCTTGATCGAGACCAGCAACATGACGTCGCCGTTCGTTTCGCGGCCGACGTCGATTGCCTCTAAGGTGCTGAGCGAGACGGCGGCCTCGCCGCCGCTGATCTGGAAGCGGCGCGCGCCTTCCTGGACCGCGCCTTCAGCCACGGTGATACGCGCGCGGCCGCCAAGTGCTTCGGCGGGGAAAGTGGTGAGACGCGTCTGGCTACCCGGCTGACTCGGGTCCGAGATGTGAAGCGACCAACTCGAGGCGGGGACACCCGCGAGCAGGAATGTGCGCCCGTCGCCCGCGGCGGCTACGCCGGCGTCTTCGGGAAGCGCAGTCCAGGGGGCGGCCGGGGTCGCATAAGTCAACCCGTGACCGAACGGGTAGAGCACGCCGTCGGCTACGTCGGCGGTGCGCGGCCAGTCGGCTGGAAGCGTGCCCGAGAAGTCGAAGCGCGGCTCGCCTTGCGCGTCACCCACGAGCACGTCGGCGAGACCAGCGCCTTCGGAGCCCGGCAGCCAGGCCACGACGAACGCGTCGGCGGCATTGAGCGCGGGATTCACGTAAAGCGGCCGGCCGGTGATCATCACCGCCACGACCGGGACGCCCTGCTCCCTGAGTTTGCGCATCGTCTCGTACGGCGCGGCCAGCTCCGCATCGAGCTGGAGCGACGCGCGGTCGCCCTGAAATTCGGCGTAGGGCTTCTCGCCGAAGATCACCACGGCGGCGTCGGGCTTGGCGGTGAAGCTGCCATCGGGGGAGAGCTCGGCAAGGCCGCCGGCGCTGGTGACCGCCTCTTGCAGGCCGTCCCACAAGGACGTCGCGCCGGGGAAATGGCTGTTGTCGACGCCGGTGCCTTGCCAAGTGAGCGTCCAGCCGCCCGACTGGCGCGCGATGTCGTCGGCGCCGTCTCCGGCGACGAGCAGGCGGCCGCCGGGCTTCAAGGGTAGCACGCCCTGATTCTTGAGCAGGACGAGCGACTTGCGCACCGCCTCGCGGGCCAGCGCGCGATGCTCGTCGGAGCCGAGCAGCTCGTATTCGCCCGACATTGCGCGATCGGACGGCTTGCCGGCCTCGAACAGCCCGAGGCGCAGCTTGACTCGCAGGATGCGCGACACCGCATCGTCGATGCGGCTCATCGGCAATTCACCCGCCTTCGCCCGGGCAAGGAGATCCTCGTAAATCGGCTTCCAGGTGTCGGGCGCCATGTACATGTCGAGCCCTGCAAGCAGCGCCTGGGGGCACGATTCGTTGGTGCAGCCTTCGACCTGGCCGTGCGCGTTCCAGTCGGAGACGAGGAAACCGCCGAAATCCATCCGGCCCTTGAGGACGCCAGTGAGCAGGCTTTCGTTCGCAGTCATCTTGACGCCCTGCCAGCTCGAGAAGCTGGCCATGACCGTGCCGACGCCTTCTTCCATCGCCGGACCATAGGGCGCGCCGTGGATGTCGCGCAGCGCCTCTTCTGAAATCGACGCGTCACCCTGGTCGACGCCGTCGTCGGTGCCGCCGTCGGCGAGGAAGTGCTTGGTCGAGGCGATGACCTTGCCGCGCTGGAGGATACGCCCGTCGTCAGGCGGACCCTGCAGGCCGCGCACCATCGCGCCGACATAGGAAGCAACGAGCGCGGGATCGGACGAGTAGCCTTCGTAAGCACGGCCCCAACGGAAATCCTGCGGCACCGCGACTGTGGGCGCGAACGTCCATTCCTGGCCGGTGACGCGGATTTCCTTCGCGGTAGCGGCGCCGATTCGCTCGATCAGTTCGGCATCGCGCATCGCGCCAAGACCGATGTTATGCGGAAAGATCGTGGCGCCGATGATGTTCGAATGACCATGGACCGCATCGGTGCCCCAGACGACCGGGATGCCGACGCCGCCATCCGAGGTGTCGACCGAGGCTTCATAGAACTCGTCCGCCAGCTTCAGCCAGTCGGAAGCAGGTGCGAGGTCCTGGCCGTAAGGGCCACTGTTACCGCCGTTGAGCACCGAACCGATGTTGTAGCGTTTCACGTCTTCGGGGGTGACGCAGCACAAGTCCGGCTGGACGAGCTGACCGATCTTCTCCTCCAGCGTCATTCGCGTCAGCAGGCTGGCGATGCGGGCCTCGTCTGCCTCGATCCGAGGGATGGGATATTCGTACTGCGGCCAGATCGAAGGATCGGCGACCCCGTCCTGTGCGGCGAGCGGGGCAGCGGCGGAAGCGGCCGCCAGCGCAATGGCAGCAGCGGTGAAGCGAAAGCGATTCGGCATGACCTCTCCTCTGAGAGCAGCTCGTGCCGGCTGCTCGTCCCCGCCTTTGGTAACGCTATCATCGGCGAAGGGGAAGAGTGCGTGTGCGCGGCGGTCGTCTGCTGGCAAAAGCCACTGGCCTCTGCCCGGACAAAGCCATAGAGTTTGCAAAAAAGAGAGGCAGAGAGGAGCCAATCATGAGACATCAGGGTTTCGCAGCACGTATCGCCGGCGCCGCTTCGGCCATCGCTTTCGCGGCGGCGCTCGCTATCGGGTCAGGAAGCGTTGCGGCACAGGAGCGTCCGGCCGACTTGGCCGAACTGCCGCCGGTGCCGACCGATTACCAGCCCCCGAAGACGCCGTGGGGCGATCCCGACATCAGTAACAGCTACCAGATCGAATATCTCAACAACGCGCGGGTCCTTTTCCAGCGGCCGACCGAGTACGGGGATCGTTTCTGGCAGACTGACGAGGAGCACGCTCGTCGCCTCGCTGCTGCCGAGCGTTCCGACGGCAGTTTCGCCGCCGCTTCCGAGCGCGGCATCGGCACATCGGGGACTCAGGGACTCGCCGAGTGGGTCAGTTCATCGCCGTTCGCCAAGCGCACCTCGATGCTGGTGAGCCCGGCCGATGGACAGTTGCCGGCGTTCACGCCCGAGGGCAAAGCACTCCACGAGGCGGGCCGCTCGGGCTGGGTTCCTGGCATCGAGTACGACTGGGTGTCCGACTTCGATTCCTGGGACCGCTGCGTGAGCCGCGGGTTCCCGGCTTCGATGTACCCCTTCCGCTACAACAACGGCATCCGCGTATTTCAGGGTCCCGGTTACGTGGCGATCCATCTCGAAATGCTGGGGAACCGTGTGATCCCGCTGCGCAGCGGCGACAATCCGAATCACTGGCCCGACCCGGTCGAGGCCTGGCTCGGCAACAGCGTCGGCTGGTGGGAAGGCAACACGCTCGTGATCGAGACCACCAACATTAAGAGCGGCGACAGCGTCTCGCCCGACCACTATGCCCGCAACGGCTCCGTGCTCAACCTAGCGACGCAGGCAGTGCCGCCGTTCAACACTATCCCGACCAGCAAGCAGGCGAAGACGGTCGAACGGTTGACCATGACCGGGCCGAACAGCCTGATGCACGAATTGACCTATTCAGACCCCGAGGTGTTCACCGGTCCGTGGACGACCCGCATCGAATGGATCCGCGACGACGACTACGAATTCTTCGAATACGCCTGTCACGAAGGCAACCGCATGCCGCGCGACTACATCACCGCCTCGCGCGCCAAGCGCCGCGACATCGCCGCGGGACTCGTCGATGCCGACGCGCCCGACGATCGCGCGCAGTGGGCCCGCATTTTCGACCGCGACCCGGCGGTCGCACCGCCGCCGGCCGGTCCGGGCGGTCCTCCGCAGAGCGCCCCGCCGACCCGCAGCGGCAGCTGAACCGGATTGACGGCGGCGCTCACTCACGAGCGCCGCCGGCGTCCGTATGGCTCGTACGGGGGCTTCCAATCAGATCGTCTCAGGTCAGCAACCCGTGCGGCCGGGAGGATTGCCGAATGGACGCCGCTACATTGTCATTTCCGACCCGGGAGTCGGCGCGGCGGGTGCGATTATCGATACCTCGAGGTGGCGCTGGCCAGCATTCTCGAAGGTCAGGGTCAGCGGGAAGGTCCTGCCGGCTACGAGCGGCTGCTTGAGGTCGGCGAGCCAAACATGGAGACCTCGCGGGTTCAGGCTGACGGGCTCGCCCGCAGGAATGTCGATCGTTTCAACATAGATCATCTCCATCGCCGCGCTGCCATCGGTCATCGTCATCAAGTCAGTGTTGCTGGCGACCGGAGTCGAGGCGCCGACGAGCCGGTCGGCGGCGGGCGACGTTATGGTCATGAAAACCGCAGCGCTGGCGGTGCCGCCGACGGTGTCGCGCGCCCAGGCCTGATCGACCTCCAGCCCCGACGGCGCGTTGCACGCTGCGAGTGCCGCCACCGCCAACAATGCCAATACCGATCTCGTCACCGCCACTTTCCCCCGACAGGTTGCCGACAGGCGTGTATAGTGGGCGTTGCGACAGCGCAAACCGGGGGCGGCCTTGTGCCCCCGAATGGCAATTGGTAGCGCTAACGGAGCCATGGGGAGCGGGCCTTCATCGAATTCGCCGGGTAGCGGCCTCGAGCGACGCGGCGATCGCCGCTGGCTGCTGCGCGGGGCGCTCGGAGTGGGTGCGGCGCTCGCCGTTGGTATCCCCGCGCGTCGGTTGCTGGCCCCCGCCGCGGCGGCCCAGCCGGTGACAGTCGGCGGGCTGGCGGTGACCTGCAACCTGACCCTGCCGATCGCCTGCGCCGCGAACGAGGCGGCCAATCCTTTCGGAATGGCCGGAGCCGAGCAACTCGCGTTCGGGTTCGCCCGCTACAGCGGCTGGCCCGAACTTAAGGAATCGCTGATGTCGGGCGATCTCCAGGCGGCCTATATGCTGGCCCCGCTGGTGATGGACCTGGCAGACCAGAAAGTGCCCGTGAAGATCGTCTCGGTCGGGCACCGTTCGGGCGCCGTGATCATGGTGCACCGAGATTCGTCCTTTCGCCAGTTCCGTGACCTGGCCGGCAAACGTGTCGCGATCCCGAGCCGCTTCGCGGTCGACTTCCTGTTTCTGCGCAAGATGCTTTCGAACGAGGGCATGACCGTGGACGACGTCGAAGTGGTCGAGATGGCCCCCGCGGACATGCCTGCGGCACTCTACGTGAAGGGGGTCGACGCCTACTGCACCGGCGAGCCGTACGGCGCAGCGGCGCAGCAGGCGGGCTATGCGCGGGTTCTGAGCATGACCCGCGACGAATGGCCGCGCTACATGTGTTGCGTGCTGACGGTGCGCGAGGAGCTGATCGCGGCGAACCGGGCGCTTGTTCAGAACATGGTCAACCACGTGCTTGCCGCGGGCCGCTGGCTCGACGCCCGACCCGAAAACCGCGACAAAGCCGTGGAAATCGCCGCGAGGCCGCGGTTCTTCAACCAGGATCCCGAGATCCTCCGCTTCGTGATGGACAACCCGTCGGACCGGGTGACGTACGGCGACCTGCGGATGATCCCTCGCGAGTTCGACGAGCTGATGCATCTGGCGGTCGAGGCCGGTGCGCTGTCGCACCCGGTGTCTTACGCGGCTTATGTCGACGACAGCTTCGCGCGCGCGGCCCGGCCCGCGTCGATAGCACTGTGACGGGGCACATCCGCCTTGTCCTCGCGATATTCGCTGCGGCGCTGCTGATCGCGGCCGTGGCGGCGTTGTTCCTGGCGCGTGCGTACGCCGAGCCTGAGTCGCTTCGGGCGGGCGCGTTCGAACCGCCGCGGGCGGCGCCCGAGTTCATGCTCGCCGGATCAGACGGGTCCGACGTGATACTGGCCGACCACCGCGGCAAGGTCGTGCTGCTGACCTTCGGCTTCACCCATTGCGCGGCGGTGTGCCCGACCACGCTGGCGACGCTGGCGCAGGCTCGCGCAGCAACGGGCGACCGCGCGGACGAGGTGCAGGCGATCTTCGTGACGGTCGATCCCGAGCGCGACAACGCCGCGCACATGCGCGACTACCTGGCAGCGTTCGACCCCAGCTTCGTCGGCGCGACCGGTGATCCAGTGGTGCTCGCGGCGGTGCGCGAGGCCTATGGAGTGACCGCGGAGAAGCAGGGGACTGGCCGCGACTACGCGATGGCGCATACCTCGTCGATCTTCCTGATCGATCCCGCCGGCAAACTGCGTGGGGCGATGCCGTTCGGGCGCGATGCCGCCGACTTCGCGCACGACATCGCCCTGCTGCTGGAAGGGTAGAGAGCGCCGTGCAAACCCTTTTGCCCAAGACTCCGTTGCGCCGACGTGCGATCGCGATCGGGCTGGCAATTTTCGGAATGGGAGCGCTGGCTTGGGCGGCGCTGGCGCCGGTCGAGGCGGCATCGCGCGAGGAGCTGTTCGAGATCCCGGCGGGAACTTCGGAGCGGCGCCTGGACGGCGACGAAGTCGAAGTCCTGCCGCAGACGATCCGGCTCAGGCTCGGACTCAACGACGTGCTGGTATTGAAGAACCACGATGCGGCGCCACACTTGTTCGGCCCGACGCTGGTGATGCCGGGACAGACCTTCCGCCTGCCGTTCACGACGGCCGCGACGTACAGCTTCCTGTGCACTGCGCATGCCGACGGCCAGCTCAACGTAATCGTCGAACCCGGGCCGGGGCCGGGCTGGGAGCGACTCCGCTGGCGCTGGCGTAGCCTGGCGTCACGGGTGGCGCAGTGACCGGGACGGGACCAAACGAGGAGGGGGCGTTGTGAGGAAGGTCGACGGCAGGCTGGCGCGGGTGGTACCTCCAGTGCTGCTGATCGCGCTGCTGGTCGCGCTTTGGTGGATAGTAGTCGCCAGGGCAGGGAACCCGATCTTTCCCACTCCCGGCGAGGTTGCCTCGGGCGCTTGGGCGCTGGCGCAGGACGGCACCTTGTGGCAGCATATCGAGGCCTCGCTGTTCCGCGTCGAGATCGGGTTCGGAGCGGCGTTCATGGTCGCCA
>Ga0079224_100015422_pt1 | contig 10704 bp, 8 predicted proteins | sample Stecom2015_FD_80414 | JGI IMG/M metagenome (GOLD analysis project Ga0079224, IMG submission 80414) | Agricultural soil microbial communities from Utah to study Nitrogen management - Steer compost 2015 | ecosystem: Environmental > Terrestrial > Soil > Agricultural land | place: USA: Utah...
CCACCGCCGAGCCGGTCTCGTTCTCGGTGACGTCGACCGGGCGGGCGCCCGGGTCGGGCAGCACCACGCCGGTGGCGCTTGCGGGCGGGTCGCCGAACGGGAAGCTCTGGCCGTCGTGCAGGGTGAGCACGGTCTCCGGGTCGTTGCGGGAGCGGAACGCCTCCCACACCCGGTCGCCCTCGGCCGTGCCGTACCGGGCCCGCGCGGCGACCCGGACCAGCGCGGACTGCATCTCCGCGCCGCCCCCGCCGCCGAACAGGCCGCCGATCACCCCGGCGATCGCGATCAGGTCGGTGACCGTGAAGTGCTTCGGGCCGCCCTTGTTGGTCACCGCGTCGAGGTGGCCGGTGAGCACGTACTCGCCCGGGCAGTTCCGGTTCGCCATGCACCGGTCGATGTAGGCGTTGATCCCGGCCACGTAGGCGGTCACGTCCTCATACAGCAGCCGCCCGCGGTCCCCCATCCGCCGCAGCCGCTCCACCTGCGCCTCCAGGTCGGCCTCGGTGTACGGCGAGTTGCGCCACACGCTCTGCTCGAGCGCGCGGTTGGCCGGGGCGCCACCGGCGAACGAGGTGAGCTCGCCGCGGCCCACGTGCCGCAGCAGGTCCATGACCCACAGCCGGTCCTGCGCGGCCGCGTACCCGGCGCCGAACATGGTCCCGGCGCGGGTGGTGCCGGTGATGTGCGGGATGCCGTACGCCTTGTCCCGCACGATCGTCACATCCGAGCGCGGCTTGACCGTGCTCGCCACCTGCCCGGGCGGCACGCCGAAGGAGGCGTCGTTGAAGAACCGCTCAAGCCGGTCCGCGGTGAGCCCGTTGTAGCCGGCGAGCAGGCTCGCGTACTTGGCGAGCTGGTCGCCGGTGTGCTTCGGCATCGTGCCGAGGGCCTGGTGGGCGAGGATGTCGACGAGCGTGGCGTTGCCGTTCTGCCCCGGCGGCAGGATGTCGAGGCATTGGCCGAGGCAGTAGTCGTCGGGGGAGAAGGCGGTGGCGGCCGCGTGCCCGGTGGCGGCCGCGTGCCCGGCGGCGGCCGGGGCCGCGGCTTCGGCCGCCGCCGGCACGGGGAGCCCGAGCGCGGCGAGCGCGGCCACGGAAAGCACGGCGATCGCGCGGCGGAGGGGAGGGAGCGGTGCGGGCATGGGAGGACCCCCACAAAACATGAGGCATGCTCGGCCTTTGCTAGGAAAATACGATCACTTGCCGGGGCCGACAATGACCGGATCGATCAATCCTTCTCGTCCGCGGCCGCGGGCCTCACCGGCGCTCGATCTCGGTCAGGTCGATGTCGATGGGGGAGGGAACGGCGAGCCGCAGCCGGTCGCGGTGCACCCCGGTCGGCACGTAGGCAAGGACGGCCGGGCCGAGCGCATGGACGTGCACGGCGGGGCGGCCGCCGTCGTGCTCGACCCGCCGGAAATGCGGGATCCCGGCCCGTGCGCAGCGGTGCGGCTTGAACTCCCGGTCACGGACGGTGAGCCGGGGAAGACCACCTCGACGGCGAGGACGACGTCCGCCGCCCGGTACGCGGTCGTCTCAGGGCCCTGGTACGCCTCGGCGTGGACGACGCTGAGGCCGGGCTCGCGCCGGTCCCGGGCCCCGGCACCACGCTCATCTCACGGCGCACCCGGAAGCCGGGGACGCGGTACGCCTCGTGCCGGCCTCCAGCGGCGAGAGCACGGTGGTGTGAAACTCCGTTCGCGGGCGGGGGAGGACCAGGCGCCCGTCGATCGGCTCGCTGTGGACCGGCAGGCAGGGGATGCGATCGAGGTCGCCCGCGGTGAAACCCCGCGGCGACGGAGGTGGCCAGGCGGGTATCCGCGGATCGGTCATGCGGTCGCTCCGCACCGTGTCCGCCGGACGTCCTCCCGTGGCGGCGGCGCCGCCCGGTGTCCCGGCGAACGGCGAAGCCCGGGACGCCCGGTCCGCGTTCCCGGGCCCCACGCGGGGCGCGGGAACGCAAACCGGGCCGGGATCGGTTTACCGATCGGAATCGGACGATGAATCGGGGTGCAGGATGGCGGTAAACCGTACGGTTCGTAACGTGCTCGTGGCCGGGGCGGTCGCCGCGGCGGCGGGGGCCGTGCTGCGGGATCTCCCGGCCTCCCTCGGCAGGCGGCCGTCGGGGCCGCGGGCCGAGCGGGTGCGGCGGTCACCGAACTTCCGCGACGGGGCGTTCCACAACCCGCCGTCGGCCGCGGCGGTGCCGATACGGCCGAGCTTCACGGTCGTCGTGAAGCAGCTCGGCGACTTCGCGTCGCGGCGGCCGCGCGGGCCGGTGCCGCTGGTGTCCGCCGTCCCGGAACCCGCCCGCGACGGGCTGCGGGCCACCTGGTACGGCCACTCGAGCGTGCTGCTGGAGATCGAGGGGCGGCGGGTGCTGCTCGACCCGATCTGGAGCAGGCGGCCCTCGCCGGTGCGGTTCGCCGGGCCGCGGCGGCTGCACCCCGCGCCGGTGCCGCTCGACGCCCTCCCGCCGGTCGACGCCGTGGTGATCTCGCACGACCACTACGACCACCTCGACATGCCGACCGTCCGCGCGCTGTGCCGTACCCAGGCGGCGCGGTTCGTGGTCCCGCTCGGCATCGGCGGCCACCTGGAGCGCTGGGGCGTGCCGTCCGAGCGCATCGTCGAGCTCGACTGGGAGGAGGAGGCGAAGGTGGCCGGGCTGCGGTTCGTCGCCACCGCCGCCCGCCACTTCTCCGGGCGCACGCTGCGCCGCAACGACACGCTGTGGGGCTCCTGGGCGATCATCGGCCACCGCCACCGTGCCTTCTACGCCGGGGACTCGGGCTACTTCGACGGCTTCGCCGGCATCGGCGCCGCGCACGGGCCGTTCGACCTCACCCTCATGCCGATCGGCGCCTACAGCGCGCTCTGGCCGGACGTGCACATGACCCCGGAGGAGGCGGTCACCGCCCACCTCGACCTCGGCGGGCGGCTGCTGCTCCCGGTGCACTGGGCCACCTTCAACCTCGCCCCGCATCCGTGGGCCGAGCCCGCCGACCGGCTGTGGCGCGAGGCGAAGTCCCGCGGCGTCGACGTCACCGTGCCCCGCCCGGGCGAGCCCGTCGACGTCGCCTCCCCGCCGCCGGTGGACGGCTGGTGGCAGACCCTCGCCTGAGGCTCAAACGGCCTCGAACACGAGCAGGTTGCTCAGCGTGGTGCGGACCGGCGAGGTGGCCAGGCGGCCCATGATCACGGGCCGGTGGCGCTCGTGGGCGGGATCGAGGATGAGCTCGTAGCGGAACCGGGTCACCGAGGGCGCGCGGTCCACGTGGACGCGCACGCTCACCTCGGCGTCCGGTTCGCCGAGCTCGGCGAGCGCCTGCCGCGCGGTGATCGTCATGCAGCTGGCGAGCGCGGCCTCCAGCAGCTCGTGCGGGCGCAGCCCGGCCGCGCCGCCGACCCCGTCCTTGCACGTGTCGGCGACGCCCTCGTGCGTGCCGGAACGGAACCGGACCTGCCAGGGCGTCGCCAGAGCCGTTGCCTCGATCATGAACCCTTTCCTCGCGACCGGAATGCGGCGCGTCCCAGACTAGGGCGCATGTCCGCATGGCGGGAGATTCGTCCCGCAGCGTGAGAACGCCCGGGGGAGTGCCCCGGGCCGGGCGGGCCCGGTTGCGAGGCGGGAGCGGGCCGCCGCCGCGGCCGCAGGCGGATGGCCGCGGCGGCGGGCCTCAGGCGCCGAGCACCTCCTGGCGCAGCCGGGTCTTGAGCAGCTTGCCGGCCGGGTTGCGCGGCAGCTCGCCGTCCCGGAACCAGAACCGGGTCGGCACCTTGAAGTACGCGAGCCGCTCGCGGAGGAAGGCGCGCAGCTCCTCCGGGCCGGCCGAGGCCCCGGGGGCGAGCCGTACCACCGCGCCGACCTCCTCGCCGAGCTCCTCGTGCGGGATGCCGATCACCGCGGCCTCGTCGACCGCCGGGTGCTCGTAGAGGGCGGCCTCGACCTCGGCGCAGTACACGTTCTCGCCGCCGCGGATCACCATGTCCTTGGCCCGGTCGACGACGTAGACGAACCCCTCGTCGTCGACGCGGGCGAGGTCGCCGGTGTGCACCCAGCCGTCGATGAACGTCTCGGCGGTGGCCTCCGGCCGGTTCCAGTAGCCCATGATCACGTTCGGGCCGCGCAGGCACAGCTCGCCGACCTCGCCGGGCGGCAGCTCCTCGCCGCCGGGCCCGCAGATCTTCACGTCGCACACCGCGATCGGCAGCCCGATGGAGTCGGGCTTGGCCACGTAGTCCGGCCCGCTGTTGATGATCGCGAGCGCGGTCGTCTCGGTCATGCCGTACCCGTTGGAGGCGCTCCGGCTCGGCAGCCGGGTGGTGAGCCGCTCGAGCAGCTTGGGCGGGGCGGGCGCGCCGCCGTAGCCCACCCCGCCGAGGCTGGAGATGTCGTACTTGTCCAGGCTGGGGTGGGAGAGCAGCTGCCAGGCGTTGGTGGGCACCCCGGTCATCGTGGTGACCCGCTCCCGCTCGATGAGCTGGAGCGCCCGCTCCGGGTCCCACTTGTGCATGAGCACGAGCGTGCCGCCGGAGAACATCGTCGGGACCATCGCGGCGAAGCAGCCGGTGGCGTGGAACAGCGGCACGGTGAGCAGCGTGACCCGCCGGCCGCTCAGGCCGCCGTACGGCTCGGCGCCGGACCGGGCGCGGGTGCGCGCCAGCGCGTAGGCCACGCTCATCGGCGCCTGGGCGAGGTTGCGGTGGCTGCCGAGCGCGCCCTTGGGGTGCCCGGTGGTGCCGGAGGTGTAGAAGATCGTGGCCGGATCCTCCGGGCCGACCTCGACCGCGGGCGGCGTCGCGTCGGCGGGCACCTCGCCGAGCACCTCGTCGAGCAGGCGTGCCCCCGGCGGCAGCTCCCACCCGTCGGCCCGGGTCACGATGAGCCGGGCCGCGAGGTCGGAGCCGTGCAGCCGGGCGGCCCGCTCGCCGTCGGCGATGAGCACCTTCGCCCCCGAGTCGGCCAGGCCGTACTCCAGCTCGGCCTGCGTCCACCAGGCGTTGAGCGGTACGGCGATCGCCCCGGCGGCGAGCGCCGCCGAGAACGACACGATCCACTCGGGCAGGTTGCGCATCGCGATCGCCACCCGGTCGCCCTTGGCCACGCCGTACTCCTCGGCGAGGCGGCGGGCGAGCGTGGCGGCGCGCCGGTAGTGGTCCTCGTAGCTGAGCCGTTCGTCCTCGTAGACGATGAAGTCCTTCGCCCCGTGCCCGCGGGTCGCCTCGAGCACCGCGGGGAAGTGGAGCGGGGCGTGCTTCCAGGTGCGGATCACGGCGCCGCGCACCTCGACCTCGGCCATCTCGAACAGCTGACCGGGGGCGGTGAGCACGGCCTCGGGGGAGGAGGTACTCATGGCGTGTCGACCTCCGCGGGGACCAGGCTGATCACCCGCCAGAGTACCGACCGGTTGGTATGTAGACCAGAGGTGAAATGTCCCTCCCCCGCCTGTTGCATGGCCATCCCGGCTGTTGCATACTCTTAACGGCAAGAACATAAGTTGTGATGCATAGGTATGCAGAGGTGCTGGAGGTGGGCGCGTGACGAGGCGTGTGGCCGTCGCCGGGGCGAGCGGATACGCGGGAGGTGAGCTGCTTCGGCTGCTGCTCGGCCACCCCGAGTTCGAGATCGGCGCGGTCACCGCGGGCGCGAACGCCGGCAGCCCGCTCGGCGAGCACCAGCTGCACCTGCCCGCGCTCGCCGACCGGGTGCTCGCCGAGACCACGCCCGAGAACCTCGCCGGGCACGACGTGGTCTTCCTCGCGCTCCCGCACGGCCAGTCCGCCGCGATCGCACGTGAGCTCCCCGAGGACGTGCTCATCGTCGACTGCGGCGCCGACTTCCGCCTCGCCGACCCGCAGGCGTGGGCCGACTTCTACGGCGGGGAGCACGCCGGCACCTGGCCGTACGGCCTGCCCGAGCTGCCCGGCCAGCGCGAGGTGCTGCGCGGCGCCCGGCGTATCGCCGTGCCCGGCTGCTACCCGACCGCGGCCACCCTCGCCCTGATGCCCGCGTTCGCCGCCGGCCTCGCCGAGCCCGAGGTGGTCGTGGTGGCGGCGAGCGGCACCTCCGGCGCCGGCAAGTCGCCCAAGCCGCACCTGCTCGGCAGCGAGGTGATGGGCTCGGCGAGCGCGTACGCGGTCGGCGGCGTGCACCGGCACACCCCGGAGATGGAGCAGAACCTCTCCGCCGTCGCGGGCACGAAGGTCTCGGTGAGCTTCACCCCGGTGCTCGCCCCGATGAGCCGCGGCATCCTCGCCACCTGCACCGCCCCGGCCCGGCCCGGCGTCACCGCGGCCGCGCTGCGCGAGGCGTACCAGGCGGCGGTCAAGGACGAGCCGTTCCTGCGCCTGCTCCCGGAGGGCTCCTGGCCCGCCACCGCGATGACCCTCGGCGCCAACACCGCGGTCCTGCAGGTCGCGCTCGACCAGCGGGTGCACCGCATCGTCGCGGTCGTCGCCATCGACAACCTCACCAAGGGCACGGCGGGCGGCGCGATCCAGAGCGCCAACATCGCCCTCGGGCTCCCCGAAGAACTCGGCCTGCCGACCACTGGAGTGGCCCCGTGACCCAAGCGCGACCGGCCGCCGCGCACCGGCGGCCCGGCCCTGCACCCTGCTCTGGCACCCGCCCTGGTACCCGCCCTGGCACCGGCGTGACACCCGGCATCGAGGAGAGGACGAGATGAGCGTCACCGCACCATTGGGCTTCGTCGCCGCGGGCGTCGCCGCCGGCATCAAGGCCAACGGCGCCCGCGACCTGGCCCTCGTCGTCAACGAAGGCCCCTCCCGCGCCGCGGCCGGGGTCTTCACCCGCAACCGCGTCAAGGCGGCCCCGGTGCTGTGGTCGCAGCAGGTGCTGCGCGGCGGCCGGGTCAAGGCGGTCGTGCTCAACAGCGGCGGCGCCAACGCCTGCACCGGCGCGCTCGGCTTCCAGGACACCCACGCCACCGCCGAGAAGGTCGCCGAGGTGCTCGGCGACTCCGCCGGGGAGGTCGCGGTCTGCTCCACCGGCCTGATCGGCGAGCGGCTGCCCATGGACAAGGTGCTCGCCGGCATCGAGCTCGCCGCCGGGCAGCTGTCCCGGGACGGCGGCCTGCCCGCCGCGGACGCGATCCGCACCACCGACACCGTCTCGAAGATCTCGTTCCGCCGGGGCGAGGGCGGCTACATGGTCGGCGGCATGGCGAAGGGCGCGGGCATGCTCGCCCCCGGCCTCGCCACCATGCTCAGCGTCATCACCACCGACGCCGACCTGCCCGCCGACGTGCTCGACCGCACGCTGCGCCAGGCGGTGGAGGTCACCTTCGACCGGGTGGACACCGACGGCTGCATGTCCACCAACGACACCGTGCTGCTGCTCGCCAGCGGCGCCACCGGCGTCGTGCCCGACCTCGACGAGTTCACCGCGAAGGTCACCGAGGTCTGCGCCGACCTCGCCCGCCAGCTCGTGATGGACGCCGAGGGCGCCACCAAGGCGATCGCGATCGAGGTGATCGGCGCGGCGAGCGTGCGCGACGCGGTCACCGTGGGCCGCTCGGTCGCCCGGTCGAACCTGCTCAAGTGCGCCATCCACGGCGAGGACCCCAACTGGGGCCGGGTGCTCGCGGCCGTCGGCGTCACCGACGCGGAGTTCGAGCCGGACCGGCTCAACGTCGCCATCAACGGCATCTGGGTGTGCCGGGGCGGCGCCGCCGGCGACGACCGGTCCAAGGTCGACCTGCGCCCCCGCGACGTCACCATCACCATCGACCTGTCGGCCGGACCGCACTCGGCGACGATCCACACCACGGATCTCACCGCCGAGTACGTCCACGAGAACTCGGCGTACTCCACATGAGCTCAGCACTGAAACCGGTAGACAAGGCCGCCGTCCTCATCGAGAGCCTGCCCTGGCTGGAGCGCTTCCACGGCAAGATCGTCGTGGTCAAGTACGGCGGGCACGCGATGACCGACGCGGGGCTGCGCAAGAGCTTCGCCGACGACATCGTCTTCCTCCGCTACGCGGGGCTGAAGCCGGTCGTCGTGCACGGCGGCGGGCCGCAGATCAACGCCCACCTCGACCGGCTCGGCATCGAGTCGACGTTCACCGCCGGGCTGCGGGTCACCACCCCCGAGGCGATGGAGGTGGTCCGCATGGTGCTCGTCGGCCAGGTGAACCGCGAGGTCGTCGGGGAGATCAACCGGCACGGCCCGTTCGCCGTGGGCATGTCCGGCGAGGACGCGCACCTGTTCACCGCCGAGCGCAAGCACGCCGTGGTCAACGGCGAGAAGGTGGACATCGGCCAGGTCGGCGAGATCGTCAAGGTGGAGCCGGGCGCGGTGCGCGCGCTGCTCGACGACGGCCGCATCCCGGTGGTCTCCTCGGTGGCCCGCGGCGCGGACGGCTCGGTCTACAACGTCAACGCCGACACCGCCGCCGCGGCGCTCGCCGTCGCCCTCCAGGCGCAGAAGCTGATCATGCTCACCGACGTGGAGGGCCTCTACCGCGACTGGTCGCCGGACGGGGAGCGCGGCGAGGTGATCGACCGCATCACCGCCGACGAGCTCGCCGAGCTGCTGCCCACGCTCTCCTCCGGGATGATCCCGAAGATGGAGGCCTGCCTCACCGCGGTGCGGGGCGGCGTGCCGCAGGCGCACGTGCTCGACGGCCGCATGCCGCACTCGCTGCTGCTCGAGGTGTTCACCGACGAGGGCGTCGGCACCATGGTGCTGCCCACGCCGTAAGGAGCGCAGATGAGCCGGAACGAAGACCTGCTGGCCCGGCACCAGGCCGCCTTGATGCCGACGTACGCCCCGCAGCCGGTGGCGCTCGTGCGCGGCGAGGGCCCGTACGTGTGGGACGCCGACGGCAACCGCTACCTCGACCTGATCGGCGGCATCGCGGTGAACGTGCTCGGCCACAACCACCCCGCGCTGGTCGCCGCGGTCACCGCCCAGATGTCCAAGATCGCGCACGCCAGCAACCTGTTCGTCAACGAGCCGTCGGTGCTGCTCGCCGAGCGGCTGCGGGCCCTGCTCGGCGGCGACTGCCGGGTGTTCCTCACCAACTCCGGCACCGAGGCGAACGAGTGCGCCTACAAGCTCGTGATCAAGCACGGCAAGGCGCACGGCCGCCGCTACATCGTCGCCGCGGAGAACGGGTTCCACGGCCGCACCACCGGCGCCCTGTCGCTCACCGGCAAGGCGTCGATCCGCGAGCCGTTCGGCCCGTTCCCGGTCGAGGTGCGGTTCGTGCCGTACGGCGACGCCGACGCGCTCAAGCAGGCGGTCACCGACGAGTGCGCCGCGGTGTTCCTCGAGCCCACCCTCGGCGAGGCCGGCGTGGTCCCGCCGCCGGAGGGCTACCTGCGCACCGCCCGCGAGATCTGCGACGCCACCGGCGCGCTGTTCGTCATGGACGAGATCCAGTCGGGCATCGGCCGCACCGGGCACTGGTTCGCCCACCAGGCCGAGAACGTCCGGCCCGACATCGTCACCCTCGCCAAGGGGCTCGGCGGCGGCCTGCCGATCGGTGCGTGCGTGGGCTTCGGAGCCGCAGGTACGATCTTCGCCAAGGGCGACCACGGCTCCACGTTCGGCGGCAACCCCGTCGCGTGCGCCGCCGCCCTCGCCGTACTCGACACGATCGAGAAGGAGAACCTGCTGGCCCACGCCACCAGGGCCGCCGAGCACCTGCACACCGGGCTCGCCGGCATCGACCACCCGCTGCTGCGCGGCGTGCGCGGCCGCGGCCTCTGGCTCGCCGCCGTGCTCACCGAGCCGGTGGCCGGGCGGGTGGAGGAGGCCGCCCGGTCGGCCGGGTTCCTCGTCAACGCGGTCCAGCCGGACGCGGTGCGTCTCGCGCCGCCGCTCGTGACCACGCTGGACCAGCTCACCGGCTTCACCGACGCGTTCCCGGCCATCCTCACCGCGGCGGCCACGCCCCCGACCACCAAGGACCCGTCATGACCCACCCCGGCACCACCGCCGACCGGGCGGTTCGCCACTTCCTCCGCGACGACGACCTGACCCCGCAGGAGCAGGCCCAGGTCCTCGACCTCGCGGACGCGATGAAGAAGGACCGGTTCGGTTACCGCCCGCTCGAGGGCCCGCGCACCGTCGCGGTGCTGTTCGACAAGAACTCCACCCGCACCCGCGTCTCGTTCGCGGTCGGCATCGGCGAGCTGGGCGGGCTGCCGCTCGTCATCGACGCCGGTCAGTCGCAGCTGGGCCGTGGCGAGACCATCGAGGACACCGCGCGGGTGCTGGAGCGCCAGGTCGCCGCGATCGTGTGGCGCACCTACGGGCAGGACCGCATCGAGGCGATGGCCGCCGCCTCCCGGGTGCCGGTGATCAACGCGCTCACCGACTCGTTCCATCCCTGCCAGATCCTCGCCGACCTGCAGACGATCCGGGAGCACAAGGGCGGCCTCGCCGGGCGAACGCTCGCCTACCTCGGCGACGGCGCCAACAACATGGCGCACTCCTACCTGCTCGGCGGCGCGACCGCCGGCATGCACGTGCGCATCGGCGCCCCGGACGGCTACCGGCCGGACCCGGCGATCGTGGCCGACGCCGCGGCGATCGCCGCCCGCACCGGCGGCTCGGTCGAGGTGCTCGCCGACCCCAAGGCCGCGGCCGAGGGGGCGGACGTGATCGCCACCGACACCTGGGTGTCGATGGGGCAGGACGGCAAGGACGAGCGGGTGGCCGCGCTGCGGCC
>Ga0079224_100015423_pt1 | contig 10703 bp, 16 predicted proteins | sample Stecom2015_FD_80414 | JGI IMG/M metagenome (GOLD analysis project Ga0079224, IMG submission 80414) | Agricultural soil microbial communities from Utah to study Nitrogen management - Steer compost 2015 | ecosystem: Environmental > Terrestrial > Soil > Agricultural land | place: USA: Utah...
GGGTTCATTCCTCTTTTAGAAAATGGAGATAATCCCCCCATGGAACGTCTTGAATATCCACCACCCTCTACTGTTCCTGCCGCGCTTCCTCTTCTTACACGCGGGACAACATTAGGACGGATGGTAGGAGAAACAACAAGAGAATTGATGGAAGCTCGTAATTGTGCCCTCATCCCATTTAGGCTTTCTTGGGATAGTAATGCACCAATGCGGAGATTTGTTCTTCCGTGACTTCCACTAATAGTCTTATTTAAACTTTTCAAAAGTTCTGATTTTGAAAAATTAACATTTCTAACTGTAAGAGATGCGCCGCTAGACAATGCACGTAGACTTCTGTTTAAACCCACCATTGATTTTTTTGTATCAATGTTTACTCTCAGATTAACTTCTGAAGTTTTTGCTAATTGGGATTGGAAAGAAGCCATTTGACGCTTTATTCCGTTCAAATAACGAGTTATTTTTGCTGCACCAGAGGGGTCAATTTGGATACCCACCTGTGCGTAATAGTTAGCAATCATTGGCATTGCCTGCTTCCCCTACTTATTTTGATGTTTTAATTTGTCTTGGAATATTTCTTCTTCACGTAGCGTTTCTTTCACATCCAGCATTTCTAACATATTCAAGAAGGTTATAATGGAGTATGTTCCATTCCTTATATTGTGTAGCGTAGCGATAGGATCGCTTGAAGCAAATATGACACGAAGGATTCTATAATCCCCTTTAAATTCTTTTAAAAGACGATTGTATTCCTTCGTGTGTCTTGCATTCTTATCTGTGTCCTGCGTTACTCTGAAGTAACGCTGTCCACGTTTGGGGAGTCTTCGTCCCCCATTTCGCCAAAGTTGAAATCGACAATCGCCTTGAACAGTTCATACAACTCTTTGTAATTACGCGAGAAGTTCTTATTAAACCACTCATCGTTGGGTTGCATGTTATTTACAGTGACGCTACGGAGAACGAGTTGCTTCATAAATTCCGCAGATGGATTTCCTTCCAGTGCTTGCAGAGTATTCATAACATTTAAACCATATTCGGCAGGAAGTGCTTTGATAAGATAACGGTTCTTACCAATTTCTTTTGTAATCTCTTCCGGTACATAAATAGCCATAATATTCCCCTATTATAGAATTTTAATAATTAAAACAGTGAATCAAACATGGATGCAACACCCCACCCACTTCCTTTATCTCTTTCAGAATCAAGACAACGAATTGTCCAAACCCTAGATGCTATTTTTTCTGAAAACTCCGCTTCAGCGGGAGCTTCTACATATGCTTTTGTTGTGGAAAATATTTCCCACCCCATGACATCTTTAACTGTTATCTCTAATCTTCCAGTACCTTGTTTTGCATCCAGTTTTACAAGCTCGTAGAAGATTGGATTCAATACACTAGTGAGGGGGACTTCCACCTTAATCGTAGCACCCGTATTCTGTAACCGAACACGAGCATTCTTCCCCCGGATACCATTGATTTGTCTGAATGTCGGCATGTCGGGTGAAATTGTGATTTTGTCCCATCCCTCAACATTATATCCACCAATTGATAACACCACTTTAGAAGCACTATACGTTTGTACTGACATATTTTCTCCTAGAGAGCATTACCAAGCATTCCACCACCAACCGCAAGCAAATCGCCCAGGAGGCTTGATGGAGACTCATTACCCCCCACCGTAAGAACGGCATTAGAGCATTTTATGTTCCACTTACGATCTGTAACATTAACATCAAACGGGGTATCGGGAAGATTCTCAATCCATGCTTTAGGTGCAAAAAAAAGAGTGCTTCCCAACGTATCTTTAATAATAAATGGAAACATACCCATCTTAGTAGCATTATCTAATGCCGATGCAATACTTAACGCTTGATTGCTTTCAGATGTAGAGGCAAGAGTGAGGGTGACAGTATATGTTGCACTTTTTGCATGGTTTCTGCTCACCACACCATCACTACTCTCCCTGGTTGAAAAGTTTCCAACATCCTTTGAAATACTGACGAAGGTTCCTTCAGCAAACCCAGAAATATTTATAAATCCTGCCAGAAGAACGACAACATCTTCTGGTGAGTAAACTGCAATTGCCATAATATCTCCTAATAAATAGAAAAGGCTACAAGAGTAGCCTCTTCAAATAACGTTAGAAGCTATTAGGTTGTCCAATATTGGTTTGGAGTGTATCCAAGGTCTTGAACAGTGGTGGCTGTATCAGGATTGAATTTAGCGTTACCACCATGGAACACTTCGCTACCAACAGAGTGCAGAATCCAAGAACGGGTAGACAGTTCGGTTCCGAATTCACCATCAGGGGTTGTACCAATGAAGCAATTATCACTTGAATAAACGCTTCGTCCCATATTGTCCTTGATGGTGATGGAAAACAGATTATCGTTATTATGTGCCTGCTCGTCCAGGATTTGAAGTTGAGAAAGAACATCGTTTGTTTCTGAAGACTGGTGAAGCATGAATGTAATATCCAGATTCTTCACCCTGCGCAGAACACGAGCACTGGAAGCATCTGCGCCGGTGTAGAGAGTTGCAGCGGGGATAACACGAGTAATTGTGAGGAACGATCCATCCGCAAAGCCAGAAGCCGTGTGTGTAAACTGGGCATTACTCAGTACAACTGTGACATCCTCTGGACTATAGGTTCCTAGTAAGCTACTATTAGCCATTTTCTTTATATTCCTTGGTTATTTATTTTAATTTGAGGAATAGGGAAGAACATTTTCTTCCCTATAATCAATGACTTAACTGTGGATAGTCCCACGAATGACCACTGTAGAAACAGCACCCTGAATACGCGCATCAAACGTGATAGTTTCCACCTTGCGTTGAGCACGAACATTCTCAGGAATAGACAACACCTTGGGGATATTCAGTGTGTATGTGTCAATGAAACCATTAGCAATAGCTTGTGAAAATACACTCCGGATTTCATTCTCGATAATAGTTAATCCAGAATCTGTGTAAGAAATTTTGCGTGTATTTACTAGTCGGAAATAGATTTGTTCTTGCAACCGCGCATGTAGCCAATCTACACCTATGATTGTCGTTTATGTTAACACTGCTCGTTAGACAGTGCTTCTTTTGGTAAAAGAACTATACATCTCTGTATAGACCAGACTATATCTTGATCGTCATCTTTCATGTTACGACCCCACCCATTTCGAGGTCACTTGACCCCTACGCCTCACGGCTAGTCGTTGAACGTTCCCTCACGGGCTTCGCTGCTGATTGTCCATCAGGAGTATTTTGGTTGTTTTCCAACGTATTTTTGAATATCCCACTTGTATCTATAGCAACTCGTTTCTGGGTCGCCAATATACTCAAGGAATGGTTTTACTGAAGTTTTGGGAATACAAATAAGTCCATTTTCACGATTACTTGCCTTAAACCCTAATGATCTAATTTGATGACACAAAAATTCTCTACATTCCTTTGAAAAAGAATGCGATGATATTGCTATTTGCCTCAAATAATTCTTAGCAGAGTCCAAGCACCCGTCACCAATATACCAATGACGCAGTATATCTTTTGTGAGAGCTAAATCGGATGGTACAACTTTTTTGCCATCTGGGTACCACCTTCTATACTGCTCCGTTAACCAAGGATTAACTCTAGTATAGAATTGATAAACTCTTCCGGTATTGTAACCATTATCTTTATTGTAAATCTTATGGTTATGGTTAAAATTGCTTTTGGTTATGCAATTAACCAACCACTCAATGTATTCATACTCTTTACAGGAATGCCCATAAATCGCATTCCTAGAGCCTTTCTTCATTAGGAGATAACCGTCTCCCAGCATTAAACCGTCAAAAATACTTTCAAACACCAAAAATCCTCCAATCCTTCTTGTTTTCAACATTCACGTTTATATCTATATGATAGCATAGATATTGCGTTGTAGTCAAGAAAGCTCTAAGGAGTTTCCAGCAATTAGAGTGGCGTGTGAAATATTTACCCTGGGTCACACATAATAGAGTTTCTTCTATTACGGACTGATACAATGTTTGTATTGGAGTTAATCCACCCAGTCTTTATCGAGGGCTTTGCCTCTACGAGTAATGTTTACACCCTTGACAGGAATATAGTAATTATATCCCCTATTTTCAAGAATATTAATTTGACTGTCAGACAATCGACTTACAGTAACACCCACAAGACGTTTATATTCCCAAGTATTGCTACCAGGAACCTCAACAATTTGTGGGCCTACCCAAGCAGCTTCTGGGTACTCTGTATCCGCTGTAGCAGACCAAAGGATCACTGTCCTGAACATCAACTTAAACCAGAGTCGTTGACCAATATCCATGCCAACAGGATCGTTTAAACCGATATCGGCAGCATCAAGATCGCCGCTGTAAGCATCTGTGTCAGCAATAGATTGAGAAGCCTTTGTAATGGTGAAAGCCATTGTAGTATCTTCTACAGTCATTACGTTCCCAACCACTGTGGCTGTACCGGCAAATAGACCACCATCTACAGCCGTTAGTGCCCCCCATGTCGCACTGCCAGCAACACCTGTTGCCGTAACACTATAATTCTTACCAGCAATACGAATTGTCAGTTCGTCACCCGTTTCTGCAAGGTCAAGGTCGCGGAAAGTTACCACTGTGGTATAAGTCACCGCTTGACTCTGCTGAAACGCCTCTTGTGTGGCTGTAGATGTAAAATAAACTTTACGGGTTCCTTGGATATATTCTGAAATTGCATTGATATCTGCATCTTCGTGACTATCCGCAATCAGCGCATACCAAGTGTCATCAAAATCTTGTACAGCGCGAATGGCTTCTACATAAGATTCTGAAACTTTCTTTTTACCCACCTTAAAAGTAGAAGGTTTGATGTCACCACCAAGAAGTTTGGTAGCAATTACATATGCCTTGTGTGTTTCTGGAAGATCACCAGCAAGGGCTTCCAAAGATGTATATGTGCGAACACGGTCTGTAAATGTAATTTCGTCATTTACAGACATTTCCACAAGAATTAGTGGGATGTCAAACGCAGCCATTTCAACTTGTGTTGTTTGACGACTGATGTTGACATTTACGATTTGATCTATCTGTCCCATTTATTTTTCCTTATTGTTTTATGGAATTATGTTGTAGTAGGGGGATTTGACGGCATCCACTCCCTGTCAAACTCAATGTAATCTACCTGATTCATATCTTGTACAGAAGAAACGGCAAAACTCAACTCCACATCAAAATTTAAACAATCAACCCATTGTGTATCTCTCAATTGAGGAACATTTCTTAGTTGACTCTTGCGGAGGATACCTAAACTCTGTTCGTTAAACGCAAAATAACAGGCACGATTATTTACAATCGTATGCCTCAATTCTGGTGCAACACTTCTTGCTGATTCCCCAATAATGGAATATTGTATATTTGCAGAATAATGTGTTGTTGTATATAACTTATCAAAGACAAGTCTTGTGCTTTCGTTTGTAAACCCGTTCTGTACAACGTCGATGATGTTGATTACACAATATGTTTCAGATGGTTCCAGGGTATTTGATTTTGCATAAATAACTTGAACATCCGGGTATCCTGTCAACGCTAATGCTTTTGTCGTCGCCCGGTAGATGCTTGCTTCTAAATCATCATAAAAAGCCATATGTTCTCCTACGAAGATTTAGAAAACTTCACCAGCGTCGTCTTAACACTGTCATAGAGGTTCCCGGTATTTATCAAGGGATCGTCAAACCCTTTCATGGAGATGGTGACTTCAGCATTTCCTGGGGATTTAAATTCAAGAATGGATTCTTTCATTTTTTCTTCTAACTCTCTAGACATTGCCCCCCAAAAATCAGAAATCTTCACCGAGCCATCAACATATAGGAAAAATAACTTTGAATATTCATTCAAAACATTTTTTGCTTTTGGTAGAAAACCTGTCCTTATAAACGGTCTTGGTGGGGTAAATGTGCCAGGGAACATGCCACCATTAAGGTGTCCTTCTTCATTCCACGCAGCAACTTGTGCTACACTCGTTCCGTCTGGATAATAACTTCTCCACCACCCAACACGGACAGATTTGCTTTGGATACGCTTCAACCTGCGTTCCATCTTTTTCCAAACACGATCATCAAGTTTTAACTTAACGGAAACAGATGCGCCCATATTTAGACTCCGGCAGAAATAGGAGTTCTTGCAACGTATACTTCAAGATGATCTAAAACACCCATAGCATAGGGGAGAACTTTCATCACCCGGAATTCTAAACCATTCCAAACGATTTCATCTGATTCCCACCCGTTTTCACCCTCTTTTGCAGAACGAATATTCTGATCTAAATCACAAAGGATTAAATACCATTCTTTTGTTCTTTCGGATTCTGGCATTTTTAATACCGTGTCGTGCTTTACTGGTTGAATATTCCCTACTATTTCGTGTGTCGTGGAAGGCCCTACTACAGGTCTTCCATTCACCATTGTAATTGTACCAGGGCGCTTCACTTGAATTGTTGTAGAATTTGTTAGCCTAAACAAAGGCTTTGTTCTCTTTGTAATAGGCATTATTTATTCCTTACTCTTCTGCTAAGATTCCGGCAGCACGAAGTGCCGCAAGAAGCCCGTTGAAATCAGTCTCGTCTGGTGCCGCAATAAGATCAGCAATTGCTGGTTGTTGTAGAACGCCACCGCGCTCTGTTCCTGTAGGGGCGTTTGTTTGAACTTGAGTGAGAATTTCTTCTTTCACTTCCGCGTCAAGACGCATAGCTTTATTTGGGTATGCCATAATTAGATTCCATTTAAAATTGTTAGGATGTCATTAGAACAACACTTTTCATAGTGTTTAACTTTTGTCCACCAAGCTAAACACGGAGTTATTCTTGCCAGAGGACTTCTATTGGTGTCTGGATTGTTATTATGTGCGCAGACATCAGATTTACTAATCCCTGCGGCATAGGCAACAATATCATTTGGAAGAGATAGAGCATTAGATTCGTCAAGGAATTGATCTAATACTTTCTTGTACTCTACAGCAGCAGAATTCCAAACCTCAATTTCACCAGAGACTTCTCGTGTGCTCCACCCAGAAAGATAAAAAGCAGCAGAAATAGCAGCCCTTCTTGCAGCACGTTTTACATCCCAATTTTCTAATCGCAGCAATGCTTCAATTTCATCGTCAGAAAGGATAGGATAAAAAATACTTGCTGGTAAGTCCCCAATTAAAATCCTAACCAGTAAAATTTTTTCTGTAATTTCTTCTGGTGTTGGGTCATTCACTGCCATGTTATCTCCTTATTCAGACAAAATAAAAGGAAGGGAACCCAGAGGGATTCCCCTCCCATCATCATTTAGGACGCAGCCTTGTCTAAGGTGATAACAGTGTCTGGACGCAGTAGAGCGTTCAGGAAGTTAGATTCTGACATAATTTCAATAATGTCATCCTTCTGGTTGGCGTATTCAAAGTAATACACCTCTTGTGCAGTACGATTCACGGTAGCAAATCGGTTTGCGGGAGCGAAGAAGGTACGGAAAGAATCAGTACCCATTGGCAGCATGTATGCCTTATTGGCTTCAACATAGTTGACACCATTAATTTGCCCACGAACCTCAATGAACTTAACACCACCATATTCAAACCAACGGAAACGAGCATCCCAAGGACGACCAGCAACTAGGCGACCGTTCATCAGTGCTGGGCCTTGTGCTTGCGCGAAATACTGATAACTCTCATACACAAATGGGTTGCTGATCAAAGCACTGAAGAATTCAGGGGAACACAGGGCAACAAAATCGCTCACAACATCCCCAGACTTCAGATGGTCTTGAATATAAGCAAGAGCCACTTCCACCTTGCTGATGGGATTATCAGTGGTAGAAGCCAAATTAAAATACTTGGTTTCTCGTGCGGTGCCGAATTCAGTATAAAAATTGGTAGTGACAGTGCCGTTGGGTGCATAAACACTGCCGTCCTTCAGAAGTTGTGCGCGGGCATATTCCATGGTGAGAGCATGGGCGCGACGCAGACGGGCCATCTTTTCAGCACGAACACGGTCAACGGTTAGTGTTGCATTGCCACCAGCCATCAGACTATCCCAATCAACATTACCATCAACATCATTGGGGGTGATGGTATCATCAATGGGGTAGTGGGGGATGACCAGGGGTAGAACATCACGCTTACCACCCTTGATAGCGGAGTTTCGTTCGTCCCAGTTACGGTCAACAGCAATGGCATCTTCCTCGGTGGTGCGAGGGATCAGCACGGTTTTTTGGGCTTTGGGTTCGTTACGGAAAATACCCAGGGTTTGAATAACACCCCAAGTATTAGGAATAATATTAATCTCTTGGGATAGATCAGCAACCTTACCAAGTTTGAAAGGATTTGCAATAGCCATTTTACTTATTTCTCCAAATTTTCTTTGTTATCTATTATTTTTCTTAGGTGAGAATTAAGCACCAAGAGTAGTTTCAATGATAATACCTTGCTTTTCTAGCAGAGCCTTAAGAGCCTTGTAGTCAGCAGAAGTGCGGTCTGTGATACTAAGAGACTTCATCAGAAGTTCATCCTTGAGAATCACTTCACCACGAACAAAGGCAACAGCCTTGTCGCCAGCATTGCCAGAAGTGGTGAAAGTTTCCTTGCAACCAAAAGCATCACCAAACACAACAGCAAATTCGTTAGTTGCAACCAAGTCGCCAACGGCAGCCTTAGCAAATTGTGCGCCCTGATCTAGTTGACCAGATGCGATGGTACGCTTTACAACAGTGCCCATTGGAAATGCTGTTGCGGTGTCACTTAGCGCAATTACGCGGCGGGCATAGCCCACAGAAGGATCAATCTCGTGAACAACAAGGTCAGAGAGCATATCGCGTTCGATATTAATTAGAGCCATTTTAGGATTCCTCTATTATTGTTTTTATTATTTCTAAAATTACTTGGAAGCGTATTGTTCACGCAGCATTTTGGCAAGGTTAGATTCAACTTGTTCTTGCTCCCCACCATTACCACTCTTTTGAACGAACAAATCACCATTTTCAAGTTGTTCATTCTTAATCTCATAAGACTTGATAACTTCAGCGAATGCTTCATCGTCTAGTGCAGAGAAAGCCTTGAACAGAGTTTCCACTTGCTTTTCGTCAGCAATTACAGCCTTCAGTGCTTCTTTACGTTGTGCTTCCGCAGCTTCCTTTGCGGCCTTTTCAATAGCATCCAGTTTTTCTTGTAGAGCGTCCCGTTCTGCAACGGCCTTTTCAAGAGACTGCTTTGCTTCGGATAGGTCGGCTTGTGCTTTTTGCAGGTCGGTCTTCATCACGCCAACAGCAGCATCTACAGCCTTTTGAATTTCTTGTTCCATTAGTTGTTTGCCTTTTTCTTGTTTTGATTTAAAAACACTCTTGAGTTTATCATTATTAGAAATCTTTTCAAATGATTTCTTGATTAACACAAGAACATTAGGATCAACCCCGTCAACAGAATCAGAAAGCACTAATGAATTGCTATCTGTTTCATACGAGATTACCCGGTTGACGGGAATAGCATTAGAATTCAAAACTACCTTATTATCTTGTAGTGTATATTGAACTGCATAAACCCCATCACTATTTGAAAAGACTACAGTAGTCTCATCAAAATCCTCTACATACGCCCAACTCCACTTATCAGTTTTATAAACTTCAATTGCTTCGTTGAGCAGATTACGTAAGCCGTTGTAACTCACCTTCTCAATCCATTCTTCACCAACAATGGACTTAAGGATTTCCTTTTGTTCATCTGTGATGTCCACAGACTTCATTAAAAGAGAAACATTGCGACCATTACTAGCACCAGATTGAAGTTCATTGTGTGTGATAGCCAGATGAGGCTGTAACTTCACAGACTTCTTTTTATTAATTTCTTCTGTCATTCATTTTCCTCATTTGGATCATCAAAAGTTAGGTCTGTAATTTCACCAGTTTCTTCGTTGACATATCCCCTGCCACCCAAAGACACACCGCCAAGAACACCGGATTTCTTTAATTGCCATAAACCAGGATCATTGAACTGTAATTTTGCAATCCATGTTCCAGCTTTAATCGGCTGATCCGTTCCATCTACAACAACATCAAACTCTTTTTGAATCCATGTGTCTTCAATGGTGAAAAGGTCTGTTTCTTTAACGTGGAATAAATTTGATTTGACAACGCCACGTTTCAGATTCTCATTGAAGTTTTCACAAGCCTTTTCCAGCGTTTCCTTGGACATCCACTGATTCTGTGCATCCTTGGTGTCCGGTTCATATACCACCTCGTAGGAAATCATCTGTTCTTCTGATTTCTTGATAATCCCATATTCCTTCAGGAGATTTGTTAACGCTTCTTTAAAATTCTTCACACTATCTCCTATGTATTTTCTAGGTTAGAAATTGTGGTATCTCTGCCTAACACAGACTTAGCCGTTCCTTCCCCAGGAGTTGCCCCACCTTCACCCGCACCCGAAGAATATCCTGTCACTTGTGTACGAACATCCTCAATCGTGGTTTCTTCATCATCAAAGGGAATTGGCATTCCTGCCTGTTCTGCAATCCAATTCAGAGTGGCGGCATCTTGCTTGAGCATACCAACAGAAGCACAACGTTGAATAAACTTACTCAACTCATCCAGACCAACATTGTCCGGTTGTGTATAATCAATCTGCGGCAGCACATCAACGGAAAAGCCATTGATTGCAAACAGTTGTGGGATAAGATCGTGATTGATTTGATCCCTAA
>Ga0079224_100015424_pt1 | contig 10703 bp, 8 predicted proteins | sample Stecom2015_FD_80414 | JGI IMG/M metagenome (GOLD analysis project Ga0079224, IMG submission 80414) | Agricultural soil microbial communities from Utah to study Nitrogen management - Steer compost 2015 | ecosystem: Environmental > Terrestrial > Soil > Agricultural land | place: USA: Utah...
GACTCCAGCGACGCCGCCACGGTCTCCTGCATCTTCGCCTGCTCCAGCTGGCTGAGCAGCCTGGTCCGCTCGGCGAGCTTCTCCTCCAGCAGCATCTTGTTGTTCTCGACCGCCTTGCGGGCCTGCTGGGCGGCGGCGAGCGCCTGGTCGTGCAGGATCTTGAGGTCCTGGACCGCCTGCTCGGCGGCGACCAGCTGGGTGGCGGCGGCCTGGGCGGCCCGTTCGTACTTGAGCGCCTCGTCCTCGTTGCCCTGCGCCCGGGCCCGCTGCGCCAGCAGCAGCGCCTGGCGGGCGTTCGCCTTCGACTGCTCAACCTCGGTCATGTGGCGGGACAGGCGCATCTCGAGCTGGCGCTGGTTGCCGATCACCGCCGCCGCCTGCTTGACCAGGGTCTGGTGCTGCTGCTTCGCCTCGTCGATCGCCTGTTGGATCTGGATCTTGGGATCGGCGTACTCGTCGATCTTGGCGCCGAACAGCGCCATGAGGTATCTCCAGCCCTTGACGAACGGGTTGGCCATCTTTGGTCCTCTCTGGGGTATCCGGCCGGTCGCTGGCCCACCATCATCTCAGGCAGCGCCCACCGCCACAGCCCACCGGACGGCGGCAAGACCGGACCGACCGTACCTGAGAAGACTACCCGCTGGAGCCGACCAGATGTCGCCCGGCGACGCCCGGTCAGGACGCCCGGGCCCCGGGCCGGGAGCGCACCGTGTGGAGGGTCGTGCGCAGCGGCCCGTCCCGGCGCACCGAGACGGAGACCTGGCCGTCGCTGACCATCGTCTCCGAGTCGGCGACGGTGGCCTGCGGCTGGGGCTCGGTCGCCGTCGGCCGCAGCGGCTCGGGAATGATCTCCCCCACCGCGGCCGGACGCTCGGTCAGCTGCCCGTCGGCGAGCATCTGCTCGGCCAGCTCGGCCCGGGCGAGATGGTCGGTCGCCTCCCGCAGCACCTCCGACAGGCGGGAACCCAGCGCGTCGCAGATCGCCGCCAGCAGCTCGCTGGACGCCTCCTTCTGGCCCCGCTCGATCTCCGAGAGGTACCCGAGAGAGACGTTCGCGGCGCTGGAGATCTCCCGCAGCGTCCGCCGCTGACCCTGACGCCGTGCGCGCAGGGCGTCACCGATCACCCGACGAAGCAGCACCGGCGCCTCCTCCCGCTGAGTACGGCCTGTTCGCAACGGTACCCGCTGGCGCGGACATCGGCATCCCGGCCCGCCCGGGTGTCGCAGGTCACTACAGGTTTCCAGCCTCACTCCGGTCACGCCGGCACCCCGGACGTGCGCGGCCGCCCGGCTCCCGAGGGCCCGTCGAGCCGGTCGGCGAGCAGCTGCAGCGCGGCCGCCACCGTGCCCGCGCGCACGGCCGCCCGGTCCCCGGACAGCCGCAGCGACCGCACGGACGGGTCGCCGACCGGGCCGACGACCGCCACGAACACCGTCCCGGCGCCCACCCCGTCGGCCGGGCCCGGCCCGGCGACCCCGGTGGTGGCCACCGCCCAGTCGGCGCCGCACCGCTCCCGGGCGCCGGCCGCCATCGCCGCGGCCACGTCCGCGTCGACCGGCCCGCGCTCGGCGAGCAGCCCGGCGGGTACGCCGGCCAGCGTGTGCTTCAGGTCGGTGGCGTAGACGACCAGGCCGCCCCGGAACACGGTGCTGGCGCCCGGCACGTCGACGATCGTGGCGGCGAGCTGTCCACCGGTGAGCGACTCGGCCACCGCCAGGGTCTCACCCCGCTCCCCCAGCCGTCGCAGGACCTCGGCGGCGTCCATCCGTCACGCTCCCGTTCCCGTCGCATCCCCGCGTGCGCCGAGCCTAACGGGGCGCGGCGGCGGGCACGGCCGGGTCCGGCGGGGCGCCGGCGACGCCTCGACGTGGGCACGGTGCAACGCCCGCAGCCAGGCCACCGACGGCGGACCGGTGTGGTGGACCCGAGCCGGGCGAGCTACGCGGAGACGTCGAGAGCGGGCACGCGGGTACCGTCCGCCTGCGACCCCGCCGGCGTCCCGCGAGCGGCCGCCCCCGCTCACGCGACACCGCCGCACCTGACCCGGGGCGGTGCGCCCCGGGTCAGGTGCGGCGGCGCAGGCGCACCGCCCGCACCGCGTAGTCGAGGCCGGTCAGCACCGTGACCGCGACGGCGGCCCCCATCAGCCAGGGGCCGACCGCGTCCGCCGGTTCCGGCACCGGCCACAGGTACCAGGCGATGGCGGCGATCTGCAGTCCGGTCTTCGCCTTGCCACCCCGGCTGGCCGGGATCACCCCGCGCCGGATCACCCACAACCGCAGCGCGGTGACGCCGACCTCCCGGGCCAGGATCACCACGGTGACCGCCCACGCCAGGCGCCCGTACGCGGACAGCAGCACCAGCGCCGTGCCGGTCAGGGCCTTGTCCACGATCGGATCGGCGATCTTCCCGAACGAGGTGACCAGCCCGTACCGGCGGGCGATCCAGCCGTCGAACACGTCGGTGACCGAGGCGGCGAGGAACACCACGCACGCGGCGGCCCGCCACCCGGGCCGGGTCATCTCCGAGCCCACCAGCAGCAGCAGGAAGACCGGTACCAGGGCCAGCCGCGCCACGGTGACCGCGTTGGCGGCGTTCACCAGCGGGATCGCGCGGGAGCCCGGGCGGTTCACCGTGATCCCGCCACGGGTACGGCAACCAGGTCCACGCCGTGCGAGGCGGTGACCTTCGCCTCCACCAGGTCCCCGACCGTCACGCCGGCGGGGGCGCCGGCCAGGGTCACGGATCCGTCCACCTCGGGCGCCTGGTGGGCGGCGCGGCCCTCCACGACGCCACCGTCGACCCGGTCGACCAGCACCTCCACGGTGGTGCCCACCCGCTCGGCGGCCCGCTGCGCGCACAACTCCTCCACCAGGCCGAGCAGCCGGTCGTACCGTCGCCGCACGGTGGCGGCGGGCACCTTTCCGGGCAGGCCGGCCGCCTCGGTGCCGTCCTCGTCGCTGTAGGCGAACACCCCCACGGCGTCCAGCCGGGCCTCCTCCAGGAAGGCGACCAGCTCGTCGGCGTCGGCCCGGCGCTCGCCCGGGAAGCCGACCATCACGTTGCTGCGCACACCCGCGTCCGGGTGGAGGCGGCGGATCGCGTCGAGCAGGTCCAGGAAGCGCCGCCGGGAGCCGAACCGCCGCATCCGGCGCAGCACCGGCTCGCTCGCGTGCTGGAAGGACAGGTCGAAGTAGGGCGCCACGCCGGGGGTGGTGGCGATGGTCTCGATGAGTCCCGGTCGCAGCTCCGCCGGCTGCAGGTAGGTGACCCGCACCCGCACGACGCCGTCGACCGCGGCCAGCTGCGGCAGCAGCTTCTCCAGCGCCCGCGGGTCCCCCAGGTCCTTGCCGTACGAGGTGGAGTTCTCGCTGACCAGCAGCAGCTCGCGCGCACCGGTGCGGGCCAGCCACTCGGCCTCGGCGAGCACCTCCTCCGGCGGGCGGGACACGAACGCCCCCCGGAACCTGGGGATGGCGCAGAACGCGCAGCGCCGGTCGCAGCCGCTGGCGAGCTTCAGCGGCGCCACGGGACCGGCGGTGAGCCGGCGGCGCGGCACCGCGCGCAGGTGCGCGGGCGCGGCGGCGTCGACGGTGGCGTGCCCGGGCACGACCACGCCGCTGCCGTGGCGGGCGGCCGGGGCCAGCGGCAGCAGCCGGCGCCGGTCGCGCGGGGTGTGCGCGACCGGGCGCTCGCCGGCGAGCACCGCCGCGAGCCGGGCGGAGATGTCCGGGTAGTCGTCGAAGCTGAGCACCGCGGCCGCCTCCGGCAGGCTGTCGGCCAGCTCACGGCCGTACCGCTCGGCCAGGCAGCCGGCGGCGACCACCTTCGCACCGCCGTCGGCGGCGGCCAGCAGCGTGTCGATCGACTCCTGCTTGGCGCTCTGGATGAACCCGCAGGTGTTGACGAGCACCACGTCGGCGCCCCGGCCGTCGGTGGTCACCTCCCAGCCGTCACCGGCCAGCCGCCCGGCCAGTTCCTCGGAGTCGACCTCGTTGCGGGCACAGCCGAGCGTGAGGACGGCGACGCGACCGCGCGGCAGCGGCGACGAGGAGGTGGACACCACCCGAGGGTACCGGCAGGCGCGGTCACCACGCGCTTGGCCGGCCGCGGGGTGTGGTCACCGGACCCGCGCCCGGGCGGCCGACACGGGCGCCAGCCGGCCCGGTCGCGCGGGCTCGGCGTTCCGGGGTGCGGTGTCAGCCGGCGCGGCGCAGCGCGTCGGCGAGCGTGGCCAGGCCGACCGGGCCGAGCGCCAGGGCGGCGGTGTGCCACCGCTTGAGGTCGAAGTCCACGCCCTGCCTCGCCTGCGCCTCGGCCCGGGCCGCCAGCCAGGCCCGTTCCCCGAGCTTGTACGAGATCGCCTGGGCCGGCCAGCCGAAGTAGCGCACCACCTCGGGCCGTACCCGGTGCTCCGCGAGCCGGCCGCGCTGGCGCAGCACCTCGCACGCGGTCTCGAATGTCCACCGCGGTCCGTGCCGTGCCGCCTCGTCGTCGGGCAGGGGAAGGTCCAGGTGCACCCCGATGTCGATGACGACCCGGGCGGCGCGCAGCGCCGAGGCGGTCAGCATGCCCAGGCGCTGCCCCGGGGTGGCGAACCACCCCAGCTCGTCGGAGAGCCGCTCGGCGTACAGTGCCCAGCCCTCGCTGTGGCCGCTCACGCCGGTCAGCCGGCTGAAGCGCGACAGCGACTCCCCCAGGACCCGCAGCTGCCCGAGCTGCAGGTGGTGACCGGGCACTCCCTCATGGAACACGGTGGTGAGCTCGGACCACACGGCGAACCGCTCCCGGTCCCCCACCGGCCACCAGGTGCGGCCCGGCCGGGAGAGGTCCTCGCTCGGCGGGGTGTAGTAGGCGGCCCCGGCCGACGAGTCCTCCACGGTCACCACGTCCACGGTGCGCAGCGGGGCGGGGATGTCGAAGTGGACGCCGTGCAGGCGGGAGATCGCCTCGTCGTGGCGTTCCTGCAGCCAGCCCCGGTAGGCGTCGACCCCGGTCACGACGTCGGTCCGGTCCAGGTACGCGACGGCCTCGTCGACGGTGGCGCCGGGGCGCACCCGGTCCGCCTCGGCGTCCATCTCCCGCTCGATGCGCCGCAGCTCCTCCCAGCCCCAGTGGTAGGCCTCCACCGGGTCGATGGTGTCCCCCAGCGACAGCCGGCTGGCGGCGGCGTACCGGTCCGGACCGACCCCGTCGGCCTCGGCGGCCCTCGGCGCGTACTCCCGTCGCAGCCAGTCCGCGGTCTCCGCGTAGGCGGCGTGGGCGGCGGCCGCGGCGGCGGCCAGCTCGTCACGCAGCGGGCCGTCGCCGTAGGCGGTCACGACCTGGTCGAAGCTCGCCGCGTCGGCGTACCGCTGCGCCTGGGCGGCCGCCTCCACCGCCTGCCGGCGGGCGGCGACGAGGCCACGGTCGGCACCGGCGGCCAGTGACGCCCGCCAGCTGCGCAGCATCTGCGGCACGGCGGCGACCCGGGCCACCACGGCGCGCCACTGCTCGTCGTCGCCGCGAGGCATGAGGTCGACGTTGTTGCGCAGCGTCTGCAGCAGACCGAACGGGGCGCGCACCGACCGCAGGTGTTCCCCGAGGTCGTGCAGGGCCAGCTCGGCCTCCAGCCGCTCCCGCAGGTGGTCGGCTGCCAGCCGGTCGGTGTCCCCGGTCGGGGTGAGCGTGGCCAGCTCCGCGAGGGTGTCGCGGATGAGCTGGGCGCGCGCGGAGTGCCCGTCGGGGCTGTAGTCGGTGCCGGGCGCGAAGTCGCCGGCCACGCCCCGCATGGTGGCCATGACCGGGTCGAGCTCACACGCGCGCTGGACGTAACGATCACACAGATCGAAGATCGGCGTCATGGGCATTGAGCCATGCTAACCATCTGCGCCGATCTTGGAGTTGCGGTGGCGACTTTGTCGGCCATGTCGACCATATCCGCCACCCGAAGTCCAAGATCGGCGCGGGAGAGGCGGCGCGGGAAAGGCGCGCGGGAGGGCGCGCGGGAGAGGCGCGGGAGGGGGCGGCGCGCGCGGTGGGGTCGGTCGGTCAGTCGCCGCCGAGGGAGGCGAGCACGTCGGCCAGCTCGTCCGGCTTGACGAGCACGTCCCGGGCCTTGGAACCCTCGGACGGGCCGACGATGCCCCGGGTCTCCATCAGGTCCATGAGGCGGCCGGCCTTGGCGAAGCCCACCCGCAGCTTGCGCTGCAGCATCGAGGTGGAGCCGAACTGCGAGGTCACCACCAGCTCCACGGCCTGGCGGAGCAGTTGCAGGTCCTCGCCGATGTCCTCGTCGACCTGCTTGCGGGTGTCCGGCCCGGGTGCGGTCACCTCCTGGCGGAACTCCGGCTCCCGCTGCTTCTTGCAGTGGGCGACGATGTCGGCGATCTCCGCCTCGGTGACCCACGCACCCTGGATCCGCATCGGCTTCGACGCGCCCATCGGCAGGTAGAGCGCGTCGCCGCGACCGAGCAGCTTCTCCGCGCCGGGCTGGTCGAGGATCACCCGCGAGTCGGCCAGCGACGAGGTGGCGAACGCCAGCCGGGACGGCACGTTGGCCTTGATGAGGCCGGTGACCACGTCGACCGACGGGCGCTGCGTCGCCAGGACGAGGTGGATGCCGGCCGCGCGGGCGAGCTGGGTGATCCGCACCACCGAGTCCTCCACGTCCCGGGGCGCCACCATCATGAGGTCGGCCAGCTCGTCGACGATGACCACCAGGTACGGGTGCGGGCGGACCTCGCGGTCGCTGCCGGGGGGCGACTTGATCAGGCCCTCGCGCACCTTGCGGTTGTAGTCGTCGACGTGCCGGACCCCCGCGGCGGCGAGGTCGTCGTAGCGCAGGTCCATCTCGCGCACCACCCAGTCCAGCGCGACAGCGGCCTTCTTCGGGTTGGTGACGATCGGATGGACGAGGTGCGGGATGCCCTCGTACCCGGTCAGCTCCACCCGCTTGGGGTCGATGAGCAGCAGCCGCACCTGGTCGGGCGTGGCGCGCATGAGGATCGACGCCAGCATCGTGTTCAGGCACGAGGACTTGCCCGCACCGGTGGCGCCGGCGATGAGGATGTGGGGCATCCGGGCGAGGTTGGCGACCACGTACCCGCCCTCGATGTCCTTGCCCAGCCCGACGACCAAGGGATGGTGGTCCGCCTGCGCCGCGCGGGAGCGCAGCACGTCGCCGAGCGCGACCGTCTCCGGGTCGGCGTTGGGAATCTCCACGCCCACCGCGCTCTTGCCCGGGATCGGGCTGAGGATGCGTACGTCCGGCGACTTCACCGCGTACGCGATGTTGCGCGACAGCTGTGTGATCCGCTCCACCTTGACACCCGGCCCGAGCTCCACCTCGTACCGGGTCACCGTCGGCCCGCGGACGAAGCCGGTGACGGCCGCGTCCACGTCGAACTGTTCCAGGACGCTCTGCAGCGCCTCGACCACCTGGTCGTTGGCCCTGCTGCGGGTCCGGCTGACGGCTCCGTGCCGGAGCAGGTTGAGCGGCGGCAGCGTGTAGTCGTCACCGAGGCCCGCCAGCGCCGGCTGCTCGGCCCGGGCGACCGGGGGTGAGTGTGCGGGCGCGACCCGCGGCGGCGGCGCCGGTCGTGGCACCGGGACGGGCGGCGGCTCCACGGCCGGCTCGCCCGGCGGCGTCAGGTCGCGCGCCAGCGCGCCCTGACGCCGCCGGGCGGGCCCTCGACGCAGCGGCCGGTGGACCTCGTCCTCCTCGTCGGCCCCGTCCTCATCGGCGTCGTCGAGGACCGCCTGCTCCGAGCCGAGTGGACGACCCAGCAGGAAGTCGCGCAACCATGCCAACCGTTCCGGTATCCGGTTGATCGGTGTGGACGTCACGACGAGCAGCCCGAAGGCCGCCAGGAGCAGCAGCACCGGGACCGCTACCCAGGCGGTCACCGCCTGGCCGAGCAGCCCGCCGACGCCACCCAGCAGCCCACCGGCCGACTCCCGTTCCACCAGCGACCGTGGTGAGCGGGCGAGGTCCAGCAGGCCGGTCACGGCGACCAGCAGCGCGGACCAGCCGACCACCGCGCGGCCACGCACCTCCGGCCCGGCCGGCGCGCGCATGAGCCGTACCATGCCCAGCACCAGCAGCGGCGGGAGGAACGCGGCGACCGCGCCGACCGCCCGCCGGACCGCCATCGCGACGTACTCCCCGACCGGCCCGCCGCCGTCGAACCACACCGCCACGGCCAGCAGGATCGCCAGGGCCAGCAGGAACAGGCCGGCACCGTCCCGCCGGTGCTCCACATCGAGCTCGCGGGCGGTCGCGGCCTGCCTGCCCACCGCCCGGACGACCCAGCCGACGGCGTGGGCCAGGCCGTTCCACAGCATCGCCACCAGGACGATGGGATGACCGGGACCGCGCCGGGCGGAGCGGGTGGAGCGGCGGCGCGTCGACGCGGCGCGCGCCGGGGTGGCGCGGCGCCGGGAGGTGGAGCGAGAGGTGCGGCCCGCCATGCCTCACACCGTAGTGGGGGACCGGTCGGCGGCCCGGCTTTTCCTGGCCGTGTCCCGGCGCCACCGCAGGTACACCCCGATCCACGACACCACCACCAGGACGCCGACGAGCACCTGCAGCGCGCGCGTGTACCGCTCCGGGTAGAGGACCCCCTCCAGGTACCGGTCGACGAACCCGGCGGTGAAACCCTCCTGCCCGGCCCGGCGGCGGGACCAGTGCTCCGCGTACGTCAGCGGGCACTGCCAGCCCCACGGGTTGGTGACGATGAGCAGGCCCCAGGCGGACGCCACGAGGTGGAGCCAGACGGTGCGCGGCCAGCGCCAGGCGAGGAAGCCACCGACCACGACGTACGCGAGGTAGGCGGCGTGGACGGTGAGGATCAGGCTGGTCAGCACCTGGAAGAGCATCGGGCCTCCGCGCTCACATGGTAGGTCCGGCGGGTCGCGGCGACCACCGTCGCGACCGTCGCCCACGCCGCACCGGAGCCCCGGCACCAGGCTGCCGCCGGTTCGCTCCTTCCGGTGGAGCGGGTCGCCGTACCCGGGGCCGTCGCGGCGCTCCAGCTCGGCCAGGGACTCGCGGGTCGGCGCCGACGCCTCACAGTCCCGGTAGCGCGTCGGACACGTCGTACACCGGCCAGCCGTCGTCCCCCCGCCGCACCGTCGGGTGCGGGCGGTAGGGCTGGCTGCGACCGACCTGCAGCAGGTGGGTGACCGTGGCGCCGCGCATGGCCAGCGCGTCGGCGACCAGCATCCGGTGACACCGCCACCACGGGGTTTCGGCGCACATCACCGCGATCCGCTCCCCGCTGCGGGCGCGCGCCACCAACGCGTCGACCGCACCGCGGAACTCGGCGGTGTCCATGTGGTCGGCGTACCCGGCGAACGCGGCCTGCCGCAGGGCGGTGTGGCGCGACCGCTCCGACCGCGAGCGGCGGAGCCCACCGAGCGCCTTGCCCTGCCACTCGTACCCGATGCCGGCCTCCGAGAGGCTGGCCGCCAGTGCCTCCTGCCCGAACTGCGGGTGCCGGCGCGAGCCGGGGAAGCGCCGGATGTCCACCAGCGTCTGGACGCCCGCCTCCCGCAGCACCGCGACCAGCTCGGCCACCGGGCGGGCGCCGTGGCCCACGGTGAAGACCTCCGGAGCGCTGCCGGCCACGCCCGGCTCAGACCTCCAGTACCGTCGGCACGATCATCGGCCGGCGGCGGTAGGTCTCGTGGACCCACTTGCCGACGGTACGGCGTACCACCTGCTGGAGCTGGTGCGGGTCGGTCACGCCGTCGGCGGCCGCCCGGTCCAGAGCCTCGGTGATCAGCGGCAGCACCGCGTCGAAGACCGCCGGGTCCTCGGAGAAGCCCCTGGCCGACACGGTCGGGCCGCCGACCACCTTGCCGGTGACCGAGTCCACGACCACCGTGGCCGAGATGAACCCGCCGTCGCCGAGGATGCGCCGCTCGGTGAGCAGCGACTCCCCGACGTCCCCGACGGCGAGACCGTCCACGTAGACGTACCGGCTGCCGACCCGCCCGACCACGGCGACCCGCCCGTCCACGAGGTCGACGACGTCGCCGTCCTCGCACAGGGCGATGTGGTCGGGGTCGATCCCGGCCTCCACGCCCAGCCGGGCGTGCGCCCGCAGGTGGCGCCACTCGCCGTGGACCGGCATGAGGTTCTTCGGCCGGACGATGTTGAGCAGGTAGAGCAGCTCGCCGGCGGGCGCGTGCCCGCTGACGTGGACCTTCGCGACGTCCTTGTGGATCACGTTGGCGCCGGCCCGCGAGAGCCGGTTGATGACCCGGTAGACGGCGGTCTCGTTGCCGGGCACCAGCGAGCTGGCGAGCACCACGGTGTCACCGGGCTCGACGGTGATGTGCCGGTGGTCGCCGGTGGCCATCCGTCCCAGGGCGCTCATCGGCTCGCCCTGCGAGCCGGTGCACATCAGCACGATCCGGTCCGGGGGCAGCTCGCCCACCGCCTCCAGGGGGACCAGCAGGTCGGCGGGGATCCGCAGCAGCCCGAGGTCCCGGGCGATGCCCATGTTGCGGACCATGGAGCGGCCCACGAACGCCACCTTGCGGCCGTGCTCGGCCGCGGAGTCGAGCACCTGCTGGACCCGGTGCACGTGGGAGGCGAAGCTCGCGACGATGATGCGCCCGCCGGCCTTGGCGAAGATCGAGTCGAGCACCGGCCCGATCTCCCGCTCCGGGGTGACGAAGCCGGGGAACTCGGCGTTGGTGGAGTCCGACAGCA
>Ga0079224_100015425_pt1 | contig 10703 bp, 2 predicted proteins | sample Stecom2015_FD_80414 | JGI IMG/M metagenome (GOLD analysis project Ga0079224, IMG submission 80414) | Agricultural soil microbial communities from Utah to study Nitrogen management - Steer compost 2015 | ecosystem: Environmental > Terrestrial > Soil > Agricultural land | place: USA: Utah...
CGAGCGGTTCTTCGAGCGGTTCTTCAAGGATGAGGTGCGCGTTGGTGCCGCTGATCCCGAACGAGGAGACGCCGGCGCGGCGCGGCCGCTCCCCGGGCTCCCAGGGTTCGGCGGCGCGGAGCGGCCGGACCGCCGCGCCGTCCCAGTCGACGTGCGGGGTCGGCCGGGCGATGTGCAGCGATGCGGGCAGCACGCCGTGCCGCATGGCGAGCACGGTCTTGATCACCCCGGCGGCGCCCGCGGCGGCCTGGGTGTGCCCGATGTTGGACTTGACCGAGCCGATCCGCAGCGGCCGCTCCCGGCCCGGGCCGTAGGCGCCGATCAGCGCCTCGGCCTCGATCGGGTCGCCCAGCCGGGTCCCGGTCCCGTGCGCCTCCACCGCATCGACCTCGCCCGGCTCCAACCCGGCATCGGCCAGCGCCGCCCGGATCACCGCCTGCTGCGCCGGGCCGCTGGGCGCGGTCAGACCGTTGGAGGCCCCGTCGGAGTTGACCGCCGAACCCCGCACCACCGCCAGCACCGGGTGCCCGTTGCGTCGCGCGTCGGTCAGCCGCTCCAGCAGCAGCACCCCGGCCCCCTCGGCGAAGCCGGTCCCGTCGGCGCCGGCGTCGAACGCCCGGCAGCGGCCGTCCGCGGAGAGCCCCTGCTGCCGGGAGAACTCGACGAACAGGGCGGGGGTGGCCATGACGGTGGCCCCGCCGGCCAGCGCGAGCGAGCACTCGCCGCCGCGCAGGCTGCGCACCGCCAGGTGCAGGGCGACCAGCGCGGAGGAGCAGGCGGTGTCGACCGTGACGGCCGGGCCGCGCAGGCCCAGGGCGTAGGCGATCCGGCCGGAGGCGACCGCGCCGGAGGTGCCGGTGGTCCAGAAACCGCCGGCCTCCTCGGTGGCACCGAGCGCATCGGCCGCGTAGTCGTGGTTGCTGATCCCGGCGAACACCCCGGTGCGGGTGCCGGCGAGCGCGGCCGGGTCGATCCCGGCCCGTTCCACGGTCTCCCAGGCCAGCTCCAGCAGGATCCGCTGCTGGGGGTCCATGGCCGCCGCCTCCCGCGGGGAGATCCCGAAGAACCCGGCGTCGAAGTCGGCCGCGTCGTACAGGAATCCGCCCTCCCGGGTGGAGGAGGTGCCGGCCCGGCCGCGTTCCGGGTGGTAGAGGCGCTCGGTGTCCCAGCCGCGGTCGGCCGGCCATCCGGAGATCGCGTCGGTCTCCGAGGCGAGCAGCTCCCACAGCCGGTCCGGGGTGTCCGCGCCCCCGGGGAACCGGCAGCCCATCGCCACGATGGCGACCGGCTCCCGGCGGGCGGCCTCGGCCTCCCGCAGCCGGGCGCGCGTCCGGCGCAGGTCGGCGGTGGTGCGTTTGAGGTAGTCGAGGAGTTTCCGGTCGTCCGCCATCACGGCCTCTCTGTTGGGGGGCGAGTGCCCGGCGATGGTGCCGGGCGGGCCCTGCGGTCGGGCCCGGAGGCGGTGCCCGGGGAACGGCACCGCAGGTGTGCCGGCTGCGGGTCAGGACCCGCCGAGCTCCGCGTCGATGAGGGCGAACAGCTCCTCGGGGGTCGCGTCGTCGACCTCGGCGTCGCCCGATGGTCGCCCGTGCTCCGGGCCGCCGAGCAGGGCGCGGAGCCGCCCGGCCGCGCCGCTGCGCTCCAGCGCGGCCGGACCCGCGGCGGAGAGCGCCGCCTCCACCCGGGCCAGGGCGGCGTCCAGCCGCTCCTCCGGGGTGGGCTCCCCCCGCCCGGCGGGTTCGGCCGGGCCGGTCCCGGCGTCCAGGTGCGCGGCGAGCGCGGCCGGGGTGGGGTGGTCGAAGGCGGCCGAGGCCGGCAGTCTCACCCGCAGCGCGGCCGCCAGCCGGTTGCGCAGCTCCAGGGCGGTGACCGAGTCGAGGCCCTGCTCCTTGAAGGCGCGGTCGCCGGCGACCTCGGCCGCCGACCCGTGCCCGAGGACCGCGGCGGTCTCCCGGCGCACCAGGTCGAGCAGGGCCCGGCCGCGGTCCTCGCCGGCGGCCGGCGGCTCCGGCGCGGTACCGGCGGCGGGATCCGGCGCCGCCTCGGGGATCCGGTCGAGCAGGGTGCTGGGCCGCACCGCGGTGAAGGCCGCGGGGAAGCGGGTCCAGTCGATCCGGGCCAGCGCCACCGCGGTGTCGCGGTGCCGCACGGCGCCGAGCAGCGCCCCGGCCGCGGTGTCCGGGTCCATCCCGGGCAGGCCGTGCCGGGCCAGCCGGTCCCCGGTCCGCTCGGCGGCCATGCCCTGGCCGGCCCAGGCACCCCAGGCGACGGCGGTGGCCTCCAGGCCGAGGGCGCGGCGGTGCCGGGCCAGCGCGTCCAGCACCGCGTTGCCCGGGGCGTAGTTGCCCTGCCCGGCCACCCCGACCAGCCCGGCCACCGAGGAGAACAGCACGAAGGCGTCGAGGTCGGCGTCGAGGGTGAGCTCGTGCAGGTGCAGCGCGGCGGTGGCCTTGGCGCGCAGCGCGTGCTCCATCCGGGCCGGGGTGAGCGCGTCCACCGGGGCGTCGTCCAGTGCGGCCGCGGCGTGCAGCACCGCGCGCAGCGGCCGGTCGGCGGGGACGGCGGCGAGCAGCCGGCCCAGCGCGCCGCGGTCGGCCGCGTCGCAGGCGGCGACGGTGACCTCCGCCCCGGCCCGGTGCAGCTCTTCGACGAGGGCGGGGGCGCCGGGCGCCGCCATGCCGCGCCGCCCGACCAGCAGCAGGTGCGGCGGCTCCGGTTCGGCGGCGAGCCGCCGGGCGACCTGCGCCCCCAGCGCCCCGGTCCCGCCGGTGACCAGCACCGTTCCCGGCCTGATCCGGTGCTGTGCGGGCGCGCCGGCGAGCGGTGCCCGCTCCAGCCTCCGGGCCAGCAGCCCTTGCGGCCGGACCGCGGTCTGGTCCTCGCCGCCCGGGGCGCCGAGCGCCGCGCAGAGCAGGCCGAGCTCCGCTTCGCCCGGGCCGGGCGGCAGGTCCACCGTGCCGCCCCAGCGCTCCGGGTGCTCCTGGGCGGCCACCCGGCCCAGGCCGCACACCGCGGCCCGGCGCGGGTCGGCGATCTCGTCTTCTGGGACCGCGGCGACCGCGCCCCGGGTGGCGCACCACAGCGGTGCGGCGATGCCCGCGTCGCCGAGCGCCTGCACCAGCGCGGCCGTCTCGGCCAGGGTGCGCGGCACCGACGGGGTGTCCGGCCCGAGCGGTTCGCCGTCCCCGCAGGCCAGCAGGGAGAGCACCCCGGCGGGGGGTGCACCTGCGCCGGCCGCTTCGGACAGTGCCGCGGCGAGCGCCGCCCGGTCGGCCCCGGGCGGGGCGGCGACCGGGACCACCCGGGCGCCGCAGGCGGCCATCCGGCGGGCGGCCGCCGCGCCGAGCTCCCCGGTGGCGCCGTCCTCCCCGGTGACCAGCAGCCAGGTGCCGGCGAGCCGGGGGCGGGGCGGGGCGGGGACGCGAACCCAGGCCTCGCGGTAGCGGAGCCGGTCGGTCTCGGCGTCCGAGCGGCGCCGGCGGCGCCGCTCGGCGAGGGCGGGCAGCACCGGGGCCAGTTCCGCACGGTCCAGGCCGAGTTCCGCGGCGGCCCGGTCGGCGTCGCCGGCGTCCACCGCGGACCAGAGGCCGGGGTCGTCCTCCCCGGCGGCCGCGCCGGCCGGTGCGGCGGGGGCGTCCAGCCCGTAGCGGCGGCGCTGGAAGGGGTAAGTGGGCAGGGCGACCGGGGGGCCGCCGCCGTCCGGCCGGGCGGCGAACCAGCCGCGCCAGTCGATCGGGGCGCCCTCGGTGAACGCCCGGGCCGCGGCGGCCGGCAGCGGCCCTCCGGAGGCGCGGCCCAGGTCGAGGGCCCCGTGCGTCAGAGCCTCGCCGAGCGCCGCCGCCATCCGGTCCGCCCCGCCCGCCCCGCGGCGCAGGGTGCCGACCGCGGCGCCCCGCACGCCGGCCTGCTCCATTGCGGCGGTGACCGCCGCGGTCAGCGCCGGGTGCGGACTGACCTCGATGAACGTCCGGTGGCCGGCCTCGGCGAGCGCGCGCACCACGGGTGCGAAGCGCACCGTCGAGCGCAGGTTGGCGTACCAGTAGCCGGCGTCCAGCGGCGTCCCGTCGAGCGGCCCGCCGAGCAGCGTGGAGTGGAACGGCACCGCCGGTTCGGCCGGCGACACCCCGGCGAGGGCGGCCAGCACCTGCTCGCGCACCGCTTCGACGTGCGGCGAGTGCGAGGCGTAGTCCACCTCCACCAGGCGGGCGTCGGCCCCCTCCTCCCGGCAGCGCGCCACCAGCGCGCGCACCGCCTCCAGCGAACCGGACACCACCGTGGAGGAGGGGCCGTTGAGCGCGGCGGTGTGCACGTCCCCGCCGAGCGCGGCGATCCGCTCGGCCGTCGCGGTCTCGCCGAGCGCGACCGCCGCCATCGCGCCGCTGCCGGCGATCCGGGTGATCGCGGCGCTGCGCAGCGCGGCCACCGCGGCGCCGTCGGCGATGGACAGCGCACCGGAGGCGCAGGCGGCGGCGATCTCGCCCTGGGAGTGGCCGACCACCGCGGCCGGCCGCACCCCGTGCGAGCACCAGGTCGCGGCGAGCGCCACCATCACCGCCCACAGCACCGGCTGGACCACGTCGACCCTGCTCAGCGGGGCGGCTCCGGGGTCGCCGCGGAGCACCGCCAGCGGATCCCAGCCGACGTGCGGCCGCAGCGCCTCCGCGCACTCGGTGGCGGTCCGGCAGAACACCTCCGAGTCGCGCATCAGCTCGGCGGCCATCCCCGGCCACTGGGTGCCCTGCCCGGGGAAGACGAACACCGGCCCGTCGGGGTCGGCCGCCGGGGGCGGGACGGGCGCCCCGCTCCCCCGCCCGGCCGGGCCGGGCGGCCCTGCCCCGGGGTCGGGGGCACCGAGGACTCGCCCCTTCCCTTCGGCGACTCCGGCGAGCCCGGCGAGCAGGGCGGGGCGGTCGGCGGCCAGCACCACCGCGCGGTGCGCGAGGACCGCGCGGGTAGCGGCCAGGGCGCGGGCCACCCCGGCGAGCGGAGCGCGATCGTCCCGCCCGAGGTGGTCGATGAGGCGCAGCGCCTGGTCCCGGAGGGCCTCCGGGGACGCGGCGGAGAGCACGAAGGGGAGCAGCGGGTCCGGGGCCTCCCGATCCGCCGGCAAGGACCCGTGCGAGGCCGGCCGGTCCTCCGGGGCGGCGGACGGGGCACGCCTGGCCGGACGGTGCGCCGCAGGCGGTGCGGCCCCGGCTCGCTCCTCTCCCTCCTCGCGGGCGACCGGAGCCGGGGCGTCCCGGTCCGCCATCGCAGCGGCCCCCTGTGAGGACGGCCGGTCCGCCGAAGCGCCGGGCGGGCCGTCCCCGGCCGGGCCCTGCGCCGCGGACGGCGCATCCCCGGGCCGGGCCGGCTCCTCCGCGGCCTCCTCGAGGATCAGGTGCGCGTTGGTGCCGCTCACCCCGAACGAGGAGACGCCGGCGCGGCGCGGCCGGCCGGCCGCCGGCCACGGCTCCGCTTCCGGCAGCAGGGCGAGTCCGCTCCGCTCCCAGTCCACCTCCGGGGTGGGCTCGTCGAGGTTGCGCGAGGCCGGCAGCACGCCGTGCCGCATGGCGAGCACGGTCTTGATCACCCCGGCCACCCCGGCGGCCGCCTGGGTGTGCCCGATGACGGATTTGAGCGCCCCCACCCGCAGCGGCCGCTCCCGGCCGGCGCCGTAGACCGCGCTCAGCGCCTCGGCCTCGATCGGGTCGCCCAACCGGGTCCCGGTCCCGTGCGCCTCCACCGCATCGACCTCACCCGGCTCCAGCCCTGCATCGGCCAGCGCCGCCCGGATCACCGCCTGCTGCGCCGGCCCGCTCGGCGCCGTCAACCCGTTGGACGCCCCGTCGGAATTGACCGCCGACCCCCGCACCACCGCCAGCACCGGACGCCCATTGCGCCGCGCGTCGCTCAGCCGCTCCAAGAACAGCAGGCCCGCGCCCTCGGCCCAGGCGGTGCCGTCCGCCGCGGCGGCGAACGGCTTGCACCGGCCGTCCGGGGCCAGGCCGCCCTGCGCGCCGAACTCGGTGAACATCTCCGGGGTGGCCAGCACGCACACCCCGCCGGCCAGCGCCGCCGAGCACTCTCCGCGCTGCAGCGAGCGGACCGCCCGGTCCACCGCGACCAGCGAGGAGGAGCAGGCGGTGTCCACGGTCAGGGCGGGCCCGCCGAGCCCGAGTGCGTAGGCGATCCGGCCGGAGGCGACGCTCGGCGCCGCCCCGGTCATCAGGTAGCCCTCGTGGCCCTCCCGCCGGAACGACCCCGGTTGGCCGTAGCCGGAGGCGGTGGCGCCGACGAAGACCCCGGTGCGGGTGCCGGCGAGCCGGTCGGGGGCGATGCCGGCGCGCTCGGCGGCCTCCCAGGCCAGCTCCAGCAGGATCCGCTGCTGGGGGTCCATGGCCGCCGCCTCCCGCGGGGAGATCCCGAAGAGGCCGGCGTCGAAGTCGGCCGCGTCGTGCAGGAATCCGCCCCGCCGCACCCCGTCGGAGCCGCCGTCCCAGCCCCGGTCCACCGGGAACCCGGAGACGGTGTCCGCCCCCTCCGCCAGCAGCCGCCACAGCGCCTCGGGGCCGTCCGCCCCGCCGGGCAGCCGGCAGGCCATCGCGACGATCGCGACCGGCTCGGCGGGCCCGCCCGGGGCCGGCGGCGCCTCCGCGGCCTCCCGCCCGCCCTCCGGGCCGTGCTCCAGGAAGCGGGCGAGCCGCGCCGGTGTCGGGTGGTCGTAGACCAGGCCGGCGGGCAGCGGCCGCCCGGTGGCCCGCTCCAGCCGGGTGCGCAGCTCCGTTCCCATCACCGAGTCGAACCCCAGGTCGCGGAAGGTCCGCTCGGAGCGGACCTGCTCGGGTCCGGGGTGGCCGAGCACCTCGGCCGCGTGCCGGCGGACCAGGTCCAGTGCGTCGCCGGCCGGCGGCCGCGGGGCGGTGCGGGCGGCGGTGGTGCCGGACTCCGCCGCGGCCGGGGCGGCCGGCGCCGGCGCGTCCGCGCCGTCCCGCTCGGCGAACCAGTGCCGGCGCCGCTGGAAGGCGTAGCCGGGCAGGTCGACCGTGCGCGCCCCGGGGACCGGCCCGGGCCCGGCGGGCTCCGCCCTGCCGGGGCGGTCCGGGCCGGTGCGCACGACGCCGGCGGGCTCCTCGCCGCGTTCGGCCGCGGCCAGTCCGCGGAGCAGCTCGTCCAGGCCGGTCCCGTACACCCGGACCCGGTAGGGCAGCCGCTCCCGGGTGGTGGCCAGGGAGTGCGCGAGGTCGGCCGGGTCGGCCGCCGGATCCCCCTCGACGTGCGCGCGGAGGCGGGCGCACTGCGCGCGCAGCGCGTCCGCGGAGGCCGCGGAGACCAGCCAGCACAGCCGCCGGCCGGCCGGCCGCGGGCGCGCCGCGGGCGGTTCGGCGGGCGGCGGTGCGGCCAGCACCACGTGGCAGTCGGTGCCGCCCATGCCGAAGGAGGAGACGCCCGCCAGCGGATGCCCGTCGGACGGCCAGGGGGCGGTTCCGGTCTGGACCTGCAGGCCGAGCCGGTCCAGCGGGACATCCGGGCGCGGGGCGGTGAAGTTCAGACTGGGCACCAGCTCCCCGGCGGAGAGCCCCAGCACCGTCTTGATCAGGCCCGCGATGCCCGCCGCCGCGGAGAGGTGGCCGATGTTGGTCTTCACCGAGCCGACCGGCAGCGGCCGGCCGGGCGGGCGGGCGCCGCCGTGCACCGCGCCCAGCGCGGCCGCCTCGACCGGGTCGCCGACCGGGGTTCCGGTGCCGTGCAGCTCGACGTAGTCCAGCCGCCCGGGCTCGATCCGGGCGTCGGCGCAGGCGGCGCGGAGCGCGCGCTCCTGCCCCTCCCGGCCGGGGAAGGCCGGCGCGGGGGTGGCGCCGTCCCCGGTGACCGCGCCGCCGAGGATCAGCGCGTGCACCCGGTCGCCGTCGGCCAGTGCGTCGGGCAGCCGCTTGAGCAGCACCGCGCCGCCGCCCTCGCCGCGCACGTACCCGTTGGCCCGCGCGTCGAAGGTGAAGCAGCGGCCGTCCGGGGAGAGCCCGCCGAACCCGGCCTCGGCCGCGGCGCTGTGCGGCGCGAGGTTGAGGTGGACCCCGCCCGCGATCGCCGCGCCGCAGCCCCCGGTGCGCAGGCTCTGCACCGCCTGGACCACCGCGGCCAGCGAGGACGACTGGCCGGTGTCCACCACCACGCTGGGGCCGTGCGCGCCCAGCGTGTAGGAGAGCCGGTTGGCGATCATGCCGCGGTGCAGGCCGGTCATGGTGTGGTGGGCCGGTGGGCCGCCGCGGGTCTGCCGGAGCAGTGCGTAGTCGTCGCCGGAGGCCCCGATGAACACCCCGGTGGAGGTGGAGCGCAGCGCGTCGGCCGGGATCCGGGCGTCCTCCAGGACCTCCCTGCCGAGCTCCAGCATGAGGCGCTGGCGCGGGTCGGTCTCGGCGGCCTCGCGCGGGGAGAAGCCGAACAGGTCCGCGTCGAACCGGTCGGCCCCGTCGATGAACGCCCCGTGCCGGCCGGCCGGGCCGGCGGCCGGGTCGCCGGCGAAGAGCCGGTCGTCCGGGACGCCGGTGACGGCGCTCCCGCCGGCGGCGAGAAGTCTGCGGAACGCTCCCGGCCCCGGTGCCCCGGGGAAGCGGCACGCCACGCCGATCACGGCGATCGCCTCGTCGAGGTGGACATCGGAGAGCCGAACCGTCGACCGCATCGGGAACCACTCCAGGATCGCGCCGTCCGTCGCTGATCAGCCGTTCGAGGCGAGAGAGAATCGGGAAAGCGACCCGTCAAAAAGCCCATTCGACATGAACCGGCACAATTGACCCCCCTCGTGACGACGTGCGGCGATCCTAACTCCCATGCATAAGCACGGCAATATGCAAGTTCGTTTCGGACCACCGCCTTCTTCCCGCATGGACATGAACAACACGAGATTCCGCAAGTCACCCGTTTGGAACAGGAGACGAAAGAGGACCCGGATGTCGACCGTTTCGACATCCGGGTCCCGTGTTGCCCGTGTTGCGCGTGTTGCCTGTGCACTGCGCCCTGCACGCCGCCTGCGGCGGGCGTTCCCGGCGCGCGGTCAGCGGCCGCGGGCCGCCCTCAGTTCTTCCAACCACTTCTTTCCGCCCTGCTCGTCGTAGAGCCAGGTGAAGAAGTCGGGAGGGTAATTCCACCCCTTGAGCAGCCGGTCTCCGGCACCGGGTACCTCCGCCATCAGAGCGAAGATCTCCTGCACCCAGTCCGGCATCTGCTGCTCCCACATCGTGGAAACCCATTCCGACCAGTGCTGCGCGGTGTGCCCGTACTCCCAGAACTCCTCGAAGGTGCGTTCCAGGAAGTCCCGGTCGAACGGTTTGTCGCCGTGCGCGAGAATGCTCTCCAGGTAGCTCTTCGCGCACCGTGCGGAGTGGTTCCATCCCTGCAGGACGTAAGGGTCCATCGAGATGACCACGTCGGAGATGCCCAGAACCAGCCCTCCGGAGGGCAGCACGCCGACCGGGTTGCGCACCTGCGGCTGGAGCATTCCGGCGATGGTGCTCCGCCCGTCGACCAGTTCGGCGTCCTTCACCCGCTCGTAGTAGGGCGGCGCGTACTTGCGGAGCAGCTCCTGCATCCAGGCGAACTGGTCGTCCGGGCGCGGCCGGGCCGGCCAGGCGCCCATCGAGCCGCGCGGCCGGTCGCTCATGAACAGCGCGTGGCAGGGCCCCTCACGGGTGAGGAACGGGACCAGGAAGAAGCAGCCCAGCTCGGGGGCGGTTCCGGCCCAGCCCACGCTCTCCTTCTCTCCCGGGTCGAGCGCGACGTCGAAGATGTTGGCCTGGGCCAGCGCCCGCTTGCGCGCCGCGCTGAACCGGCTGGTGTCGTGGTCGAACAGCGCGCCCAGCTCGCCGTGGCCCACCGCGACGACGATGAGGTCGAACATGCGCGAGAAGTAGTCGAGGTCGCTGACGGTCACCCCGTGGATGACCACCTTGCCGCCGCAGTCCTCGAAGTACTCCAGCCAGTCGGCGATCTTCACCCGGCGGTCGATCGCGATGCCGTAGCCGCCGTTCTCGAAGCTGCTCGGCATGATGGTCGGCGGCATCCCCGGAGGGAACAGCCCGATCTTGAACTTCTCGATCCTGGGCGCCTGGGCGCTCCAGAAGTCCAGGTGCAGCTCGCGTTCGAGCTCCAGGGCGGTGGGCATGGTGAGCTGGGTGATGGCGGGCCGGCCGGTGCGGATCTCGATGGAGGTCTGGCCGGTGATCACGGTGACGTCGTAGCCGTTGTTCAGCAGGCCGTGGGCGAGCTGGAGACCCGAGTGCCCCGCCCCTACGATGAGGATCTTGCGCATCTGAAGTGTTTCCTTCTCGAAAGGTGGGCGGGCCCGGCGCCCGCGCCGCCGGCTCGGCGGGGCGGCACGCCGGCCCGGACCGCCGTCAGCCGACCGGCTCGGCCTCGGCCCCGGCCTGCAGGGAGTAGCGGAGCAGCGTCTTGAGCACCGTGCCGCCGGAGGCGCGGTCCCGGGCGTCGAAGTCGATGATCGGCACCGTCGCACCGATCTCCAGCGCCTCGCGGACCTGCTCGGAGGTGTACTCCAGCCGGCCGTCGAACCGGTTCAGCGCGACGATGTAGGGGATCCTCCGGTTCGTTTCGAAGTAGTCGACCGCGTCGAAGCTGTCCGCGAGCCGCCGGCAGTCGACCACGACCACGGCGCCCACCGCACCGCGGATCAGGTCGTCCCACATGAACCAGAACCGGGACTGCCC
>Ga0079224_100015426_pt1 | contig 10703 bp, 11 predicted proteins | sample Stecom2015_FD_80414 | JGI IMG/M metagenome (GOLD analysis project Ga0079224, IMG submission 80414) | Agricultural soil microbial communities from Utah to study Nitrogen management - Steer compost 2015 | ecosystem: Environmental > Terrestrial > Soil > Agricultural land | place: USA: Utah...
GTTTATTTGTTGTTTGAAGATAGGCTCTTAATCTGTAAGTTCCAAAACGTGTTTCAACCTCAAAATCCTCTTTTTTCTGGATAAGACTGTCATGTTGCATCCTGTAAGCTACAAGATCTTCAATAGAGACCAGTTTAAGGTCGAATTTTTGAGCTACTTCATATAATTCAGGTAATCGGGCCATTGAGCCGTCTTCCTTCATTATTTCGCAAATTACACCAGCCGGGCTAAATCCTGCCAGCCTTGCAAAATCAATAGCAGCCTCTGTGTGACCTGTTCTTCTTAAAACACCACCTTCTTTTGCTATAAGAGGGAAAATGTGTCCGGGGCGCCCTAAATCGTATGGTTTTGTCTCAGGCTTTATTAATGCTTCAACAGTCTTAGCTCTGTCGTGTGCAGATATACCTGTTGTAACACCATTTCCTTTTAGGTCAATTGATACTGTAAAAGCGGTTTCCATACTATCGGTATTATTGGTTACCATAGCATGAAGATTAAGCTCCTTACAACGTTTTTCGGTTAGGGGAGTACATATAAGACCTCTACCGTGTGTTGCCATAAAGTTTATCATTTCGGGAGTAACTTTATCGGCAGCAGCTAAGAAATCGCCTTCATTTTCTCTGTCTTCATCATCTACAACAATAATTACTTTACCGTTGCGGATATCTTCTATAGCTTCTTCTATAGTGTTTAGTTTTATATTTTCGGCAGACATTTTATTCTTCGTTTGATTTTAACTTAAATAATTTTTGAAAAGGTTTAAATATTTGATGGATTATAGAATCCATATTAATCATACCAATATCATTGGTAGCTCTGTAAGTAAGTAATACGGCTAGGGGAGTCAATACAAAAGATGACATCCAGGAACCTAAAAACGGAGGTATACCATTTTCCTGAGCGAGTTTTTTACCAAATGTATTTATAAAGTGGAAAATTATAAATATGATAACGGCAAAAACAATAGGAAGGCCAATTCCTCCTTTACGGATAATTGCACCAAGTGGAGCACCAATAAAGAACATTAATATACAGGCGTAGGCAATAACAAACTTTTCGAAGAAAGCCAGCCAGTGATTATTTATGTTTTTCATTCTCTCATTTTGAGCTGCTTTACTATTCTTTATTATAGTAATATTACTGGTAGTGTTATTTGTAGCAATATCCAGTATTCTTTGTTTTTTTGAGGTTGTAAGTAAGCTCAATAAATTGTTTTTATCTTTTTTAAGCGTATCTCCCTCTTTTTCAAGGTTACTCAAATCTCTTTCTGAAGTGCTTATTTCGCGGGAAAGCGTATTTGTAGTACGTTTTACTATATTATCGTGAATTGATTGTGTTTCTTTAGTGTAGCTGTTTTGAAGAGAGTCCAGAGTGTAGTTTAGCTCACTGATATTAAGCATGCTGTTTGTTTGTGAAATTTGCTCTTCATCCATGTTATTTTTATTAAGCATGGAAAGATCAATATTCATTATCTGCTTGCTAAAGGTACTTTTGGCAAAAGGCATTTTTTTCTCGTCCTTAATATTTTTGGTTTTAAGCTCTTCATAGTAATAGCCATCAAACAATTCTAATTGAAGTAGGTTGGAAGATTCACTACTTGTAAGTAATCCTCTTTCTGCCTTTATAATTGTGGCATATTCTTCACCTTTTTTTCTCTTATGGATAGTAACACCTGTTAGCTGTTCGCCTTTTTCACCATCCTTTTTATTAACTTTAATATTAAAGTCATCACCAATAGCATTAAACTGACCGGCTGCAATGGCCATTGCAGGTTGTCTTTGAATGATATTTTTTCTCAGGTTAACAAACTTGTATTCAGCTTTGGGAATAACATTATTAGCAAAAACAAAAGCTACAATACTAAGAGAAATGATAAAAATGGTAAGTCCTCTCATAGCTCGTCCTAATGAAATTCCTGACGATTTCATGGCTGCAAACTCATAATTCTCGGCAAAACTGCCGAAAGTCATTATACTCGCCAGCAATATTGAAAGTGGGAGTACAAGCGGAATCATTTTTGGTGAATAAAATAAAAGGAATTTTATTACCAGCCAGACACCAAGGTCTTTTCCTGCTAATTCGGCAATAAATAGCCAAACACCCTGTAGTATAAATATAAAGAACAGGATTATAAATACAGTTGCAAATGTCGTTATAAACGATTTGAGGATATAGCGGTCTAATATTTTCACCGGAAAAACTAGTCTAATCTATTAATGTAATAATTAGGATATTTACTCTCGGTAAAGGTAAAATGATTTTTTGACAAAGGCTGATTTGTTTTAAAAGAATTTATGGTAAATGTAGTTTTACCGCCATCGTCATCTACCTGAATAAGGTTATATATATGTTTTGTTTGGATATCAATACCTATAAGGATCTCTTTAACATTGTCTTTCCCGTCGGTGGGTTTTAGTTTAACGTACTGTATTTTACGCCCTTTTACGTTTTGAAGTATATCCCATGAGTACTTATATCCCGATGTGAAAAATGTAAGCATTTTTGAAGGAGTAAGATCATCCTTTTTCTCACTGTCATAGCTTGAAATAGTTATTTCCTCATCTTCGGGAACAATATTATATATTTTTTTTCCATCAAAAATACGGGTGATTCCCATAAAGTTTAAAATATACAAATCTCCCTTCATACAAACATTTCCTTTTGTTTCCTGATTAAGGTTACTGTTCGGGTTAGCGTAACTATACTTAAAATCAAAAACGATATTCTCGTATCCCTTAATTTTAGAGGATACATCATCCAGCAATTGTTTTGCTTTTTGAGAGTTTTGTGCGCTAAGTGAAAAGGTGATAAAAAATACTATTATTACCCTGATTAATTTGTACATTTTAAAAGTTGTTTTCTTCATTCTTAAAAAATTGCTCCAAAGCCATTAGGTCAGGTATTAAAACATTACGGGCCTTGCTACCTTCAAACGGACCTACAATACCTGCTGCTTCCAGCTGATCTATAAGGCGCCCGGCGCGATTGTATCCCAGTTTTAATTTACGTTGAAGCAATGATGCCGAACCCTGTTGTGCTGTAACAATAACTTCGGCTGCTTCCCTGAACATAGCATCTCTTTCTGATATATCATTATCAAGATTAGTGCCACTTTCTTCACCTACATATTCAGGCAGGAGATAAGCATCAGGGTAAGCTTTTTGAGAACCAATAAACTCGGTTATTTTTTCTACTTCAGGAGTGTCTACAAATGCACACTGCACACGGGTTAGGTCGTTACCCTGTGTGTAAAGCATATCACCTCGGCCAATAAGCTGATCGGCTCCCTGATTATCTAAAATAGTACGTGAGTCAATTTTTGAGGTTACCCTAAAGGCAATCCTCGCTGGGAAGTTAGCTTTAATAATACCAGTAATAACGTTAACCGATGGCCTTTGTGTAGCAATAATTAGGTGGATACCAATAGCACGGGCCAGCTGAGCTAAACGGGCTATAGGGGTTTCAACCTCTTTACCGGCAGTCATAATAAGGTCGGCAAATTCATCAACAACCAGTACAATATAAGGCAGAAAACGGTGTCCGTTTTCAGGATTAAGTTTACGTTGCCTAAACTTGTCGTTATATTCTTTAATATTTCTAACCATTGCATCTTTTAAAAGGCTGTAACGGTTATCCATCTCAATACATAAAGAGTTTAATGTATTGATTACTTTAGTATTATCGGTTATTATAGCTTCTTCTGTATCAGGAAGTTTAGCAAGATAATGTCTTTCTATTTTATTGAAAAGCGTAAGTTCAACCTTTTTAGGGTCAACCAATACAAATTTAACTTCTGCCGGATGTTTTTTGTATAGGAGGGAGGTAAGTAATGCATTTAAACCAACCGATTTACCCTGACCCGTAGCACCTGCCATTAAAAGGTGGGGCATTTTTGCAAGGTCTACCACAAATGTTTCATTTGAAATAGTTTTACCTAATGCTACAGGTAATTCCATTTCGGCATTTTGGAATTTAGGAGAAGCAATAACACTTTTCATAGACACCATAGTAGGGTTTTTATTAGGTACTTCTATACCAATGGTGCCTTTACCGGGAATAGGTGCAATAATACGTATACCTAAAGCCGATAATGATAATGCAATATCATCTTCAAGATTTTTGATTTTAGAGATTCGTATCCCTGCTTCAGGAACAATTTCATATAGGGTAACAGTAGGGCCAACTGTAGCTTTAATTTGAGCTATATCAATTTTGTAGTTTTTAAGAGTATCTACAATCCTATTCTTGTTTTCTTCTAATTCCTCTTGGTTAATGGTTATACCGCCCGAAGAATATTCCTTTAACAGCTCGATGGAGGGTACCTGATAATTTGAAAGTTCAAGGGTAGGATCAAACTCACCAAAATCGGCTACCAGTTTTGATGCAAGGTTTTCTTCTACAACGTCTTCCTCTGCCGATTTTTCTATAACAAAAGTCTCGTCATCTGTTTTAATGGTATCATCATTAGCGGCTTCAGGTTCTTTTTCCTTTATGGCAGGATTAAGGTTAATTTCTGAAGAGTGACTGATAGTAGGCTTTAGTGATTCTTTGTCAATCTCGAAAGCCGACTTAGTTTCAGTAGTTTTTAATTCTATGTTTTCAAGCTCAGGGTCATTTTCTTCGTCATAATCAGGTTCTGTAGGAGTTGTACTATTATTAGTTTGGATTGGAGCTGCGGTAAAATTACTGTCGGCCTGTTGGGCAGCCATTTCCTGAAGTTTTCTTTCTTCTTCGGCTGCTTCTCTTTCCTGCTGTCTTTTTTCAAAGTAAGCTTTAATAGCATCAGGTGATATTTTAATTCTAAGAATAAGAAATACAACTAAACCGAAAATCAATACTAATAATGTGCCTGTTTTGGCAAGATAATCCTGCATGTAAAGGTTTATCTCGTAGCCTATAACACCTCCTAATTGAGGAAGATAGCTATTAAAGAAACCGAATAGTACAGATAGTATGATTGCTAGGTATAAATCCCAGAAAAGTGTTTTTTTAAGTTTGCTTACAGGTAAATCTAATACAAGGTAGGAGCCAAGTAAAAAGAAAAAACGAATAAAAATAAACGATGCTACCCCAAAGCCACGGTATAAAAACAGGTCTGCAAGATAAGCACCAAACTTACCAAGCCAATTGTAAACTTTTTCCTGTCTGTCTCCTAAAACCGTAAGTCCGCTTTGGTCAAAATCACCATAGAGGAAATAGGAAACAAACGAAAGTAACAATGCTATCGAAAAAAGGAAAAACAATGCTCCCAGCAAGACCTTTTGGGATCTTGATAGTTGAAATTTCTTTTTTTCTGAAGCAGGTTTAGCTTCTTTTTTGTCGGTATTTTTTTTATTGCTTTTTGCCATTTATAAACTTGATCTATTTGTAAAAATAGAATAAAACCTTAAATCAGCAGAAAAATTTAGGGTAATAAATTATTATGCCGACAATAACAGCACAAAGTGCCGCAAAAAATACGGCACCGGCTGCAATGTCTTTTATAAATCCTATCTTTTCGTGATATTGCGGATGAATGAAGTCGGCTATTTTTTCGACAGCAGTATTAAGTCCTTCTATACTTAAAACCATACCTATAGCCAGTGTTTGGAAAAGCCATTCGGTAGCAGATATTTCAAAATAAAATCCTGCTATGGTTACCAGTACACCAATTGATGCCTGTACCATTATACTGTGTTCGGTGGCTATAAGTTTACAGGCACCTTTAAAAGCATAGGTAAAGCTTTTAATCCTGCCGATAATAAACCTGTTGTCCTTCATTAAAGAGAATTATTAAAGTGCTGCAAGAGCATTTTCATAATTAGGCTCGTCTGCAATTTCAGAAACCTGCTCTGTATATTTTACGTTACCGTTTTCATCTAATACTACAACAGCACGAGAATGTAACCCTGCAAGAGGTCCGTCTGCAATAGTAAGCCCATAATTATTACCAAAAGCACCATCTTTAAAGTCAGAAAGTGTAATAACATTATCAAGACCTTCCGCACCACAAAAACGTTTTTGAGCAAATGGTAAGTCGCGCGATATACAAAGTACTTTCGTGTTTTCAAGAGAAGCGGCCTGCTCGTTAAATTTTCTTACAGATGTAGCACATGTCCCTGTATCTATACTAGGAAAGATGTTAAGCACTAATTTAGAACCTTTAAAATCAGCAAGTGATGCTGGTGAAAGATCTGCTTTTATAAGTGTAAATTCTGGTGCTGCTGTACCGTTTTGAGGCAGCTCGCCCGATGTTTTTATCGGATTTCCTCCTAAAGTTATATTAGCCATTTTAATAGATTTGATTAGCAAACAAAAGTAAGAAAATATATTATAAGACGAAGGTAGTACCTCTAGTTTTATAAATACATTAAGAGTATAAAAAATCTATTTTCAGCTAACTGTTTAAAGGTTAAAGCTCATCTATTTTTTTACGTTTGGTTTCTTTTATCGATTTATAATGGGTAGGTGTGAAGCCCGTTATTTTTTTAAACTGACTCGATAAGTAAGCGGCACTGCTATATCCCATTTTATCGGCAATCTCACTAAGGGACATTTCATCATAAACCAAAAGTTCCTTTACTTTTTCTATGCGTTGTGCTATATAGTATTTTTCGATAGTTGTTCCCTCAACATCAGAGAACAGGTTACTAAGGTAAGTATAATCGTAATGCATCTTTTCGGCAAGCCAAAACGAAAGATTTTGATTAAGTACTTCTCCCGAATGATGTACAAGGGCTATAATCTCATTTTTAATCTGTTCTATAAGTCTACTTCTCTTATCGTTGATTATCTCAAAACCTAAACGGGTAAGTGATTCCTCCAGCTGTTGTAATTGTAAGGCAGATAAATCTCCTTCTATATTAACTTCTCCCAGTTCTATTGATTTTATTGATGCTTTTATGGCTTCGAGTTCGGTTCTAACCGCCATAATACAGCGATTGCAAACCATATTTTTTATATAGAGTTGCATAGTGTAGTTTAATATTTAAACAAATGTAAATAAAAAACGCTCCCTGTTTCCAGGAAGCGTTTATTTATCGAAATTATGATAAACCTAATTTTTGTCAATCGCACCGAGAACACGCGACATAAATGTGTTAAGTGCCTCTTTACGGTCCATACCGTCTTTAACTAATTTATTTACCTCAAGGGCTCCATACATATTTGAGATAAGCTCTCCAATTACATCAAGTTCTTCGTCTTTAAGAGAAGGAACTTCGGTTAATGCCTCAAGTACGTCCAGAGTTTCAATTATGTAATCCTGGTCGTTATCTTCTATAAACTGAGTTAAATGCTTAATTACTGGTAACTTCATTGACTAAATCGGTTAATACGTCTAATTTGTTTGTTTGTACCTGATTTACAAGGTTTCCGTTTTTGAAGGTAGCAAATGTAGGTAGGTTATCTACTTTAGCCAGCTTTCTGGATTCCGGATAGTTCTCGGCATCAGCTAATACAAACGTTATGTTTTCATTTTCTGAAGCCATTTTTTTGAATTTCGGCTTCATGATTCTGCAGTTTCCGCACCATCCTGCTGAATATTGTACTACTACAATTGGTTCAGCTGATACGATTTCTGCAAGATTATCTTTTTCCAGTTCCTGTAACATGGCTTCGTCAAATATTTATTAGTTTACACTTAGGTAAGATGCAACACCATTACGGTCTGCAGTCATAGCTTCTTTACCTTCTTCCCAGTTTGCAGGGCAAACTTCACCTTTAGTTTGTACGTGAGTATAAGCATCAATTAGCCTGATGTACTCGTTTACGTTACGACCAAGAGGCATATCGTTTACACTTTCATGGAAAATTTTTCCTGTTTCATCGATTAGGTAAGTAGCTCTGTAAGTTACGTTAGAACCTTCAAGTAGAACTGAATCAGTTTCTTCGTTGTAACCTGCCGTTTCAACATCAAGAATACCAAGAATGCTTGAAAGGTTTCTGTTAGTATCTGCGATAAGCGGGTAAGTAACACCTTCTATACCACCGTTTGCTTTTGGAGTGTTTAACCAAGCGAAGTGAACTTCGTTAGTATCACAAGAAGCACCAATTACGATAGTGTTTCTCTTTTCAAACTCACCAAGGGCAGCTTGGAAAGCGTGAAGTTCTGTAGGGCATACAAAAGTGAAATCTTTAGGGTACCAGAATAAAAGTACTTTTTTGTTATTGTTTACAGCTTCTTCAAATACATTGATTTTAAGGTTGTCACCCATTTCTGAGATAGCATCAACTGTAATGTTTGGGAATTTTTTTCCTACTAAAGACATACTATTAATTAATTTTTATGGTTTATAATTTTTATTTGTTGCAAAGATAGATTTTAATAGCTTTTGGTTATATCTACCATCATCATTTATCCCTATTGAAATATAGAAATTCCTTATGTTGAACGTAGTTTTCCGGCTAACGTTCTGATTTTTATACCAAGAGCAGCAAAGGTAAGGGTCATTATAGGGCTTAGTATATTAAAAAAGGCGTACGGTAAATAGGTGAGGGTGGGTACACCAAGAACTCCCGACTGGTAGGCACCACAGGTATTCCATGGTACGAGTACTGAAGTAACAGTACCCGAATCTTCTAAGGTACGGCTCAGATTTTCAGGAGCAAGTCCTTTTTCACGATAAGCTTCGGCAAACATTTTACCGGGAACTACAATTGCCAGATATTGATCTGAAGCTGTAATATTTAAAACAATACAGCTTCCTACAGTACTTGCAAAAAGACCAAAGATGCCATTGGCTACTTTAAGCATTGCATTACTTATAACTTTAAGCGCACCAATAGCTTCCATTATACCTCCAAATACCATAGCACATATTATAAGCCATATGGTAGAGAGCATTCCTACCATACCTTTTGACTGAAACAAGTCCTGAAGGGTTTCATTTGAGGTTTCTACTGTACTACTAATAGTAATAGAGTTCATAATTCCTTTATATCCTGAAATGAAATCCAGTTTTTCACCTCCGCCAATTTTAGCCACTAGTTCAGGTTGGAATATTAATGCGAATAGTCCGCCTAATAGGGTGCCTATTAATAAGGCGATAAGCGGTTCGGTTTTTTTAACAATAAGTGCAATTACTATTACCGGTACTACAAATAACCACGGGCTGATAGTGAAACTTTCCTTAATGGCAATAAGTGTAGCCTGAGTATTTTCAGCACTATTATCTATTGACTGGGTAAGTCCTAATATAATAAACAGTATTAGTGTTATTATGTATGTAGGGACCGTGGTATAAGCCATATATTTTATATGGGTAAACAAGTCGGTTCCTGCCATAGCAGGTGCAAGGTTTGTAGTGTCTGAAAGAGGAGACATTTTATCGCCAAAATACGCACCTGAGATAACAGCTCCTGCTACCATTCCTGCATTAATATGCATGGTGTTTCCAATTCCTATTAATGCAACACCAATTGTAGCTGAAGTAGTCCATGAACTACCGGTAGCTATTGATATTATAGAACAGATAATTACGCAGGCGGGAAGGAATATCTCGGGATGTAAAATTTTAAGCCCATAATAAATCATGGCAGGTACAATACCGCTTACAAGCCACGTGCCCGAAAGAGATCCTACCAGTAAAAGTATCAATATAGCCCCTGATGTAGATTTAATGTTTTTAGATACTTTATTAAGCATCTTATTGTATGGTACTTTATTGATAAAACCAACAATAGCAGCAAAAGCTCCACCCATCAATAAAACGAACTGATTGGAACCACCAATAGCATCACTTTTAAAAATGTAAACGTTGATTGCTAAAAAGCCGACAAGTAGTATGATTGGAATTAAAGCCTGGGTAAGGCTTATTTGTTTGGTGTTTTTATCCGGTATATTATTCATGAAGTGCCTTGCGAATTAAAAGAACGCAATATAGTAAAAATCTGATATTTAGTAAGGAGGGGAGTAGTAGTATTTTTATTAACCTGAGTTATTCTTCGTTACTGTTTTTTAATCGTTGTATCATCTCCTTCATCTGTTCGATTTCTTTTTGTTGGGACTCAATTATTTTTTTAGATAGTTCCTGTACTTCGGGATCTTTTAAATCGGCATGCTGACTTGATAATATAGCTGATGAATGATGCGGAATCATAGCCTCCATATATCGTACATCGTTTATATAAGTTTGTGTTCTCAGCATAACAAAAGTGGCTGTAAAAAGCAGTACACCTGTTATAATTAACACATTATTCTTTTTACGGTTTTTATACATTCGCTGCATAAATAAAAGCATAATAAAGCCCATAGGGACTACCATTAATATTGTCATATAAAAACGGTTGAGGCTAAAATAAATATGCTCTTCACTGGCTACATTGGTATACATTATGGCGTACATCACTATAAACGAAACCAGTAGCATGAGTAAAAACTTTCCGTAGTTTCCTTTTTCCATTACATTGCAATTTATAGTTTAACAAAGGTAAAATTACAAATTAACTATAGGTAACTATGTTATAGATAAGTGAAAGTATTAGCAAACAGCTTATTTCCATGCTTCAAATAAAATAAGTAGTGCCGTTTTTGTGCCTTCAAAATATTTACCTTCTATAAAATTAGGAACGAAATAATCATTAATTAATTTTAGACAGAATTCATCACTAATAACTTCCTGTGTGCCTATTCCTGTGTTTATCCTTATTTTACGCAGAGTTTTGCTAAAAACTATACATAGTCCGTTGTTCTTATCGGCTTTTCCAATACCCCATTTAGAAGA
>Ga0079224_100015428_pt1 | contig 10702 bp, 7 predicted proteins | sample Stecom2015_FD_80414 | JGI IMG/M metagenome (GOLD analysis project Ga0079224, IMG submission 80414) | Agricultural soil microbial communities from Utah to study Nitrogen management - Steer compost 2015 | ecosystem: Environmental > Terrestrial > Soil > Agricultural land | place: USA: Utah...
GCTCCTCGCCTGAAAAAGAATGGCCGTATATCATCCATTCCCATGATGTGATGAGCCTGTTCATGTGTGACAAGAATAGCGTCAATCCGCGTGACCCCACTGGCCAACATCTCTTGCCTGAAATCAGGCCCACAATCTACGATATAACAGAACTCTTCCCATTGTACCATTACGGATACTCGAAGTCTTTTGTCTTTAAAATCTGTGCTTTTGGATACAGGATCATCACTTCCGATAACTGGAATACCTTGAGAGGTGCCTGTGCCTAAAAATGTAATCTTCATTGGTGGTGTTTTAAGTCGCTTTTAAGCCGTGAAAATCCCCATAAACCCGATTGGTATTTGAGTATAGAATTCTCAGCAATAAAATTGGTGTAAACCTTCTAAAGTTTTCCCAAATTTATCATTAATATTCCAATTGCTACTTTAATCTTTTTAACTTTGTCTTAAATTTTTTTGCTTAAATGAATGTAGTTTTAAAAGGCGACAAGGAATTTGAAAATATTCCTTCACTTAAGGCCAAAGCGTTACGGATTAATCTGAATAAAGATATTTACGGCACTTTTGCCGAAATAGGCGCTGGACAGGAAACCGTAAGACATTTCTTCCGAGCCGGAGGAGCATCAGGAACTATTGCCAAGGCAATGAGTGCTTATGATAAGAATTTTAGCGATGCTATCTACGGCGCAGAAGATGACGGGCGATACGTAAGCGAAGCGCGACTTAAAAAAATGCTTTCACATGAGATGCGTTTGATGGAAGAACGTATCCCGAAGGATGACAATCCCAATAAAATTTTCTTTGCATATGCCAATACCGTGGCAACTATTGATTTTGCAAAAAAGTTCAAAGGACATGGGTGGCTTGGAATTCGATTTCAACTGGACGCCAACGAAGAATACAATGAAATTCAACTCCACATTCGTTTTAAGCAGAACGAAACTAGATTACAACAAGAAACCTTAGGAATTGTAGGTGTCAATTTAATCTATGGTGCATTCTACAAACATCACCGTCCTAAACAACTGTTGAAATATCTCTACGATCACATTGATAGAGATACCATCGAAATCGACACCATTAACTTTTCAGGCCCGAGATTCAAAGATGTTGACAATCGCTTGATGAGTTTGCAATTGGTAAAAAATGGAATGACCGATGCCGTAATGTTTGGGCCAGACGGGAATAACATATTGCCAGCATCCATGCTTTACAAAAAGAACATTCTTGCCTTAAGGGGTAGTTTTAGACCCGTCACTAAGGTGAACATGGATATGTATAAGAAATCCTATGAAATCTTTATACGGGAGCAAAAAGTAAATGAAGATAGAACCGTCGTGTTGTTTGAGATTACATTGTCCAACCTACGGGCAGAAGGAGAAATCGATGAAGAAGATTTCATGGATAGAGCCCGATTGTTGTGTTCATTAGGCCAAACCGTAATGATTTCCAATTTCCAAGAATACTATAAACTAGTAGAATATTTCTCTGAATATACCAAAGAGCGTATGGCACTCACCATGGGAGTCAATAACTTGGTTGATATTTTTGATGAGAAATACTATCGCCATTTGAGCGGTGGCATCTTGGAGGCCTTTGGAAAACTCTTCTACAAGGACCTTAAGGTCTATTGTTACCCAATGATAGATCCCGACACAGGACTTACCAACACCAGCAATACGCTAAAAGTTCATCCAAGGATGAAAGGATTGTATAAGTTTTTTAAATACAATGGCAAAGTAGTCGACATATTTGACTACGATGAAGAAGTACTCAATATTTTCTCCCGAGATATATTACAAAAAATTGCCAATGGAGAAGACGGCTGGGAAGAACTCTTACCAAAAGGTATTGCAGAGCTCATAAAAGAACAAGGTTTGTTTGATTATGTACCTGTAAAAACCATAGACACTAATAGCGAATAACGGCTTATCAAAGAATGTTTTTTACTTCCGATCAATAGTTAATGATTGGAAGTAAAAAGACAATATATTAGATCCAGAACATTAAGCTATCAATTCTAGTATTTGCGCCGCATGATCCTTGGTTTTCACCTTTTGGATAACATGAGAAACAACGCCATTTTCGTCAACGATAAAGGTCATCCGATGAATTCCTTCATAGGATTTACCCATAAACTTCTTAGGCCCCCAAACCCCGAAGGTATTGATCAGAATTTTATCCTCATCTGCAATTAGAGGAAATGGAAAATCATATTTATTTTTGAAGTTAGACTGTCGTTTCTGTGAATCAGCACTCACCCCTATTATACTAAAGCCTTTTTGTTGTAGCTCCTTATAATTATCCCTCAAATTGCATGCTTCGTTAGTACACCCAGGTGTACTTGCTTTAGGATAGAAGAAAACAATGAGTTTTTCGCCCTTAAAATCAGCTTTTGATATGGTATTTCCATCTTGATCAAAAACTTTAAAATCTGGTACTGTATTCCCTACTTCTAATGTTTTCATTAATCCGTATTTTTGTTAAATTAAGTTCCATTACTTTTGTTCAAAACTACTAAATAATGACCAAGAAAGAAAAGATTAACTATATCATTGATACCCTCGAGGAGATTTATCCAACTGTTCCAATACCACTGGATCACACCGATCCCTATACCCTGTTAATTGCTGTGTTGCTTTCTGCACAGAGCACCGATAAACGGGTCAATCAAATTACACCTCTACTTTTCGACAGAGCCATGAATCCCTATCAGATGATTAAGTTATCCGTTGAGGAGATACGGGACATCATAAGGCCTGTTGGATTATCACCCATGAAATCTAAGGGTATTTATGAACTCTCTCATATTTTAATTGATAAGTATAACGGAGAAGTACCAGCCGATTTTGAGGCTTTGGAGTCGTTACCAGCTGTCGGTCATAAAACCGCGAGCGTAGTGATGTCACAAGCCTTTGGTATTCCAGCCTTTCCAGTAGATACACATATACATAGATTAATGTACCGATGGGGCTTATCCAATGGCAAAAATGTGACGCAAACCGAAAGGGACGCCAAGCGATTGTTTCCAGAAGAATTATGGAATAAATTGCATTTACAAATCATCTATTATGCTCGGGAGTATTCCCCAGCAAGAGGATGGGATCTCGACAAAGACATCATTACCAGAACGGTAGGGAGAAAATCAGTACTTAAAGCCTATATTTCAAAAAAGACCCGCAGGAATTAGATCTTACGAGTCTTTTTAGAAAAGTTTAATTTAGAAGCATTTCAAACTCCAACTTTTTGCATTTAATAACACTTAAAGCCTTAGAATAACTAAGTAAGAATTCAATAGTAGATTTCTTGGGTTTTAACGATTCTATACGTGATTTTTCATTTGTGTAAATTTTTTCCATATCCAAATTGTTTGTTTGATTTGAATCAATAACGCAAACAATAATGGAATATTGTATTAATTTGTCAAAACGATTTGATTCTTCTCTACCATTTTTCGCAGATTAATAATAGCATATCGCATTCTTCCCAATGCTGTATTAATACTCACATCAGTCTGTTTTGCAATTTCTTTAAAACTCATGTCTTTGTACATTCTCATAATCAAAACCTCCCTTTGGTCCTCTGGAAGTCCATCGATTAAATTTTTGACATCGGTCTCAACCTGATCCTTGATGATTTGTTTTTCAATATTTAAGGCCTGATCTCCCAGGACTGAAAATATATTAAAGTCATCGCTACCCTCGAATTTAGGCATTCTGGCATTTTTGCGGAAGTGATCAATCACAAGGTTGTGTGCAATACGCATTACCCATGGCAAGAACTTACCTTCTTCATTATAACTACCTCTTTTTAAGGTATTAATAACTTTTATGAATGTATCTTGAAAAATGTCCTCGGTAATATCCTTATCGTAAACCTTTGAGAAAATAAAACTATAAATACGATGTGAATGTCTGTTGATTAGAAATTCTAATGCTTTTTCATCGCCTTTTATATAATCGGCTACTAATACCGAATCTTGAAGAGTCTGTTCCATACAATTACTTTTACAATCAAATAACTACCATTCCTTTTCGACGGAATGATTGTTGGTCAATTAGATTAATTATTTTAAGTAATTGTATGCTATACGCTTTTCGGTTTAATTATTGTTGTCAAATATACTATAATTCTTGAAGAATATACAAGCTTTGAATTTAAAAATTAACTTATATTTAATAATTAGCCCGCGTATTCTAGCTCAAATTAGATCACTATCTTTGTGATTTATGTTTTGTCATGATAGATATTTCAAAAGTTAATCCCAAGGATAACATCATTATAAAAGGAGCAAAACTCCACAATTTAAAAGATATTAATGTCGTAATTCCCCGAAATAAACTAGTCGTTATTACAGGTTTATCGGGAAGTGGCAAGTCTTCCTTAGCATTCGACACCTTATATGCAGAAGGTCAAAGGCGTTATGTAGAGAGCCTTTCTTCTTATGCAAGACAGTTTCTCGGAAGATTGGACAAACCAAAAGTGGATTACATCAAAGGAATTGCACCTGCGATCGCTATCGAGCAAAAGGTGAATTCTACCAACCCCAGATCTACGGTTGGAACAAGCACCGAGATTTACGACTACTTGAAGTTGTTGTATGCTCGAATAGGAAAGACCTACTCGCCTATTTCTGGAAAAGAAGTTAAGAAGCATCAAGTTACCGATGTATTAAACTATGTCAAAAGTTTCGAACAAGGCAGTAAGTTACTACTGCTTGCTCCAGTACACATCCCTGAGGAAAGAAGTGTATTAAAAACCTTAGAAATACTCTCCCTACAAGGATATGCAAGAATTAAATATCAAGACAAAGTACACCGCATCAGTGATATCGAAGAAGAAATCGATCACAACTTTTCACTAGTAGTAGATCGTATCATTGTCAAAGATGATGAGGATTTTTTCAACCGTCTTGCGGACGCGGTAGATACCGCCTTTTTTGAAGGCAAAGGGATTTGCGCTATTGAAGACCTCAGTACGGGTTCGCAAATGGAATTCAGCACAAAATTTGAATTGGATGGTATACAGTTTTTAGAGCCGAACACCCACTTGTTTAGTTTTAACAATCCATACGGCGCCTGTCCTAGTTGTGAAGGTTATGGTGATACTATAGGATTGGATGAAGATCTTATCGTTCCCAACACAGCACTCTCTGTTTTCGAAAATGCCATATTCCCATGGAGAGGAGAAAGCATGAGTTGGTTTAGAGACCAACTAGTTAACAATGCTTATAAATTTGACTTTCCAATTCACAAACCATGGTTTGAACTCACTGAAGATCAAAAATCCTTGGTGTGGGAAGGAAACAAATACTTCACCGGACTGACTTCTTTTTTCAAGGAATTAGAAGACAAGAGCTATAAGATTCAAAACCGTGTCATGTTATCTAGATATAGAGGAAAGACACGGTGTCCACAATGTAAAGGACTTCGACTTAGAAAAGAAGCCAATTATGTACGGGTGAATGATAAGACAATTTCCGATTTGGTTAATATTCCAATCAGCAGATTGAGTGAACACTTTGACGGTCTTGAACTTGATGCACATGATAAGAAAATAGCAAGTCGTTTACTCAAAGAAATTAATACCAGATTAGAATTCCTTAAAAACGTTGGCTTAAACTATTTGAGCTTAAACCGTAAATCCAACAGTTTATCAGGAGGAGAATCACAACGAATCAACTTAGCAACCTCCCTTGGAAGTAGCCTAGTGGGCTCGATGTACATCCTCGATGAACCTAGTATTGGCTTGCACCCTAAGGATACTGAAAACTTAATTGGTGTTTTAAAATCACTAAGGGATTTAGGCAATACTGTTATAGTTGTGGAGCATGATGAGGATATAATGAAGGCTGCGGATCAGATTATTGATATAGGTCCTCAAGCGGGTACTCAAGGAGGCGAAGTTGTCGGTAGTGGCTCCTATGAAGAAATTCTAAAGCTAGATACTTTAACGGCAAATTACCTTAGTGGAAAGGATCAGATTGAAGTTCCTAAAAAGAGAAGAAATAGCAAGCACTCCATCATTATTAAGGGAGCACGAGAGCACAATTTAAAAAATATTGATGTAGAATTCCCATTAAATGGGCTTACAGTTGTTACTGGACTCTCAGGAAGTGGAAAGACAACATTAGTCAAAAAAATCGTTTATCCAGCTATTTTAAAAGCCACAGGAGGCTACGGAGAAAAGTCAGGCCAATTTGCAAGTATCGGTGGTGATTTTGGAAATCTAGGAGCCGTTGATTTTGTTGATCAAAACCCAATAGGACGCTCCTCCCGTTCTAATCCAGTTACCTATATCAAAGCCTATGACGATATCAGAACGTTATTTGCAAAACAAAAACTTTCTAAAATCAGAGGCTATCAACCCAAACATTTTTCTTTTAACGTCGATGCTGGACGGTGCGAAACCTGTAAAGGTGAAGGGCAAGTCACCATTGAAATGCAATTTATGGCCGATGTTCATTTAGAATGTGAAACTTGCGGTGGTAAACGATTTAAAAAGGAAGTATTGGAGGTCAAATTCGAGGATAAGAATATTGATGATGTCCTCAACATGACTATTGATCAATCTATTGACTTTTTCTCCGAGTACAAACAAAAAAAGATTGCAGCAAAATTACAATCCCTTCAAGATGTAGGATTAGGTTATGTGGCTTTGGGTCAGTCTTCCTCTACCCTATCTGGTGGTGAAGCACAACGCATCAAGCTCGCTTCATTCTTAATTAAAGGAAATACGAACACCAAAACGCTGTTTATATTTGATGAGCCTACCACGGGGCTTCATTTCCACGATATTAAAAAATTGCTTAAATCATTTGATGCACTATTAGACAACGGGCATTCCATTATTGTTATCGAACATAATTTGGATTTGATAAAATGTGCTGATTACATTATTGACTTAGGGCCTGAAGGTGGTGAAAACGGAGGCTATCTTATGGGTAGTGGAACTCCAGAACAACTGAGCAAGGTTGAAAAAAGCTATACAGGGCAATATTTAAAGGACAAATTATAGTTCATGGGTTTGCGATAGTTAAATCCTCCACATTAAAAACCTTTTAGATGTAACCTATAGCTAAAGATGAGCTCTAGGTTACATTTTTGTTGCCCCATTCCAAATACGCAACTAGATTCGCTACAAAGCATTACCCATCGAGGATCTAACAACTCAAAACTTTAACTCATTTTAAGATATACTGGACAACTCACAGATTGTTTTGGCACGTTCTTTGTTTTACATAATTTAAATTTCATAATTGAATTTTTTTGGTTGGTTAGTTAAGAAAGCCCTGATTTAGAATTTTATTCGATCGGGGTTTTTTAATGTAATAAGCATCATTAAAATCATTTCCTGAAATTTTTTAGTTTTTTTTATCATACATACACTCCTTAATTACAAATACTTACGCCATAATGTTTATTTAAAATTAATTTGTGGCACGCAGTTTGATTTTTACAAGATAAGACCAATCAAAAATTGAGAACCAAAGGAATGTTAAATCAAAACCTATAGTCATGAAACAATTATTTATTATACTGATAGCTTTTGTATTTGGTGGTCAAAACAGTTTTGCCTCCACAGAAAGCAACATAAGAGGATACGGAAATTCTTTTATTTTTATTGAAAACGGGATTAACTTTTCAGTTTATCCTGATGGTGAGTTCGATTTTTATATCGACAACCCAAGAGTAACTGCAGGAGTCCATACCAGTAATATGAGTATTACTTTTAACTCAGGATATGCCTATGATCCATATGTACAATATGATGCATACGGAGCGGTAATTCAGATTGAAAACACTCCGATTTATTACGATTATTATGGGCGTGTTACACGTATAGGGAACATCAATATTCTTTATCACGGAAATTACCTTCGTAGCATAGGTGGAATGCATATTTACTTTAACACACAAGGCCTGTTTAGTCATTATACTGGATTTATCAACGGTTATAATAGAGTTTATGTGTACAGACCATTCCATAGATATTTTAGAAGACCTATGCCATCGTTTTGTATGGTAAATTATAGACCCTATAGACAGTATTACGTTCCAGAACGATATACTTACTATAGACCTTATAAGAACAATAACAGAAGAGTTTATGCAAGTGTTGGGAACACCTATCATTATAAATCAAATAATTCTAGAAGAACTGTCTATAACAATGACAAAAGGGTGACTAGAAGAAATGATCAAGCGATTACCAGATCTATCAGATCGAGAAGTACAAATAGCGCTTCTAATAGAAATGTCAGTCGAGTAAGTAGAACTTCGAATCAACCAGAGGTTAGACAGCCAAATGCTAGAGCCTCTAGAAGTAACACTGCTGTAAGAAGTACCCAAAATAGGGGTGCTCAGCCAAAGCAGACTGTAAACAGAACGGTACGTAGTACCCAAAACAGGAGTGCTCAGCCAAAACAGACTATAAACAGAACTGTTCGTAGATCGAATACACCAAATAGGCCTGCTGTGCAAACTAAGAGTACACCGACTAAAAGAGCGAGTACAACAACTAGAAGTAGTAATTCTTCTAGAAAAGCAAATACCAGTGCTAGTTCACGAAGAGCAGCACCTAAAAATTACAGCACTAGTAGTAGATCGAGTTCTAATACTAAAGTACGAAGCTCCAGAGCTTCGACCAATAGATCAGCCCCTGCGGCAAGTAGTAATCGTAGCAGCTCAAGAGCTCGAAGATAATAGTTGAAATTAAATCGTTCGTTAAATGGGAAAAGTCCGTGGGTAGTTTTACCTGCGGATTTTTACTTTAAAAATAGTTTTTCAAAAACCTATCGATCAAAGCAGTAATATCCTCTGATAGTTTTAAAAAATGAACGGCCATCCCAAAGAGAAGGCAAATCAATGTAGATTTCAGAAGGATATTAACGATAGGATGAAATTCAAAATTCCACCAACAGAACAAGGCAAAGACAGCACCCATAACTACGGTAGATTTCAGCGTTGAATTGCTTAAGGGATGAATTCCTAATTTCCGATACACAAAAATAAGCTTAGTAGTGTTGTAAATCACAAAGGCTAAAAGGGTTGCGAAAGCTGCACCATTTAATCCCCAAATAGGTATAAATACAATATTTAATCCCACCGTTAACAGTGCCAAAAGCACTCCGAAGAAAAGTACCATACGGTAGTAGTCAGAATTAAAAATAATCGCGTTATTGTTTCCCATTAGATTGTCAAATACTTTTGCCAGTCCAATTAAGAAAACTACCAGTATCCCTCCTTCGTAATTTTGAGGGAGTAACATATACATCTCGCTAACATTTAAGGTGATTAAAAGAAAAATAACCCCTCCGATCAAATATAGGTTTATAGAGCTCTTTTTATACAACACCCCTAATTCAGTCATGTTTTTTGTATTGAGGAGTTTGCTCGTAATTGGATAGGTAATTTGATGCATCGCTCTTGCAGGTACCGCTATTACCATAGCCATAAATACGGCCACATTGTAATAGGCTATATTTTCAATACTCTTAAATTGCCCTAACATAACCTTATCAATATCCAGTAACACTGCGGCCACAGAACCTGTGAGTATAATGAGAAACGAATACTTTAAGACTTGTCGGTAGTTTTTAGGAAAACGCCAAATTAAAGTAGGTTTTTTAATCCAAACAGCGGCAATGCCCATAAGAAGTAAACGTGATCCATAGACCGCCATTAATAAATAAATAAACGTATCTACCGCGATCCAATCCATACTGACACCTGCCAGTAGAATCATTACCATTATACGATGATAAACCTCCTTGAGAAGGTTCCCATATACGGATTTAAAATGCACCTTAGCCCAGGCATAAAACAGCTCGAAATAGGCCATAAAAAAGGCCAACACGAAAATCGTCCATACATAGGGTTCCAATACTTGATTCTTTGAGGCGATTAAATTTACAAACCACTGATAACCGATAACCCCTATTATAGCGGCAGGAATACATATTAAAAGCGGCAATAGAAATACAAAACCAGTAAAAGAGTTTTGTTCTTTTTGATCGGTGTAGGAACTAAAGAATTTAATTACCGTATTCTGAGTACCAAAGGCCAGAATTGGCATCAGTATGGTACTTGCCGAAAGCAGATAACCTACGATTCCATAGTAGGTAGGACTTAAAAAATTGGTGTATAAAAACAGGGTGTTTATGGCTCCGATAGCAAAACCAATATAGGTTATTATGGTGTTTTTTATGGTTTGATTTACTACGATTCCCATCAGCCTATGAATTCAACTAAAGATTTGGTCAATTCCTTTCTATGATAGGCCTCTACTCCATTGGGATGCACACCTAAATCGTTTCGTTTATAATGTTGGTAACACTCTAAAATATAAATTTTAAGTTGTTCTTGGTCGCTATATTCGAAAAAACGTCCTGTCCGAGTCTCCTCTATTAATAGTGAGACATCCCAGTCCTTTGGCCCCATGGCTAAAATAGGTCGATTGGCGGCCATATATTCGAAAAACTTCCCTGGAATGATCCCCTTAGTTTTTTCCGCATCAATTTCAATGAGCAACAATACTTGAGAACTTTGCTGCAGAGCAATAGCCTGATCGTGACTTAAATAGCCTTTTAATTGAAGTACACCTTCTAAGCCGGCATCTTTTATACTCCCAATAACTTCTTCACTAACTGTACCTGCCAATACCAATTCCAAATCCTTTGCAAACTCTGGGTTCTGATTGCA
>Ga0079224_100015429_pt1 | contig 10702 bp, 9 predicted proteins | sample Stecom2015_FD_80414 | JGI IMG/M metagenome (GOLD analysis project Ga0079224, IMG submission 80414) | Agricultural soil microbial communities from Utah to study Nitrogen management - Steer compost 2015 | ecosystem: Environmental > Terrestrial > Soil > Agricultural land | place: USA: Utah...
ATCTCGCCTTCTTCCTGAAAATCGCCTAACAACAAAGAATGATATAATGGATTTTTATATTGGTTCATAAAGACAGATTGACTGTTATATTGTCAAATTGACGTAAAATAAGAGAAGAACCCTCAACTAATAAAGGTTCTTCCTATAAGCTCAATGGACATGCCAAGAATCGTTTCGAAACATATTGGCAGTCCGGTCCAAGAAAGGGACGGCAACAAAGAAGGGGCACAGGTGAAGTTTCCCTTCTCTGCCGTCAGTTTCCCAATTTTAACCTCCTGTAAATAATTTCAAAATATCGTTTCCTATCGCAAAAACCATCAAAGCCAATAGCAGGACCATCCCCACTTTTTGGGCATTTTCGAGAAAGTTCTCGGACGGCGCTCGGCCGGAAATCATCTCATACAGCAAGAAGACCACGTGTCCACCATCCAATGCAGGAATGGGCAGCAAGTTCATAAAGGCTAGGATCATTGAAATCAATCCTGTCATTGACCAGAACTTCACCCAGTCCCAGGTATTTCCATAAATTTTAGCCATTCCTATCGGCCCACTGACGTTTCTCACCGACACCTCGCCAGTAAACATCTTGCCCATGGCCTTTGCATTTAAAATTACCACGGCAAAGGCCCTTTCGGTCCCCTTGGGAATAGATTCTAAGAACGTGTACTTTTTCTTTACCGGCTCCAATAGCGGGTTGATGGCAATGCCGATGGTGCCGTCTTCTCTTACCTCCACGGAATGATTAAGTAGCTGCTCACCGCGTTCTACCGTCAAGGTGACTTTCTGATTGGCATAGGTATTCAAAGCAGCCTGCAGCTCATTGAAGTAGCGGATTTCTTGGTCATTAACAGCGATGATCTTGTCCCCTTCTTTGAGATCGATTGCCGCTGCCGGTCCATCCGGAGCCACTTGAAAAACTGCGAAAGGGTAACGGATGTCGATAAAATTCGACATGCTTTTTTCATTGGAGAAGGAATTGATGAAACCCTTAGGAATTTCGATTTTCATCCGCTCTCCGTTCCTCTCGACAGTGTAATAGCCTCCACTGCTCAATAGCGCATCACCACTGCTCAGGTCATTCAGACTTTCATATGGCATTCCATTAATGTCCAACACCTTATCCCCATCCTGAAACCCTATTTGTTCACCAATGTCATAAGCTACAATTCCATGCTCGATAACTTGATCCCTGGAAAAATAGGTCTCCCCCCTATCGTATACCAGAAAAACAAAAATGACAATCCCGGTCACAATATTAACAACGACCCCGCCCAACATCACAATCAGTCTCTGCCAGGCCGGCTTAGCTCTAAATTCCCACGGCTGTGGTTCGGAGGCGAGTTGCTCGGTATCCATGGATTCGTCGACCATTCCAGAGATTTTGACAAAACCACCCAGTGGAATGGCTCCAATAGAATACTCCGTTTCTCCCCATTTAAATCCAATGATTTTGGGTGGGAAGCCTATAGAGAACTTCTCTACCCGCATCCCAAACATTTTAGCCGTAAGCAGGTGGCCCAATTCGTGCAACCCCACCAAAATCGAGAGGCCCAGCAACAACTGACCCACCATTACTAAAGTATCCATTATATTTTCTTATGCTTATTGATTAATTCGTTTGTTATTATCCTAGATTTTTCATCTGTTTCAATAAAATCTTCCAAAGATGGTTGCTTAACAAAGTCAACCGCTATTAAAGTTTCCTCTATAACGTCCGACATTTCCAAGAAGCCGATCCTGTCGTTCAAAAAGGCTTCAACCGCCACTTCATTGGAAGCATTAAGCACGCAGGCCGCATTCCCTCCTTTTTCCAAGGCTTCATAAGCCAAAACCAAATTCCTGAAGGTGGCGGTGTCCGGCTTTTCAAAATGCAATGCCGGATACTGAGCAAAATCGAATCTGGGAAAATCGGAAGGATACCTATCAGGGTATGTCAAGGCAAATTGAATGGGAATACGCATATCGGGCAGTCCAAGTTGCGCTTTAATAGACCCATCTTCGAATTGGACCAAAGAATGTACGATAGATTGCGGATGAACCACTACCTCTATCTGGGACGCCGTGACACCAAACAGCCACTTCGCCTCGATTACTTCCAGTCCTTTATTCATCAGAGAAGCTGAATCTATGGTAATCTTCGCACCCATATCCCAATTGGGATGCTTCAATGCCTGCTCCTTGGTGACGCTCTTGAGAAAATCCCTGCCTTTTCCTCTGAAGGGTCCGCCTGAGGCAGTCAGGATCAGCTTTTCGATCGGGTTGTGAAATTCCCCCACCAAGCATTGGAAAATGGCAGAGTGTTCAGAATCTACCGGATAGATATTCACTCCCTTGGTCCTTGCCAATTGGGTAATCAGCTCGCCGGCAACCACCAGCGTTTCTTTGTTCGCCAGGGCGATATTTTTACCTGCTTCAATGGCGTGGATGGTTGGTATCAGCCCCGCATAGCCCACCAAGGCCGTCAGAACCACATCTATGGTGTCCATCTCCACCACTTGCGCCAAAGCCCGCTCTCCGGTATAAACTTTGATCCCATGCGGATCAAGGGCCTCTTTTACCAGGGGATATTTGGCTTCATTACAGATCACCACTGCGTTTGGAACAAACTCCAACGCCTGCTTCACCAGTAATTCGGCATTATTCTGTGCTGTGAGCACTTCAACTTCAAACCTTTCAGGATAACTCCTTATTACCTCCAGGGTTTGCACCCCTATGCTTCCTGTGGACCCCAGTAAGGCCACGCGTTTTTTTTCTGACATGAACAATTTTCCTAACTCCGCCTCTTTTTCACTTCTTTTTCATTATTTAGGGAAAAGAAAAAATGATAGGCTGACAAATTTACAATGTTAAAAGGGGTTTCCTTAGATTTTCTGCCTCTTTTTACCGGCCACCTTGTTTGGCATCTTTTTGGAAAGTGCCTGAACGAGGCCAATTTAACGTTTCACATCTAAATAAAAAGTATTTTCCCGATCTTAAAAATTGTTAAAGGATCAATCCGAAAAGAAACACCATCGTTTTAAGAGGTAATCAAGATGAGCATGAAAAATATACTTCCGACTTTTCTAATCGCCTTTATCGCCGGCATCTTGGGGGCCTGGTTTTTTGAAACCGTTGATACCGAACCATCCAATGCGCTGCCCACAGCCTTGGCGGAAAATTCCTCGACCAGCTTGCCTGTAAAATATGACCATCCCGCCCCAAGAGCTGAGGCAAATCTTCCGGTTTCTTTCGTAGAAGCTTCTGAAAAGAGCATGGAGTCTGTAGTGTTCATCAAGAATTTCGCTGGCACGGATTATCGAAGATATAGTATTTTTGATTACTTTTTCGGTGAACGAAGCACAGGACCCCAGCAGGTGAGCACAGGCTCAGGGGTAATCATCACCAATGACGGATACATCATCACCAACAACCACGTCATTGACAGGGCCGAAACCATCGAGGTCGTACATCAAAGAAAAACTTATAAAGCAGAATTGGTCGGTGTCGACCGCAATACAGATATTGCCGTCTTAAAAATTGAAGCCGCCAACCTGCCTGCCATCAAAAAAGGCAGCAGTAGGGACCTAAAAATAGGCGAATGGGTCATTGCAGTGGGCAATCCATTCAACCTTACCTCCACCGTTACTGCCGGAATTGTCTCTGCCAAAGAAAGGCAGATCAATATATTGGGAGGGGATTTCCCCTTGGAATCCTTTATCCAGACCGATGCGGCGATCAACCCCGGTAACTCCGGCGGAGCACTGGTCAATATCCAGGGAGAACTGGTCGGAATTAATACCGCTATTCTCTCTAGAACGGGATCCTACACCGGTTATGGTTTCGCCGTACCGGTGGATATTGCCACCAAGGTCGCCAATGACCTGATCCAATATGGCGAGGTACAAAAAGCCATTCCAGGGGTAGATGTAGTAGACATCACCCCGGAATTGGCGGAGGAAATGGGATTAAAGTCGCTAGATGGAGTCATCGTCACCCATGTGATCCGGGATGGGGCGGGTGAACGATCCGGTATTCAAAAGAACGACGTGATTACGGAAATCAACGGGACGACCGTTAGAGGGAAAGGCAACTTTGAGGAGATCCTTTCTTATCACTATCCCGGTGACAAAATATCCCTGAGCTATCTCCGCCAAAACAATAAACGAAACGCACAACTTACCTTACAAAACCTGGAAGGTGGTACCGGCGTGATCAAGAGGGAGTATTACAGTTCACGCATCTTGGGTGCCCGGCTAGAAGCCGTAAATGCCATTGAAAGAGACCGTCTGAACATTCCTCACGGCATTAAGATCACAAGTCTGTCGCGGGGTTATCTTCGTGACCTCGGATTAGGCAACGGCTTCATCATTACCCAGATCAATGGCAAGCCGGCCAAGAGTCCGTCAGTCATTGGGGAGTTCCTGGAAAAATACAGCGGCAAATTGTTACTGGAAGGCGTGACGCCTAATGGGCAGCCCTTTATGCAGTCCTATAATGTAAGGTAATAGGATTCGGGACATGGAAGGGAGGTTCAGGTATGGTGTACGCAATATAACTATCCTCTCCTTCGATGTTGCTGTTGAACACCGAGTGATACAGAAGGGCAAAAATGGCCAGTGTCCATGGACAGCACAGCATTTATCACGGCATCAAATCCTTCCAGCATTGGGCATTTAGTGTGAATAAGCAGAAGATAGTCCGGTAGGGATAAAGCTCAAGGAAGGCGTCCTATCAACTCCCCGAAGTTGGTTTGGCCACAGAGGATCCTCCTCACTCCAGCTCCTTCCTTATCTTCCCGGCTATTTCCGCTAGCTCATCATGGTCTAGTTTGAGCTTCGGCCGGGTAAAGTTCAGGTCGTCCATGGTATTCATAGGAACCAGGTGGATATGCACATGAGGCACTTCCAGCCCAATGACTGCTGTACCTATTCTGGTACAGGGGATGGTTTTCTTTTGGGCGAGCGCCACTTTTTTGGCAAAAAGATGAAGACCTGCGTAGACCTCGTCTTCCAGATCAAAAATATAATCTACTTCTATTTTGGGTACCACCAAAACGTGGCCTCGGACGAGAGGCATAATGTCAAGAAAGGCAATGAAGTTTTCGTCTTCTGCGACGATGTGCCCTGGTATTTCCCGGTTGATGATCTTGGTGAATATGGATGCCATGGGCTAAAAATAAAAAAATCCCGATCGTAAAGCAATCGGGAGCAATAATTAATAAGTAATGTCCAGCACTTCGAATTCTATCACACCGGCTGGGGCGTTAATTTGGGCGATATCCCCCACTTTTTTTCCAAGGAGTCCTTTGCCAAAAGGTGAGCCCGTAGAGATCTTGTTTTCTTTCAGGTTGGCCTCTTCCTCTGACACCAAAGTATAAGAAACGGTCATTCCGTTTTTAACATTCTTGATCTTGACCGTGCTGAGCACACCGACTTTCGACGCGTCCATTTTGGAATTGTCCAATATCCGGGCATTGCCCACCACCTGTTCCAACTTAGCAATCTTCAACTCTAACAGCCCTTGAGCGTCTTTTGCCGCATCATATTCTGCATTTTCGCTCAGATCACCCTTGTCTCTGGCTTCAGCAATTTGCCTCGCAATATCCGCTCTGCCTTTGGTCTTCAACTCCTGAAGTTCATCTTTCAGCTTTTTAAGACCCTCTTCCGTATAATATTGTACTTTTCCCATTTTTTTTGTTTTGGTAATCCATGGAAAACAAATAACGGTCACATTCCTGAGACCGTTTCCTGATTGTAATTCTGATATGTAAACAACAAAGGTAAACCAATATCCAGTATAAAACAATTTCAAAAGCTGCAAATTACTTAAAATTGTTTTCCTTCAATCCGTCTAACAATTTGCGGACGAGGACTTTATTGATTTTCTCATAGGACTGGAAAGTCCATCCGGCCACGTGAGGAGAGAAAAGCACATTCTCCCGTCTAATCAGCTTCTGAAACACCTCCTCCTGATGCGGATCGAGCTGATCCAGCTTCTCCTTTTCTAAAACGTCCAGCAACGCCCCCCGGAGTTTTCCTGAAGCAAGCCCCTTATTCAAAGCATCTAAGCCAATGACCTCCCCCCGCGCGGTGTTGATCAAGTAAAAGGGATTTTTGAAATCATTGATTACTTCTAAGGTAAAGAAATTCCTGGTCTCAGGAGTCAACGGAACGTGGATGCTTAAGACATCTGCTTCTTCCTGTATCCGCTCGAAACTCACCTCTTCTACCAAGTGCCCGCCAAAGCCATGCTTATATTTGTCATAAGCCAGTACCTTTACATCAAAGCCACTGAGTTTTTTGGCAAAAGCCCGTCCCATATTACCATAACCAAAAATGCCTATGGTTTTCCCTGACAGTTCTTCCCCCCTGTTCTGTTCTCTGTTCCATATTTTGTCCCGCACTTGCTGATCGGCCCTGGGAATATGATTGAAAAGGGCCAATAACATCCCGATCGCATGTTCTGCAACAGCGTCCCGATTACCCTCCGGCGCGTTGTATAGACGTATCTTTCTCTCCTCCAGATAATCCAGATCGATCTTATCCAGCCCTGCCCCTGCCCTACCGATGAACTGCAGCTGGCTTGCTTTCTCCAGCAACGGTTTGTCCATGGATGTTTTGGACCTAATAATCAGTCCGTGGTAATGGTGGATAATCTCTTCAATTTGTGGCCTGGCGATTTCAGGCCGATAGTCCACTTGAAAACCTTCATTTTCCAACAGCGGAATGATGCTGGGATGCATCTCATCAATTATTAAAACATTCATGAATAAATCTTTTAGAGCTCTAACAGCAAACTGGCAACGAAAAAATACACCGCTAAGCCCATGAGGTCATTGGCGGTGGTAATAAAAGGTCCCGAAGCCATCGCGGGGTTTATATTTATTTTATCCAACAGAATTGGAGTAAGTGTCCCCATAAAGGATGCGATAATTACCACGCTAAATAGTGCTATCGCAACCACCATACCTAGGTAATACGGTTCTTGATAAATGAATACGATAGTACAAAACACAAATACCGCCAAAATGCACCCATTGAGCAAGGCTACCAGTAAAACCTTCACAAATCTGGTGCTCAGGCTTTCCGAAAAGATGGATTTATTGGCCAGCGTCTGCACGACGAGCGAGGAAGACTGTATGCCGACATTCCCTCCAGTTGCCGTAATTAATGGTATAAAAAAGGCAAGTGCGGTAACTGCATTCAGGCCCCCTTCAAACACCCCGATAAGTTTAGCCCCCAGCAAGCCGCCCACCATCCCGATAAGCAACCATGGCAACCGGGCCTTAGACAACTTATAAACCGAATCGGATTCTTCAACATCATCCGAGATACCGGCCATTGCTTGAATATCCTCCTCCGCCTGCTCTCTCATCACGTCGAGGATATCATCCACCGTAATCCTTCCCACCAATTTGTTTTTGGCGTTAACTACTGGGACGGCTTCCAAGTCATATTTTCGCATGATCTCCGCTACCTCTTCCCCATCCATGTACGTGGGTACAGACACCACTTCGTCTTCATAAATATCCGCAATCTTGGTGTCAGAAGAGGCCAAAATAATCTTCTTTAGAGATACCCTGCCCAACAACCTTTCTTTCTTGCCCACCACGTAGATGGCATAGATCTTTTCTACATTTTCAGCCTGCCTGCGGATCTCATCAATGGTCTGCACCACGGTCCAATTGATGTTGGCCTTGATCAATTCCTTGGCCATCAGCCCGCCTGCGCTGTCTTCGTCGTAGCGCAACAAGTCCAAGATATGCCTGGTCTTCTCCTCATCCTGCAGGTAGGCGATGACTTCTTCCTTATCTTGGGGATTGAGTTGGTTGAGTACATCTACCGCATCATCCGACTCCATGTGATCCACCAAAAAAGCCAGCTCACGGCGCTCCATGGCCTTTACGACCCGGTTTTTGGGATCTTCATCCAGTTCTATCAGGATATCGGCGGAAAACTCGTGGTCTAGATTCCGAAGGACGAAGAGGGCTTGTTCCATATCCAACTCGTCCAATAGCGACGCCACATCTGCCTCATTGGCATTCTCCAAGGACTGTCGGATGTACTCGTTATCTCCCTGGGAAATACTCTCCTTCAAGCTTTCCAAGTATTCCTTGGAGAGTTCAAATATTCTTACTGCTTCCAAGCCGCTTCTAATTTATTGGTCAGTTGGACAAATTCATCAACCCCGAGTTGCTCTGCCCGCTTGTCCAGTACAGGATCCTCTTTTAACGTTTCGGTCAGTCCCATCGGCTTGAGGGCATTGCGCAGGGTTTTCCTCCGGGTACTAAAGGCCTGCTTGACCACCCGAAAAAACAATTTCTCATCGCAGTCTAAACGCTGCACCTCATTTCTCACCAAGCGGATAACGCCACTCGTAACCTTCGGTGGGGGGTCAAAAACCTCTGCAGAAACATCAAAGAGGTATTCTATATCATAGAAAGCCTGTAACAACACACTCAATATACCATAATCCCGATTGCCTTTGGGAGAGGCGATGCGCTGTGCCACCTCTTTCTGAAGCATACAAACCACTTCCACTACTCTGTCCCTTTCCGGAAGGACCTTGAAGAATATCTGCGAGGAGATGTTGTAAGGGAAATTCCCTATAATAATGTATTTCTCACCAATAACCCTTCCAATATCCTGTTTCAGAAAATCTGCTTCAATAATTTTGGAACCCAGGTTGGGATATTTCTTATGCAGATAGGCCACCGATTCCCTATCAATGTCCACCAGGTAAAGGTCCCATCCTTGGGGAATAAGAAAGTCAGTCAGAACGCCCATCCCAGGCCCTATTTCCAAGACCTTTTTAACCCCTTCATGCCCGCTCACAGACTGGGTGATCTTCTCAGCTATCCCCAAATCGGTGAGAAAATGCTGTCCGAGGTGTTTTTTAGCTCTGACTTTTTCCATTCTAGTTGTCTGATAAATTTGTCATAAATTGCACCACCAAAATTAAGACAATTATGTTAACCTCCATAAAGTTAAATGACTCTCCATACACCGGATCCCTCGATCAGGCAGTGGTCTATATCGGCCTGAAGGAGGAGATTTCGTTATTACCTGTAGCAGAGGATGATAAATTGTTCTTAAAAAGTGTGTTTGAGGGAGATCGAGACGCTTTTCTATGGTCCGATGGAAGATCTGAAACATTATACATCTTTCCAAAAAACCATCCGGACAAGAAATATCGACTAGAGTATAGCCGAAGATCCGGCGCGAAAGCTTGGGATAAAATCCAGGAATGGAAAGCACCTAAAGCCTACCATTTTGGTCAAGAGGAACAGCAATTTATCGCTTTCATCGAAGGCCTGATGCTTGCCTCCTACCGTTTCGACAAATACAAGTCAGACAAGAAGGATAAGCCACACCGCTTAGAACTGTACCATGACCAAATTGAAACCCGTGCGGTAGATGAACTTCAGCTGCTTGTGAATGCTGCCTTTGAAGCACGAAATTTGGTCAATGAGCCCGTCAACTTCCTCCATACCTTGCAGCTGGGGGAGGAAATTAAAACGCTCGGCGAGCGATATGGGTTTGAAACAGAACTTCTTGAAAAGTCCCAAATCACTTCCCTCAAGATGGCTGGTCTACTTGCTGTTAACGCTGGTAGCAAAATCCCACCGCTCTTTGCGATCCTGAAGCACCGCCCTAAAAAAGTCACGCAAAATGACCCCATGGTGCTAGTAGGAAAAGGGGTGGTGTACGACACCGGAGGGCTGAGCCTCAAACCAACCGCCAATTCTATGGATTTCATGAAGTCCGACATGGCAGGCGCGGCAGCAGTGATCGGAGCCTTTTGCACATTGGCCTCATTAGATCTTCCCATGGAAGTCATCGGGTTGATTCCGATTACTGACAACCGGCCCGGCTACGAGGCCATGACACCGGGAGATATCCTCACTTTTGCCAATGGCAAGACGGTAGAAATCAGGGATACCGACGCGGAAGGCCGGCTCATCTTAGCAGACGCCTTGATTTATGCCCAAAAATACAAACCCCAACTGGTCATAGACCTCGCCACACTCACCGGATCCGCCGTCGCTGCCGTAGGCGCCGAGGCAGCTGTGATAATGGGTACCGCTGCGGAGGATGCCAAGGACAATCTCCGGTCAGCCGGCTGGGCAACCTTCGAGCGAGTGCTAGAATTCCCCCTTTGGGAAGAATATGGCGAACAAATTCAATCAGAAATCGCAGATATCACTAACTTAGGCGGGCCAACTGCCGGTGCTATTACAGCGGGTAAATTTCTGGAACACTTTATTGATTATGACTGGATCCACATAGACATTGCAGGACCTTCTTTTAATAAGAAAGGCCGAGGCTACCTTCCTGGCGGGGGGACAGGGTATGGGGTCAGGCTTCTTTACCGCTTTTTAAAAAATTTAACTGAAAAAAATGAGCATTAAAAAACATAAGCCTGTTATAGGAATCACCATAGGGGACATCAACGGAATAGGCCCCGAGGTCACCATGAAAGCATTGTTGGACTCCAGGGTGAGCAAGGCCTTTACACCGGTGATCTATGCCCATGGCAAGGCCCTGACTTTTTACCGAAAGCTCCTTAATTTGGAGGAGTTTAATTTCATGCAGGTTAAAAATGCTGCAGAAGTGCACCATAAGAAACTGAACGTCATCAGCGTGGTAGAGGAGTGTCCTGAAATTATACCGGGCGTCGAAACCATGGAAGCCGGCAAGTTGGCGCTTGCGGCGCTTGACCA
>Ga0079224_100015430_pt1 | contig 10702 bp, 11 predicted proteins | sample Stecom2015_FD_80414 | JGI IMG/M metagenome (GOLD analysis project Ga0079224, IMG submission 80414) | Agricultural soil microbial communities from Utah to study Nitrogen management - Steer compost 2015 | ecosystem: Environmental > Terrestrial > Soil > Agricultural land | place: USA: Utah...
AGCCGCTCTCTGAACGGGTTCCAGCGGTGCAGCGTTCGGTCCCTGCGCAATTCGCTCAGGTCGGAGGCTTGCTGTCTGGAAACGAGGGACCAGCCCCGGCCGACACTTGGCCGGCTGCGGCGGTCCGCTACTTCTGCTGCAGGGCGTCTTGGTACTCCTTGCGTTGCTGGTCTCCGGTTTCTCGCCGCCATCGGTCGACGCCGGAATCCCATTCAGACAAAGGCTTGCGGCCAATCACGATCGCTCGCTGGAGATCGTTCATTGCCGCGGCGGCCGTTGCTCCGGTAGTTACGAATGCTTCTGAGTACAAGCCGATTGTCGGATCCTGGACACCTGATGGCAGTACCTGCTTGTGGTAGTCGTGCTGCTTCTGCACCATCTCCTTGCTGTTCGGCGAGTAGAGCACGGCTGACGCCTGTGCGCCGATGTAGCCGATACCTGGCGGGGATCCAGTGTCGGCCGCGGGGAGACGAACGGGATCACTGCTTCCTTCGCGCTTGAAGTGGGTGCCCTCGATCCCGAAGCTGAGTAGGAATTGCTCCTCGGTACCGAACGGGGAGGCGATGAAGTCGCAGAAGGTTAGGAGTTCCTTGACTCGGGCCTCGCTGCCTTTCTTGATTGCCACGTAGTCGCTGTAGCCAGCGACGCCGAGGTGCTTCTCGGCGAATCCGCCACCATCCCATCGCGAGTCAGATTGCTGTCTGATCGGTGGGCCCCGTGGGACTCGAACCCACAACCCGCGGATTAAAAGTCCGCTGCTCTGCCAATTGAGCTAGAGGCCCCGACGCGCGTAGGTACTGTACCCGGATCGCGACGGCCGCACCCAACCGCATTTCCGACCCCTCGCTGGCTACGATCAGGGGCGCCAGACGGACCTGATCGCCGGGAGGGAGACCCATGGCCTGGCCGCGCCAACCCGGCCCGCCACCGCACCAGCAGTGGCAGCCGTACGACCAGTGGCAGCACCCCCAGCACCCCTGGGGATGGCAGGCCTCGATGCCGCAGCAGCCTCAGCTGCCACCGCCGCCCCAGCACTACGGCCAGCCCCCGCCGTACGGCCAGCCCGCTCACTTCGCCCAGCGCCCCCAGGGCCCCTCTCCGCAGCAGCCTCAGTTCCCGCCGCCACCACCGCCGCCGCCGAAGAAGTCCGGCGCCGGGATCGGCGTGATCATCGCCGTCGGGACGCTGGTGGTCGTCGGGTTGATCGGCGGGATCGCCGTGGTCGGCACGGTCTGGAGCCGGACGGTGGAGTCGACCGGCCGGGGCACCGGCGGTTGGTCCCCGTCGCCGCGTACGACGGACCGGCCGACCCAGCGGGACACCTCGTCCCCGGAGCCGCCGTCGCGGAAGGCCACGACGAAGGCCCCGCCGGGCACCACGGCCCCTCCCCGCACGACCGCTGCTCCCCGCACGACTGCTCCACCCCGGAAGAGTTCACCGCCGAAGGCGACGAAGGCGCCGCCGAAGCGCAAGCCCGCCCCGCCGGCGCATCTGCAGCCACAGAAGGGCTATCAGCCGGTGCCGCTGCCCGGGTACGGATCGACGCTGGCCGAGGCCGCCCGGGTGGCCAAGGACAACGCGATCTACGGCCAGAAGGTGGCGAAGTCGCCCTGCAAGAAGATGCCGAACCTGCACGCCCATCCCTACCCCGGCTCGGAGAAGAAGCTGCGGAAAGGCCTCCAGACGATGGCGGACTGCGCGGCGACGATGTGGCGCAAGCCGATGACCAAGGCCGGCTACCAGGCCACCAAGGTCAAGATCCGCACCTACAAGGGCACGCTGAAGACGCCGTGCGGCAACGCCGGCGGCTACGGCGTCGCCGGGTTCTACTGCTCGGCGAACCAGCAGATCTACATGGCCAAGGGGCTCGGCGCCCGCCGGAACCTCGGCGGGTACGAGTGGGGCGACTACCTGCAGACGCTGGCGCACGAGTACGGCCACCACATCCAGGCCCGGACCGGGGTGCTGATGGCCGCCGGCTGGCACGAGCAGGTCACGCCGCGGCAGGAGTCGCTGCAGATCCGGCGCCGGATCGAGCTGCAGGCCAACTGTTTCAGCGGGATGGCGATGAAGCAGTCGGGCAAGGTGTCCCGGTCCCAGGCCATCCGGTGGGCGGACGGCCGGGTCGACTCCGACACGCACGGCACCTCGGAGCACTACCTGGCCTGGTCGATCCAGGGCCACAAGTACCGGGCGGTCTACCAGTGCAACACCTTCCGGGCCCCGGCCTCGGACGTGCGCTGATCATCCCGACGTGGGCTGATCACCCGACGGGCTCGGGGTTCCCGGTCTCCAGGGACCGGTGCAGCGCCTCGAGCAGCGCGATCACGTCCCGGGACGACCGCGGGTCGACCAGGGGCCGCCGGCGGGCCAGGATGCAGTCGACCAGGTGCTGCTGCGCGGCGGTCACGGCGCCGCCACGGCGGCCGTGCAGGTCGACGCCGATCGACATCCGCGGGTATTCGTAGGACTCGGTGGTCGCCAGCTGGAGTTGATCATCGACCCTGGGCAGTTGGATCACCCCGCGCTCGCCGATCACCTCGAGGAACGAGTCGGTCATGGTCGGGAAGGTGTCGGGGTAGATCCAGCAGGACTCGAAGGTGGCGACCGCGCCGCCGTCGTAGGTCACCTGCGCCTGGATCGCGTCCGGCGTGTCGATCCCGCGCTCCCGCAGCACTCCGCCGACCGCGTTGGCGTAGACCCGGACCGGCCGCTCACCGAGAAACCAGCCGACCAGGTCCATGTCGTGGCTGGACAGGAACCAGGCGCAGGTGGTCCGCTCCGACCAGGACAGCATGGTGGTCGGCACGTGGATCCGGTCGTTCTTCCGGGCGTAGGCCAGCCGCGGCCGGCCGATCCGACCGGCGGTGATCTCGCTGTGCGCCTGCGCGTAGGCGGGGATCCAGCGATGGTTGAACGAGACCATCAGCATCGACTCGGACGCGGCCTCGAGCGCGATGATCTCGTCGGCCTCGGCCAGCGACGTGGTCAGCGGCTTCTCGACCAGCACGTGCTTGCCGGCGCGCAGCGCGGCCAGGCAGATCTCGGCGTGCAGGTGGTCCGGCGTGGCCACGATCACCAGGTCGATCGCCGGGTCGATGAGCAACTCGGTGTAGTCGTCGGTGGTCTTCTCGATCCGGTACGTCCGCGCCAGCTCGACCGCGGTCTGCAGCGGCACACCGGCCACCGCCCGGAGCCGAACCCGAGGGTCGCCGGCGGCGGAGGCGGCGTGGCTCCGACCCATGATGCCGGCCCCGATGATGCCCACGCCGACGGTGCCCGAATCCGTCAAGATCATCTTCTCCTGGTGATCGTTTGCGACGAGACTACGGATCGGCGATGATCAAGGTCAAGCGGCGTGCCGCGCCTCGGGAGGGAGTGCCATGAAGATCGCAGTCGTCGGCCTCGGCATGATGGGCCGACTGCATGCCCGGGTGCTGCTCGGCGAGCCGGACGTGGAGCAGGTGGTCGGTGTCGAGACCGACCCGGAGCGGACCGCGGAGCTCGCGGCGGAGCTCGGGATCGAGGTCCGGGCCTCCCTGGAGGAGGTGCTGCCGGACGTCGACGCGGTCTCGATCACGCTGCCGGATGATCTTCACCTGCAGCCGGCCCTGCTGGCTCTGACCGCCGGGAAGTACGTCCTGGTGGAGAAGCCACTGGCGACGTCGACCGCGGACTGCGAGGCGATCCTGGCCGCCCAGCCACTGCCGGGACGGCTGATGGTGGGCCACCTGCTGCGCTTCGACGAGCGGCTGCGGGAGCTGAAACGGCGGATCGACGCCGGCGAGCTGGGCCGGCTGCGCTATCTCAGGATCCATCGGGTGAACACACGGGCCACCGCCGACCGGGTCGCCGACCGGGTCTCGGTCACCGCCTTCCTCGGCGTGCACGACCTCGACCTGCTGCTCTGGCTGACCGGGCAGGAGATCGAGGCGGTGTCCGCGGAGGGCCGCCGGGTCTTCGGCGACTACTCCGACGTGACGGTCGCACTGCTCTCGCTGACCGACGGGACGCTGGCCTGCGTGGAGAACCACTGGCTGCTGCACCCGTCGTCGGCACGGTCCTGTCTGGCCGGGGTGCAGGTCTTCGGCGATGCCGGGTCGGCCCTGGTGGACCTGTCGACCGACGAGCTGGAGCTGATCACCGCCGCGGAGCCGCGCTCGGTCCGGGTCGACACCCGCAACTGGACCCACGACCCGCAGGTCAGCGGCGGGGCGCTGCGGCGCGAACTCGCCTCGTTCGTCCGTGCGGCGGTCACCGGCACACCGGTCGAGATCACCGGCGAGGACGGGATCCGCGCGATTCAGGCGGTGGAGCTGGTGGAGGCCGCCGCCACCCGGGCCGGCGCGGAGTGACCGTGGTGGTCAGGGTCGGACCGGCAGGCCCTCGGACTCCCGCCGGGAGCGCCAGTCGGCGACCGTCTGCTCCACGTCCACGGCACGGATCCGGATCAGCGGCCCCTCGGTCTGTCGGCGCAGCGCGTCCTTGATCCGCGAGTTGAGCAGCTCGACGATCTGCCGGACCACCTGCTCCGAGCGCTCCGTCGCCAGCGTCTCGGGCAACCGCTCGATCTCCTTGCGCAGGGCCAGCGGCTCCGGCAGCGGCGGCTCCAGCTTCTCCCGCTTGAGGTAATCCTTCAGCCACCAGTTCGGGTCCTGCCGACGGCCCAGTCCCGGGATCGGTTTGCCGCTGCCCGGCAGGTCGTCGAAGTCCCCGCGTTCCTCGGCCTTGCGGATCTGTGCGTCGATCCACGATTCGCTCTGACTCATGGTCACCTCCGCCGGGGGATCGCCTCATTCTAGTCGGCTACCTCCGGCCACCGACCCGGACCCGGCGGGCGCCCGAACCGTCGAGGTGACCAACGCGACACCAGGTTCCCGACACAGTGTCGGTATAGTCGAGGTGTGCCGTCATCCCGCGCCCGCTGGTTCGGGCTGCTGTTCATCAGCATCGCCGTGTCGCTCATCATCGTCGACACCACCATCGTCAACGTCGCGATCCCGTCGATCGTCGACGACATCGGCATCGACTCGACGCAGGTCCAGTGGGTGCAGGAGTCCTACACGCTCGTCTTCGCGGCGCTGCTGATCACCTTCGGCACGCTCGCCGACCGGATCGGCCGGCGCAAGCTGCTCATCATCGGCGTCGCGGTGTTCACGATCGCGTCGATCTGCGCCGGCCTCTCCCCCACCGGCGACACGCTGATCGCGGCTCGGGTGCTCCAGGGCGTCGGCGGCGCGATCGTGCTGCCCACCACGCTCTCGATCATCAACTCGAGCTTCCGCGGCAAGGAGCGGGCGATGGCGTTCGCCATCTGGGGGTCCACGATCGGCGGCATGGCCGCTGTGGGCCCGCTGCTGGGCGGCTGGCTCACCACGGACTTCTCCTGGCGCTGGGCGTTCGGGGTGAATGTGCCGTTCGGCGTGCTCGTGATCATCGGTCTGCTGTTCACGGTGGCCGAGTCGTCCGCGGCCGAGCGGGCCAGCTTCGACCTGGTCGGGGCCGCCCTCACGGTGCTCGGTGCCGGCTCGCTCGTGTTCGGCCTCATCCAGGGCCGTGAGCTGGGCTGGTGGTCGACCGACGAGCCGCTGACGATCGGCGCCTGGTCCTGGCCGTTCGAGGTCTCGCCGATCCCGTTCTGTTTCGTGCTGGCCGCGATCGCGATCGCCGCCTTCATCCTCTGGGAGCGTCGCCGCACCGAGCACGGCCGGTCCACGATGATCCCGCTCGACCTGTTCCGGATCCCGTCGTTCCGCAACGGCAACATCGTCGCGATGATCATCAGCCTCGGCGAGCTCGGGATGCTGTTCGTGCTGCCGCTCTGGCTGCAGAACGTGTTGCGCTACGACGCCCTGCAGACGGGTCTGCTGCTGCTCGCGCTCGCGATCGGCTCGTTCCTGGCCAGCGGCATGGCCGGCGGGCTGTCCCGCCTGCTGACCCCGACGGGCATGCTGCGGCTGGGCGTCGCGCTCGAGCTGGTGGCCGTGCTCGCGCTCGCGATCACGCTGCGCCCGGACTCCGGTCCGCTGCAACTGACCGTGCTGCTGTTCGTCTACGGCCTCGGACTGGGGCTGGCGAGCGCGCAGGTCACCAACGTCGTGCTCGCCGACGTACCGGTCGACGAGAGCGGTCGGGCCTCCGGCACCCAGAGCACCTCGCGTCAGATCGGCTCCGCCCTCGGGATCGCGATCCTCGGCACCGTGTTGTTCGGCTCGCTCGGCGGCTACCTCGAGGACGGGCTCGCCGACCTCGAGGAGGGTCAGCGCAGCAAGATCGTCGAGGCGGTCACCGACAGCGCCGGCGCGGCGATCCCCGCCCTCGAGGACGCGCCCGCCACCGCGGAGATCGGGCGGATCGCGGCCGACGCCCTGACCTCGGCCGCCTCCACCGCCGCCTACGTCGCCGCGGCGTTCCTCGCGGTCGCGCTCGTGGCCTCGCTGTTCCTCCGGTCCCGCCGCGCGGAATCGGCGACGGAGCCGACCGAGGTCGTCGCCGTCGAGGGCGAGCAGGGACCCTGACGTCGGCCCTTCGCCGACTTCCTCACGTCCATGGCGGGCGGGTCGGTGGTCCCGGCGCGCCGAAATCCGGTTGACCGGCCGGCCAGGATGACCGGGTGACCACACCGCCACCCGGATCCGGCCGCGCCCTGAGCTTCGGGACCGACGCCGCGTCCTACGACCGCCATCGCCCCGGCTATCCGCAGCAGGTGCTGACCCGGATCCTGGAGTACGCGGCGCTGCCGATCCGGACCGCGCTGGAGATCGGAGCGGGCACCGGGAAGGCGACCCGCCTGATCGCCGGGCACGGGATCGAGGTGCTGGCCACCGAGCCCGACCCGCGGATGCTCGCGGTCCTCCGGGAGCGGACCGCGGGACTCCCGGTGACGCCCGTGCTCGGGTCCTTCGAGGAGCTGCCCGTGCCCGACCTCGCCGGCCGGGTCGAACTGCTCTACGCGGCAGCGGCGTTCCACTGGACCGACCCGACGACACGCTGGGACCGGGTCGCGGAGATCCTGCCGACCGGCGGCACAGCCGCGTTCTTCGGCGGCGAGCTCGAGCTCGCCGACCCGGATCTGCGAGCGACCTTCGCCCGGGTGATCGGGGACGAGGTCGCTCCGCAGGCCGGCGTGCCGATGCCGGGCGACGAACAGGGCCGGCCCTGGCCTGCGAGCGAGCTGGTGGCCGACCCGCGCTTCGGCGACGTGACGCAGCACGCGATCCCACGGCGACAGCGGCTGACCCGGGAAGACTTCCTCGGCCACCTCGGCACCCAGTCCCGGTTCCTGACCCTGGAACCGGCAGAGCGCGCGGTCATCTTCGACCGGGTCCGGGCGGTGCTGCCGGACCTGATCGACTTCCGCGCCGACCTCACGCTGCACCTGGCTCGGCGGGTCACTTCGGCGTGAGCAGCACCTTCCCGACCGCCTCGCGGGCCTCGATCGCCCGGTGCGCGTCGGCCACCCGGTGCAGCGGATAGGTCGCGCCGATCACCGGCCGGATCCGACCCTCCGCGGCCTGGCGCAACACCTCGGCCACCCGGCGCGGTCGCTCCGGATGGAACTCGGGCAGCTGGTCCATCCCGACGTGCCGGACGCCGCGGGCCGCCGCCTCCTCGGCGGTGACCGCGTCCTCGGCGGCGCTGGCGTTGCCGTAGTTGGAGTACCGACCACCGTCCCGGACCGCGGTGAACGCGGCACGGCCGAGCTCGCCGCTGACGCCGTCGAACACCACGTCGACGGCGCCGACCCGGTCGAGCCAGTCGGGTTCGCTGTAGTCGACCGGTTCGGCACCGAGGTCCCGGATCAGGGCCAGTTTGGCTTCGCCGCGGGCCGCGCCGACCACCTGCGCGCCGGCGTTCACCAGTAGTTGCACCAGCACCGTGCCCAACCCGCCCGCGGCCGGCTGCACCAGCACCCGCTCGCCGGGTTCGACCGGGGTCCGTTCCAGCAACCCGGCGGCGGTGCTGCCGTCGTTCAGCAGCGCCCATCGCCTGGTCCAACGCCAGGGTGTCGGGCACCGCGGCGATCGTCCCGACCGGCGCGCTGACCCGATCGGCGTACCCACCGGCCGCAGGCGTGGCGACCACCCGCCGGCCGAGCCAGCTCGAGTCGACGCCGTCGCCGATCGCGGCGACGGTCCCGGCCGCTTCCAGGCCGGGCGGGTACGGGGGCGGGTGGGGCAGGAAGTCCGGCCACTGACCGCGGCGCAGATAGGTGTCGAGGGATTGGACGCCGGCTACGGCGACGTCGATCACGACCTCGCCAGGGCCGGCCGTGGGATCCGCGGACTCCTTGATCACCAGGACCTCGGGTCCACCGAAGGAAGAGACTTCGACGTGTCGCATCCTCCGAGGATGCAACCTCAACCTCGGTTGAGCTCAAGAGCGAGCTCAGATCATTCGGGAGTCCGGAGGACCATCCCGGCGTAGGCGAACCCGCCGCCGAAGCCGAACAGCAGCGCGGGCACGCCCTTCGGCAGGCCGCCGGACCGGTGCAGCTTCGACCAGGCCAGCGGGATGCTGGCCGCGGACGTGTTGCCCGAGGCAGTGACGTCGGTGGCGATCACCGCGTCGGTGAGCCCGAGCTGCCGGGCCAGCGGCTCGATGATCCGCAGGTTGGCCTGGTGACTGACGAACAGGCCGATGTCGGAGACGGAGTGGCCGGCCTTCTCCAGCGTCGCCCGGGCCAGCTTCTCGGCCTCGGAGATACCCCACTTGAAGACGGCCTTGCCCTCCTGGGCGAACTTGTTGGTCGGTGGCTCGATCCGGACCGCGTCGGCCAGTTCGGGCACCGAACCCCAGGTGACGTCGCTGAGCGTCGGCTGCTCGCTGCGTTGGATCACGAACGCCCCGGCGGCGTCGGCGGTGAGCACGCAGGTGGTCCGGTCCGACCAGTCGGTCATCGCGGACAGCTTCTCCGCACCGATCACGAGCGCCGTGGTCGCCGATCCGGCCCGGATCGCCTGATCGGCCACGGCGAGAGCGTGCACGAACCCGGAGCAGGCCACGTTGACGTCGATGATCGCCGGGCCGTTCAGGCCGAGCCGCTGAGCCACTCGGCCGGCCACGTTCGGTGAGCGCTGGTCGGAGGTGCAGGAGGCGACGACGACCAGGTCGATCGCGACCGCCGCCAGGTCGAGGCCGGCCAGTGCGTCCCGCGCGGCGTGCTCGGCGAGATCGACCACCGACTCGTCGTCGGCAGCGATGTGCCGGGTCACGATCCCGGTCCGCTGCCGGATCCATTCGTCCGAGGTCTCGACGAACGCGGTCAGATCATCGTTGGTCATCACCCGCTCGGGTTGATAGTGCCCCGCCCCGAGCAGAACCGAACCGATGCGCGTCGCGTCCGTCATGCGTCGACTCTAGCCGCCCCCGTCGTGGCAGGCTGAGGTCCATGGACGCCTGGGTGGTCGGACTGGTGCTGGTCGCGGTGATCGGCCTCGCCGTGATCGCGTACGGCGCGGTCTCGGACCGCCGCCGGCACCGGCGGGCCCTGGCGGAGGTCAAGGCGCCGCCGAAGCGGGACATCCCGAAGTTCGCCCCCGATGCCCCGGCACCGCACTACCTGACCGACCTCGAGGCGCACCGCCCGCCGGCGGACGCGCCCAGCCTCGACCTGACCGTCGAGCAGCGCCGGCAGACCCGGGAGCAACTGGCCGATCCGGCGACCCGCGAGGTGCCGGTGCGCCGCGCCTCCGACCACTTCGTCACCGACCGGGAGACGTCCTGGAGCGTGCTGGACGGACCGCGGGTGCTGGTCTGCGCCGACCCGGTGCGGTCGGTCCGCGAGCTGCTCGGCGTGCTGGAGCGGATGATCGTCGGCCGGCAGCCGATCGTGATCATCGCGCCCGAGTTCACCGACGAGGTCCGCCGGACCCTGGAGGTGAACCTGATCCAGCGCAGGCTGACGATTTTCGCCGGGACCGCGGACGCGGCCGGCCGCGCCGCGGCCGCGGCGGCGACCGGCGCCACGCCCGCCTCGGTCGATGATCTTCGCGCCGGTTACCTCCCCGATGATCACCTCGGCCGGTGCCGGCGCTGGGTCGCCGAGCCCGGAGGCAGCTTCGTCGTGGCCGGCTGAGCCGGCCGACGACGGCCGACGGCTACGATCGGCTCGTGACCGATCCGCACCCCGAGCCCGACGACCGGCGCTGGCCGCGCTACGTCTACGGCGTCGGCACCGAGCCGGATCCGCGGTTCACGCTGGCCAACGAACGCACGTTCCTGGCCTGGATCCGGACCGCGCTGGGATTCCTCGCCGGCGGCGTCGGCGTGATGGCGATCGCCGGCCTCGGCGGCGAACCGGTGGGCCTGGAGGTCCGGGCGGCGGCGATCGCCTTGATCATCTGCGGCGTCGCCTGCGGACTGGGCGGCCTCTCCCGCTGGATCCGCAACGAGCGAGCATTGCGCCAGCAGCGCCCATTGCCGTCCTCGCCGCTGTTGACGGTGATCGCGGTCGGGATCGCCGCCGTCGCGATCGTCGCCGTCGTGGTCGTCCTGCAGTAGGAGCGGCCGTGCCCACCGACCCCGGACTGCAGAATGAGCGGACTACGCTGGCCTGGCAGCGGACCACTCTCGCCGGCCTGGCCTGCGCGTTGTTGATCGCCCGGCTCACGTTCAGCCACGCGGCGGTGGTCGCGATCATCATCGCCGCGGTGGCCATGGTCGTCGCGAGCGCGCTGGGCCTGCTGGCCCGCCGGCGGTA
>Ga0079224_100015431_pt1 | contig 10702 bp, 10 predicted proteins | sample Stecom2015_FD_80414 | JGI IMG/M metagenome (GOLD analysis project Ga0079224, IMG submission 80414) | Agricultural soil microbial communities from Utah to study Nitrogen management - Steer compost 2015 | ecosystem: Environmental > Terrestrial > Soil > Agricultural land | place: USA: Utah...
CGAGCCGATGCTGCAGCGCGATGCTCCGCGTCAACGCGATCTCCGACGCGGAGTTGCGCGCCACGAACAGGTAGCCGCCTTGGCGGAACCACGTGTTGATGCCGAGCTCCTGGGCGAGGTGCCGGTAGATCCGGATGCTCTCGGCCATGAGCTCGACGTTGTCGGCGTCGCTCCACTGCATGCGCACGCCGCCGCCGTTGCGCCCCGACGCACCGCTGGCGAGATAGTCGCGCTCGATCACCGCGATCGCGAGCTTCGAGCGCTCGGCGAGGTGATGCGCCAGGCACAAGCCCATCACGCCGCCGCCGATGATCGCCACGTCGATCTGCGCCGGGATCGGCGTGCGAGGGCTGCCGAGCTTCGCCGTCATGGCTTGTCTCGTCCCGCGCTCTCGCGCGGACCCGCCAGCGCGCCGAACGTCACCGGCTCGGCAGGGGGGCGCGCGGTGAAGGGTTGGAGCTCGGAGAGCACGCGACCTTCGTGGGTGTGCAGCCAGCGGACGAGCGCGGCGAGGCACTCCTTGCCCTGGCACGGGCCCGTCCCGAGGCCCGTGTAGCGTTTGATCTCTTCGATCGTCTGCATGCCCGCGGCGAGGGCGGATTCGAGTTCCGCCACCGTCACGTCTTCGCAACGACACATGAAGCTCCGGCGACTCATGAGGCGTGTTCCTTCGCGGCGATGCGTCGGGCGATCGCCGCTCCGACGCGCGCTCCGTCGGCGCGGGCAGCTTCGCGCTCGAGGACGCCGCACACGGCTCCGCAGGCCCAGAGCTGCCACGGCCCGGTGGTGGTGCAGCGGCCCTCCGCGTCGCGTTCGACGACGAACCCGGCGTGATCGGCCCACGTGACGCCGGCGCCCGCTTGTCGGGCCAGATCCGACGCGGCCGAGGGCGCTTCGGCCAACGCGATCAAGTTCGCCGGAATGCGCCTGCCGTCGGAGAGCACGAGTGTGTCGATGGCGTGGGTGCCGAGCACCTCGTGGACCTGGTCGAGATCGAAGAAGGGCACGCCCAGGCGTTCGCCGTAGGCCGAAGCCCATGGCGCGCGGCCGACCACGACCGCGGGGGCCGCGAGCTCCAGCACCTCCCGTTCGAGCAACTCGCACAACCCACGTGCCGACACCACGCCGGGGCGATCGTTGCCGGGGAACGGCGCCATCGATTCGCGTGTCCCCGTCGCGAGCACGACGTGCTCGGCGGAGAACGTTCTCAGGCGCTCGACGCTGCCGCGTCCGTCCGTGCCCGCCGCGACGACGCCTTCTTCCGTGTAGAGCCCGAACACCGCGTCGCCTTCCTGCCCGCGATCGAGCACGACGACCTCGTCCGCGGCCGCGCCGAGGGCCTCGGCCACCGCGCGTCCGGCCACGCCCCCGCCGACCACGACCACGCGAACCTCGCGATGTTCGGGCTCGGCCATGGTCGGCAGATCACCGCTCGGCAGCGCGCCCAGGCCACTCAGGCGCCGCGCCACCTGCTGCATCCAGCGATTGGCCCAACGCGGACGGAGGACGAGGTGATGGTGATCGAGCGAGCGTCCGATCCACGCGTCGAGCCAGTCGCTCGGCTCCCAGGAACCCTGCTCGCTACGGTTCTGCGATTCGACCTGCATCCCCGGGCGCGCCGCGACCTGGCACGCGCGGAGGTTGGGACGACCATCGATGCGAACCAAGCACGTTCCACAGTCGCCGCGCAGGCAGAACGGGCCTCGCGGGCGCCGGTACTTGAGGCTGCGGCTCGTCGCGAGCACGCCCGCAGCGAGGAGCGAACCCGTCACGGTTTGCCCAGAACGTACCGGGATCCGAGCCCATCCATCGAGAAGCAATACCCCGTCGGGAGCGCGAGGAAAACGCGAGCGCACCAGGGCCACGCCGAAGACCTAGCACGACACGACCGACTCACCACTCCGTCGTTCGTCAACTGGGCGACGAACTCGGACGTGCCCCGAAGAGCGCTGTGCCCACGCGAACCAACGTCGCGCCTTCTTCGATCGCCACTTCGAAATCGTCGGACATTCCCATCGAGAGTTCGCGCAGGTCGACGCCGGTGCGGTGTGCACGTGCCGAGCGATCGCGCAGCTGGGCGAGCGAGCGGAAGTGGACGCGCGTCTCTTCGGGCGCGGCCGCCGGGGGAATCGTCATGAGCCCGACGCAGCGGAGGCGAGGTGTGCCGGAGTAGTGATCGAGGATCGCAGGTATGTCTTCGGGGTCGATGCCGGCCTTCTGCGGCTCCCTGCCCACGTTCACTTGCACGAGGGTGTCGATGGCTACATCGTCGCGTTCGGCCCGGCGTTGGAGCTCGTCCAGGAGGTTCGTGCGATCGACCGTGTGGAGGAGGTGCACGCCGGTCACGTACTTCACCTTGTTGGTCTGAATCGGGCCGATGAAGTGCCAGCGAAGCGCCGGATCCGTGATGGCCTGGCGCTTGTCTCGGAGCTCTTGGGCATAGTTCTCGCCGAAGTCGCGGAGTCCGGCGGCGTACGCCGCCCGGATCGCTTCCGCGGGTTGTTTCTTGCTCACGCCGATCAACCGCACGGGTGAGCGGTCGCCGCTGCGGGCGCGGGCGCGTTCGATGCGAGCGAGGATGTCGGCGAGACGAGACGAGATTGCGTTCATGGCGGAGTCTGCCGTGCGTGGAGTCGGACGAGGACCTGCGCGAGGGGCAGGCCGACGACGTTCGTATAGGATCCGTGCAGCGTCGTCACCCACCCCGCAGCGGCGGCTTGGATCCCGTAGCCGCCCGCCTTGTCGCGCCATGCCGCTTCGTCGTCGAGGTAGCGCTCGAGTTCCGTCGTGGTCACGCGGCGCATCCACACGCGCGTGGTCTCGGTATGGAGCTCGAACCCGGCAGGGCCGTCGAGCGCCCATCCGGTGGTGACGTGATGGGGGGTCGCGCAGAGGTGGCGTAGCGTTTCACGCGCCTCGTCGCGGTCGCGCGGTTTGCCGAACATGCGCGGACCTTCGGCGGTGTCGGACCACACGATCGTGTCGGCCGCGAGCCACTCGCCGTCGCGCTCGGTCGGCGAAGCGCCACGACGTCCGGCGTCGAGCTTGGCACGCGCGATCCGTCGCACGTAGTCGAGCGGCGGCTCGCCGGGGTGCGCCGTCTCGTCGCATGGCGCGGGCCGAGCGACGATCTCGAGCCCCGCGCCGCGGAGGAGCTCGATCCGGCGGGGGGAGCGTGACGCGAGCATGACGCGGAGCATCGCCGGATGGTCCAGCGACGCAGCCTCGCGTGCAACCCTGATACTCTTCGGCCATGCCTCGCCGCGACTCGCTTGGTCACCGTTGGCTCGTGCGGCTCTACGCCGTGGCCGTCCTCGCCGTCCCCGTCGTGTTCGGCGGCGCTCCCGAGCCGTCCCCCGTCGCCGCGGAGGCGATCCAGGAGGATCGCCTCGCGGGATTGTGGAGCCGCCACGAACTCGGCTTCGAGGGCGATCCGCTCGCCTTCTATTATTTCCACGGCGACGGCCACGGTCTCTATCGTTATGGCCGCGTCGGATACAACAATACACATAGCTTCGATTACGCGATCGAGGGCGACGTGCTCGAGCTGCGCTTTCGCAAGACCGGCGACACCCATCGGATCCGCGTCCGCATCAGCCCCGAAGGCGACAAAGAGTGGCTGATCCTCGACGCCGATCCCGAAGCCGACGGTAAGCCCGAGCGTTATTTTCGCCAGCGCGGCCCCGTCGAGGAGGGATTCTCGCCGACCGGCGATGGGCCGCTCCCCGCCGGGCGGCTCTGGATCGACTACCGCGATTATGCCACCGGCGGGGCAGGATTCAGCCTCTATCAGCTGCGTCCGGCCGGGCTCGACGGGCGCGGCGTCGGATGGTTCCACCGCGGCGATTTCGACGATTGGAGCACCGAGAGTCTCCATTATCGCATCACCGGAGATCGCATCGAGTTCTGGTTCAGCCTCTCGGGTCAGCACGCCAACACCGGGTTCCGCCTCGAAGGCAAAGGGGCGGAGCGGTCGCTCTTCCTCGAGAGTGATCCGCGGGACTTCTGGCACAGCCACCGCTATCGCGATGGTGGCCGCTCGTTCGGCAGCCACGCGAACGCGATCCCGGCCGTGGCCTCCGCAGCGCTCGGCGAGCGCTGACTCGCGTTCGTCCGTGAGGATCCGCTCCGGGCGCCGCGCGAGGCGGAAAAAGCGAAAATCGGCCGTGATCCGGAGCACCCCGCGGCCGTAAAACGGGGCGATGAAGCAGCGACGCAGCAGAGTCGGCATAGCGGCCCACACGTGGGCGCACGAAGTTCACGCGGAGCTCGAGCGTCTCCCTCCTGCGCGCCTCCGCGAGCTGCGTTCGCGCATGCGGCGGGAGTTCGCGACCTTCTTCGCCGCTTCGGGGGAGACCGATCTCGACCCGCGGGACGAGCTCGAGATCCGGCGGAGCGCCCTCGGGATGCTCGCCCTGCAGTCGATGCTGCGATCGCTGCAATGGATTCCGAGCGTCGCTCGCGTCGTGGACACGATCGCCAGCCTCGACGAGGAATACGCGCCCGGAGGGCCTCCGCAGAGCCCCGTGCACGACACGCTGTTCATGACGTGGAGCTGCGTCGACATGACCGTCGAGCGCGACGACACCGTCGCCGCGCTCGCGCTCGCGCTCGCGCCGACGCTCCGCTGGAGTGCCGAGGTGATCGCAGCGGTGCGCATGGTCGCCGAGAGCCGCCTCGGCATCTTCCGGATCGTCGACGTGCAACCGGGAGTCGTCGGCGACGGTTCGATCTTGGTGCTCCGCGAGCTCGTCACCGAGGATCGGATCTCGGCGCAGCTGTTCGAGGAATTCGACCTCCGCATCAGCGAGCTCGTCCTCGCCCGTCCCGTCGTGCTTCCGGCCGAGGTTGCGCGACTGCGGGGCGTCTCGCACGGCATCTTCGCCACGCCCTACGTGCTGCACGGGCACAGCGAACCCGAGTGGACCGATTATTTGGAGCGCCAGGCGGCCGAGCTCAAGGTGCGCCTCGATCCGGCGGTCTATCCGCTCCTCATGCGCGGTCGCGGTGACGAACGCCGCTGGCTCGAGTTCGTCGTCGATGGCTACGTCGGACAGCGCAAGCACAACCTCGTCGAGCTCCGCGGCATTCCGGATCGCCCCGAGACCCTGCCGCAGCACCCCGACCACGATCCCGACGAGGCGCTCGCCATCCCGCCCGGCGCGTCGTCGCAGGAGCGCGCCAACATCCTCTCGGCGAAGGTCGCCCGCTTGTTCGACGCGCTCGCCTCGCGTGAACGCGACGAAGACCGTGAAGCCATGGCTGGCCACTTCCGTGCTTTGCAGGCGCGCGGGGCCGACGTTCAACTTTGCGCGGAGCTCCTCATCCCCGTCATGCTCTACGAGGGCAGCCCCGCCGGCGGCCGCCCGTGGATCGACGCGATGGTCGAGGAGGGCAGCCTCGACGCCGACGTGCTCGAATACATCGAAGCCGCTCGCGCCGCGGTCACCTCGATCTACGAGGTCATCGACGTCGACGCCGGGCAGAGCCTCCGTCTACGCGACGTTTTCGATGGCCGCGAAGTCGTCGTGCGCGAACGTGCGGGCTCGACCGGGGCGCCCACCCGCATCCTCATCCTCGCGCGTGTGGCTCGCTATCGCGACATCCATCTCCTCGAAGGCATGTTGCCGCACGTCGCTCCGCCCTCCCTGCGCACGCCGCTCGTCGCCCGCGTCGCGCAGGCATGTCCCGTGCCCCCTCCACCCGCGCCGCGTGAACCCGGATGGGTCTACCGCGCGATGCTGGCGTGGTTCGACGTCCTCGCGGAGGAGCGGCGCGGCCAGCATCCGTCGATCACGACATGCTTCGCCGACGACGATACGGAAATCGATCCTCCGTCGGCGGATTCCCGGGCCGCGGTGGCGGAAGGCATCGCGCGTCGGTACGACGCCTTCTTGGACCAATCGATCGCCGCGCTGGACGGCCTGTCGCCGCGCATGGCCGCCGAACGCGAGGACCTGCGCGAACCCTTGGACGACCTCCTGCGCGAGCACGAGTTCGCCGTGACGCGCCAGGTGGGCAGCGGCGTCGTCGACTTCGCCGCGTTTCGCCGCGAGCTCGGCCTCGAGGTTTGACGCGGAAGGCGGCTCCCTTCGGCGAGGCCGCCTTCCGCTACCCATGGCGAGCGCCTACAAGGAGCCGGAGAGCGTCGGCGGCTCCCAGTCGATGTTGGCCGCGGGATTGGGAGCGTTTCCAAGGTCGGTGTTGAACCGCCCCGTATCCGCGGATTCGTCCCCGAGGAGGAACCGATCGACCATGGCATCGAACGACGCCTGGTATTGCGGGCGCCACGAACAGTGATCACCGCTCGCGCCCTCGTACGACATGTGATCGCCGACGCCCAGGGCCTCGAAGATCAGCCTGCCGACGTTCGCCGTGACCCATGCCGAGTTGCGGTCGAGGCCTGCGTAGGTCCCACTGGGGTTGTCGACGATATAGAGGCCGCGCGGAGCGATGAGGCCCATCATCTCGTGCATGTCGACCGGGAGTCGATCCGTGTTGTCGGCCCCCGCGCTGTTGCCCGAGGTGAAGCGCCCGAGCGCCACCTCCGACATCCAACGCACGTAGCTGATGCCGTGGTACGGCCATTCGGCGCCGTTGTAGTTGTCCAATACCTCCACGAGCCGCAGCCCCACGGTGCCGCCCAGGCCCGATTCGACAGGGATCGTCAGGGCGATGCGGTTGTCGAGGACACCAGCGAAGAAGGCACCTTTGCCGTAGCGCGAGCACCCGGTCACGCCGACGCGGGTGGGATCGATGACGCTCGGGTCTTGCTCGAGGACGTCGAGGATCCGACTGACCTGCCACGCCCACGCGACGAGATAGCCCGCAGGGTGATCGGAGCCGTAGACCTCGTAGAACGGTCCGTTCTTCGGACCCGAGCCACCCTGGGTTTCGATGGGGTTGAAGGTGATCTGCGCCACGCCGTTCGGAACGGGAGGACCACCGAAACCGCCGTAGGAGATGATTGCGGGCGCAGGCGCCGTGGCCCCGTTCATGTTCACCATCGCGGTGAACATGGTGCTCCCCCCATCGTTGACCTGCACGGTGATCGAGCTGTTGCTCACCGTGCCCGAGACGGAACCATCCGGCGGAACCGGTTTTTCCCCGAGGATGTATTCGTAGCCCTGCTGCAGGATCTCCTCGCGGCGACAGGCCCATTCGCTCGCGTCGGTGATGCGTGATCCGTCCATTTTCGTGAACGGGTCCGGCAGGTTGGAATTGGGGGTCAGGGCGTCGAACCCTGGCAACGGCCCCACTTCGCACGAGGCGCTCGGATTTTCGACGTCACCCCATCGCGCATCGCCCGGATCACTCGGGCCCGTCGGGTCGGTGGGGTCGGTCTCGCTCGCTGTTGGATCGTCGGTGGTGGTCGACGTCGTCGTGTCCGGTCCGCTCGTCGAGCTTCCTCCGGATGTCGATGCATTACCCGTCGTGCTGGTGCTGCTTCCGGAGGTCGAGCCGCTGGTGGTGCCGGTCGTGCCACCCGATTCCTCGCTCGTGCGGTCCTCGTCGCTGGTGGATTCTTCGCTCGCCGACTCGTCCGCGTCATCGTCCCCGTTCGTCTCGCTGCCGCTCCCGTCGGGCTCGGAGCCTGGCGAAGAGCAGCCCGGAATGGCCAGGGGGGCGAGAGCAAGGAGCAGGGGTAGCGACAACGTGGGTAGAGTTTCGTGTAGACGCATGGCTCGCTTCCGATCGAGTCGTGGTGATGCGACGCTAGCTGGTTCGGATGGATTTTGCTGCTTCCGAGTTGCGGGACGTCGCTCGAATACGCGCAGCGGACCTCGCTCGAACCGCATCGTGCGAGGTTTACGTGTCCATCATCGTGGGTGGTCTCCAGGAGACGCGTCGCGCGGCGCCGTGCGGAGCAAAGCCGACCTCGGGCCGAACCCTCTGTCTCGATTCGTGGACGTGCGGCCAGGCCGATCGCTCGTGCGCGATTGCGGGCACGGAGGTGACGCGCGAGGATGGAGGGGGATGCAGGATTCCTTCGAACGTCTTCGTCTGGCCGTCGCTGCACGTGCGCAGGGGTTCGGGCGCATCGCTTCGTCCATGCCGGAAGTGTGGTTCTTCCGTGCGGACGAGCCGATGCCGTCGTGGCGGCCCGGGTTGGCGGTGGCGCCGACGGTCGGGGTCGTCGTCCAAGGTCGCAAAGCGGCGCGCACGGCTGGCAAGACGTACGCGTACGGTCCGGGCGATTACTTCGTGCTCACCGGCGAGATGACCTACGAGGCGCGTGTGCTCGGGGCTTCGCCCGACGCGCCGTACTTGTCGCTCACCGTGCTGCTCCCGTGTGATCTCATCGTCGAAGCCGCATTGGCGGTGGGAGACGAGGGGGCGCCGCGCCACGACGACGACCCGGCGTACATCGCTCGCTTGCAGGAGCGCACGGCGGATGCCTTCTGCCGCTTGGTCGAGGCGGGCGACGACGCCGCGGAGCGGGCGTGGCTGGGTCCTTTGGCGCTGCGCGAGCTCGTCTTTCTCTTGCTGCGCTCGGACGCGGCCGCCGGGTTGCGGGGGGCCGCCCACGGTCACTCCGATCGCCAACAGATTCGCGACGCGATGGACTTCATCCGCGAGCACGCGCACCGGCGCTTGTCGGTCGAGCAGATCGCCCGTCACGTCGGCATGAGCCCGTCGCACTTCGCTCATCGCTTTCGCGCGATCGCTCGCGTCACGCCCATGGGCTACGTGAAGACGATTCGGATGCACCGCGCCCGGGTGGCGCTGCTGCGCAACGGGGGGCGCGCCAGCGAGGTCGCGCTCGAAGTCGGTTATGCGAGCACGTCGCATTTCACCCGCGACTTCAAAAACTACTATGGCGTTCCGCCGACGGACTTCGTACGGCAGAACTGCGTCGCGCGGGCCGAGGAGGCGTCCGTGGGTCCGGCCGAATTCGGCTTCGATGGGCCCGCTGCGACGTCATCGCAGGATTGAGCAACACCTTGGCAGGATTCGGCATGGGCGGATCCGGGGCCGCGACGTAGAGTCCCGGCATGGCGAATGAACGCAAACTCGGTGCAAACGGCCCCTCGATCACGCCCCTGGGACTGGGGTGCATGGGGATGTCGGAGTTCTATGGTCGCAGCGACGACGAACAATCGATCGATGTCATCCATCGGGCGCTCGATCTCGGAATTCGGCTGTTCGATACCGCCGACATGTACGGTCGTGGCCACAACGAATCGTTGTTGGGTCGCGCCCTGCAGGGGCGGCGCGAGGCGGCCCTCGTCGCGACGAAATTCGCCGTCCTGCGCGGCGAAGACGGCTCGTTCCGCGGTGTGTGCGGACGTCCCGAATACGTCAAGCAGGCCTGCGACGCGAGTCTGCGGCGATTGGGGATCGAACGGATCGATCTCTATTATCAACACCGCGTCGATCCCGAAGTGCCGATCGAAGACACCGTCGGCGCGATGGCCGAGCTGGTTCAAGCCGGCAAAGTGCGGTGGATCGGCTTGAGCGAAGCCGCGCCCGATACGATTCGTCGTGCGCACGCGGTGCACCCGATCACGGCGCTGCAAACCGAATATTCATTGTGGTCGCGGGAGCCCGAGCGGGCCTTGCTCCCGCTTTGCGAAGAACTCGGGATCGCATTCGTCGCTTACAGCCCGCTCGGTCGCGGCGTACTGACGGGGGCGATCCGCAAGCCCGAGGAGCTCGAACCCGGCGATTTTCGCCGCGCTCTGCCACGGATGGAGGGCGACAATCTCGCGCACAACCTCGCGCTCGTCGATCGCGTGGCCGAGGTCGCCCGAGCGCGGGGGTGCACGCCGGCGCAGCTCGCTCTCGCGTGGCTGCTCGCGCGGTCGCCCATCGTCATCCCGATCCCCGGGACAAGGAAGGTGTCTCGGCTCCAGGAGAACTACGAGGGCAGCCAGATCACGTTGACCCGCGAGGAGCTCGCGCGGATCGACGAGGTGGCGCCGGTCGGGGCGGCCGTGGGCGCGCGCTATCCCGAAGGATCGATGAGAAACATCGATCGCTAGCCGGCGGGCGCAGGCGTCCGCGCATCATTGCGCCGACGCCTGCGCGGCTTCCTCGCGGAGCATCGCGAACAAGTCGGTCACGCCCGGGTCGCGACCGAACTGGTTGAGCAGCGTCGTGATCTGTCCGCGGTGATGGGTCTGGTGGTTGAACAGGTGCGCCACGAGCCCCCAGAGCGGCGAGGCATGTGGTTGTCCGCGACGGATGAAGACGAGGGGGGCGGCGAGTCGCTCTGCCGTGAGTTCGGCGACCCACGCCGAGAGTTCGTCGTCGGTCCGAGCCCGCTGCTGGCGCAGTTCTTCGAAATCCGCGTAGAGCTCCTGGTCGAGCGCACGGATGCCTCCGGGGCCGAGGTCTTGGCCGGTCAGGGGCACGCCTTTGAATCGCCCGAGCCAGATCCGGTCGGCGACCAAGAGGTGGTTGAACGTGCCGTGGATCGACTTGAAGAAGGCACCACGATCGCGCTTGCGTTCTTCGTCGCTGAGCGTCGCCGCGACGCCATAGAGCTTGTCGTTCATCCAGCGGTTGTAGCGAGAGAGGGCATGGAGCCAGTCGGGAGGCAGCATGGGGCCAGGTTAACCGTGCGCGCGCCGTCGCCGAACCGAGATCGTCGTCGCGTGCTCGTTTGTGCGCTTCGAGCCGACCGCCGCGTGCGGTGGGGCGTTGCGCACCGTCCCCCTGGGTCAGGGTCTCGGTATCGACGTCGTGCCGCCGCCGC
>Ga0079224_100015432_pt1 | contig 10701 bp, 4 predicted proteins | sample Stecom2015_FD_80414 | JGI IMG/M metagenome (GOLD analysis project Ga0079224, IMG submission 80414) | Agricultural soil microbial communities from Utah to study Nitrogen management - Steer compost 2015 | ecosystem: Environmental > Terrestrial > Soil > Agricultural land | place: USA: Utah...
CCCTGCTGGAAAGCGGCGATCCGGAAAAGGCTGCCGCGGTGTTTATCGAAGTCGCGGAAATGGAAACAAAACCCTTGCATCTATTCTTGGGTAGCGACTCGTATAAAATGGCCCGGGATAAAATGGCAACGATCGAAAACGAAATGACTACATATGAGAGTTTGGGTCTTTCGACCGATTTCGGCAACTAAGTACTTTTTAATAGATTCGCCATTCTGAGAGCACAAAATGTGCTCTCAGAATGGCGAATCCTATTTTAATCGGACGTCCAAGTATACGGAGTGACGCCCGTATGTATTATAAAATGGTTTAAAAATTACGTCGTCAATGGTGAACTCTAACTGTTTTGGATCGCCTTTAATAGATTTGCTTATATCTTCAGCATCCAGGCTTACTGTACGCCAGTCTTTCCTTGCTTCAGGTTCTTGGGCCGCTAGTAAAATAGGACCATAAAATAGACTGGCTATATTCTGCTGATCCATCACGGGATCGAGGTGAAACTGAAAGGGCATTTGTAAATCAACAACATCGCCATCTTTCCAATTGCGACTTATTTTTAGATAAGAACCCGGCTTTGCCTCTAGTTTTTGATCTTTACCATTCACCCTTACAAAAAAACCTTTGGTAGCCCAACCCGGCACGCGGACATGCATATCAAACTTTCCACCTCCTTTAATCGTTAAACGGGTGTGATCTTCATTAGGAAAATCCGTTGTTTGTTGCACGGTTATCTTACGTTCCGCCCATTCCAAGGTAGAAGGTATAAATAGATTGACATAAAGTGCATCGTTGTCCTTACTTTTAAAATAAATAGAGTTTTGTAGTTTGGTACTACTTTCTATAGCGGTGCCGTTGCAACAGGTAAAGCCTGTCATATGCGGATTACCAAATTGCTTAATAGAACCGGGCCTGAGCGGTACATGATAAGTGTTTGCCGGACTGTCTTCGGCTACTGACGCCAAAATATGATTATAGAGGCCGCGTTCGTAATAGTCCATTAGTTCAGGCCTTTGATCGAATAAGAACAAATCGCTGGTCAATTTAAGCATATTGTAGGTGGCACAGGTTTCGTTTTGACCTCCTGCAGAAAAGCCGTTTTCATATAACGTCGCGGGCTGACTGATAAAACATTCTGCATTGGCCGGATTACGTGCTCCGGCAACGCCTCCAATGCTATACATATAATCGTTCACAACTTTGTACCAAAAGTTGTCGGCGATACTGTAATACACCGGATTGTTGGAAACACGGTACATTTCGATGCTACCCACAATTTGAGGTATATGCTGATTGGCATGTAAACCACGGAAAGTATCTACGTTTTTAGCTAAACCATGCGAATGGCTAGCATCACCGTAGAACATTTTGATGTTATCGAACAACTGTGCAGTTTTAAGGTAATTCGGTTTATTCGTGATCCGATACAGACGGGCCATCACCTCATTCATACCACCGAATTCACCCGCAATATAGGTATTCCACATTTTTATAAGTGTCTCGGTAGGCAGTTTGCTCAAACGCGCATACACCCAATCACCCATACCGGTAGCTATTTCAAGCGCTTTTTTATTACCACTCACTTCATATACATCCATTAGCCCTGCCAAGATTTTATGTAGCGTATAATAAGGTGCCCAAACCTGATTCTTCTGTCCGCCATACTTAGCACCACGTTCTAACATAATAAATTGATCCGGTGGATAGGCGCTGATGAAGCCCTCCCCCCAGTTCCAGTAATCGGTACGGATACCCTCATCACTAAAATCTGAGTCATACTCCGTTTTCCCGGGGCCATAAGGCACAGCCGTCGGATCAGATACATGGATACCGCCAGCTTCTTTAGGCTTTCCGGATAATTGCGATAGTTCATAAAGGGTATTAACCATATATTCCATTTTCTCCGCAAATTTGGCCTGAAGTGCTTTATCATATCCGGTGCCGGCATAGGCTTGTGCAATTGCGGTAAGGTAATGACCCGTTGCATGCCCCCGTAATTTCGTTTCCTGGCTGTCCCACACACCTAAAGGTCGCGCTCCTTCCGGCTGCTTCTGACCAAAAGCATGACGAAACATATAAAGAAAAGAATTAGGATCGGTTGCAGCTAATGTATTGATAAACTTATCCCGATTTTCAATAAATTTAGTTTTGTGGCCATGCGCGTCGGCCTCCAAAGAAACCTGGTCTAAATTAAAGGGTGCGAGTTTTGAACTAGGGATATCGCTCGATTTAGCTTCTATTACGGTGACGAAAGCCTTGGGTTGTAGATCTGTACCTGGAACGCGCCCGGTAATGGTATAACGTCCGGCTTGAAGAACGGCAGTATTGTCGGTTGGAGCAGGCCAAAGAACCCGCACTTTTGGCCCATTTATCCCTTGCCGATAAGTTCCCTCTATATGACTTGGTAACCGCGGCAAATTTCCTATGCTTGTTTTCACTTCTACATCGGGTACTTTTATTAAATATGCGTTATAAAGCTTCGACTCGCTTGGAGAAAACTGTTGAAGATTATCTTCTGGCTTCCCGACATTAACCGCAGCTTCCTGACCACCTCTCAGGGCATTGTAGTAAATGCCAGTAACTTGTCTTCTCGTTAGGGGAACGCGATAAATACGAAAATCATGTATCAGGGCATTCAACGAGGGGTTCTCAGGCAATAGCGATTTACCGATATATAGTTGCCTTTTTGCCCCCTGTTCACCGAAGACCGCTGTTAGCTCCGACGGGATATCTTTTGTTTCTCCTACTGGTCGGCTATCAACATAGGTTATCATTGCTTTTGAAGGAATATCGATCACGATAGCAAGGTGTACCCATTTATTCAATGGTATAGCTGGAGAAACCGCACCCTTCTGATGATCACCTTTTGTTGTTATCAATGCCTGGCAACCTTCTTGGGTATTTGTCCCTACGGGAGCTACAAAAAAATGCCTGGTGGCATCTTGTCCGAAATCAAAAAAATGTTGACCCCGTTTATCTGAACGCAAGTATATCCATCCCGATATACTGAGCGACTCTAAATCTGTTAAAGCATCTCCTTGGAGCATCACAAAATCATTAGCTGCTCCGGAGAGCGACAAAACCTTACCGAACCGCTCATCATTAGTAAACTTGATTTCAGGGCCTTGAAATTTCCCGTGCAAATTATTTCTAGACCAGTCTTTGGTATCTCCATCAAATACGTAACGCGCAATCATTCCGGTTTCACCGATACCGTCGAGTATTTGGTCTCCATTTTGTGCTCGAGCGATGTAAGCCCCTTCCGTTAAAACAATTACAAATAGGATAACACGTAAGATTACTTTGTACATTTTCGTTGCCATAAATTGTTTAAAATCTTTTTTGCTCTTACAAAATTCCACTTTCAGAAGTAGCGTTTTTCTAGTACTATATTGGAATGCATCCGTCTAAATCCCTACAAAAAGATTTAAAGACCAATATATTGAAAATAGATAATTTATAGTTTGATAGTTTTTCGTAAAATTATGAAGGTTCGGCCTGTTTCGTTACGCCTATTTTAGCAAATGATCACAGGATATTATCAGGTATGACCCCTGGAAAAGAAGAAGGAAAGAAAAAAAGATTGAATAAAAGGATCTGCTCTCTTATAAAGAAGCTTTACTTCTGAAATGAGGCAACTAGCAGTTGAACCCCAAAATTCTAAACTGCTAGTAATGGTGTATTAGATTGTAACCTAGTACCACCTATTGCCTCGCTTATGGCACTCGGGTTTGATTATAGTTTTTAAGCTTCAGGGTTCACTACAAATAGATCCGCCCGTATTATTAGTCATGGTATTTCCCCATTGCCCAAAATTGGTAACCAGTTGTGGATGGCGCATACTAATGGCGCAACCTTGATTGTTGGTAATGATATTATTATATACCTGACAACCATCGTCCGGTTGATTTAAGTTATTCTGAAACCGTACCGCATGCCCATTGGTTTGGTCGATTGTACAATTGAAAATATTAGCACCGTTAGCTGCGTCAATACCGATAGCTCCGACACCCCGTTTATGCGTATTGTTTTTGTAAATCCAAACATTTTCCACAAAACAATTATGAGATCCGCCATCGATCGTGATACCCTCTCCCCCATTTTCGTAAGTTTGACAATTTTTAATACGGTTATCTGAACTGCCCCACTGGGAAATGCCTACTACATAGTTATAGTAAGTTTTCACCCCTTCGATCCAGATTCGATTGGCATTGTGGATCAAAATACCTGAATGCCCGCTGTTGCGGAAGTGACTGTTATAAATTTTCGTGTCATTTCCGAAAACGCGTATGTTAGGCTCGGGAAGCATACCACCATCGACATAAATCCAATCGATAACCGTATTGACAATATTAACATCTACATCAAGTACCGAAACGCCCTGCCCGGACGCCGTAGCCGCCTTACGCATATAATTTGTAGGATCGGTTCCATTATGTTCTCCGCGAATGGTTAACCCGCTCTTATTAATATGTACGGTGCCGCTGAAATAATGGTTTCCCGCACGAATAATAATGATATCTCCGGCGACAGATTGATCGATCAGCGCCTGTAAAGCGCTTGTTTCATCCGGACCATTCTGGGCGGGTAAGTATCGTATCGTTGCAGCTTGGTTTAACGCCGATTCCTGAGCAGTTATTCCGTTAGCAATAACATTCGGACGCTCTTTTAACATATCTGATTTTCCACAGGAAGCGAATACAAAAATCAGCAATGCCACTTTTGACAAGTAAGACTTCATCATAATATTGGTTTTTATGTGGTTATTAAATAATTGACTCAAATCTACAAGCGTAATTAATTAATATGTTTCTTAATTTGCTTCAAAATTTCATCAATTTATCTCATTTACAGCTACTTTAGATGTGCTGTAAATAATGATCTAAAGATTTCATTGCTTAAAAAAAGGCCATTTCTTTCGAAAGAAATGGCCTTTAGCGTACTTTCACCCTTTTGTATTATCGTTTCTCTGCCCCTTGTAGAGACGAATTTACTCTCAATTTATCGGCTAGAAGTTTCATATAAAAACCGCCTACCACACTCCGGGCTTTGAAATTTTCGCGGATACCGGTATTTGTATCATAAAAATCGTTCAATGGAACACGCGATTCTGTCTCGATTGCATGGGTGTAAACGGGTTTTACTAGCGCTTCAAATGCTTCCCGAGTAGGCGCAAAGGTTGCAGTCCATAAAATCCAGTCGTTTTTAGTATAGGCCTTTCTACTGTCTAAGGGTATACCGAATTTGTTTTGCTTGGTAAGGTAATATCTGATTTCAGTATCGTATACTTTCTGCGGAAATAGGTTCAAATCTAACACCTTATCCCAAACCAAGTTATATTTCTGGCTCCACGTAGCTTTATTGTCGAAAGTCAGTGCGTAATGATCGCCGGCATCAGCCATCTCAATCCATTTAGGCACCATAGATTCCGCAATGGCTCGATATTTTTTAGCGGTTGCTGTTTCACCCAATGCTTCTGCTATTTGTGCGTAGCAGGCAATACCCACTATGGCTTTGACCGACAAGTTAGCATTACGTGCTAAATGACCGGCAAAATCATCGGTACATAACTGGGTTTTAGGATCGAGGCCTTCTTTTACCAGGTAATCAACCCAGGTCGTAAGGCTTTTCCAATGCTTCTTGGCGTAATTGCCATTGTTTTGCACTTTGGTAATTGCCGCTGTTAAAATAATCATGTTTCCCGACTCTTCTACCGGCATGGGTTCTCCATAAGTTTGGCCGTTGGCCAATGGATAGGTCCCTAAATCATGCGCGGCCCAGGGATGCGGATATTTACCACTTTCGCTGAAATAAAAAATACCACTTAACATTCCTTGTAATAACGCAGGATTATAAATCAAATATAGCGGTGCTGAGGGATAGGTCACATCGACGGTGTTAATGAAACCGCCGCTGTTGTTCTCTTTAGACAGCCATAATAGCTCGCCCTGAGGGCTCTTGACCAGTGTATGTGCGGCAATACTTTGACGGTAGGCAAGCACACAAAGATGCGCATAATCTTTACCTCCCGCCTTCAGCGCGTCGGCATAAACCTGTTGGTCAAATGCCGCACATTTTTTCATCACAGATTGGTAATCGTTCGCCGCATTATTCAACTGCTTTTCGATGCTTTCTTTCCCGCTGTTGTTCCACCATGGCCGAAGGTTATTTTGAAAATACTGAATAGCATAAATCTCATCATAGCCTACTTCTATAAATCGCTGCACTTCCGCTTTACCTACCGTACCAAAAGATATTACTGTATTTAGTGATAGCAATTTCCCTTTTGACGCGGTGGACACTACAGAACCTTTTTTGAAGGCATCTACGGCAACTGTCGCAGGCGTTATAAATTGCGCTACGCCTTTCGCTTTCGGCGTCGCAACGTAGAAATATCCCCAATCAATACGCATATCGTCCGCCGCTTTTTGCAGAACGGCTTGCTCAACGGTCCCTGTCTTGAGCACTGATAATTGATCAGCTGTATACTTTTCAGCAACTATTTCCTGCGACGGTCGATATACCGCAATATTGGACGATGCACCAAGAAAAAGCCTTACCGCGTGTTTTTTCCCATCGTTGGCGCTTACACCATAAGTGATGTAAGATACAGGGCGCGATAACAAACTCAGGTCATTCATGAGTAGTGGTGAGGTAAAGGTCAGGTTCAGATTTACCTTCCCTGCTTCAAACGTATATATGGTTTGCGTTGCGGTAACTTCCACATCTTTTTGTATGGCCGTTTGAATCTTAGTGGTTTCCTTCCGCTTATCTACTAGTCCGAAATCTAAGAATCGACCGCCTGCAGTATTTGTCAAGTGGATAGCTAGGAGGTTTTCTCCGGTTTTTAGATCGGCTTTACTGATCGGCAAATAGTGGAAGTTATTGGTCCATCCGGTTTTTTCATATACCTTTTTACCGTTCAGATATACCTCAATATTGTCATCGTGGTTCAATTTCAATAAGAGCTCGTCAATAGTTTCGGGCTTGCTTACATTGAACGTACGTCTAACCCAGATATCGCGAGATTTCCATAGGGTTTTTACACTTTTTTCGTCATCACCAATAGGAGCAGCGCCCGAATTCCAGTCGCTTGCAGCATAGTCGGAAGTTGTCCACGCTCCTGTCGGCTCCTTTTCTGTATACTGCACGGTATAGGCTTCTTCGTCAGAGGTATTGAGTACCGTTTTATAATTGGGTTCTTCTTTCCCCATAAAACGATAAATATTGCCGTCCACATCGATCAATCCTAAAAGCGAATGATCAGCATCTGTCCAATGCTTGGTGGTAGATGCGTTCAACTGATCGGTAGTTGACCAGATACTAAAATTAGGATTGTGCGTAATCAGCGGATAAGCAGGGGCTTTTCTATTTTGTGCCTGGACCTGGCCTATGGTAATTAAACAAGCCAATAAGCTCCAAGCCTTCAATTTTTTTAATTTGTTCATCTCGATTATCGGGTATTGAGCGTTTTAATTGTATGATGCCTGTAAAATTACTACATAATGCTAACCCGATTTAGCAAAGTCGTTTCAAGATTTAGCTGATTTGTCTCATAACTGCTTATTTATTTCAAAACGAGGGATTCGTTACAGCAAGCCGGTAAGGTATTTATGTTAGCGAAAAGTTTAAGGAGTGAGTAAGCACTTGGCACCGAAGGAGGCGCCGCAAATTGCGGTGCCTCCTTCGGTGCCAAGGTTTTTAAAATTTATACATAATTCCTAAACGCATATTTCGTCTCGCTTCCACGATATAAGAGTAATAATCTACACCTCCTTGAGCCTGAGCCTCTGCATTTGCTTTGTTAAAGGACCCTGCTGTTAACAAAGATCTGTTGTCCAATAAATTATTGATAAGGAAAGAGATCATATATCTTTTCTTTTGATAGGATAATCCTCCGTCCGTTCTCACATAATTTTTGAAGTTAGCTTCCTTTGTAGTTCCAATTGCGCGGTCAAACATAGTCTGTACACTTCCCATTAAACCAAATCCTTTTAGCACGCCTTTTTGTATACGGTAGCTGAGCCACGCATTTGCTGTATGTTTAGCAGTATTAGGTGTTATATTTCCGATGACGGATTCGTCGGTTGATTTAGTGATCTTTGAATCTGTCAATGCATAATTCACATTAACATTTAAACCGCGGACCACTTCGCCGGAAATATCCATCTCTATTCCTTGTGTTTTTGCTTCTCCTTCTTGTTTTTGGAAGAATTGCGCGCTACCACCGGGCATAGGATGGTCGTAGTCGGTGACAAGTTGGTTTTGTCTTTTAATGGTATATGCACTGAGGGTAGAAATCCATCTACCGCCAAACCATTCTCTTTTTAGCCCTAATTCGATGTTGTTACCACGAATCGGTTTGAAGGCATTACCTTCCCAATCTGTTCCCGAAACGGGAACAAAAGATTGATCAAATAAAGAATAAACGCTTGTTGCTCTATCGATGGAATAACTTAACCCCACCCGTGGACTCAAGACGTTGTCCTTAATATCCGCCGCTCCTGTTCTGCCAACCGTTTCGGCGTTCGTAAATCTTAAGCCTAGCGAAAGACGAAGCTGATCTTCTAAGAAAGCCAATTCGTCATGTGCATAGAAGGACATATACGAAACCGATGAAACATAATTGCTACCACCGGCTCTCACTTTGGTACTTTGTGATCGGTCGATCACCGGAAATGCCGATCCCGAAATGCCATACTGGGGGTTGTACACATTGAGTTCTATGGGTAGCGATTTTAAGATTTCTCTGAAATCACCCCAGAATTTTTTGTTGCCAAAATCACCTCCGACTAATATCCGATGCCTGATGCCTCCCGTTCTTTCTTCCCCATTAAAAGAAAATTGTGCAAATCTGTTTTCTCCCGTTTCATCAGCGATACTCCAGTTACGAGGCATATCTCCATTTTCTTTCATATAAGTTAGCCAAGTGCTGTTAGCAGTCATATTAAAATTGAAATATGCTAATTGTGCATGCAGCTTCCATTTGGAGTTTAAACTATGATCTAAATAGAGATAGGCGCTATGGTCTCTTAATTTGCCTGGTTCAAAGGAAGGGTCGCCATAAAAAAAGTCGTTATCGATGTCAGGGTCTGCAAATTGCTTAGGAGAAAAAGTATAGTTTCCGTTCGTCAGATATTTTGATCCTTGATAAGTATATTCAATGGTGATGGAAGTAGCGGTGTCTACTTTGTAGGTTAAGACAGGGGCTACCACAACTCTATTATTATAATTGTATTTTGTAAAGTAATCTTTTTGTTGAGCGGCTACATTTAACCTATAGAGTAATTTTCCGTTTTGGCTTAACTTGCCATCAAAATCCAATGCACCGCGATAGGTGCTAAAACTTCCCATGCTAAACGTTGCTGACCCTTTTTGCCGGCCCGAAGGTTTTTTGGTTACCACATTATAAAACCCACCGGGTTCGCCGCTAGCGAGCATAAAACCTGCCGGTCCTTTGACAAACTCTATGCGCTCTATCATGGATGCGTCTTCTGCCGTAGGCCCCCAAGATGCTTCAATGTTCATTCCATTTCGAAAGGCTGGGATCTTTGACCCTCTCATACGTATATTCGCGTATTGATTATCCCAATGTCCCTGACGTGTTGCACCACTAATATTGCGGGTGATGCCATCTACGATATCAAATACCTGCTGATCAGCCATAATATCGGATGAAATAACCTGGATATTTTGTGGTAATTCTAAAATAGAAGTCTTTAATCGTAAAGAACCAGATAGGCTATCTAACTTATAATTTTGATAGTATTTCCCGTATACGGCAACTTCATCAATTGCTATTTCATTAGATTGCAAAATAGTTGGTTGCAAAACCAAATTTTGATGCTCAACTTTAATATCCAATGTGGTTTTTTGTAAACCTAATGCAGAGATCTCTATTCTATAATGTCCGGTTTTAACGGCATTGAATACAAATGTACCTTCGCTATTGGAGGGTGTTTTTCCCTTGACTGTTTTGCCTTCCAAAATAGTAATAGAAGCACCTGGAATAGGGAGATTATCTGGTGAAAATACCGATCCTTCAACAGAAAATGTTTGCTGAGCGCAAAGAGTGGTCGCAGTAATGAACAGGCCGACTAAAACGAATAAAGTTTTCTTCATATCAATTTGGCAAGATAAATCAGTTGAAATAATATATTATTTAGACTGATTAAAAATATGCGCAAATATAGAGCGAATACTTTTAAATGCAAATTTTTATCGGAAAACGAGATTACTTTGTACGGGATAAACAGCTTCTCAGCAATTTTTTCTTTTTTTAAAAGCAAAAAATATAGATCTTTAACCTAAAATGTGATGATACCTTTTAACGAAATTTTATTTTTTGCATTAGCCGCGCTCATATTGGTCGTTAGTCCAGGGCCAAACATGATTTACTTAATTTCAAGAACGCTAACACAAGGACGAAAAGCTGGATTAATATCTCTTGTAGGTGTAATTTGCGGTTTTCTGTTTCACATTATAATGGTTTCATATGGGCTGACAGCAATCCTTTTTGCCGTGCCGTTTGCTTATATAACCTTAAAGACATTAGGCGTTATATATCTTTTATATCTAGCGTTTCAAGCGATTAAGCCAAATAGCAAGAATATATTTGAAACAAGTTCGCACCTCCCTTTAGATAAACCCGGGAAATTATTTGCGGTTGGCTTTCTAACGAATGTACTTAATCCTAAAGTGGCA
>Ga0079224_100015434_pt1 | contig 10701 bp, 7 predicted proteins | sample Stecom2015_FD_80414 | JGI IMG/M metagenome (GOLD analysis project Ga0079224, IMG submission 80414) | Agricultural soil microbial communities from Utah to study Nitrogen management - Steer compost 2015 | ecosystem: Environmental > Terrestrial > Soil > Agricultural land | place: USA: Utah...
CACCCTTCACCCTTCACGTCGTCAATGAAAGTGCGTCGACTCCGGCTCGACGTCGCCGGGCATCTCGGCATGCACGATCTCACCCTTGCCGTTCGGATAGAGCGGAACGCCACAGTCGTCGCAGAACTCCGGCTCGCTCAGGTCGCGCCACAGCCGCACCTCGGCCACGCCGACCTCGCGCAGCACCTCGCGAATCTGCTCGATCGGCGCCGGGTCGTCCTGGTCGGATTCCGCACCGAGCAACGGCCAGACGATGCCGTGCGCCACCTCGTCTTCGTCACGGATGCTCAGGCCGATCCGGTACTCGTCAAGGCGCTCGTGACCGAAGCCGGCGACGGTGGCCTTGATGTCGGACGGTTCGAGATCGAGCGCGTGCGTGAGATAGTGCACCGCCGCGCGGATCGAGTACGGACGCACGCGCCGATCGGATTCACGCAGATTGATGTGATAGGCGTCGGGCAGCAGGCACTCGAATCCGCAACCGGGCAGCAGCGGCTCGATGGTGGGACGTGCCTGCGCGATCCACGCCTCGAGACACTGTACGCGTCCAGCGTGGTCGCCCGCATCGGCCTCCTGCCAGCGGAACACCGGCGCGCCTTCGGGCGCGGCGACCACGCCGAGCAGGAAGCGTGTGTCGGCGAGCATGTCGGCCGTCTCGGGCAGCGATTTCAGATCGACGCGTGGCGTGCCGCCGCTGATTGCGGCCTGTCCGATGCGCTTGGTGAGCCGGCGCAACTCGGCATAGTCGTCGGGCAGCTGATCGATGCTGAACAGATACGGGAGCATCTGGAAGCGCGCGTCCCGCGCAAGCGTGTGCGCGCGCCAGTGCGTAGCGAGCGTCTCGGCCGCTGGCGCGGCGATCGGACCCGACGGAATGCGAAAGCGCGTCCAGACGACGAGCGGTGCGAGCACGAGCAGCGCTTCCCAGCGCTGGCCGTCGACCTCGATCGTCACCGTCTCGGCGGCCTCCTCGACGGCCTCGACGAGCGCGCCGTAGGCTTCGCCGTCGGTCTGGTTGAGCCGGTCGAGCGCGTCGTGCGCGGCCTGCACGTGCCCGCTGTCGAGCATGCGCTCGATGCGCGCCGCAAGCTGCGCTTCCCAGTAGCGATCCTCGAGGCGGCTGCCGGAATTCGCCAGGCCGAGCGCGGCCGACACGAGTCGTTCGGCGTCCGGGGACAGATGGCTCTTGCGGTCCCGTGATCGCGCGGGACGATGTTCTTTCATGCTGACCTTGGTCATCCTGCGACAAGTGTAGTCGAATTCGACGCGGCCTCCGCCGGGGCCACCGGAACGAGCGAATCGAGCACGCTCCACAGTGCGGGCCTGCGGTTCTGCGCCTCGATGTCGGCGAGCAGCTCGCGGTGCGCGCGCAATTCGTCGTCGCTCGCCCGGATCACCACCAGGCCGCCCGGGGGCCACTGCTCGGGCTCGCCCGGCACATCGAAGGCATCGATCGCCGGCGCCAGCGCGATCTCCAGGCTGTCCTGCCCGCGCGTCATCGCGAGATACACGTCGGCGAGCAGCTCGGCGTCGAGCAGCGCCCCATGCAGCTTGCGGTGCGCGTTCGAGACGCCGTAGCGCTCGCACAGTGCGTCGAGCGAGTTGCGCCGTCCCGGATGCAGTTCGCGCGCGAGCGCGAGCGTGTCGACGATACCGGCGCTGAAGCTGCGAAAGGGCGGGCGACGCAGGCGTTCGAGCTCGGCGTCGAGGAACGCGAGGTCGAAGGGTGCGTTGTGGATCAGGATCTCGGCGTCGCGCACGAAATCGAGAAACCGCTCGACGACGTCGGCGAAGCGCGGTTCGCTCTCCAGCCGTTCGCGCGTGAGCCCGTGCACGGCGAGCGCGCCCTCGTCGATGTCGCGCTCCGGGTTCAGGTACAGGTGCAGCGAACGTCCCGTCAGGCGGCGATCGACGATCTCGATGCAGCCGATCTCGATGATGCGGTGGCCGTCCTCGGCGGCAAGGCCGGTCGTCTCCGTGTCGAGAACGATCTGTCTCATGGCGCTCCGTGCGCGGGCAAAGGGAGAGGGGGAAACGAGAAGGCGTCAGTGGCGCGCCGGCGCGCCGTGCTCGCCGCCCAGCGGCATTCCGCCGCCGCCGGCGGCCGGCTCGGCGAGCTCCGGAAGTACGTGGCGCGGGCGCGAAACGAGCGTGTAGATCGTCGGCAGGACGAACAGCGTGAGCAGCGTGCCGAAGGTCATCCCGCCGACGATCACCAGTCCGATCTGCATGCGGCTCTCGGCGCCCGCACCCGAGGCGAGCGCGAGCGGAACGGCACCGAGCACCATCGCGCCGGTCGTCATCAGGATCGGGCGCAGGCGCAGCCGCGCGGCTTCGATCGTCGCCGGCACGAGCGCGACGCCGCGGTCGCGCATCTGGTTGGCGAACTCGACGATCAGGATCCCGTGCTTCGTGATCAGGCCGACCAGCGTGATGAGACCGATCTGGCTGTAGACGTTCATCGTCCCCCCGCCCCAGCGCAACAGCAGCAGCGCGCCGGTCATCGACAGCGGAACGGTGAACATGATGATCAGCGGATCGACGAAGCTCTCGAACTGCGCGGCGAGCACGAGATAGATGAAGCACAGCGCCAGTGCGAAGGTGATCAGCAGCGTCGCCGAGGACTGCTTGAACTCGCGCGTCTGCCCGTTGTAGTCGAGCGCGTAGCCCAGGCCCAGATGCTCCCGCGCGAGCGACTCGATGATGTCGACCGCCTCGCCAAGCGACGCCCCCGGGGCGAGGTTCGCCGTGATCGTGACCGCCCTGCGCTGCCCGAAGTGGTTGAGCTCGCGCGCGGTGACGCCCTCGTGCACGCGCACCAGGCTCGAGAGCGGGACCATCGTGTCGTTGCGTCCGCGCACGAAGATCTTCGAGATGTCCTGCGGCGTGCTGCGGTCCGCGGCGGCGAACTGGACGATGACGTCGTACTGCTCACCTTGCCGCTTGAAGCGCGTGACCTGCCGCCCGCCGAGCGCGGTTTCCAGCGCGCGGCCGATGGAATCGACCGGCACGCCGGCATCGGCCGCGCGGTCGCGATCGATCTGCACCTTCAGCTCGGGCTTGTTCAACCGCAGGTCGGTATCCACCCCCTGGAAACGGGGATCGTCCCGCAGCGCCTGCATCATCGGCTCGAGCGTCCGCTCGATCTCCTCGTACGGATCCGAGCTGAGCACGACGACGTTGATCGGCCGCTCGCGGGGCGACTGCCCGAGCGAGGCCGGCGCCACCGCGAAGGCCTGCACGCCGGGGATCTCGCGCAGCATCGGCTGGAACTCGTCGAGAATCTCGGGGACCTTGCGGTCGCGTTCGGCCCAGTCGACGACGCGGATGAACGAGATGCCCTGCGTCACCGTCGGGCTGCCCGAAACGACGAAGACGCGGTCGGCCTCGCGGATCGACAGCGCCGCGGCCTCGATGCGGCGCGCGTAGCGGTCGGTGTAGTCGATCGACGCGCCGTCGGGCCCGTTGAACAGGGCGACGATCGTGCCGCGGTCCTCGATGGGGGCAAGCTCGCGCTTCGTCGTCTGGAACAGCCACACGCTCGCGGCGGCGACCGCCAGGCCGAGCACGACGACGAGCCAGCGCACGCGCAAGGTCGCGCGCAACGCCCGTTCGTAGCCGCTGGAGAGCGCCCCCAGCGCGCGGTCGATCACGCGCACCAGCAGGCCGGGATTCGGATCGTGGCGCAGGACGCGCGAGCAGAGCATCGGCGTGAGCGTGAGCGCGAGGAAGCCCGAGACGAGCACCGCGCCGGCGAGCGTGAGCGCGAACTCGATGAACAGCCGTCCGGTGCGCCCCGTCGTGAAGGCCACCGGCGCATAGACCGCGGCGAGCGTCAGCGTCATCGCGACGACGGCGAAGCCCACCTCGCGAATGCCGCGAAACGCCGCCTGTACGGGCTGCATGCCCTCCTCGATGTGCCGATAGACGTTCTCCAGCACGACGATGGAGTCGTCGACGACGAGCCCGATCGCCAGCACGAGCGCCAGCAGCGTGAGCGTGTTGACGGAGAAGCCGGCCGCGAGCATCAGCGTGCAGACGCCGATCAGGCATACCGGAATCGTGATCAGCGGGATGAAGCTCGCGCGCACGGTGCCGAGGAACAGGAAGATCACCGCGGCCACCAGCACGATTGCCTCGAGGATCGTCTTGTAAACCGATTCGATCGAGCGTTCGATGAACAGCGTGTTGTCGTTGGCGATCTCGACGGTCACGCCCTCGGGCAGTTCCTCGCGCAGCCTCGGCAGCTCGGCCTTCAGCGCCTGAGCGAGCGTGAGGGGATTGGCCGTGGCCTGCTTGATCAGGCCCAGCGAGATCGCGTCGCGTCCGTTGAAGCGCACGATGCTGCGCTCGTCCTGCGGTGCGAGCGTCACGTGCCCGACGTCCCGGATGCGCACCGGATAGCCGTTGACGTTGCGCACGACGACGTTCTCGAACTCGCCCACGCGCTGCAAGTCGGACTGCGAGACGACGGTGAACTCGCGCTGGCGGCTCTCGATGCGCCCGGACGGCAGCTCGACGTTCTGCCGGCGCAGCGCTTCCTCGACGTCGCCCGGCGTGAGCGAGAAGCCGGCCAGCCGGTCGGGGTCGAGCCAGATGCGCATCGAGAACTTGCGTTCGCCGAAGATGCGCACGTCGGCCGCGCCGGGCAGCGTCTGCAGGCGCGGCTTCACGAGCCGGTTCGCGATGTCGGAGACCTCCAGCGGCGACATCGACATGCTGGAGAACGCGAGCCAGATGATCGGGTTCGCATCGGCCTCGACCTTCGCGATCACCGGCTCGTCGATCGTGTCGGGGAGCTTCGAACGCACGCGCGCGACGCGGTCGCGCACGTCGGCCGCCGCGCCGTCGGGGTCGCGCTCGAGCCGGAAGCGCACGGTGATCTGGCTGCGCTCCGGCCGCGAGATCGACGTGAGCACGTCGACGCCCTCGATGCCGGCGATCGAGTCCTCGAGCGGCTTGGTGACCTGCGACTCGACGATGTCGGCCGACGCGCCGAGATAGTTCGTCGAGACGGTGACCGTCGGCTCGTCGATCTTCGGGTACTCGCGCACCTGCAGGCGCGAATACGAGACGAGCCCGAGCAGCAGGATCACCAGCGACAGCACCGTGGCGAACACGGGCCGCCGGATGCAGACATCCGACAGGCGCATGCGTCAGGAGCCCACGCGCGGCGGCTCGACGACGCGCACCTCGCCGCCGTCGGGACGGAGCTTCAGCTGTCCGGCGGTGACGACCTGCTCGCCGCTGCGCACGCCCTCGACGATCTCCACCCGCCCGTCGCGGCGCAGCCCGGTGCGCACGCGGACGCGCTCGGCACGGCCCTGCTCGACGCGGAAGACGTACTGCTCCTCGCCGACGGCGAACACGGCCTCCTCGGGCACCATCACCGCGTGCTCGCGCTGCGCGAGCGTGAGCGCGATCTTCGCGAACATGCCGCTGCGCAGGAGACCCTCGGGGTTCGGCATCCGACCGCGCGCGACCACCGAGCGCCCGTCGGCGTCGACCTGCACGTCGATCGCCTCGAGCGTGGCCGGGAAGGTGCGCCCCGGGTAGGCGTCGAACTCGACGTCCAGGCGCTGGCCGCTGCGCAGCTGTCCGAGATAGCGCTCGGGCAGGCGCAGGTCGACCTTCATCTGCGAGACGTCCTCGAGCGTGACGAGGTCGTCGCCCTCGCGGACGTAGTCTCCGGGGCTGACGTTGCGCAGGCCGAGCACGCCCGCGAAAGGCGCGCGGATCGACGTCTTCGACAGCCGTGCCTGCGCGAGCTCGAGCTTCGCCTCGAGCACACGCAGGTTCGCCGCCGCCTCGTCGCGTGCGCGTTCGCTCAGGAACTTCTGCTTCGCGAGATCCACCGAGCGCTGGTAGTTGGCCCGCGCCAGCTCCAGCTCGGCGCGCGTCTGCTGCACTTCGGCCGCGGCGATCGCCGCGTCGAGCGAAACCAGGAGATCGCCCTTGCGCACCGTCGCGCCGCCTTCGAAGTGGATCGCCTGGATGCGCCCGGCCACCTCGGGCTTGACGACGACCGACTCGGCCGCCCGCAGCGTGCCCACCGCGGCGACCGTCTCGGCGAGCGAGACCTGCTCGGCGAGCGCGGCCTCGACGCCGATCGCGCCGCGCGGGGGGCCGGGCTCGAGCGAGCGCGGCCCGGGCACGACCGGGACCGGGCGAGCCGCGGGATCGTCGGCGGGCAGCCGGGTCGCGGCCTGCAGGGCGGCGCCCGGCGCGGCGATCTCGAGCGCCGGCGTCATGTTGCGGTGCAGCCCCCACGCCCACCACCCCAGGCCCAGCGCTCCGACGAGCGCGATCAGGTAGAAGAGGGTTCGCTTCATCGACGCAAACGGCGCAAACGGGTCAATCTAGCACGCTTCAGCGCGCAGGAACGCCCCGATTGGCGAGCGCGTCCGCCCGTTCGTTCTCGGGATGCCCCGAGTGCCCGCGCACCCAGTGCCAGCGTACGTCGTGGCGCGCGACCAGCGCGTCGAGCTCGCGCCAGAGATCCTCGTTCTTCACCGGCTTGCGCTCGGCCGTCCTCCAGCCGCGGCGCTTCCACGCGGGGAGCCACTCGGTGATGCCCTTCTGCACGTACTGCGAGTCGGTGTGCAACTCGACGCGCATCGGACGCTCCAGGGCGCCGAGCGCGCGGATGACCGCGGTCAGCTCCATCCGGTTGTTCGTCGTGCACTTCTCGCCACCGAACAGCTCCTTCTCGTGCCGTCCCCAGCGCAACAGCGCGCCCCAGCCGCCCGGCCCCGGGTTGCCCTTGCACGCGCCGTCGGTGTAGATCTCGACCGCTTCGGTCATCGACGTCTGGTTCCTCTTGCGCGCGAATCACCCGTCGGTTGCAGGCGAATCGCGGACGGATTGTAATGGCCGCTTCCGGAGAGAGAGAGGCATGCTCGAAAAACAAGTCACGAAATACCTCGAATCGATGCGCGAGAAGCATCCGCTTCCGCTGCGGGTGCGCCTGTGGAACGGCTCGAGCATCGAGCTCGACGAGTCGCCCCGGGTGGAGCTGCGCGTGAAGGACGCGAGCGCCGCGCGCTACCTGCTCAAGCCCTCGCTGTCGGCGCTTGGCGAAGCCTTCGTCGAGGGGCACGTCGACGTCGACGGCGACGTGCGCGAGATCATCGCCATCGCCGAGCGCCTGTCGCTCGCCGGAGACGAGGAGAAGATCGCCGGACGGCTGCCTTCGTGGCTGGCGCGTCACACGCGCAAGTCCGACCGCAAGGCGATCGAATACCACTACGACGTCTCCAACGACTTCTACGCGAGCTGGCTCGACTCGCGGATGGTGTATTCCTGCGCGTATTTCCCGCAGGGCGACGAGGATCTCGAGACCGCGCAGCGCCTGAAGCTCGACCACATCTGCCGCAAGCTGATGCTCGCGCCGGGCCAGAAGCTGCTCGACATCGGCTGCGGCTGGGGGGCGATGGTAATCCACGCCGCGCGCGAGTACGGCGTGCAGGCGATCGGCGTGACGCTGTCGACGAAGCAATACGAGCTCGCCCGCGAGCGCGTGCGCGAGGCCGGGCTCGAGGATCGCGTCGAGATCCGGCTGCAGGACTACCGCGACGTGCCCGATACCGAGCGTTTCGACCGCATCTCGTCGATCGGCATGTTCGAGCACGTCGGCCTGAAGAACCTGCGTGCCTATTTCGACCGGATCCACGCGCTGCTCGAGCCCGGCGGCATCGTGATGAACCACGGAATCACGTCGTCGGACGTCGACAATCGCTCGGTCGGCCTCGGCGCCGGCGAGTTCATCGATCGCTACGTGTTCCCGGACGGCGAGCTGCCGCACGTCTCGGTGGCCATCCGCGAGCTGTCGGCGGCGGGCCTGGAGCTCGTCGACGCCGAGTCGCTGCGGCGCCACTACGCACGCACGCTGTCGTTCTGGTCGTCGGCCTTCGAACGCGACCTCGAGCGCCTGACCGCGCTCGCGGGCGAAAAGCGCACGCGCATCTGGCGGGTGTACCTGGCGGGCTGCGCCCACGGGTTCGCCCACGGCTGGGTGAACGTCTACCAGCTGCTCGCGATCAAGCCGAAACGCAGCGCCTCGGGCGCGGAGAGCCCGCTGCCGATGTCGCGCGCCTACATGTACCGCTGATCGCGCGTCGTGTCGCGCCGCACGGGCAGCGGCACGACACGGCGCGACGCGGCGACCGCCGCCGGCGCCCGCTTCGGCAGCGGCGTGCGGCGCACCGGGCCCACCAGCCGCATCGCCCGCACGCGCTTGATGGCCGACACGACGTACAGCGCCCCGCAGATCGGCCACCAGCGGTCGCCCGCGTTCTCCATGAAGCGCGTGCGATCGAGCCATTTCTGCGTGCGGCACGGGGGGCGGTAGCAGCCGTAGCGGCCGCGGTCGAACTCGAAGCTGAGCAGCTTGAACCAGTCGCGCAGGCGCGGCAGCGAGATGAACTGCCCGTCGCGCGGCACGAAGCTGTCTCCGGCGACCGCGCGCGTCCACCACTGGCGCATCCCCCACAAGCTCACCGGATTGAAGCCCGAGACGATCACCCGTCCCTCGGGGCGCAGCACGCGGTCGACCTCGCGCAGGACCCGATGCGGATCGGCGGCGAACTCGAGCACGTGCGGCAGCACGACGAGATCGAGCGACTCGGTCGCGATCGGCAGCTCCTCGAAATGCTCGATCAGCAGGTCGGCCGCGATGCCGTCGGCAAGGTCTTCCGGCCGACACGCGTGCACGCGGTGCGGCATCCGGTTGTCGCGCAGCGCATCGAAACCCGCCTCGCCGAGCTGCAGCGCGTGGAAACCGAACAGGTCGGCCACGGCGGCATCGAAATGCGCCTGCTGCCACTCGAGCACGTAGCGCCCGGGAGGCGACGCGAGCCAATTGCGCCAGGCGATCAGCCGGACGTGGCCCTGCGAGACGGGATTCGTTTCCGCTTCGGTCATCGGATGCCGGTTCCGTGCAGCCGATTGTACCGGCCGCCCGCCGATCCCGGCTTGACCGCGCGGATGTGCTTCCCGTAGCATCGGGCCCGTTCCCGTCGGACCAAAAATCAGACGCTTAGGGGGCATCGTTGGTGTCAATTCTAAGAACGCTGCCCCTCTTCGCCGGGCCGGTGTTTCTCCCGGTGTTTCGCCGCTTCCCGCGCCGTTCCGATCGCGTCGCATCGCACGAGGCACCCACCCGCCTCGCCGCGGCCGCGCGGCTCGCCACGGCCTGCGCAGCGATGCTGCTCGCCGCCGGCTGCTCGACGATGACGGCCGTCCCCGGGGATTCTCCGGTGCCGATCGTCGCGTCGCCGTCTTCGGCCCCCGCTTCCGCCGAATCGCCCGACGCCGACGCGCTCGCCGGGCTTTCGCTGCGCCCGGCGCTCGTCGACGAGGCCGACGCGATTCCGGTCGCGGCGCCGGCCGAGCCCGCCGCCCCCGCCTATCGCGACCTGTGGGATCGGATCCGCGCGGGCTTCGCGATGCCCGAGCTCGCCACGCCCCTCGTCGCCGAGAAGGAACGCTTCTACCTGCAGCGGCCCGACTATCTGCAGCGCATGTTCGCGCGCGGCAGCCGGTATCTCTTCCATATCGTCGAGGAGATCGAGCGGCGCGGTATGCCCACCGAGATCGCGCTGCTGCCCTTCGTCGAAAGCGCGATGAATCCGACCGCACTGTCGAGTGCGAAGGCGGCCGGGCTATGGCAGTTCATCCCCTCCACCGGACGCGCATACAACCTGCAGCAGGACTGGTGGGTCGACAACCGACGCGACGTCGTCCAGTCGACCGAGGCCGCGCTCGACTACCTGCAGAAGATCTACGCGCTCGCCGGCAACGACTGGTTCCTCGCGCTCGCCTCGTACAACTGGGGCGAGAACGCGGTGGCGCGCGCGATGCGGCGCAACCAGGCGCGCGGCCTGCCCACCGACTACCTGTCGTTGACGATGCCCGCCGAGACGCGGCACTACGTGCCGAAGCTCATCGCGCTGAAGAACATCGTGCTGCGCGCCGCCGAGCTCGGCGTCGAGCTGCCCGCGCTGCCCAACGAGCCGTACTTCGTCACGCTCGAGAAGACCCGGCCGATCGACCTGGCGCTCGCGGCGAAGTTCGCCGGCATGAGCGTCGCCGAGTTCGTCGCGTTGAACCCGGCCCACAACCGGCCGGTGATCGCCGCCAGCCGCAACAACCAGATCAAGCTGCCCGCCGACCGCCTCGACGCCTTCCTGGAAGCCGTCGAGCGCCACGGCAAGGCCAACGGCGCCTTCGCCACCTGGCAGCCGCACACGATCCAGCCGGGCGAGACGATCGCGTCGATCGCGCGGCGAGCGGGCATCAGCGCCGCCGAGCTGCTGGAGGCGAACGGCCTGCGTCGGGGCCAGCGCATCCTCGCCGGTACGCGGATCCTCGCGCCGCAACGCGCGGTAGAGGACGAGACACGGATCGAGAACTTCGAAGGGCCACGCGTCTACGAGCTCGTCGAACGGCCGGCCGCGTGGCACAAGGTGCGCCGCGGCGAGACGCTGTCGTCGATCGCACGCCGCTACGGCACGACGGTCGCGCAACTGCGTGCGTGGAATCGCGTCGGGCCGAAGCCGCGGATCGGCGCGGTGCTGAAGGTGCGGCCGGCGACGACGCAGACCGTGCTCACGACGGAAAACGGCGATCGCCGCGTCGTGCGGCGCAACGACGACGAACCGAAGATCCTGCACGCCGTGCTGCGCCGGCAGGCACCGGCCG
>Ga0079224_100015435_pt1 | contig 10700 bp, 10 predicted proteins | sample Stecom2015_FD_80414 | JGI IMG/M metagenome (GOLD analysis project Ga0079224, IMG submission 80414) | Agricultural soil microbial communities from Utah to study Nitrogen management - Steer compost 2015 | ecosystem: Environmental > Terrestrial > Soil > Agricultural land | place: USA: Utah...
CCACCCGGCGTGCCGCACCACGGCATCGCCGTCGGCGAGGGTCGCTGCATGACCTTCTCCGTCGGCCTGCGCGCCCCGGGCGTGAACGAGCTGGTGGCCGATTTCGCCGAGTTCCTGGCCGAACGCCTGCCGGAAGAATGGCGCTATGCCGATCCGGACCTGAAGCCGGCACGCGATCCGGGCGCCATTGATGCCGAAGCGGTCCGGCGCGTGCGTGCGCTGCTGCGCGACGTGCTGGACTGCGACGGCGACATCGTGGCCGAGTGGTTCGGCCGCTTCATCACCCGGTACCGCGTCGCCGGCCTGGCGTCTCCGCGCAACCGGCCGTTCGCGCCGGCGGCCTTCGCCCGCCGCCTGGACAGCGGTCGCGGCGTGCTGGTGCGGCACCCGCTCAGCCGCTTCGCCTGGCAGGCGCGCGGCCGTGGCGCCGTGCTGTACGTCGCAGGAGAGCCGTTCCCCTGCACGACGGCGCTGGCGCGGCGCCTGTGTGATCCGCGACCGCTGCCCGTTGCCGAAGCCGCCCGCCTGGACGGCGCCGGCCGCGAGCTGTTGCGGCAGCTGGCCAATGCCGGCCACCTGGAGTTCGCCCGATGACGCACCCGCCCTACCGTCTCGTCGATGCCGACTACCTGCGCGACCTGGCGCTGCTGCGCGCCGTGCGCGAGACGGTGTTCGTGAAGGAACAGAAGGTGCCGATCGAACTGGAATGGGACGCGCTGGACCCGCAGTCGCGGCACGTGCTCGCGCTCGACGCGGACGGTCTGCCCATCGGCACCGGCCGCCTGACACCCGACCGGCGCATCGGCCGCATGGCGGTGCTGCCACACTGGCGCGGCCACGGTGTCGGCGCAGCCATCCTGCGGCGCCTGCTCGACATCGCCCGTGGGCTGGGCCACGACGCCGTCGAGCTGCACGCCCAGGTCGACGCCATCGGCTTCTACGAGCGCAACGGCTTCACCGCCTGGGGCGAGGCGTTCGAGGAAGCCAGCATCCTGCACCGGCACATGCGCCGCCGGCTCTGATTCCAACGCCGCGCCGCCGCTGATCCGGCCACCAGGCATGTGTGGCCGAGTGCGGCCAACCGCCCGCGGTCACCCCCCATTCTCCACCGGTGGCCCGGCGCACGCCCCGGCGCGAAGACGGCAGGAACCGGCTCGCCGGATGGGCGCCCATGCCGCCGGAGACGGTCACATCCGGTCGGTCCGATGGCGCCGGCATCCACCGTTCCCCGCCAGTCCGGGATCGGCGGCACTTCGACACCGGGCATCTGCCTCCAGGCCTTCCGGTGATCCGGATCATGCACGTCGCCCGCGCTCCTCACCCGGTGTTCCGTCGGACCACGGCGCGGAAAAGGCAAGGGCGGCGCCGCACTCGCGGGCGGACCGGACCGGCTGTCCCGTCGGGGTCCAATGCCCGGCGGTCCACGCACCCCCCGCACGGTTGCCCGGGACGCCGCCGGAGCGATTACGCCAGGCGCGTTCCGTTGGGCACCGGCCGTTCGACGGCGGCCAGGACGACGCCCTCTGCGGTGGGGAAGCCGGTGAGCAGGAACTCGGAACGGAATGGACCGATCTGCTTGGGTGAAAAATTGATGACCCCGACCACCTGGCGTCCCAGCAGCGATTCCGGCGTGTACAGGGCGGTGATCTGCGCGCTGGTCTTCTTCACTCCGTAAAGTCCGAAGTCCACCCACACCTTCAGCGCCGGCCGGCGGGCCTCCGGGAAGGGTTCGGCACGCACGACGGTGCCGGCGACCATCAGCACCCGTTCGAATTCCTCCCAGCCCAGGTCATTGCATACCGTTTCCCGCCCGGTCTCAGCCATCGGCACGCTCCGCCAGCAGTTCACGCAGATGCGCCAGCGTGGGCCCGGCGAGGTCCGGGTCCTCGAGCGCGTAGCGCAGCGTCGCCTTCACCAGCCCCAGCTTGCTGCCGCAGTCGTAGCGTGTGCCCTGGAAGCGGAAGGCGTACACCGGCTCGCCGGCCTCGATCAGGGACTCGATGGCATCGGTGAGCTGGATCTCGTTGCCGGCGCCCGGCCGGGTACGTTCGAGGTGGTCGAAGGCGGCGGCGGAGAGCACGTAGCGGCCGACCACCCCCAGGGTGGAGGGCGCCAGCCCGGGTGCCGGCTTTTCCACGATGGCGCCCATGCGCATCAGGTTGCCGGCGGCATCCTGGCCATCGGCCAGGGAAACGATGCCGTAGCTGCCGGTCTTCTCCCGCGGGACGTCCTCGACGGCGATGACGCTGCCACCCGCGCGCGCGGCAGCTTCGACCATCTGCGCCAGCGCCCCCCGCTCGCGGTTCCAGATGAGGTCGTCGGGCAGCAGCACGGCGAAGGGCTCGTCGCCTACCACCGGCCGGGCGCACAGCACGGCATGGCCCAGGCCCAGCGCCTGGCTCTGCGTGACGAAGACGCAGCGCACGCCTTCCGGGAGCGTGCTGCGGATGGTCGCCAGCAGGTCGTCGCGGCCCTTCTGTTCCAGCCGGTGTTCCAGCTCGTAGGCGGTGTCGAAGTAGTCGGCGATGGCATGCTTGTAGCGGTTCACCACGAACACCAGGGTGGTGCAGCCCGCCTCCACCGCCTCGTTGGCGGCGTACTGGATCAGCGGCATGTCCACCACCGGCAACATCTCCTTGGGCACCACCTTGGATGCCGGCAGGAAACGCGTGCCCAGCCCGGCGACGGGGAAGACGGCGGTGCGGACCCTCGAGGGCTTGTTCATGCGGTTGCTCGCGTATCGATGTCGGGAATGCGATTGAACTCGGGCACCAGCTCGTGCACGAGGCGGTGCAGCGCAGCCTCGTCGAACGACGCCACCGCCTCGGCACAGCGGTCGAGGCGGTCGATCAGCAGGTCCCAGTCGGCCTGGCGCGGCTGTGCCAGGAAGATCTTGCGGTGGGCGGTGTCCTGATAGCGTTCCTGCGGGTGGAAGAGTTCTTCGCGCAGCTTCTCGCCCGGACGCAGGCCGGTGTACACGATCTGTATCTCCCTGCCGGGCTGCTTGCCGGCCAGGCGGATCATCTGTTCAGCCAGGTCGCCGATGCGCACGGGCTCGCCCATGTCCAGGGCGAAGATTTCACCGCCCCTGCCCAGCACGCTGGCCTGCAGGATGAGCTGGCAGGCTTCCGGAATGGTCATGAAGTAGCGTTCCATGTCCGGATGCGTGACCGTCACCGGACCACCACGGGCAATCTGTTCGCGGAACAGCGGCACCACCGAACCGGCCGAATCCAGCACGTTGCCGAAGCGCACGGTGATGATGCGCATGCCGGTACGTGGCGCGAACCCCTGGCAGAACAGCTCGGCGATGCGCTTGCTGGCACCCATGACGTTGCCGGGATTGACGGCCTTGTCGGTGGAAATGAGCACGAAGGTCTCGGCGCCACCCCCGGCGGCCGCCTCCGCCATGGCGCGCGTACCCAGCACGTTGTTGCGGATGGCCTCGCGCGGCTGCGCCTCCAGTATGGGCACGTGCTTGTAGGCGGCGGCATGGAAGACCAGCTGGGGCCGATGCCGGCGCACCAGTTCACGCGCCGCCACCGGATCGGCGCAGTCGCCCAGGACGCCGGTGAGGACCAGCATCGGATACTCGTTGCGCAACTCCTGTTCGATGCGGTAGAGCGCGTATTCGCTGCGCTCGAAGACGATCAGCTCGGCGACGCCCAGTCGCGCCACCTGCCTGCACAGTTCCGAACCGATGGACCCGCCCCCGCCTGTCACCAGCACCCGGCGCCCGGCCAGGCCGGTGCGTATGGTGGTCCAGTCCAGTTCGACCTCCTCGCGTCCGAGCAGGTCCTCGATCGCCACTTCCTTGAGCTGGTCGAACTGCGAACGGCCAGCGATCACATCCTTCAGGCGCGGCACGGTCCGGAACGGCAGGCCTGTCTGCTCGCACAGGCCGACGATGCGCTGCATCTGCTCCTTGCTGGCGGTGGGAATGGCAATGACCAGCAGTTCCGCCGCCACCTCACGCGCGATGTGCACAAGCCGGTCGATGCTGCCCAGCACCGCCACGCCACGGATGCGCGCGCCACGCAGCGACGGATCATCGTCCAGCAGGCCCACGGCGCGCCATTGCCGCTCGTGGGCAAGATCACGCAGGAGGGATTCACCCGCGCTGCCCGCGCCGATGATGAGCACCCGCCTGGAGACGCGGCGCTTGAGCAGATCCAGACGGCTGTCCTTCCAGTAGCGGTAGGCCAGGCGCGGCGCCGCCAGCGCCAGGCAGGCCAGGAAGGGGTAGATGACCAGCACGCTGCGGGGCACGCCTTCCAGGCGGTTGAACAGGAACAGCGCCAGGGCGATGGCCAGTGCACCGGCCACGGCGGCGCGCACGATGTTGGCCAGGTCGGGCAGGCTGGCGAACCGCCACAGTCCGCGATAAAGGCCGGTCCACCACAGCACCAGGGCCTGCGCCAGCAGCACGACCGGCACCTCGCGACCGGACAGCGACGGCTGGGTGTAACCGACACCGGAGAGCCAGAAGCGCAGCCACTGCGCGGAATACCATGCCAGCCAGACCATCACCAGGTCGTGTACGACCACGGCCAGGCGCGGATGGATCAGGGCGAACAGGCGGCGCAGGACGGCCATGGCTCAGGCTCCGGCCGGCATCGGCCCGGCCTCACCGCACCGGTACGGCATGGGGATCGCCATCAGGCCCCACCCTCCCGCTGAAGAACGCGTGGCCGGCACCACCCGCGGCCGGCAGTCCAGACAGCGAGGGCAAGGAGCAGGACGGCAGTCGCGGTGACCGCGCCCGACGCCGTGTCACCGGTCGCGCGGATGAGCACCAGCGCCGGCAACGCCACCAGCAGGTTCCATCCAAGATAGAGCAGGCTCACGCGCAGATGGCTGCAACCGGCGCGCAGCAGGTGCTGGTAGAGGTGTTCACGGTGCGCCTGCCAGAAGCGTTCACCACGCACGACGCGCAGCAGCAGCGTCGCCGTGGCATCGACCAGGAAGGCGGAGGCGATGACCAGGCACTCGGCCAGGCCGAACAGCCGCTGCACCAGACCGAACAGGGCCACGCCGGCGAATGCCAGCCCGAGGAAACCGGAGGCGCCATCGCCCATGAACACGCGTGCACGCGGCCAGTTCATGGTCAGGAAACCCAGGCTGGCCGCACCGAGCAGCAGGGAAAATGCCGCCATCGCGTACTCCCCCTCCCGGGCCAGCAGTACCGCGAAGGTCGCGCCATACCACACCGACTGCCAGCCCAGCAGCCCGTTGCTGCCGTCCATGAAATTGTGCAGGTTGATGCTCCAGGCCAGGACCAGCAGCGCCAGCGCACACTGCCACAGCGGCCAGCGCAGTCCGAACGCGCCCTGCATCAGCACCCAGACCATCAGTGCCGCCGCCGCCAGGTGCACGAGGAGGCGCAGCAGGGCCGGCCGCGGCGACCAGTCGTCGAGGAAGCCGATACCCGCCACCAGCAGCAGCGAACCCGTGAAGGCGCCGGACCGGACCGGCCAGGCACCGGCCCAGGCCAGCGCCGGCACCGTTGCCAGGCCCACGAGGACGATCCCCAGACCGCCGCCGCGCGGCGTGGGCTGCGCATGCGAACTGCGCGGGCCGGGCTGGTCGACCGGCAGCCAGCGCCGGCGGGCCAGCGTCCAGGCCAGCATCGCGGAGAGCGTGGCGGCCACCAGGGCGGCCAGAATGGAGAGGACGGAAAGATGCAGGACCGGGCTCATTCGCCAAGCAGCCGGTGTTGCGGCCTGAGCGTGTCCCAGTTCTTGCAGCTGGGGCACTGCCAGTGATGGTTGCGGGCGCCGAAACCGCAACGCTTGCAGCGGTAGCCGGAGCCCTGGTCGAGCATGCGCTCGGAAACCTCGGCGATGGCAGCCAGCACCGCACGCGTCTCCCCACTGGCGTGGCGCAGGCCGATCTCGGCCAGGCGGCGCAGGCCGGGGACGGAGGGATGCCGACGCAGCTCGCGCGCCAGGAAAGCCTCGCCGGCCTGCTCACCCTCCGCACGTTCGATTTCCTGTGCCAGGGCCAGCACCGGACCGATCCCCGGGTAGCGGGCCGTGACCTCGGTGAGGAATTCGCGCGCGCGCTGGTCATCGCCCAGTTCGCGATAGCAGGCGATCAGGTCGTGGAGCAGCAGCGCCACCACATCGGGATCGACGCGAACGGCGCGCTCGTAGGCACGGGCCGCACGCGCGAAATCCCCGGCCTGCTGCTCCAGGTTGCCGAGCAGGATCTCGGCCCGGGCGCAGCCGGGATCGGCCTTCAGGGCCAGATCGAGTTCCTCGCGCGCCAGCTCCAGATGGCCCTTGTTGCGTGCGCGTTCGGCCAGCTCGCAGCGGTAGTGCGCCACGGACGCGCCCTGCGGGCGGCCGGTGAGCTGCTCCAGGCGTTCGGCGTGGTCGATCGCCTTCACCCAGTCGCGCTCGGATTCGTAGATGGTGACCAGACGGCGCAGCGCCTCGTCCGTTTCGATGCCGGCCGCAACGAGGTCGGCGAACAGGGCCTCGGAGCGGTCGAGCAGGCCGGCACGCATGTAGTCCTCGCCCAGCTCGAACAGGGCGGCCGTCTTCTGCGCCTTGCTGAGGTTGTCGCGCTTGAGCAGGTCCTGGTGCAGGCGGATGGCCCGCCCGACCTCGCCACGGCGGCGGAACAGGCTGCCCAGCGCCAGTTGTGTTTCCACCGCCTCCTGGTCGAGTTCGGCGATGGACAGGAAGACCTCGATGGCCTTGTCCGGCTCCTCGTTGAGGAGATGGCTCAGGCCACGGAAATAGCCGCTGGAGAGGCGGTCAACCCGGGCCCCGCTGATCAGTTCGGTGCCGCGGCGCGCAAAGTACCAGCTCGCCGCCGCAACGACCGGGAGGAGCAGCCAGAACAGGCCGAGTTCGGACATGCCTGCTCCGCGTCACTCGTCGTCGCCGTCCGAGGCCAGGGGAAGCACCGCGGCGTTGGAGGCATTGACGCGCTCACGCAGCTCCTTGCCGGGCTTGAAATGGGGTACGTACTTGCCCGGCAGGGCCACCGGCTCGCCGGTCTTGGGGTTGCGGCCCACGCGCGGGGGCCGGTAATGCAGCGAGAAGCTGCCGAAACCACGGATCTCGATGCGGCCGCCTTCGGCCAGCGTGCTTCCCATCCGCTCGAGCACGTGCTTGACCGCCAGCTCGACGTCGGCCTGGTCCAGGTGCTTGAGCTGCTCGACGAGTGCTTGAATGAGTTCCGACTTGGTCATCGCGACTCCTTCGCTCAGGCTGAGCCGGGGCCCGGACGGGCCCCAGTTCCGGCCGGATGGGTAACAGGTGCGTCGCCCCGGCGCCACACCGCCAAACATGCCACAACCCGCGCACGGGCGGGCTGGGGCACCGTCCCGCGACCCGGGTGAGCGGGTCGCGGGCGGTCCGCGCCAGGCGATCAGTCGCTGTCGCTCTTGCGCATCTGCTCCTTGAGGAGGGCACCGAGGTTGGTCGTGGCGGCGGAGGCACTCTGGTACTCCTCCAGCACCTCGGCTAGCTCGGCCTCGTCCTTGGCCTTGATGGACAGCTGCAGCTGGCGGCTCTTGCGGTCCATGCCGATGAACTTGGCCTCGACCTCGTCGCCCACCTTCAGGTGCTGGCTGGCGTCCTCGACACGCTGCTTGGCGATGTCGGCGGCACGGATGTAGCCCTCGACGCCGTCACCCAGGTCGACCAGGGCGCCCCTGGCATCCACTTCCTTGACGGTGCCCTTGACGATCGAACCCTTCGGATTGACGGCCATGAAGGTACCGAACGGATCCTGCTCCAGCTGCTTGATGCCCAGCGAGATGCGTTCGCGTTCCGGATCCACGGCCAGCACCACGGCCTCGATCATGTCGCCCTTCTTGAACTGGCGGACGAGATCCTCGCTGGTGCCCTGCCAGGAAATGTCGGAGGTATGCACCAGGCCGTCGATGCCGCCTTCCAGGCCGATGAAGATGCCGAAGTCGGTGATCGACTTGACCGGACCGGTGACCTTGTCACCCTTCTTGTGCAGGGCGGCGAAGGTTTCCCACGGGTTCGGCGTGCACTGCTTCATGCCCAGGGAGATGCGGCGGCGCTCCTCGTCCACATCCAGGACCATGACCTCGACCTCGTCGCCCACCTGGACCACCTTGGCCGGGTTGACGTTCTTGTTGGTCCAGTCCATCTCAGAGACGTGCACCAGGCCTTCCACACCCGGCTCCAGCTCGACGAAGCAGCCGTAGTCGGTGACGTTGGAGACCTTGCCGAAGAAGCGCGAGCCCGCCTGGTAGCGGCGGCCGATGCTGACCCACGGGTCGTCACCCAGCTGCTTCAGGCCGAGGGAGACGCGGTTGCGCTCGCGGTCATACTTGAGGACGACCACCTCCAGTTCCTGGCCGACTTCCACCACCTCGGACGGATGGCGCACGCGCTTCCACGCCATGTCGGTGATATGCAGCAGGCCGTCGATACCGCCAAGGTCGACGAAGGCGCCGTAGTCGGTCAGGTTCTTGACCACGCCCTTCAGCCTGGCGCCCTCGACCAGGCGCTCCATCAGTGCCTCGCGCTCGGCGGAGAACTCGCTCTCCACCACGGCACGGCGCGACACCACGATGTTGTTGCGCTTGCGGTCGAGCTTGATGATCTTGAACTCGAGATCCTTGCCTTCCAGGTAGGTCGGCTCACGGACCGGGCGGATGTCCACCAGCGAGCCGGGCAGGAACGCGCGCACGTCCTTGATGTCGACGGTGAAGCCGCCCTTCACCTTGCCGCTGATACGACCGGTGACGGTGGCGTTGTCGTTCATGGCCTGCTCGAGCTCGTCCCAGACCATGGCGCGCTTGGCCTTCTCGCGCGACAGCATGGTCTCGCCGAAGCCGTTCTCGATGTACTCGAGCGCGACCTGAACCTCGTCGCCAATCTTGACATCCAGCTCGCCCGCCTCGTTGCGGAACTGCTCGATGGGGATGACGCCTTCGGACTTCAGTCCGGCATTGACGATAACGACATCGGGCTTGATGTCGACGACGACACCGGAAACGATGGCGCCTGGCTTGAGCTTGGCGAACGCCTGGCTCTGTTCAAACAGTTCAGCAAAACTTTCGGACATAGGGATTCCAGTTGATGACACGGGCCGGACGGACCGACCCACCTGTTGGGGGCGCCCATGGCGCCGTTGACGAACACCCCGACCACCCATACGGAAGGTCGGGACCGGTGCGGATGCGCGGTCCGGCCACCCGCGAAACCTATCCTTGCTGCGATCCGTGCAGAGCAACGTGATCGAGCACGGCCTGTACGACCTGCCCGACCGACATCCCGGTGGAATCGATGCACAGGGCATCGTCCGCCGGCCGCAGGGGCGCGATGCTGCGACCCATGTCGCGCGCATCGCGCGCCTGGATTTCCTCCAAAAGGGCGGTGATTGTAGTAGCAACGCCCTTTCCCATCAACTGTTTATGGCGGCGGCGGGCGCGTTCCTCGGCGCTGGCGGTCAGGTAGACCTTGTACGGGGCGTCCGGGAAGACGACCGTGCCCATGTCGCGCCCGTCGGCCACCAGGCCGGGGAGCTGCCGGAAGGCGCGCTGCCGGGCCAGCAGGGCCTGGCGCACGGCCGGCACCGCCGCCACCGCCGAGGCGGCCGCACCTGTGGCTTCGGTGCGCAGGTCGGCGTCACGCGGCCGCCCTTCCAGGTGCACCGACACCCCCTCCGGGGCCGCATGGAAGCTGACCGGCAGGGTCAGGGCCAGCGCCGCCAGCGCCTGGTGGTCGTCTAGGGCGATGCCGCGCTCCAGGGCGAGCAGCCCCACCGCGCGGTAGAGGGCGCCGGAGTCCAGCAGGTGCCAGCCCAGACGCTCGGCCACCAGCCGCGCCACCGTGCCCTTGCCGGACCCACCCGGGCCATCGATGGTGAGGACCGGGGCGAGGGGATCGGGCCGTGCGGCGGCGGTCGGAGCGGGTATGGGCATGTCGGGCTCGTGGCAGGACCGGCGGCGCGCCGCGCCGGCGGTGATCAGGGTGCAAGTCGGGGCGCGCGGGCGGTGCGCACACGCGCCTATAAGGCTAGCAAATCCACGCCGTCCGGACGGCGGCCGGCGGACGGGACGGCTAGCGCGGCGTTTCCAGGCCCAGCTGCCCGATACGCCGGTACAGGGTGGCGCGGCTGACGCCGAGTGCGCGGGCCGCCTCGCTGACGCGACCGCCCGCCTGGGCCAGGGCCGAGGCGATGATGCGACGCTCCGCCTCGGCCAGGGCGGAAGCCAGGCCGGCCGCTGCCGGCTGGCCGGCCGCCACCTCGCGCAGGTCGGCACGCAGGCGATCGGAGCTGACCGGCTCGCCGTCCTCCACGAACAGCGCCACGCGCGCCATTTCCCGTTCCAGTTCGCGCACGTTGCCCGGCCAGGGGTAGGCGCAGAGCACGTCGATGGCCGCCTGCGTGAGGCCCCCACTGCGGATGCCGCGCGCCCTGCACGCACGGGCCAGCAGCAGGGCCGCCAGCCCGGGGATGTCCTCGCGCCGCTCGCGCAGCGGCGGCAACTCGGCACGCCAGTCGGCAATGCGGTGGTACAGGTCCAGGCGGAAGCTGCCCGCCTTCACCATTTCCGCCAGATCGCGATGCGTGGCCGCGATGATGCGCACGTCGGCGGGACGCGGCCGGTGGCTGCCTACACGGTAGACCTGCTTCTCCTGCAGCACGCGCAGGATGCGCGCCTGCGTGTCCAGGCTCATGTCACCGATCTCGTCGAGAAA
>Ga0079224_100015437_pt1 | contig 10699 bp, 6 predicted proteins | sample Stecom2015_FD_80414 | JGI IMG/M metagenome (GOLD analysis project Ga0079224, IMG submission 80414) | Agricultural soil microbial communities from Utah to study Nitrogen management - Steer compost 2015 | ecosystem: Environmental > Terrestrial > Soil > Agricultural land | place: USA: Utah...
GCGGCGGATTGAGGATGGGCGTGCTCATCAGCGAGCCGAACACCCCGCCGTTGGTGATGGTGAACGTGCCGCCGCGCAGGTCTTCGAGCGTGAGCGATCCGTCTTTCGCGCGCGATGCGAAGTCGCGAACCGAGTGCTCGATCTCGGCGTACGACAGACGGTCGGCGTCACGCAGCACCGGCACGACGAGACCTTCTTCGGCGCCGACCGCAATGCCGATGTCGTAGTAGTGCTTCAGCACCATCTCGTCGCCCTGGATCTCGGCGTTGAGACGAGGAAAGTCGCGCAGCGCGGCGATGGTGGCCTTGACGAAGAACGACGTCAGCCCCAGCGACACGCCATAGCGATCCTTGAACGCCGCCTTGCGGCGCTCGCGAATCTGCTGCACGGCCGTCATGTCGACTTCGTTGAACGTCGTCAGCATCGCGGCCGTGGCCTGCGCTTCGACGAGCCGCTTCGCGATGGTCGCGCGACGCTTCGACATACGCACGCGTTCTTCGGAGCGGGGGGCGGTGGCTCCGGCGGGGACGGTGGGTGCCGCGGGTCTGGCGGGGGTAGAAGGAGCTGCCACAGGCTGCGCCTTGGCGGCCGCCGACTGGCGCAGATCGTCCGGTGTCACACGCGGGCCTTCCGGCTTCACCGAGGCAAGGTCGATATCCTCCTGCCGCGCAAGCCGCCGCGCCGACGGCGTCGCCGCAACCGGTTCGGCCTTCGTCCGACCTTCTTCCTTCTCCTTCTCCTTCTTCCTTCCGTCCCCTTTGCCTTCTGCCTTCTTCCTTCTTCCTTCTTCAATAGTCCCCAGCACGTCGCCAATCTTCACGTCCGCCCCGTCCTTGTGGACGATGGACGCGAGTACGCCGGACTGGGGCGCCGAGACTTCGACGTCGACCTTGTCGGTCTCGAGCTCGACGAGCGGCTCGCCGACCGACACGGGATCACCTTCCTGCTTGAGCCACTTCGCGATGCGGGCGTCGACGACCGACTCGCCCATTTCGGGGACGACAATGTTGGCGGACATAGAGACTCTCTTCAGGATCTGAGCTTCACGTTGTCGGTCTTCCTGCTGGCGACCTTGAACGCGGCTTCGATCAACACGGCCTGATTGCGCGCATGACGGGCCGCCGAGCCCTCGGCGGGGCTCGAGCTGCGCGGGCGCGCGATGTAGCTGAAGTTGAACCGGCCGCCGACAATCGACTGCAGGTGCGGCCGGACGAATTCGAACGCCCCGTAGTTCTCGGGCTCTTCCTGCACCCACACGACCTGTTCGAGCGCCGGATAGCCCTCGATGACCTGGCGGATGTCGTTGACCGGCAGCGGATAGAGCTGCTCGACGCGGCAGATCGCCACCTCCGGCGACGCCGCACGACGCTCACTCGTGAGCAGGTCCACGGCAACCTTGCCGCTGCACAGGAGCAGCCGGCGGATCTGGCTCGCTCGTTCCCGCGCCTCGGCATCGTCGATGACCTGATGCCACCGGCCTTCGGCCAGCTCGCGCGGACTCGACGCCACCGCCGGATGACGCAGCAGGCCCTTCGGCGTGAGGACGATGAGCGGCAGTGGGTCGTCTTCGAGCAGCAACGCCTGCCGGCGGAGCAGATGGAAGTACTGCGCGGCCGTCGTGCAGTTGGCCACGCGCATGTTGATGTCGGCAGCGAGCTGGAGGAAGCGCTCGGGCCGGCCGCTCGCGTGGTCGGGCCCCTGCCCCTCGTGCGCGTGCGGCAGCAGCAGCACGAGAGACGGCTCTTGCCCCCACTTGGCACGCGCCGAGGCGATGAACTCGTCGATCACGACCTGGGCGCCGTTGATGAAGTCGCCGTACTGCGCTTCCCACAACACGAGATGGGTGCGCGACTGCACGTTGTAGCCGAACTCGAAGCCCACCGCGGCGTTCTCGGACAGCGGGCTGTTGCGGATCTCGAACGACGCGGTCGCCTGCGGCAGCGCCGCGAGTGGGACGTGTTCGTGCCCGGTTTCCGCGTCGTGCAACACGGCATGGCGCTGGCTGAACGTGCCGCGCTCGACATCTTCACCCGTGAGGCGAATCGGCGTGCCGTCTTCGAGGATCGTCGCGAACGCCAGCTCTTCAGCCGACGCCCAGTCGATGGTACGCGCATCGGGATCGGCGAACGCGCTTCTGCGCCGCTCGCGCGACTTCTCGAGTTTCCGATGCGGCACAAAGTCGCCGGGCAGGGTGAGCAGCGCGTCGTTCAGCTTCTCGAGCCGCGACAAGGCGACCGCTGTCTTCACGCGCGCCGCCGCCCCTGGCGGCGCCAGCTCGGCATGCGGCTCGACGAGATCGCGCTCGGCATCGAGCTCGTCGAAGGCCGTCTGCAGCTCCTGCATGCGGGTCTCGAGCAGAGCGTCTGCGTCGCCCTCGCCAATCACGCCACGCTGTTCCAGCACAGCGGCCCACAGCGCGCGCACGGTCTGGTGCTCGGTGATGCGGCGGTAGAGGCCGGGCTGCGTGAATGCCGGCTCGTCGCCCTCGTTGTGGCCGTAGCGCCGGTAGCCCACGAGATCGATCAGTACGTCACGCTTGAACTTCGCGCGATACGCGACGGCAATGCGTGCCGCCTGCACGCAGGCCTCCACATCGTCGGCGTTGACGTGGATGATCGGGATCTTGAAGCCGCGCGCGAGGCCGCTCGCGTAGAGCGTGCTGAACAGATCGCGCGGACTGGTCGTGAACCCGAGCTGGTTGTTCGCGATGATGTGAATCGTCCCGCCGGTGTAGTACCCCTCGAGTCGGCACAGGTTCAGCGTCTCGGCAACGACGCCCTGGCCCGCGAACGCCGCGTCGCCGTGGATCAGAATCGGGAGGGCCGCATCGGGGTCGAATGCCGGCGCACCGGGCTTCGACGTGTCGGTGGCCGCCGCGCGCGCCATGCCGACCAGCACCGGATCGATGGCCTCGAGGTGGCTTGGGTTCGGCGGCATCGACACGTGCACGTCGACTTCACGGCCGCCCTTGATGGCGCGGCTCGCACCCATGTGATACTTCACGTCGCCGGCGAACGACGAGTCGCCCGAGTAGGCCGCCGAGCGGACCGGGTCCTTGAACTCGGCCAGGATCTGCGGATATGGCTTGTTCAGAATGTGCGCGAGGACGTTGAGACGTCCGCGGTGCGCCATCCCGATGAAGACATTGCGCGTGCCCACCTCAGCGATGTCGCCGATGACCTCGTCGAGAATCGGCACGAGCATGTCGAGCCCCTCGATCGAGAAACGCGTCTTGCCGGGGAACGTCCGGTGCAGGAACCGCTCGAAGGCCTCGACCACCGTGAGCCGCTCGAGCAGGGCACGATCGTCGATGGGATCGGTCGGCGGACGGTACGTGCCGGCCTCGACCACTTCGCGCAGCCAGTCGCGCTCTTCGGGTACGAAGATGTGCGCGAAGTCGTAGCCGGTCGTGCCGGAGTAGATGGCGCGCAGGCGCGCGATGGCCTCGAACGCGTTGGCCGCGCCCTCGGCCGCCGGACCGCCAACCGCCTCGGCCGGCATCGTCTTCAGGTCGTCCTCGGTCAGGCCGTAGGTCGCCAGTTCGAGCGCCGGATCGCCGGGACGTTCGGCCCCCAGCGGGTCGAGCGCAGCCGCAAGATGCCCGTATCGCCGGATGGAATCGGCCAGATTGACGAGGCCGACGAACGCGCTGAGCGCGGGCTGCGCGGGAGCGGCCCCGTCCCGACCCGCGGTCGGCGCGGGTGCAAGTGGCGCTGGCTCATCCGTAGGCGTCCAGGCCTCGAACACCGCGCGGGTGGCGGGGTCGACCGAGCGCGGGTCGCGACGGAACCGCTCGTACAGCTCGAGTACGTATCCCCTGTTGATTCCCGAAAATTCCGACCAGCCGGCCATATCCAATTGATTCTACCGTGAGGGATGCGAAGTCAGATCGCGAGCGGCACCTGCGTACCACGGTCACCGACGGCACGACCGCCACGGGTCGGCCCGCGCCAATGGAACGCCGCTCCGCGCCCCCCGTAGAATCCTCCTGATGGCCTCGACCCCGGGCGACGCCGACATCCTCCGCGCATTCAGGCGCAACGCCGTGCACGTGCGCCGCGAACTGGCCGCGCTTCGCGCGCAGCAGGACGCGGAACGCCAGGATGGCCGCAAGGCCGTGCGCGTGGTCGACGGCTACATCCAGGAGGAAGGCTGGGTCGAGCGCTATCGACGCGTGTCGACGCCCGTGCGGCGCGCGGCTATGGAGAACGACAAGGCGAGCCTGCGCCGCACGCTCGCCGCGCTCGAACGGGCTGCTGGCGCCGACGGAGCGGGGAACACCGGGCTGGCCGACGCACTCGATCGCGCGCGGCGTGTCGCGGCCGACGTGCAGGCGGAGCTCGATTCGGTCGTGAGCCTGGGCGGCCGCAGGATCGCGCGCGGCGAGATGTTCCGCGCGTGGATGGACGCCGCCGTCTTCTACGACAGTACCGATCGTCAACGTCCGTACGAAGAGATGGTCGCCACGCACGGCAAGGCCATCGAGAGCATGGCCGCACAGCTCACTGAGGACTACGCGGGGGCGGTGCTCGCCGTCGACGAAGCCGCGGCGCTTGCCCTCGGCGAGCCACTCATCCTGCCTCCACCCGAACGCACGCCCCCGCCGCCGCCCGATCCAAAAGAAAAGGGACGCTGGAAACAGATCCTCGCGTCCCTCTTCTCACGAACGGCGATCGACGATTGAGAGCTTTCGTCGATCGAGATCGTAAATCGAGATCGTAAATCGTAAATTGAGCCGGTTCTCAACTGAACAGGTTCTTGAGCACGAACCAGACGTTGGCCGGGCGCTCGGCCAGGCGGCGCATGTACCAGGGGAACCAGTACTCGCCATAGCTGATGAGCACGCGCAGCGGCTCGCCCTGCTCGACGAGCGTCTGCTGCGCGCCGCGCTGGATGCCGTAGAGCATCGCGAACTCGACGTTCGCGCGCGTCACGCCGCGTTCGCGGATCACCGCGCGAAGACGCTCGACGAGCGCCATGTCGTGCGTGGCGATGTGCAGCATCGTGCCCGCCGCGATGGCATCGGGCTGCAGCATGCGCACCGCAAGCTTGAAGTAGTTCTCGTCGACGTCCTTCTTGTCGGGATACGCGACGGTGGCCGGCTCGAGGTACGCGCCCTTGACGAGGCGGATGTGGCAGCCGAGGGGCAGCAGATCTTCGATGTCCTTCTCGGTGCGGTAGAGATACGCCTGCAGCGCGATGCCGATGCGATCGGAGTACTCGCGGCCGCGCTTGAAGAGCGCGATCGTGCCGTCGACGTACTCCGAGCTCTCCATGTCAATCCAGATGATGTTGTTGCGCTGCTTCGCGTGGTCGAGCAGGCGCTTGAGGAGCTGAAAGCAGAGCTCCTTGTCCTGGTCGTAGGCGAGCTGTGTCGGTTTGACCGAGATCTGGGCGTCGAGGCCGCGCTCGGCGACCATGTCCATAACGCGGATGTAGTGGTCGGCTACGGCGTGCGAGTCTTCAGCGCCGGCGAGCGACTCGCCGAGCCGCGTGAGGATCGTGTTGATCTTCGCGCCCTTCAGCGTGCCGGCGGCATCGAGCGCGTCTTCGGGCCGTTCGCCCGGCATGAAGGTCGACACCGACCGGCGGACGAAACTCCACCGCATGGCCTTTTCGCGGAGCCAGACGCTCTGCGATCCGGCAAGCAACACTTTCCTCATGACGCTCATCGAGACTCTCCGAATGCGTACAACGTACCGACGGTACGCACATAGATGCGCCCATCAGCCAGGGCCGGCGTCGCGTAGATATCTTCGCCGATCTCGTTGACGGCAAGCGGTTCGAGGCTGCCGTCTGGTCTGAGCACGGCGATGCGTCCCTTCTCGCTGGTCATGTAGACCTTGCCGTCGCCGGCGACGGGCGACGCGTAATAGCGATCTATAGCGCCAGGAATGCGTCCCTGTTTCAGTACCTCGCCATTTTCCGGATTCAGGGTCGTCACGATGCCGCCGTCGTTCACCATGTAGAGGACGCCGCCATAGAGCAGCGGCGACGGCAGCTGCGGCACCGACCGCTGGTACTGCCAGACGACGTTCTCGGACGTCATGTCGCCCTGACCGCCCAGACGCATGGCCAGCATGCCGTTGCGCGACGCAAGTGCCGCCCGGTAGTAGTCCCACTCGGCCGGCGTGACCTTGCGATCGTTGTCGAGGTCGTAGACCACGAGCCAGCCCTTCGCGTGGTCCGACGGCAGTTCCTCGACGTCGAGGACGCCGTTCCCGTCAGCGTCGTTGGCGGCGAACACCTCGGCGGTCTCGCCGGGATTGATCAACCGGCCGGGATCGTTCTCGGGCGCGCCATAGCCGTTGACGAAGAGCATGTCCGCGCCGGCGACATGCCCGATCACCGGCACCGACTTCATCTCGAACGACAGCCCGCTCGTCCACCACTTCTTCTCACCCGTACGCACGTCGTACGCCGTGAGCATGAACGATCCCGGCAGCAGGACTTCCTCTTCGCCCTTGTCGTTCGTCCAGAGGATGGGCGTCGAGTGCCCGCTCTTCGCTTCGGGCCGCATCGTCTTCCACACCTGTCGGCCGGTGTGCTTGTCGACCGCCAGGATGTACGACTCGATGCTCTGATCCGCGGCCAGGATGACGAGGTCGCCCGCGATGATGGGCGACGCGCCCATCCCATAGAGGTTGATGAACGGCCCGAGTGGCATGCGCCACCGCTCGTCGCCGTCGTGCGTGTATGCAATCAGCCCGAAGTCGTGAAAGAAGACGTAGACGCCCGAGTCGTCGACCGCGGGGCTGGGTGAGGCGGGGTTGTTGCGTTTGTCGACCGAATCGGTGGCAAGTCCATCGAGCTTCGTCTGCCAGAGGAGTCTGCCGTCAGTGCTCACCGCGATCGTGAAGAGATCCTTCTCGCGGAACGCGGTGAGATAGATGCGATCGCCGAACAGAATCGGCGACGAATGGCCCTGCGGCAGCGGCAGCTGCCACAGCAGGTTCGTCTCGGGGCCGAACTCGACCGGCAGATTCAGCGCATCCGACAGCCCTGACCCGTTGGGTCCACGAAAGCGCGACCAGCCGTCATGCGGCGGAGACGAAGCCGCGATCAACGCGCACGCAACCACGACGATTCTCAGATTCATCACATGTCGTCCTGTTCCTGACGATGTCCACCCTGGCCGGCCCACCGCGGCCACGCCGGCGCGCTGACAGAGTACAGCAGGCCCACGCCTGTCACCCCGGGCCCGGAACCAGACCGTCCCATCCCACGCGCGGCCCGCTTCGCCCGCCCTGTGTTAATCTCGTTCCGCACCTAGCGGGGGCCGGCTTCCAACACGGTGCCCCTACCTGCACTCTGACATCCTCGCGGGAGCTGCAGATGTAGGCGTCACGCGAGCACATGAACAGGAGTGTGCCTGATGACCCTACGTGGACTTGCCACCGCCATCTACCCCGTTCCCGATCTGACGCGCGCGAAGGCGTGGTACGCAAAGGCCTTCGGCCTCGAACCGTACTTCGACCAGCCGTTTTACGTCGGTTTCGAAGTCGCGGGCTATGAACTCGGCCTGCTGCCCGACGAGAACCGGCCCGGCCCGCAGGGCGTCGTCGCGTACTGGCGAGTCGACGACATCGACGCCGCGGTCTCGCACTTCCTCGAGTGCGGCGCGACGCTGGTCAACGAGGCCAAGGATGTCGGCGACGGCGTGAAGGTTGCGGTCGTCGCGGATCCCTTCGGCAACTCGATCGGCCTGATCGAGAACCCGCACTTCGATCTATCGAAGTACTGGCGCTGACCGAGGCGACCGGTCGCGCTCTTCAGGACGAGACCGCGCGATAGACGACGCCCTCGTCACCCAGACGTGCCCGCATGATGTCGATCGCGTCGGGGTTGCTGTCGACGAGCACGAACCGTCGCCCGAGCGCGCGCGCGACCGCGCCGGTGGTGCCGCTGCCGGCGAAGAAATCGAGCACGTGATCACCCGGTCGCGTCGACGCCGTGAGCATCCGGCGCAGCAGTCCCTCCGGCTTCTGCGTCGGATACCCCGTCTTCTCTTTTCCTGTCGGCGAGACGATCGTGTGCCACCACACATCGGTCGGCAGCTTGCCCCGCGCCGCCTTCTCTTTCGTCACCAGTCCGGGCGCCATGTATGGCTCACGGTCGACCTCCGCGGCGTCGAACCAGTACGCGCCCGGATCTTTCACGTACACGAGGATCGTGTCGTGCTTCGCGGGCCACTTCTTCGTGGCCCGCGCACCGTAGTCGTACGCCCAGATGATCTCATTGAGGAAACAGTCGCGGCCGAAGATGCCGTCGAGCGCCACCTTGACGTAGTGCACCTCGCGATAGTCGAGATGCAGATAGAACGTGCCCGACGGCGCCAGCAGCCGGTGCGCCTCGCGCAGACGAGGCTCGAGAAACGCGACGTAGTCGTCGAACGCATCGTCGTACGCCCGCGCGCCGGTGACGACCGTGCTGTAGCGCTGCCCTTTGAAGCCAACGCGACGGCCCTCGTCGCTGCGGGCCGTGCGCAGCGTCGTGCGCACCTGGCGCTTCCCCGTATTGAACGGGGGATCGATGTAGATCAGCTGAAACGCGCCGTCCGGCAGTCGCGGCAGTACGTCGGCATTGTCGCCGAGCAGCACGATGTCGGCGTCAGCCCGATCGCGAAACGCCGACGGGTCGAACGGCTCGAGCGTCACGCGTCGAGCGGGGCCGGTGCTTCTGGCTGGCGCGGCACGACCCGCACGAATCCACCCCGCTGCATCAGTTCGCGCCCGCGGCCGCCGCGGCTGGTCAGCTCGTACTTCGCGGTGCTGATGTTCTGCTCGCTGCCCCGGTTGGTCTCGACCGTCATCAGATCGCGGTCGCCGGTCGACGCCATGAAGCCGATCACACGGTCGTTGTCCTTCGCCAGCTTGATCAGAATCACGCCACGGCCCGGGCCCGACAGAAAGTTCACCTCATCGGCCTTGCACAGCAGCGCGCGGGCCTGCCGTGTCGCGACAATCACCGTCTCGTCGCCCGTGATCTTCTCGACGCCGACGATTTCGTGGCCCGCAGGAGCCTTGGCGAAGCGCCGGCCGGCGCGCGTGCTCGCCTCGACGAACGGCTCGAGCGAGAAGCGGAGCGCGTAGCCGTCGCTCGTCGCCGCGATGGCATGCACGCGCGGCTCGGCCCCTTCCTTCTTCGGCGTAATCTCACCGACCGCGCGCGGGTCGAGGCTCATCGCCGCCACCACGCGTTCGCCGTCCTTGAACTTGAAGAGCCGCTGTATCGGCTCTCCATGGCCGGTCGAGGCAGGAATGTCGACAATGCGGGCGGTGTAGGCCGTACCGAAGTTCGTGAAGAACACGGCCGTTGCACGCGTGCTCCCGGCAAACGCCGCCAGCACCGAGTCACCCTCGCGCAACCGCGTCGTCGACAGGTCCTTCACTTCCTTCTGCCGCTTCACCCAGCCATCGCGCGTGACGATGACGACGTTGTCCTCTTCGATGATGAAGTCGTCTGCCGAGTACTCGGGCTCGTCCACGTCGCTCGCGATCTCCGTGCGGCGTGGATCCGTTTTCGGGTTGCCGTACTTCTCGCGCACGGCGTCGATCTCGATGCGGACGATGTCCCAGCGGCTGTCCTCGTTCTTGAGGAGGGCCGCGATTTCGCGCGCGCGCCGACGGCGGTCGGCCAGCTCCTTCTGGATGATCTGAATCTCGAGACGGGCCAGACGGTAGATCTTGAGTTCGAGAATCGCGTCGGTCTGCTCGGCGTCGAGCTTGAAGCGCGACATGATCTTTCCAGCGGCGTCGGCCTTGCCGTCCGACTTGCGGACGATCTTCAGAATCTCGTCGAGCGCATCGAAGACGACCTCGAAGCCTTCGAGGATGTGGATGCGCTTCTTCAGCGCGGCCTGCTCGTGCGCGAGTCGCCGCGTGACGACGTCGAGCCGGAAGTGCAGGAAGTGCCAGAGAATCTCGTGCAGCGAGAGCCGCTTCGGCGCGCCGACCATCTCGTTCTCGGTCGGCTCGAGGCAGGTCAGGTTGACCGGGAAGGCGGTCTGCAGCGGCGTGTGCTTGTAGAGGTACGCCATGACCATGCGCTCGTCGGCGTCGCGTTTCAGCTCGAGCGCAATCCGCACATCGTCGGTCGAGACGTCTTTGACGTCGACGAGCGGCGGCAGCTTGCGCGAGAGGACGACGTCGGCAATGCGCTCGACGACCGTGGCCTTGTTGGTCGCGTACGGAATGCTGGTGATGTAGATCGTCTTGCTGCCGCGAGAGGTGGGGCCCTCTTCCCAGGTGCCGCGCAGGCGGATGGTGCCCTGTCCCGTCTTGTAGATCTGCTTCAGCTCGTCGGGCGAGTTGAGAATCTGGCCACCCGTCGGGAAGTCCGGTCCTTTGATCCAGCGGCACAGCTGCACGCTCGTCAGCTCGGGGTTCTCGATGAACTTCACCAGCGCCGTGCAGACTTCGTGCAGGTTGTGCGGCGGAATGCTCGTCGCCATGCCGACCGCAATGCCGGTGGCGCCGTTGATGAGCAGGTTGGGGATGCGCGAGGGCAGCACGACCGGTTCGGTCTTCGTGCCGTCGAAGTTGGGGCGCATCGCGACCGTGTCCTGCTCGAGTTCGGTGAGCAGTTCGTCCGAGATGCGCGCGAGCCGGGCTTCGGTATAGCGGTACGCCGCCGCGTTGTCGCCATCGAGCGATCCGAAGTTGCCCGATCCGTCGACCAGCGGATAGCGCAGCGAGAA
>Ga0079224_100015438_pt1 | contig 10699 bp, 5 predicted proteins | sample Stecom2015_FD_80414 | JGI IMG/M metagenome (GOLD analysis project Ga0079224, IMG submission 80414) | Agricultural soil microbial communities from Utah to study Nitrogen management - Steer compost 2015 | ecosystem: Environmental > Terrestrial > Soil > Agricultural land | place: USA: Utah...
AAAATCCTCTTTTTTCTTGGCAGCTGGATCTTCGGGATGTTTCGGCCAATCGATATTGGCCACCGTGGCGATCCAAACACCCCGGAACTCTTCCTTGGGGGCCTTGGAGGTGGCACAGGAGAGCAACAGGGCACATAGGATCGGCAACAAGCGTTTTTTCATAAAACCAGGTCTTTGGGGATGGTTCACCCATTAAATGTAGCTTTTTTTGTCAAACCGGGATGGCCCAATGGCGTTTCTACAGCAAAAACAATGGCCAATAAAAGGGCCGATCCCAAAGTTTGAACATTTTGGGGATCGGCCCTTTGGAGATCAATGGAATACCGGCTTCCTATTCTTCAACATTCCACCAAAGTGGGGTGGTCAATCGGACATAGGGGTTGTTGTCCGGCATGTTCACATAGTTGCGGTCCTCCTCATTGTATTCGTACATCATGGCCTGGATCCAGTCCGTTTCCCCGGGAAAAATATCCAGGTTCACGTTTTCAGGCCTTTGCAGCCCAGGGTAAATATCCGCACTGTAATCCATTCTGCGCATATCCACCCAGGTCTCGGGATTCAACACATTGGCGATATATTTTTGGACCATGATCGGGCCCAGCCCTATATTTTGCTCGCCCACTTGGGCATCCAAAAGGTCCAGATAGGCGGTGATCTCAGAAATCGGCACCCCCAATTTTTCCATATCGGCCTGGACCCCTGCCCGTAAGGCAAGATAAGCACCTTGGGTATCCCCTTTGCGGAACCTGGCCTCGGCTTCTATGAATTTTAATTCGCTGAAGGTCATCATGTAGGTGGGGGAGGTCGCCTGGGTATAAAAACCCCCGTTGCCCTTGGAGAAATCATCGGAGGGCAGACCGGCAAGGCCTCTCCCAATGACCACTCCATGATGGCCGCCATTGACGGCCTCGGGTACGATGATCCCAAGTCTTGGGTCCTCAATGGGGACGGCCAGATCCAAGGGGTTCTTCAACAGTTCCACAAAGAAATCGGAGAAATAATCGATGCGCGAAGAACCATATCCAGTGGCACTGAAGGGCTGGTTGGCGTTTTCGGCCTCCCCGCCCGGAAAGCCTACCAGGGCGTTGTCGGCGTTGGAACTGAAGGATTCCTGGCACAGGGCGATGATCTGATCGGCATCATAGGCCATGTCCCCGGAGCTTTTTCTACTCAGGTGGTTCAGATAACGTGCCTTGATGGCCTTGGCAAATTTGACCCATTGATCTTGATCTCCATGATAAAGGACGTCGCCCCCTTCTTGATCCAACCCGATTTCACTGCTTTCCCCCAAAGCCACAATGGCCTGATCCAATAATTGGAAAATGGTGGCATAGGCTTGTTTTTGTGTAACAAATTCAGGAGTAAGGTTCATCGAGGACTTGCCATCGTAGGTCTGGTCGGTCACGATGTCCCCATATTGATCGGTGGTCATCCCCAGGACATAGGCCCGTAGGATCATGCCCACCGCCACATAGTTCGGTGCATTGTGTCTTTCCCCCAGTACGATAAGGTCGGCTGTATTGGGCAGGGCATAGACATAGGCGTTCTGCCAGAGGAAATAATTGCCGGTGACCAATTCCGCGCTCCAGGTCTCGGAATAGTAGTTCGATACGTTCTGGGCCCCGTACTGGACCACCCCCAGTATCTCACGTGCTCCCCGGTATTGGGCGGTACCGGTGGTGTTCTCTATGGCGCCCTGGATCCGGTACTGGGGTTCTAGGGAAATGGTGGTGGGGGCGGTCTCGGATCCGTTCACATCGAAATAGTCGTCCGAACAGGAGGCCACGCTTGCCAGGATCAGTGATATATATAAACTTCTGATGATTTTCATGGTCTTCATGTTTTAAAAAGTAAATTTCAGTCCTAGGTCAAATCCAATGGTGTTCGGGGTGCCCAAGTTATCGATATAGGTGGATCCCGCACCGGATATCCCGGCCCCAAAGGTGTTCACATCGGGATCTACCCCGCTGTAATCGGTAATGGTCAACAGATTCCTTCCAGTGGCATAAAGCTCCAGGGAAGCGATGGACAGTTTCTCGGTCACAGTTCTGGGAAAACTATATCCCAGTGTCACATACCTCAGACGGGCGAAAGAGCCGTCCTCCACGAAGTTCTCCGAGTTTTGGGAATAATAATTTTGATAATAGATCTGGTCCATCACCACAGCGGTCTGGTTCGGGGACCCGTCCAAGCCGACCCCGGGCAGGACAATGCTCTCCCCCCTGTTCCGGGTGATGGGGCTCTGTCCATAGTACGCCAGGGCAGAGGAGGTGGCATTGTATATATCCTGTCCCTGGGCAAAATCCAACAGGAAGGATAGGCGCAGGTCCTTGTACCTAAAACTGTTGGTGATGCCCAAGGTCCAATCCGGCAAGCGGTTGACATCATAGTGGACGGTATCCTCCAAGATGGGCAGGCCATTGGATTGGATAATCAGTTCCCCATTCTCATTGCGCTGGGGACGTTTTCCACGAAGCCCGAAAAGAGATCCGTCAAGGACCGCTGCACCTGCAGCTGAGTTCCTAAAGGTCCATGAGTCCGAGAGGTAGACCTCGCCCAAAAAGCCGGGCAGACTGGAAACCGTGCTTTTATTGGTCCCGAAGTTAAAGGTCGCGTCCCAGGAAAATCCGTTCGGGTCGTTGAATAAATGGGCCGAGAGCAGAGCCTCCACCCCTTTGTTTTCAATGGATCCCCCGTTCAGGGTGGCATAAAAGGTCCCCGTGGTTGGGGGGACCCGGATGTCCCGCAATATCTGGTTGTCCGATTTGCTGTTGTAATAGGTGACCTCCAAGGAAATCCTGTTGTTGAGTAGCCGCATATCGGCCCCAAACTCATAACTGTCAGTGAACTCAGGTTCCAAATTGGGGTTGCCCACATCCTGTCCGTTCCATGCATACCCGGAGCTGGCCGCACCGTTGAGGTTCTTTCCCAAGGAGCTCTCCAAGGCGCCAATGGGGGCATCCTTGCCCACTTGGGCCCAAGTGGCCCTAAGTTTCAGGTAATTGAATTTATCACTGGAAAAATCGAACAGTTCGGTCAATATAGCCGAGGTACCGATCGAAGGATAGAAAAAGGAACGCTTTGCCGCTGGGAGGGTGGAGGTCCAGTCATTCCTTCCCGTCGCGGTTAAGAAAAGAGCGTCCTTCCAGCCCAATTTCAGGTCCCCGAAGACACCCACGATCCGTTTTCTGTTGATCACTTCGGTGATGGATTGATTGTCCCTGTCCACATTGGCGATGCTATAGATGCCTGGTGCCTGGAAACCATCCCCGTCGGTATAGGTTGTCCGGATGTCCAGCTCCTCCACGGAATGGCCCACTAGGGCATCCACGGTAAAATCCTGGGTGACCTGCTTGTCGTATCGAAGGAAAAGGTTGGAGGTGACCCGGCTATGGTCCCTCTCAAACTGACTGATATAGCCGTCCTCCCTATTTTCGATCAGGGATCCCGAACCGATTATCCTTTTGCTGTATTCATGGTAATCATCGGTTCCCAGCTTATAGGTCAGGTTGAAATCGTTCAAGAAATCATAACTGATGTCCAATACTCCTAAGAACCTTTTCACATCATTGTTGTTCGGACTGTTGGCCAGGCTCCAATAGGCGTTGTCGAACTGTTGGTCCAGAAAAAATGGCTCTTGGACCCCGTCCTGGTCAAGATAATCCTTTGCGTTCACATTGACAGGATAGGCCAAAAGACTGTTCATGCTCCCCCCTGTGGAATTACCTTGGCGTGTACTTGCGGTCCGGGTATCGATATAGTTTCCCGAGAACCCAAATCGGAGGTTGTCCCCGAACCTGGAGTTGGCATTGATCTTAAAGGAGGTCTTGTCGTAACTACTGGTCGGGATGATGCCATCCTGGGACATGTCCCCGATCGAAAAGTAGATATTGCTTTTTTCACTCCCACTGGAATAGCTCACATTGTGGTTCTGGGTAATGGCGCTTTTGTAAAATTCCTCCATATTGTAATAGATCGGGCTTCCCCCGTCCAAAGGGGCCCCCCAAGAGAAGGAAGATTCTGGGTCGTACACTGTTCCGGTGGCATCCACGATCTGCTTTCCCTTTCCATAGGTTGTCTGTATATCGGGGGTGCCCAGTATTCTGTCCACGGACAGGGACCCGGAATAACTGATACTACTGACGCCGGCCTTTCCTTTTTTTGTGGTTATTAACACGGCGCCACTGGCAGCCTGGATCCCATATAGGGCCGCGGCGGCGGGCCCTTTCAACACGGATATACTCTCCACGTCCGCCGGATTGATGTCCGATGCCCTGTTGATGCTCGCCACGTCCAATGAGGAATTGGTCGAGTTGTCGATGGGTATCCCATCCACCACGAACAAGGGTTGGTTGTTCCCGGTAATGGAGGACCCGCCCCGGATAAGGATGATAGAGGAGGTCCCTGGCGCTCCCCCGGAAGAGACGATGTTTACCCCGGAGACCTTGCCCTGGAGACCGTTCACCATATTGGCCTGGTTCCCTTCCAGCAACTGTTCGGCCTTGATGTTCTGGATGGAGTTGGTCAAGGACTTTTTATTGGCCTCGATGCCCATGGCCGTGACCACGACCTCATCCAGGGTGGTCATGTCCTGGGCCAGGGTGGCCTGAGTGGTAATCGTACTGTTCGCCCCGGCATTGAACTGGGTCTTCTGTGTGGTGAAACCCAAGGAGCTGTAGACCAGGGTATGGGTCCCAGGTTGCAGGGTCGCGATGAAACTGTAGTTTCCATCGAAATCGGTCACCGTGCCGAAGGTCGTATTCTCAATAAATACGGAAGCCCCGGGCAAGGGGAGACCAGTGCCACTTTCCTTGACGGTCCCGGAGAGGGTGTACTGGTTTTGGGCAAAGGCCTTTGGCGATGTGGCCAGAAGCAGGATCAAGATCAGTGGGATCCTCATTTTTCCTAAGTGAAATGGTTTTTGCATGAACGAGTGGTTAATTGAGTTAAAAAAGTGGTATGGAAGGCATTATCCGCCTTTTAAAATGAGCCGTGAAGTTAAAGGGGTATCATGGGGTCGTTTGGTTTTTTTTGTTCGGTATGGCAACAACACTAAATGCTGTAAAAGGTCGAAATTCATTTCCAAATATATATGATAAACAGCAATGATTTGCAAAAAAATGCAATTATTAAAAAATAATCTTAGATATTACGATAATTATGCAGTATTTTGCTGTAATAGGTCGCATTCCATGATTCCATCGACGATCCTTGGGCATGCCAAAGGGTGAGGAACGGGAAATTGGCAATCGAAGGTCGACCAACCGGGCATTTTTCTATATTCGTGTTCTTATGGCATTTCTTGGGGAAAGCTCCCCGGGCGCACGCCTTCCGAAAACGGTGAAGTTGACCGGATTTTAGGCCCAGTCCCGATCAAGGGCCCCAAAGGAACGTTATGGGCTAGATCGCACTCTGGACTTTTTTGGCATGGATGGCCATGGGCCCGGAGGTTTACTGTTTTTATTTTAGTGTTATGTTAAAAGAGGAAAGGCATAAATTCATTATCAACGAAGTGGAGATCCATAACAGGATCCTGTTGACCGACATTGCCCAATTGCTCAATGTTTCCGTGGATACCATACGCAGGGACATCAAGGAGCTGCACATTGCAAAGCATTTAAAGAAAGTACATGGGGGTGCCATTTCCTTGGGATTCAGTAATTTTGGTCCCACACAGAATAATATTTATTCCCTTGACAAAAAGTCCCTCATTGCGGAAAAGGCCTTGGGGCTCGTGGAGGATGGCCAAGTAGTCTTGCTCAGCGGGGGGACCACCAACCTGGAATTGGCCAGAAGGTTGCCCCAGAAGATCAAGCTGACATGTTTTACCCCCAGCCTTCCCATTGCCGGGCAGCTGCTTGGAAGAAGCAATGTGGAGGTCATATTCATCGGGGGGAGATTGTCCCAGAATTCCCAGATCGCCATCGGGGGCAGTGCGATAAATATGCTTTCCGAGATCAGGGTGGACCTTTGTTTTTTGGGTACCAACTCCATACATCCCACAGAGGGACTGATGGAATTTGATTGGGAGATCGTGCAGATGAAAAAGGCCATGATCCGCAGTTCCAGAAAAGTAGTGTCCCCATGCATATCCGAAAAAATTGGTTCCCTGCAACGCTATAAGATTTGTGATGTGGAGGAGATCGATGTCCTGATCACGGAATTGGATCCCTGGGACCCCAAGCTCGATGCCTTCAAAAATATGAACCTACAATTTTTGTGAACATGAAAGATAGTCACCAAAAGATAACCGAACAGAGTTCCGAATACGATGGCTTGGAGGGTATGGACAGCCTGGAACTGCTCTCCAATATGAACAGGGAGGACCAAAAAGTGGCCGTGGCCGTGGCCCGGGTTCTGCCCCAAGTGGCCAAAGTGGTGGACGCTGCGGCAGAGCGCTTCGAAAAGGGGGGGAGGTTGTTCTATATCGGGGCCGGGACCAGCGGGCGCCTTGGCATCCTGGATGCCTCGGAGATACCCCCGACCTTCGGCATGCCCCATGATCGGGTCATCGGGCTGATCGCCGGGGGGGACGGGGCCATACGCAAGGCCGTTGAATTCGCTGAGGACGATAGGGAGCAGGCCTGGAAGGATTTGATGCAGTATGATATCGGCCCCCAGGATGTGCTGGTGGGCCTAGCCGCCTCCGGGACCACCCCCTATGTATTGGGGGGCTTGGCCCGGGCCAGGGAAAAAGGTATTTTGACGGTGGGCATCACCAACAATCCCGGGTCCCCTTTGGACCTGGAATCCGATATTCCCATCGCTGTCAATGTGGGGCCGGAATTTTTGACCGGAAGTACCCGGATGAAAAGTGGGACCAGTCAAAAATTGGTGCTCAACATGATCTCAACGGCCTTGATGGTCCGCATGGGACGCGTCAAGGGCAACAAGATGGTGAACATGCAGCTGAGCAACAACAAATTGGTGGACCGTGGCACCCGTTATTTGATGGAAGGCCTGGGCCTGGACTATAAGGAGGCCGAAAAGGCCCTCAAGAAATATGGGTCGGTCAAGGCGGCGATGGACGCCCTGAAATAGTTCAATTGGGCACCAGGCGGTAGATGCCCTTGCCCTCGACCCCCACATAGATGAAGCCGTTCGGGCCTTGGCGCACGTTTCTCACCCGGCCCAACCCGTCCAACAATTTTTCGCGATAGACCACTTTGTTGTCCTTGATCTCCAGGCGTTCCAGATATTGGAAGGCCAGGGATCCGACCAGGAGGTTGCCCTTCCACTTGGGATATTTCTCCGAACTCACAAAGGCCATGCCCGAGGGGGCAATCGAGGGAGTCCATTGGTATAGGGGCTGCTGCATCCCGGGCCGGGAGGTCTCATCGGTGATCTTGGTCCCACTGTAGTTGATGCCGTAGGTGATCACCGGCCAGCCGTAATTTTTTCCCTTTTGGACGATGTTGATCTCGTCCCCGCCCCGAGGTCCGTGCTCATGGTCCCACAGTTCCCCGGTTTGGGGATTCAGGGCCAGGCCTTGGGGATTCCGGTGCCCATAGCTGAAAATTGCCTGCTTCGCACCGCTTTGCCCCACGAAGGGATTGTCCTGGGGGATTCTGCCGTCATCGTGTATGCGGTAGACCTTGCCGCCGTCCCTGCCGGTATCCTGGGGATTGAGGTCCCTGGATCCCCTGTCCCCAATGGAAAAATATAAGTACCCGTCCCGGTCGAACTCCAAGCGGGAGCCAAAATGTTGCCCCTTAGTGGAATTGGGGACCGCTTTGTAGAGCAATTCTTTCTGGACCAGGGCGTTATTGGAAATTTTGGCCCGCATCACCGCAGTGTTCCCTCCGTTTTCATCCCCTTCGCAGGAAGCATAGGTGAAATAGATCCATCCATTTTCGCTGTATTTAGGGTGCAGTTCCAGATCCATGAACCCACCTTGGCCTTGGACGCATATATCAGGCAATCCGCTGATTTCAATGGTCTTGCCGGATTTATACAATAGTAATTTTCCGGATTTTTCAGAGATCAGGATACTGTTGTCCCCAGGGAAGGCCATCCCCCAGGGGTTCTGTATTCCCTTCACGATCAATTCGGCGGAAAAATCAATGTTTTGTGGATCGTTTATGCCAGAATCCTGGGTTTGGGCACAGGAGGTCATGAGCATTACAACGAAAAAAATGGGAAACAATATACTTTTATTCATAGATTTACGTTGAAATAACAAGTTTAACGGATGAACGGTAATTTTTTTGAATAAACTACCGTAAGATAATCAGAAATCTATAAGTACAGACAATTACAACCAAGAATATTCAAGGTCCCAAATCTGATATATTCTACAAACGAACTTAACCTATGCTCCCTGAAAAAACAAGGCATCTGCTATATGCCGTGTTGTTGGTGCTCGTAACATTCTATGGTTCCACGGTTTTAGCAAAAACAGAGGTCGGGAATTTAATGACCAGGATGATCTCCCCCGAATCCAGGGCCACCGTCCCGGAAAAAAGGGCGGATGCCCCCATGGAGTTGGGCGCCGCACCCGTTGTTGTGCCCCCTATGGCGACAAACCTGTATGCGACCATCATCCAGGGCGGGGATCAACAGGTGGAATGCGACATTGACGGGAGCACCCTGGTGAAATTCTTTCTCTGCGGGACCAGTGATATAAGGACCATTGGCCTGAGCGAATCCGGGAGTTCCTATCAATGGCAAAAATTGGATGCCAACGTCTGTGCCCCGACCGTGTTGGAAAACTGTCCCACCCTGCAAGCAGGCTGTACCTGGAACACCGTGGGGACCGGGGCCACCTTCGATCTCTCCGCCCCGGGGGAGTACCGGGTCCGTGTCGATTCGGGGGCTTTCCATTATTTTAAGACGACCGCCAACCCCATGGACCCCATATTGATCAAGGAGGATATCATTTGTGGGGAACCCGGGAAAGTGGAAGTGACCAATATCCCGGCCGGTTATGAGTATAGTTTGAACAATCCCGCCGGGCCCTTTCAGGACCTTCCCTATTTTGACGTGACCTCCCCGGGAACGCAGCAGGTATATGTCCGATTGAAGGGCGTATCCCAAACGGCCTGTGTCTTTCCTTCCAATGTGCAGGAAATCGAGGCCCTGGATATCGATGTACAGGTGACCACCAGCGATATCCTCTGCAGTGGGGAATTTGGCCATATCAATATCGACGTTTCCGGGGTCCCGGGCTTCTTTACTTACCGCTTGTTGAAAAATGGGGTGACCGTGGACACTTTCGGCCCCGATGCCGCGGCTTCCTACTCCTTTGACCAAGTGGGGCAGGGGACCTATATGGTGCGGGTGGAGACCAATAAATGTTCCTTTGTCGTTGAAAACGATATCCATGGGGATCCCATTGCCATCGGTGGGGGGATCCTGCCCATTGCGGTTTCCGCCACGGCCTCGAACAGTTTTGGATGTGGGGCCACATCGGTGAATGTCAACCTGAATGCCTCCGGGGGGACCGCCCCTTATACCTATAGTGTGGACGGAGGCCCGATGGGCCCTTCCTTTTCTGGGTCCACCAGCTTTCCGGTCAGTGCTGCGGGGACCTATAATATCCTGGTGGAGGATGCCAATGGTTGCCAACGGACCGCCGCGGTCAATGTGGCGGACATCCCCCCGCCCATTTTTACCCTGAGCGAAGAGGATGCCAATTGCGGCGGCGCGGACAACGGGAGGGTCACCGTCAATGTGACCAATGGATTTGGGTATGAGATACAGTACAGTGCGGACAACGGGGCAACCTTCCAGACCAGTAATGTCTTTTCCAATCTGGCGCCGGACAATTATGAGGTGGTGCTGCGCTACAAGCAAGATCTTTTCAGCTGTACCACAGACCCCCGAACGGCCACTGTGGGCACTCCCTCCGACATCACGGCCACGGCCACGGCCGATGCGGTGCCCGGTTGCGGCAATGAAACTGGGGGACAGATCAGTATTGTGGGGGTTGCCGGGGGAACGGCGCCTTACCAATACAGTATGGGGGCCGGATTCGGTGATGATCCCGTTTTCCCGAATTTGGGTGTGGGGACCTATACCCCCTTGATCCGGGACGCCAATGGCTGTGTCACGGCCCTTGCGGAAATCAACTTCAGCGCCTTGGATCGGCCCAGGGACCTGGATTTCACCATTTCAAATTTGGATTGCCTAAGTACCACTGCCTCTGTGGACCTTGTGCCGAGCGGGGGGACCGGCCCCTATACCTATGCGATCGTGGCACCGGCGGGAAGTACCGTGGACAATGGGACGAGTGCCACCTTTAGCGGGCTGGGCCTTGGGAGCTATACTTTTCGGGTCACGGACGCCGTGGGCTGTCATTACGATGAGAACTATGCCATCACCGATATCAGCTCCATAGGGGTATGGGCCAGCCAGACCAAGCCGGTAAGCTGCGTCGGGGAATCCAATGGGGCGGGACGTTTCAATGTGGATGGCTTCCATGGCACCTATAGTTATAGCATCGATGGGGCGGCCCCCGTTACGGGACAGACCAATGGAAGCCTTCCGGTGAGCGGCTTGGCCGCGGGAAGCTATACGGTCACGGTGACCGATGAACAGACCCACTGTACGGCCACGGCCACTCTGATCATCGAAGAACCAGCGGATCCTTTTCAACTGTCACCGCTGCAGGTGACCGATATGAGCTGTCAAAATGGGAACCGGGGGTCTGTGCGCATCCCCGTCACCGGTGGATGGGGAGGTTATAAATTTACCCTGA
>Ga0079224_100015439_pt1 | contig 10699 bp, 8 predicted proteins | sample Stecom2015_FD_80414 | JGI IMG/M metagenome (GOLD analysis project Ga0079224, IMG submission 80414) | Agricultural soil microbial communities from Utah to study Nitrogen management - Steer compost 2015 | ecosystem: Environmental > Terrestrial > Soil > Agricultural land | place: USA: Utah...
GCCCTTCGGCCTCCGCAACGAAGACGTCATCGGCCGGCGCGTCGACAAATGCCTTGACGAAGACCGGGGGCGCATCACGGCGAGTGGCTATGCCCGCCAGCGCCGCGAGCCCACCCGTCGCCGACTCCACCGCAACGACGTCGCGCAACCCCGCCCGGTGCAGGCGCTCCAACAGGAAGGTGGCCGGAGACATCGCGACAGACTCCCTCTGGTCGGAGACTCGTCGCCAGATTTTATGGCGCTCGAAGACCTGTGGCGGCTGCCCTACGACGCCAGCCAGAGTGGTGGATATTGGTGGCGTATGGAAGGCGATCAAGAGGCGGCTGGCCGCCGCCAGTCGGCGAACCGAGCCGCGGCCCGCTGCGCGTCATCGAGATTGCGTACCGGACCGTCGCCAGCGATCCAGTCGCCGCCCAGCCAGGACATCACGCCCCCGAACTTCGGCCGGCCAGCAGGTCACGCGCCCGCACGTAGGTCTCGGCGTCGATCTCGCCGGATGCGAACCGACGGTCCAGAATCTCCTGCGGCGTTTCCCGCCCTGGGTGGGCAGGTACCTGGTCCGAAGGGCGCTGGGAGAGCCGGATCGCCGCCCACACGACTAGCCCAATGAGAACGATCCATAGCAGGGGCATCAGCATCATCGGCCAGGCCCAGCCGCCCCAGCCTCCGTACATCACGGTCGTCGCCTCCTTGCGCAGGGTCCGCCGTACTGACGGTCGCTCGCGCGGCGCCAGACAACTAGAGGACTTAGGCCCTAAGCCGCCAGGACTGATGACCGAAGCGTCGTCCCCGTGAGCGGTGGTGGTGCGGGCCATCGCCCGAGTCGGCGGGAAGGGCCACCAGATCCGCACCCAGCGCTGGGGTCATTTGAGAACCGTCAGCGCGGGCATCGGTCGCGAGTTCAGAGCATCATGGATCGCCTTGTCCGGGCGCGTCGCCTCGAGGATCGTCTCACTCAGCGCCAGGAGCGTTTGTCGCAGACTAGTGAGCGTGGAGATCCGAACGGTCCGATACGGTGAGTGGTCCGAGAGCTTGTCCTCATACGCCGCCCACAGACGGGAGAGCCGCTCCTTACCACCTGAGCGCAGCACATGATCGCCCTTGCTGCGAGCCAGGATCCGGTCATAGGCCACGTCCGCATTGGAGTCGAAGTGGAGCGAGAGGTCCGGCCTCGGCAACTGAGCGTAAATGGCCTCAAGCTGAGACATGTTGGTGGCCTTGTCGGCCACAGCCGTAGCCAGCCAGTAGCGCCGGTAGTTCTCAGTGATGATCATTTGACCAGGGAAGTTGATCGGGGTGATGTGGGTCGCGACGTATTGCAGCACCTCCAATGCCGTCGCCAGCTGGACGCACTCCTGGTCGAATAGCTCACGCCAACTGCGAAGGCCCCGGCTGGCGGCGATCCCGCCGAGAATCCGACGGTATGTGCTCCGGACAGGGCGCTGGTAGCACGCGACGCCTGCCTCGTGAGCCCACCGCGAGAGGTGGTCGACACAGGTTGACTTCCCGCTCCCATCGATTCCGGAGACCTCGATCAGCATGTGGAACGGACGCTCCCTCAGATCTCTCTCGTGGCGATACCGTAGCCCCTCAGCTGGAGGCTGTCGATGAACCCCACAGCGTGTGGAGCCGACAGTCCACGATGGATTGCCTGTACACCTCGATCCTGCTCCGGCATAGGCACAGACGACGCCGGGCCCCCATCGTCGGCCCGTCCGAGGTTAACGGCCTCATCGCTTACGCGACCGTCGCGTCGATGTGCTCCTGTACTGGCCCGAACAGCCCGCCCGGTACGTACTCCGCGAGCTTGGCTCTGTCGCACCACTCGACGGCGTCCAGCTCGTCGGCATCGGCCACATGCGCAGCGCCGTCGACGACCTCACACGCCACGTAGATCATGATCCGTCCGGTGTTCGGGTGAACGCGGGTCCCCAGCGTCCTGGTCGGCCGAACGGTAAGGCCGGTTTCCTCCAAGGTCTCACGGACGGCGGCGTGCTCCCCGGTCTCGCCTGGCTTGACCTCCCCTGCCGGAAACTGCCAAAGGAGCCGGTCCTCCTTCGGAGCCTGCCAAGAGAGCCGGCCCTCCTTGACCCGGCGCCGCACCATCAGCACGCGCCTGTCGGCCACGACGATCGCGGCCGCGATAGCCGGACGGTCGGCTTGCCCCATTTGACGCCTCCCACAGCGTCCGGCATGACGCCGGAAGCCTCAGCGTAGGTGCCGGTGATCTCGGCCGGAGTCTGGGCGCCGGTCGGATACTCCTCCGGCAGGCACAGCCCGTCGTTCTCCAGGATGAGGTGCTCGTCGTCCTCGTCGCGCCGGGAATGACTTCGTCACGGCCGACGCGCGAGAGCTCCGGTATGGGTCACGGTGAGGGCATCGCGTTCCCTGGACGCCCGTACGGATTGGAGACTCACATGCGCAAGCACCATGCCGTGGCCCTGTCGGCGGCGGCCCTGCTGACCCTGGCGGTACTCGTCGACGCCGTAGTTATCGGGATAACCGGCCAGAACACGTTCGTTACCGACGACGAAGCGGGGCCGACGGCGGCAGCGGTGCCCTTCACCATCTTCCAGGGCCTGACCTACGCCAGCCTGTGTTGGGTTCTGGCCGCGGAGGCTGGTCGGTTCGCAGGCGCGAACAAGGTGGCGCGGATCTGCCGCAGAGGCCTACTCGCGGGGTTCGCACTACTTAGCCTCGGCACGTTGGTCATCAACCCTGTGGTGCGCCTTCTCGGCGCGGAAGAGGGTCCGCTGTACGACGCGTCGGGTCTGTTGGCCCTGCTCGCTCTCGTGCTGACCTACGGGTCCGCGTTGGTGCTCGGGCTGTCGGTGCTGCGCACCAACCCGCTCGGGATCGGTGGACGCGTGCTCGCTCTCATCGTTCCCGTCATCGCGCTCATCGCCGTCGTGGCCATGGTGGCACCGGCCTGGGCGAGTCCCGTGTGGGCAACAATCACCGCCGTCGTCGGCACAGCCCTGCTGGGTGTCAAGGCGGCACCAGCACAGCGAACGGAACCGGCGGTGAGTAGCACCGTCGCCCCTGCGTGACCGCCATGGGGTCCTGGCTCACGCCAAGTCGTGGCCGCGGCTTGTCCGGAAGGGGGGCGGTATGAGATCGCCGCGCTCTTATGCTGGCGTAGTGGCCAGGCCTCAGTTGGTTGCCGTCGCCGGCCTCGTCATGGGGTCGGCGGCGGCGGCCGGCATCCTGGTCCTCACCGGAGGCGGAGGGCCAGCCGAATGGCTCTTCGGGTCGGTGGTGCTCTCGCTGCTCGGACTCGTGGTGCGGCAAGGCGTCATCGCCTGGCGCCGCGCGCGGCGAGAGGCGAAGCGAGCCGCCGCGCTGTTGAACGCAGATCCCGCCGCAGTCGCTCGCGAAGCCGTACGCGAGGAGCGTCGCAGGCTGGCCGAAGACATTGGAATCCAACTTCGTCAGGCGCTCTTGGCGGTGACCAGCGCCGCGTCGGCGGCACGCGACGTCGCTGATCCCACGCCGGTGATACGCGATATCCACCAGCAGGCTCGGCAGGCGTCGAGCGAGCTGCGCTGGCAGTTGGGCCTGTTGCGCGAACCGGGGACAGCTCAGCCGGTGCCCCAGCCGGTCGCGTCGCCCAGCTGGCGTGTCCGCGATGCTCTACTCGCCCTTCTCGTCGTGGCCGTGGCCATCGTCGAGGCCATCGCGTATCCGCGGGTCGAAGGATTCGCTGGATCGCTGCTCTCGATCGTGTTGACGGGCCTGGCCGCGGCCACAGTGGTCGGGTGGCGGGCCGCTCCGGGCCTGGCCGCCCTCGCCTGTGGCAGCCTGTACCTCGTCGGCTGGGTCTTCGCCGCACCGTTGATCGCGGGCTTCTGGTGCTTCGCCGCCGTGTGCGGGGTGTTGTGGGTCATCGCTGCCCGTGCCAGTTCCACCATTGTGGACATACTGGGCGGAGCGTTCCTCTTCGTCTCGGCAGCCGCCGCGAGCCGGGCAACCGATCCTGAGAACGCTGGACTGCTGATCGAGATCATGGTTTTCGCCGTCGTTGGCGGACTGGTCGTACGGCTTGCCCGCCGCTGGGCCGGCGCGGCCCGAGCTGCCGCGCGCAGCCGCGAGCGCGAGCTTGCGGCGGCCGCTCAGTCCGCAGTGGAGGCCGAGCGGGTGACCTTCGCACGCGAGATCCACGACGTGGTGTCGCACGCGGTGGGAGTCATCGCCATGCAGGCGGCGGCCGCGGAGGTGTCATGGCCGACCAATCCGCCCGCCGTATGGGCGTCGATCGACGTCATCGACGCGACGGCCCGATCGGCCCTTACCGAGCTCGACCGTCTGCCGACAGAGACACCAACCCAGCAACGGAACACCGCCGACATCACTGCGATCGTCGACCGGGTGCGGGCGGCAGGAACACCGGTCGACCTCACGCTGATTGGCGAGATCGCGCCCGCGCTCGCCGGCGTGGTCTACCGCATCGTTCAGGAGTCGCTCACTAATGTCATCCGGCACTCCCCTGGTGCGCACGCGAAGGTCGAGATAATCCAAAATGGAGACCAGCTCCGCGTCCGGGTCACCGACACCGGACCCGCCGTCGACGACGCAAGGCGCAGCCAACTGGATGCGGCACCGACCTCCGACCGCGGCTACGGCCTCATCGGCCTCGCGGAACGGGTGGGGTTCGCGGGTGGAACGTTCACGGCGGGAGCCACCTCCGGTACCAGTGCCGGATTCGAGGTCGAGGCCGTACTGCCCAGCCCTGGCGTGCGTACCATGGCGGCGGACCCACTCCCCTCCGCGGAGACAGCAGGATGACCGTCAAAGTCCTCGTCGTTGACGACAATGCGCTGCTGCGGGCTGGGCTGGTGACGGTGCTCTCGAGTGACCCCGAGCTTGCGGTCGTCGCGGAGGCAGCGGACGGTGCCGCAGCGCTGCGCCTCGCCGTCAGGCATTCCCCCGACGTCGTCCTCATGGACATCGAGATGCCGGGCGGCGACGGGATCACCGCGACGAGGAACATCTGTGAGTCGGTTCCCACCGCGAGGGTGCTCATCCTCACCATGTTCGACCTGGACGAATATGTCCTGGAGGCTCTGCGCGCCGGCGCCTCCGGCTTCCTGCTCAAGACCAGCGGGCCCACCGAGCTTGTGAACGCCGTGAAGGCCTGCGCCTCAGGGGAGTACACGCTCGGCCGGACCGTCGTTGCCCGGCTCATCGACTCGTTCGTGGCCAGGCCACAGCCGACCCCGACGGTCCCGGGCATCGCCGACCTCACGCCACGCGAGATGGACGTCCTGCGTTCGATGGCCGGCGGCCTGACCAACGCCGAGATCGCCGCCGAACTCTACCTTGCCGAGACCACCGTGAAGACCCACGTGGCACGCATACTCGCCAAGCTCGGCGCGCGCGACCGGGTGCAGGCTATCGTCATCGCCCACCGCAGCGGCATCACCGGAACGTAACCGCGGTCCGCAAGCTGTGCGGACTGGCCGATCGACGCCAACCATCGCCGCACTCTGCCATGCCCTGATCTCGCGACCGGGGCCGGCGGGTGGGCGGGTACAGTGTGGCCGCCCACACGCGCGTTGTGCTGTGGCGGGCCAGACCAACGTCTGATCGAAGGGTGACCGATGAGGGCTGTCCGCGACTGGCTTTCCGGCCGACCGCGAAACCGGGCTGCATCGGTCCCGTATGCGTTCACGGTGCGTCGCAAGCTGCGCGTGCCGATGGACGATGGCGTCGATCTGATCGCTGACCTGTATGTGCCGCTCGCCAAGGTGGAACCTCCGTTACCGACCATCGTCATTCGCTCGCCGTACGGCCGCCATGGCTCGCTCACCCATGCGCCGGAACTCGCCCGTCACGGATTTACCGTCCTGGTTCAGAGCTGCCGGGGCACCGGCGGGTCCGGTGGCAGGTTCGTACCTCAAATCGACGAAGCGCGCGACGGCATGGCTACCCATCGGTGGGTACGCCGCCAACCGTGGTTCACCGGCGCGGTCGCGACCTTCGGGGAAAGCTACCTCGGGTACACCCAGTGGGCGGTCGCCGGACGGATGCAGCGCGAAGATCCCGACAACGCGCCCGACGCCCTGTGTCTCAACGTCACGATGGCCGACTTCGGCGCGACCATCTGGGAGAACGGAGCGTTTTCGTTGGCAAACGCGCTCGGTTGGTCACGCATGATGGACCTGAAGGGTATCCGCGGCGCCCTGGTCAAGCTCCGGTTGGCACTGCGGCTGCCCGATCGGAAGCTGAATGAAGCCTTCGATGTGTTGCCGCTGTCGGCCGGTGATACCGCCGTGGCTGGCCACCCGATCAGCTGGTACCAGGACTGGCTGGCCCACGAAAAGCTCACCGATGAATACTGGACGAAGCAGTCGCACACCGAGTCGGTGCCCGACGTCACCGCGCCCGTCTACATGGCCGCGGGGTGGTACGACATTTTCCTGCCCTGGCAGTTGCGCACCTACGCACAACTCGCCGCAGTGGGCCGTCCACCGCGACTGACCGTCGGCCCTTGGGGCCACGCGAGTCCGGACAGTCCGTACGTCATGGAGTCCATCGCCTTCCTCAAGGAAATATTTGCCGGCGCACCGACCAGCCGCGAGGCGCCCGTGCGCGCGTTCCTTACTGGCGCCGGGCAATGGCGTGACCTGCGCGAGTGGCCACCGCCGGGCACTGCGGCGCAGGTGTGGCGGTTACACGCATCCGGGCTGCTGGATCCCGCCGTCCCGGAGGGCGGGATTACTTGCTACAGCTACGATCCCGACCGGCCGACGCCGGCTGTCGGCGGACCCGGATTTGGTCCGACCGCTGGGCCGGTCGACAACAGCGCCCACGAACGCCGTGCCGACGTCGCTGTCTTTCGCAGCAAGCCATTGGAACACCCCGTCATCATCGCTGGCGAGCCGGTCGCCCGGATCCGCTTCCGGTCTACGGCAGCCAGCGCGGACGTGTTCGTCCGCATCTGCGACGTGTACCCGGATGGTCGTTCGATGAACGTGTGTGACGGCATCCGCCGCATCGGCAGCATCGGTACCACCGCCACCGATCCGAAGCCTGACGACGACGGTTTCATCGAGGTGGTCGTGCCCCTATGGCCGGCGTTCCATCAGTTTGCGGCAGGCCACCGCATCGGCCTGCAGGTCAGCTCCGGCGCGCATCCGCGCTACGCCCGCAACCTTGGCAGCGGCGAGCCCGCAGCCACGGCAGTCGCCACCTTCCGGGCCGAGCAGCACATATCCCACGATCCTGGCTGCCCGTCCCGGATCGATCTGCCGGTTTGGACATCCTGAACCTCCAGAGCAGGCACGGGCGCGGGCGTCGAGTCCAATTTGGTTCAAGGCAGCTCGCGCGTCCGTCGCCCATGCCGAGATCGAAACTTTCGAGCCACGCGAAGCCATGGATGTCTCGTCAGGCGGAAGCGGTGTCCATTGACAAAGGTCGCGATGCGTTAGTAGCTTTCGAAACCTAGCCGGAACATCCGTGGGAGCCGATGCCATCCGGAGCAAGCCCGTTGGGCATGGCTGAGGCTGCACAGGAAAGACACTCCCATACCCGATGGACGGAGCCGTTCGGCCCTCGCCCGTTGCGCGGCAGGCAGCAGACATGGCCCGGAACGAACCGGTCATGGCGGCCAGCGGGCACCCATTCGGTCGATCCCCTCAACTGCAAAGGCCAGCAAATGTGAACGTTAACAACCGCGCCAGTTCATTCCACTGATCTGAAAGGCAACCACATGTTCGATAGACCATCCCGGCTCACGCGGCTGAGCAGGCTGAAGGCTGCGCGGATCGCCTTCCTCGCGGCCACCGCCACCGGTCTAGCCGTCGCCGCAGTCGCGCTGACGACGCCGGCCTCCGCAGCGACCACGCTGGGCGCCGCGGCGGCCCAGTCGGGCCGCTACTTTGGCACGGCTATCAGCGCCAACCGGCTCAGCGACTCGACCTACACCACGATCGCCAACCGTGAGTTCAACATGGTGACGGCCGAGAACGAGATGAAGATCGACGCCACCGAGCCGAACCAGAACCAATTTAACTTCACCAACGCCGACCGGGTTTACAACTGGGCGGTCCAGAACGGCAAGCAGGTGCGCGGCCACACGCTGGCCTGGCACGCGCAACAGCCAGGCTGGATGCAGAACCTTAGCGGCAGCGCGCTGCGCAACGCCATGATCAACCACATCAATGGTGTCATGGGCTACTACCGGGGGAAGATCTACGCCTGGGATGTTGTCAACGAGGCCTTCGCCGACGGCAACAGCGGTGCGCGCCGTGATTCCAACCTTCAACGCACTGGCAACGACTGGATCGAGGTCGCGTTCTACACCGCCCGCGCCGCCGACCCAGCCGCAAAGCTGTGCTACAACGACTACAACATCGACAACTGGACCTGGGCAAAGACGCAAGCCGTCTACAACATGGTCCGTGACTTCAAGCTGCGCGGTGTGCCGATCGACTGCGTAGGCTTCCAGTCGCACTTCAACAGCGGCTCGCCGTACCCAAGCAACTACCGCACTACCCTTCAGAACTTCGCTGCCCTCGGCGTCGACGTACAGATCACCGAACTCGACATCGAAGGCTCTGGCACCCAGCAGGCCATCACCTACGCCAATGTGGTCAACGACTGCCTTGCCGTGCCGCGCTGCAACGGCATCACAGTCTGGGGCGTACGGGACTGCGACTCCTGGCGCTCAAGCGGAACCCCGCTCCTGTTCGAGTGCAACGGCAACAAGAAGGCGGCGTACAACTCCACGCTCGATGCGCTTAACAACGCCCCGCCGACCTCCACGAGCACCACGACCTCCACATCGACCAACCCACCGTCCGGCGGGACCGGTCCCATCGTCGGCGCTCAGTCGGGCCGTTGTATCGATGTGCCCGGCGCAGTGACCGACGACGGTACGCGGGTAATCCTGTACGACTGCAATGGTCAGCCCAACCAAACCTGGACCTACACCTCCAGCAAAGAGCTTCGGGTGTACGGCAACAAGTGTCTCGATGCCGGAGGTTCGGGCAATGGCGCACCGATCCAGATCTACAGCTGCTGGGGCGGCGCCAACCAGCAGTGGAACCTCAACTCCAACGGCACCATTAGCGGTGTCGAGTCGGGCCGGTGCCTAGACGTGTGGAGCACGGCGAACGGGGCAGAGGTGCAGCTGTGGGACTGCCACGGACAACCCAACCAGCAGTTCAGCCACGTCGGGTCCGACCCCACCACCACGTCGCCACCTCAGACGTCGACCTCGACGAGCCAGCCACCTGGCGGTACCGCGTGCCAGGTCACGTACACCATCACCAACCAATGGCCCGGTGGCTTTGGCGCCGAGGTGAACATCACCAACAACGGCGCTCCGGTGTCGAGCTGGCAATTGAAGTGGACCTTCGGGGCGGGGCAAACCATCACGGATCTGTGGAACGGTGTGTTCAGCCAGTCCGGCTCAAACGTGACGGTTAACAACGCCAGCTACAACGGGTCGCTCCCGACTGGTGGCTCCACGTCGATCGGCTTCAACGGAACCTGGAACGGCTCAAACCCGGTACCGACGGACTTCACGCTGAACGGCGTGACCTGCAACGCGCCGGTCACCACTACCACCAACCCGCCGACGACGACCACCACCACGACCACGACCTCGCCACCCGGCGGGTGCTCGCTTCCGTCGACGTACCGCTGGACCTCGACTGGACCATTGGCGCAGCCGAGGTCGGGGTGGGTCTCACTCAAGGACTTCACCAACGTGGTCTACAACGGTCAGCACCTGGTCTACGCGTCCTACGTGTCGAACGGGTCGTACAGCTCGATGAACTTCAGTCCGTTCACGAACTGGTCCGACATGGCCACAGCCAGCCAGAACCCGATGAACCAGGCCGCGGTCGCGCCCACACTGATCTACTTCGCCCCGAAGAACATCTGGGTACTCGCCTACCAGTGGGGTGCCTGGCCGTTCATCTACCGGACCTCCACCGACCCGACCAACCCCAACGGCTGGTCCGCGCCGCAGCCGTTGTTCACCGGCAGCATTCCCAATTCCAGTACCGGACCCATCGATCAGACGCTGATCGGTGACGGCCAGAACATGTACCTCTTCTTCGCCGGTGACAACGGAAGGATCTACCGGGCCAGCATGCCGATCGAGAACTTCCCCGGGAACTTCGGGTCGTCGTACACGGAGATCATGAGCGACTCCCAGTTCAACCTGTTCGAGGGAGTCGAGGTCTACAAGGTCGCCGGCCAGAACCAGTACCTGATGATCGTCGAGGCTATCGGCTCGCAGGGGTACCGCTACTTCCGCTCGTTCACGTCCAACAGCCTGAATGGATCTTGGACACCGCAGGCCGCCAGCGAGAGCAACCCATTCGCTGGCAGGGTCAACAGTGGCGCCACCTGGACCAACGACATCAGCCACGGTGACCTGGTGCGCACCAACCCGGATCAGACCAAGACCATCGATCCCTGCAACCTGCAGTTCCTCTACCAAGGCAAGGACCCCAGCGCGGGAGGTGACTACAACAACCTGCCGTGGCGGCCCGGCCTGTTGACACTGCAGCGCTAGGGACTGACGCAGATCCTGTCCGCCGCGTAGCTCGTGCGAATACCGCGTCCGGGTGATCGCTTGTAGCGACGGCGGAGCAGGACATGGCAAATGCGGACGGGCGGGTTCGGCTTTGCACCGAGCCCGCCCGTCACACTCGAGATTCCACATCTACAGGCAAGCATGCGA
>Ga0079224_100015441_pt1 | contig 10699 bp, 10 predicted proteins | sample Stecom2015_FD_80414 | JGI IMG/M metagenome (GOLD analysis project Ga0079224, IMG submission 80414) | Agricultural soil microbial communities from Utah to study Nitrogen management - Steer compost 2015 | ecosystem: Environmental > Terrestrial > Soil > Agricultural land | place: USA: Utah...
CGCGAACTCCCAGAAATGCATCCGCGTCTCGGGCAAGCACAACGATTTGGACGAGGTCGGACGGGACACTTACCACCACACCTTCTTCGAAATGCTGGGCAATTGGTCCTTCGGCGACTATTACAAGCGGGAAGCCATCAAATGGTCCTGGGAACTCCTCACCGAGGTGTGGAAACTCCCCAAGGACCGGCTTTTCGTCACCGTGTTCCGTGACGACGACGAGGCCGAGAATATCTGGAAAACCGAAACCGACATCGCCCATGAGCGCATCATGCGTTTCGGGGAGAAATCGAACTTCTGGGAAATGGGGGACGTGGGGCCTTGCGGGCCTTGCACGGAAATCCATTTCGACATGGGCGATCCGGCCACCCAGGCCGCGACCTTCGCCGATCCGGCGGAAGGGGTCAACGGAACCAACGCCCGCTACATCGAGCTTTGGAACAATGTTTTCATGCAAAGCGAGCGCCTCCAGAGCGGAGTGCTCAAGCCGCTCAAGAGCCAGAACGTGGACACGGGCATGGGCTTCGAGCGCATCGTCTCGGTGATACAGGGATCGGGCTCCAATTACGAGACCGACGTATTCCAGCCCATCATCGGCCGCATCGCGGAATTGTCCGGCGTCCCCTATTCCAAAGGCCCGGAAGGCACTCCCCACCGGGTCATGGCGGATCATGTGCGCGCCTTGTCCTTCGCCATCGCCGACGGCGCCACTCCCGGCAACGAGGGCCGGGGCTATGTCCTGCGCCGCATCCTCCGCCGCGGCAGCCGCTTCGCCCGCAACCTGGGGCAGCGCGAGCCTTTCCTGTGCCGCCTGGTACAGGTGCTGGCCGACACCATGGGCGACGCCTACCCGGAACTGGTCCAGCGCCGGGGCTATATCGAGCAGGTCATTAGGGCTGAAGAAGAGCGGTTCATGCGCACCCTGGACCAGGGCCTCGACCGCTTCGCCAAAATCGCCCAGGACGCGAAGGCCGGAAAAAAAACCGCCATAGGCGGGGCCGAAGTCTTCACGCTTTACGATACCTACGGATTTCCCGCCGATCTCACGCGCGTGCTCGCCGAGGAGCAGGGCCTCACCATCGACGAAGCGGGCTACACCGCCCACATGGAAGAACAGCGGGAGCGGGCGCGGGGCGCCGCCAAGTTCGACGGCAGCTTCGCCAGCGACGAAGGCTGGACCCTGGTTACCGCTTCCCTGGAAACCGAATTCGTCGGCTATGCGACCCTGGTCCATGACGTGAACGCCCTGCGCTACCGCGAGATGAACGATCAGATCATGGTCGTGCTCGACAAGACCCCTTTCTACGCCGAAGCGGGCGGACAGGTGGGCGACACCGGCACCCTAACCGGCAGTCCCGGTCCCGCCGGGGCCCCCCTGGTGGAGCTTCGCGTGCTCGACACCATCAAGGTTTTCGACATGATCGTCCACAAATGCGATTTGCTGGGCGGGGTGCTTTCCCCGGAAAACATGCGGGGCCTGAAAGCCGCAGTCGACGCCGACCACCGCTTCCGCACCATCCGCAACCATAGCGCCACCCACCTGCTCCACTCCGCCCTGCGCGAGGTGCTGGGAACGCACGTGCAGCAGCAAGGCTCCCGCGTGGCCGCCGAATCCCTCCGATTCGACTTCACCCACCATCAGGCCATGACCCCGGAGGAAATCCGGAAAGTCGAAAACCTGGTCAACCGCAACATAGAGGAGAACCACCCCATCGCCCATTCCGTGCACGGCATCGAAGAAGCCCGCCAAATGGGCGCCATGGCCTTGTTCGGGGAGAAATACGGCGAACGCGTCCGCGTCATCAAAATGGGCGCGGTGAGCATGGAACTGTGCGGCGGAACCCATGCCAACGCCACGGGCGATATAGGCCTGCTGAAAATCACCTCGGAAAGCTCCATCGCCTCCGGAGTGCGCCGTATCGAGGCCGTCACCGGCCTGGGCGCGATGGAACTGGTCCAGCGCCAGTTCGGCTCCCTTTCCGAAATCGCGAAGGTGTTCAAGGCAAAGCCCGGACAGGAAGCCGAGAAGGCCGCGGAAGCTTCCGCGCGCATCAAGGCCCTGGAAAAAGAGGTTCTCGAACTGCGCCAGTCGCAGGGCCGGGCCCAGGCGGCCGCCCTGGCGGCCGAGCGCGGCTCCAAGGTGAACGGGACCACGGTCATCATTTCGCGGCTGGAAGAGAAATCCTTTCCCAAGGATACCCTGGCCTTTCTCATCGACGGCCTGGCCTCGCAATTGCGCGACGGCGTGGCCGTATTGACCCAGGTTTCCGGCGACTCCCTGGCGATTTACGCCGTGGCCGGAAAAGAAGCCCAGGCGAAAACCAAGGCCGGCGATATCATAAAGGCCGTCGGCCCCGTCGCGGACGCGCGGGGAGGAGGCAAGGCCGACCGGGCCCAGGCCGGCTCCAAGTTCCCGGACAAGGAGCCGCTGGCGCTGGCCGAAGCGGAAAAATTTCTCAAGCAAGCCCTGGGGGGATGATGGCCGTGGGTCCCGTCGAAAGCAGGTTGATCGAATCCCTTAAGTCCGTCCGATCCCTTTTCTTCGTCCTTCTCGATCCGGACTCCGATTCCCCGGAAGGGATAATCGAATCCGGCCTGCGGGCCGTCAAGGCCGGTGCCGACGCCCTTTTGCTGGGAGGGTCTTTCGTGGGCAATCCCAACTTCGCCAGAATAGCGGCCGGGCTCAAGCGCGAAACCCAGGTTCCCGTGGTGCTGTTTCCGGGCGGGTGCTCCCATATCACGCCCGGTCCCGACGCCATACTCTTCACCACCCTGATCAGCGGCCGCAATCCGCAATATCTCATCGACGAACAGGTAAAAGGCGCCGTGCTCGTGCGCAGCCTGCGCATGGAGGCCATCGCCACCGCCTATCTGCTCATCGAATCCGGCCGCACCACCGCGGTTGAATACATCAGCAATACCCGCCCCATCCCCGCCGACAAGCCGGCCATCGCCGCGGCCCATGCCATGGCGGCCGAACTGATGGGCCAGCGCTGGATCTATCTGGAAGCCGGCAGCGGGGCCCTCAACGCCGTGCCCGCTCCCATGGTCAAATTGGTAAGGGCCTCCGTGGGGCTGCATGTTATCGTCGGCGGCGGCATCCGCACTCCGGAACAGGCGCGCGAGCGATCCGAGGCCGGAGCCCATGCCATCGTGGTGGGAAACCTCTTCGAAGCCGACAAGGACGAAGGCCTGGTCAGGGAATTCGTCTCCGCCGTCCACGGCAAATGAGCAGGTCCCGGATCAGCCCGGGAATCGCTATCGCTTCGCGGGTTTTTCCCCCGGCGTAAACAGCCAGGGAAGCGGGGGCTCCTTCACCCGCGCATATTTCTTCCGGTATTCGCTCGGCGACATCATCATCTGGCCCTTGAACTGCCTGTTGAAATGGCTGAGATCGTAGAAGCCGTTGTTCAGGGCTATATCCGAGATGCGTTCATTGCCTTCGGCCAGGGCCTGGCAGGCCGCGTGGATACGGACCATGGTGATGTATTTGAGCGGCGATACCTTGAAAAGGGATTTGAAGCGCCGCTCGAACTGGCTGATGGACAGGCATACGATCGAAGCGAGGCTGGCCATGTCGATGGATTCCGGATAATGGGCCATCACATAATCGAACACATCCTGCATCTCGGTGAAGTTCCGGGATCCGGATTCCATCTTCTTTATGTCGCGCGTGATGCCGGCCACGCCGATAATCCTTCCCGAGCCGTTGCGGACGGGAACCTTGGTCGTGGAATACCAATCCGTGGCCTTGCCCGTGTGGATCACCAGTTCGATGACGTTAACCAGCGACTCTCCGGTCTTGACGATCCGGGCATCGTCGCGGATGTATTTCTCGGCCAGATGCCTGGGAAAGACATCGTAATCCGTAAGGCCCAGCAAGTCCTCCGCACGGCGCAAACCGCATTTCTGGATGAAAATACGGTTTGCCATTGTGAAACGCCCGTCCAGATCCTTCGCGAACAGGAATACGTCGGGCAAATGCTCGAACAAATCCAGCAGGGCCGGCTTGACCCCGTCGCTGTCCGCGCTCCAGGCGCCCAAGGATTTCGATCCCATCCGCACTACCTCCGCCGCCGCAGTAGCGGCGCATGTGGTAAAATACCTCAAAAGGGGCAAGCTCCGCCCTCGCCCGGCTGCAATTTCCCCGAAATTCGCCTGGACGGGGGCGTGAAGACGATGGGCATGGCAGAAAACCGGCATTTTGGCTACAATTATGGGCCTTAAAAGTTGACCAATTAGAGGGCCATTATTAATTTAGGCTGTCTAATTTTTTTCCATCAGTAGGGCTAGAATGAAAACGGTTACGGTAAATCCCTCGACCATTCCGACCAAATGGTTCATTATCGACGCGAATGACGTGGTTCTGGGCCGCCTTGCCAGCAAGGCCGCCTCCATCCTCATGGGTAAAAACAAGGCTTGCTGGGCTCCCAATCAGGACCTCGGCGATCATGTCATCATCATCAACGCGGACAAGGTCGCCCTGACGGGCAAAAAGCGCGAAACCATGCGCTACTTCAACCACTCCACCCATCCGGGCGGACATCGCACACTGACCGTAACCCAGGCCCAGGCCATCCGCCCCGGCTATCCGGTACGCTACGCCATCAAGGGAATGCTGCCCCATACGATTCTCGGCGACCATATGGCGAAGAAACTTCACGTATACGGTGGCGAAACCCACCCCCATGCGGCCCAGAAGCCCGAGGTGCTGGACCTCAAGTAGGCCGGCGGAAAATAACAGGAGGATACCATCGCTACCGAGACATACCGGGCAACCGGCAGAAGAAAAACGGCAATCGCCCGCGTCATACTGAAACCCGGAACGGGCAAGCGCACGATCAATGATCGCACCTTCACCGAGTTCTTCGCGAACGCCATCCGCGAGATGATCGTGGAACAACCCCTGACCATCCTGAACGTCAACAACCAGTGGGACGTCATCGTAACCGCGGTAGGCGGCGGCGTGAATGGACAGGCCGGAGCCGTCCGGCTCGGCATCGCCCGGGCTCTTCTGGTGTACAAGGAAGAATACCGCGCCGCGCTGCGCGAGCATGGCCTCCTGACGCGCGACTCCCGCGCCGTCGAACGCAAGAAATACGGTAAGTCCGGCGCACGCCGCAGCTTCCAGTTCTCCAAGCGCTAATAGAGAACCGGAAGAGCACGAGAAAGGATCAGAGGAACAGAATGTCAGTACCCGAAATCAAAGAGATGTTGGAAGCCGGAATCCATTTTGGTCATCTTACCAAACGTTGGAATCCCAAGATGAAGAAGTTCATCCTCACGGAAAAGAACGGAATCTACGTCATCGACCTGTCCAAGACCCAGGAATGCCTTCAGAAGGCCATCGATGCCGTGAAGAAGATCCGCCACTCCGGCAAGTCCATCCTCTTCGTCGGTACCAAGAAATCCATCAAGGATTGCATGAAGGAAGAGGCCGTGCGCAGCGGCATGTACTACGTGACCGAGCGCTGGCTCGGCGGCATGCTCACCAACTTCTCCACCGTCAAGAAATCCATCAAGCGGCTCGAAGAAATCGAGAAGATGGAAACCGACGGGCTCTTCAAGGAAATCACCAAGAAGGAAGTGCTGAGCCTGAACAAGGAACGCAGCAAGCTCGACAACATCTTCAGCGGCATCCGCAACATGAAGTCCCTGCCCGGCGCCCTTTTCGTGGTCGATTCCGAACATGAGGAAATCGCCATCCACGAGGCCAACCGCCTCCGTATTCCCGTTTTCGCCATCGTCGATACCAATAGCGATCCGGACAAGGTCACCTACCCGATTCCCGGAAACGACGATGCAATCAAGTCCGTGGGCCTTTTGACCCGCGTATTCGCCGACGCCATCGCCGGCACCCAGTCCGCGACCGCCGAAGAGAAGGCCGCTGCAGCTTCCCCTGCCCTCGCAGAAGTGCTGGAAGGGGCGGAGTAATGGCGGAAGTCACCGCACAATCGGTGGCGCAGCTCCGGGAAAAAACCGGACTCGGCATCCTGCAATGCAAAAAAGCCCTGTCGGAAACCGACGGGGACATGGAAAAGGCGATTGAATACCTCCGCAAGGCCGGCGCAGCCGTAGCCGCGAAGCGCGTGGGCAAAGAGACCAAGGAAGGCAAAATCGTCCTCGCCTCGGGTCCGGACGCCGTCGCCGCCGTGGAAATCAATTGCGAAACCGACTTCGTTTCCGCTTCCGACGATTTCGGCGGCTTCGCCGCCAAAGTCGCCAAAGCCATAGCGGAGAAAAAGGTTTCCGACATCGAAGCCGTGAAAAGCCTGTCCGTGGACGGCGCCACCATCGCCGAAGCGAACACAGCGGTAATCGCCAAGATCGGAGAGAACATCTCCATCCGCCGCATCGCCCTGGAAAAAGTGGGCGCCGACGAACTGGCCGAAACCTATTCCCACATGCAAGGCAAGATCGGCGTGATCGTAAAGCTCGGCTATGCCGGCGAAGTCAAAGACAAATCGGCCCTTTCCGGTTTGGCCAAGGATCTCGCCATGCAGGTCGCGGCCAGCATGCCCATTGCCATCGAACCCAAGGACGTGCCCGCCGGCATCGTCGACAAGGAACGCGAAATCGCCCGGGAACTGACCCTCAAGGAGGGAAAGACCGGCGACGTGGTGGAGAAAATCGTCGAAGGCAAGGTCTCCAAGTTCTTCAAGGAGAATTGCCTCCTCAATCAGGTTTTCATCAAGGACAGCAAGCAGACCGTGGACAAACTGCTCGCCGCAACCGCCAAGTCGCAAGGGCTCGAATCCATAAAGGTTCTCGCCTTCCATCGGCTGCAATTGGGTCAATAGCCCGATGTCGGCACTCAAGTACAAGCGCATCCTCCTCAAGCTCAGCGGGGAGGCCTTCGCCGGCGACAACGATGCCGGAATCGATCCCGACACCATCCGTTCCATCGCCGAGGAAGTCGCCCAGGTTTATCAGAGCGGCATCCAGGTTGGCGTCGTCGTCGGCGGCGGGAACATCATTCGCGGCGCGACCCTCAGCAAATACGGTTTCGATCGCGTGTCCGCCGATCAGATGGGCATGCTAGCCACCGTCATCAACTGCCTGGCCATGCAGGACGCCCTGGAAAAACACGGCATTTATACCCGCGTGATGAGCGCGATCAAGATGTCGTCCATAGCGGAATTCTATATCCGCCGCCGCGCCGTCCGGCATCTGGAAAAGGGCCGCATCACCTTGTTCGCGGCCGGCACCGGAAATCCGTACTTCACGACCGACAGCGCCGCCACCCTGCGCGCCATCGAGACGAATTGCGACATCATCATGAAGGCTACCAATGTGGACGGGATTTACGACAAGGATCCCAACAAGCACAAAGACGCGGTGCGCTACGAGACCATCACCTACACCGAGGCCATCAACCGGCAGCTCAAGGTCATGGACACTTCCGCTTTCGCTCTGTGCCGGGAAAACAACGTTCCCATCCTGGTGTTTAACATGAACGTGCCCGGAAACCTGGCGAAGGCCGCCCGCGGCGAGAAAATCGGAACCCTGGTCACGAGCGGGGAGTAACCAAGCCATGCTGGACGAGAAATCCCTCAAAGACAGAATGCAGAAGACCGTGGAGAACCTCCGCCGCGAGTTGGCGAAGCTCCGGACCGGCACGGCCTCACCGGCCATCCTGGACAATGTATTCGTGGACTATTACGGCACCAAAACGCCCATTTCCCAAGCCGCCGCCATCACCGTTCCCGAACCCCGTTGCCTGGCCATCAAGCCCTGGGACAAGGGCCTGATGCAGGCGATTGAAAAAGCCATCATGATCAGCGATATCGGAATCAATCCCGTCAACGACGGAACCTATATCCGCCTGAACATGCCCGTGCTCACCGGCGAACGCCGGAAAGATTTGGCCAAAACGGCCAAAAAAATGGGCGAAGAGGGCAAGGTCGCTATCCGCAATATCCGCCGCGATGAGAACGAGCACCTTAAGAAGGCCGCCAAGGATCAAAGCAAGTCCGAAGACGAACTGAAACAGGAAATGGACAAGGTCCAGGTCATTACGGACAAGTTAATCGTCGAAGTGGACAAGGTGATCGCCGAAAAGGAAAAGGACATCCTCACCGTTTGACCAAGGGTCCGCCGTCCCCCATGCACGAGCCTCCCGCCCATATCGCCATCATCATGGACGGCAATGGCCGCTGGGCCAAGAAGCGCCTGCTTCCCAGGGTCATGGGCCACAAGGAAGGAACTAAAGCCACCAAGCGCATCGTCCGCGCCAGCGGCGAATTGGGCGTCAAATACCTGACCATTTACGTCTTTTCGTCCGAGAACTGGGAACGGCCCCTTCCCGAAGTGGACGCCCTCATGAATCTGCTGGTCACCATGGTGCGGCAGGAAATCGACGATTTGATGGAAAACAATGTCCGTCTTTGCGCCCTCGGGAACATGGCCAAACTGCCGGAACTGACCCGCAGGGAATTGGAATGGGGCATCGACCGCACCAAGGACAACACCGGCCTGCAGCTCAATCTGGCCGTGTCCTATGGGGGACGGGAGGAAATTCTGGACGCGGCCCGCGCGCTCGCCGAAAAGGCGTCGAAGGGCGAGATCAATCCGACCGACATCGATGAAAGGGTCTTCCGAAACCATCTTTACCTGCCCGGCGTCCCCGACCCGGAACTCCTGATCCGCACGGGCGGAGACAAACGCATCTCCAACTACCTTCTCTGGCAAATCGCCTATACCGAGCTGTACGTAACCCCCACGTTATGGCCGGACTTCGACCGCGACGGTTTGATCGAAGCCATCGGGGAATACCATTCCCGGCAGCGCCGCTTCGGCAAGGTGCTGGAATCCTGATGTCCAACCTGGCGGCGAGAGCCTTGTCCGCCGCCGTGATGATCGTCGTCATCTACGGCGCCCTGGTCCTGAGCCCCCGGACGCGGTGGGCCGCCATTGCGCTGGTCCTGGTTCTGGGCGCCTGGGAATTCGCGCGCATGGTATCGGCGAAACTCCAGGGGCCGCCGGGCATGGCCTGGATTTCCGGGGCGCTGGTATTTCTGTATGTCGTCCCCCATTATCCCGGTCTCGTGGGCGGTTCCATTAGGCTGTCCGCCTCTCCCTCCATCTGGCTCTGGGGCGTGTCAATCGCGGCCGTCCTGGCATTCACGCTACTGGGCTTCCGCCGGCTCGATATCGCCTCCATGGCGCCGTGGATCTACATTCAGCTTTTCGGCTGCGCCTATTTCGGAATATACGCCGCGGCTCTGTTCGGCCTGCTCGACGATTTTCCCGGGTGGAAGGGGATTTTCCCCCTGATCATGGTCCAGGTCGCCATCGCCACTGCCGATACCGGGGCCTATTTCTCGGGCCGCAAATTCGGAAAGAACAAGCTGGCCCCGTCCATCAGCTCGGGGAAAACCGTGGAAGGCGCCATCGGCGGCGCGCTGCTCACCGTGGCGGTAACCTTGATCCTGGGACCGCTATTGCTCGAAACCGGACTCCTGGCGAATCTGGGCCTGGGCTTGGTCCTATCCGCGACCGCCATCATGGGCGACCTTTTCATCTCCATCCTCAAGCGTTATGCCGGATTCAAGGATTCCTCGCAGTTGATCCCGGGCCACGGAGGCATCCTCGACCGTTTCGACGCGCTTTTCTTTTCCGCTCCGGTAGCCGCGTTCTACCTGCACCTCGTGCGCTGAATTTTCCTGGGCCCGGGGCCCGTCCATCCGCTTGAACCCGGGCCTCCCGGCGCGGTACAATGGTACCGGATATCCCGACAATCAGGATGGCACGAATGGACGGATCGAAGTCGCGCCGGGCGATCGCAATGGCGTTGATCGGCGCCCTTGCCGCCGTGGCGGCATGGGCATCCGACGGTCACGCGGAAACCGAGGACGGGGTCGAAGTGGATCTCGTCGAAATGTCCCTCAAAAGGATCATGGAGCTGGATGTCACGTCCGTTGGCAAGCGCACGCAGAAATTACGGGACGTGGCCGCGTCCGTCTACGTCATAGGAGAGGACGAAATCCGGCGGTCCGGCGCCACCCGGCTGCAGGATCTGCTCGAAACAGCGCCCGGATTCTGGATCAGCGAAGCGTCCTACACCATTTCCTCCTCGGGAATACGAGAGGGCGCCAACTCTTTCGCGAATTCGGTGGCCTGGGTGCTGGACGGCATGCCCATCACCGACAATATCACGGGCGGGGTTTTTTTGAATGTCATGGACATCCCCCTTGAGGACATAGAACGGATAGAAGTGATCAAGGGCCCGGGCGGACCCGTTTACGGCGCCAATTCCGCCAGCGGCATCGTAAGCATCTTCACCAAAAAAGGCGAGGATGCCGAGGGGATCCTGGCTTCGTTGGCCGGGGGCACGCGGAATTATCTCGCCCCCTATCTGCGTTACGGGTGGATGGCCCGGGATAATCTTTTCCTGACCCTTTGGGGGCGGATGAAAAACCACCTTGGGTACGAACGCAATCCCTTGTTCTCAGGAGACAGCCTATGGGCGCCGGTGGCCGGAGGCGGCGAAACGCGTGTGGCCAACCGGTTCCGGGGAGCCGACGATTACCAGATGGCCGCTTCCGGCGGACTCAAGTGGGAATACCAGCCTGATGACGCCCGGAAATGGTCCGGACAGATCCTCCATGCCCGCATCGCCGACGGCCAGTATTCCATCCGGCGCCTCCCCTGGCCGGACTCTCCGCCGGCTCCTGTCGGGCCCCTGCCGGACACGCCC
>Ga0079224_100015442_pt1 | contig 10699 bp, 10 predicted proteins | sample Stecom2015_FD_80414 | JGI IMG/M metagenome (GOLD analysis project Ga0079224, IMG submission 80414) | Agricultural soil microbial communities from Utah to study Nitrogen management - Steer compost 2015 | ecosystem: Environmental > Terrestrial > Soil > Agricultural land | place: USA: Utah...
CGCGCCGCGCGAGCGATCACGGCACCACCTCCACGCGGTCGATCCGGATCGCCGCCGGCCCGACGAACCACGCCGCGCTGCCGGTCTCGCGCGACAGCCGCGCCGCGCGAGCGATCACGGCACCACCTCCACGCGGTCGATCCGGATCGCCGCCGGCCCGACGAACCACGCCGCGCTGCCGGTCTCGCGCGACAGCCGCGCGCGGCCGAGGAGCTCGAAGAGATCCCCCGCGATCGTCCCGCCGCGGGCCGGTTTCGGCGCCGCGCCGCCCCGGCCGCCGAGCGTCGCCAGCCCGATCCCCGCCGTCATCCAGCCGCCCTGCGGATCCACGTCGAGCCAGGCGAGCTCGTGCACGGTCAAGAGCGGCCGCGCCCCCGGCGCCAACAGCTCGGCCGCCGGCGTCTCCCCCGGCGCCAGCACCAGGTTGCGCGCGCCGCCGTTGGCGGTCGCGCCGGCGAGCGCCGCCTCGCGCAGGTCGAGCGCCAGCCCGGCGGCGATCCCGCCTCGCACCAGGTCGAACCGGCGCACCGGCTCGCCGAGCGGCCCGAAAGGCGTGCTCTCCAGGCCGAACGGGATCGTCCCGTCGCTGGTCAGCGTGAAGCGCTCGCCGGCGCCGGCGCCGGCCGCGGCGCGCTCTCCCTCCCCGCCGCGCCGAGCGAAGACCGGCTGCCCGGGCCGGTAGCGGCTCAGGCCGCGCCGCACCCGGCCGGCGTCGGCGTGGGCGACCAGCGGCGCGAACCAGCCGTGCCGCGGCATCGCGATCGCCTCCGGCTCGAGGACGAGGTCGTAGGCGCCCGGCGCCACCGGCGCGGCCGCCGCCCGCTGCTCCTGCCGCCGCGCCGCCGCCTCCAGCCGGCCGGCCAGCGCCAGGTCGGCCACCCGTCGCGCCTCGCCGCGCGCGCGCTCCGGCGCCCCGCCGTCGCGCCCGGCGAGGAGCAGGTCGAACGACACCCGCGTCGCGCGGTACTGGCTGTCGAAGCCGCGCCGCGTCCGCACCCGCACCTCAGTCACCTCGGCGATCACCTCGCCTCGCGCGAGCGCCGCCGCGCCGCCGCCGGGCAGCGCCGCCAGCATCCGCTCGGCCGCCGCGGCCGGGTCGTCCGTCACATCCGGGTCGGCCACCTCGACCCGCGCCGGCGCCGCCGGCGGCGGCAGCACCCAGGGCGGCCCGACCGCGAGCGCCGCGTCCTGCGCGGCCCGCTCGATCTGCGCCCGCGCCGCCGCCGCGCCGCCCCCCTCGCCGCCGCGCATCATTATATGTGCCGCCCCGCGCCCGGCGTCGCTGTCGCGGTAAAGCCGCGCCTCGACCTCGTGCTCCTCCGCCTCGTGGCGCGCCGCCGCCGCTCCGGTGCGCGCCGCCGCCCGCCGCGTCACCCGCTCGACCGCGATCCACTCGTCGAGCCGCCGATCCGACTCGAGCGCCGCCACCAGGTCGTCGAAGCGGACCGCCATCAGGCCCCTCGCCCCAGGTAGGCCCGGGTCACCAGCGACGGGCAGCGCACCGAGATCGCGAGCTGCCCCTCGCCGCTCTCCTCGCACAGCGGCACCTCCTCGGCGTCGCCGCCGGGCGGCGCCAGCGCGGCCAGCAGCGCCGGCACCTCGCCGGCGATGACGACCGGGCCGTAGCTGCGCCCGGTCAGCCGGCCGCGCGCGATCTCCCTCGCGCGCCGCGCCCGCACCGCGAAGCGCCAGGCGCGCCCGTCGCCGGCGCCGCTCACCCCGCCCTCGATCAAGAAGCCGTCCTCGATGCCGGCGAGGAGTCCGTCCCGCGTCGCCTCGCCGGGCGCGACCACCAGGTGCGCCGGCCGCGGCCGCGCCGGCGCGAGCGGCGCCGACCTCCGGCCGTGCCCGGTGCGCGGCAGGTCGAGCGCCGCGGCCGCGCCCGCGTCGGTCAACGGGCCGCGCAGGACGCCGCCCTCGATCAGCGGCGCCGGAGCCGCCGTCCAGCCCTCGTCGTCGACGCCGTGGCCGCCGAAGGCGCCGGCCGCGGTCGGATCGTCCGCCACCGTCAGGTGCGCCGGCGCCACGCTCGAGCCGACCAGCGCCGCCGCGCGCGCGCCGCCGCCGGTCCACCCGTCGCCCTCGAGCCCGCGCGCCAGCCCGTGGCGCACCACCAGCGCCGCGACCGACGGCGTCATGAGGAGCGTGCGCTCGCCCGCCGGCACGTCCGGCCCGGTGAGGAGCGCCAGCGCCCCTTCGGCCGCCCGCGAGAGCGCGCCGTCGTCGAGCTCGCTCACCTCGAGCCCGAGCGCGCCGCCCCGCTCCGCCTCCTCGGCGACCAGCGTGCGCCCGTTCGAGGCGAGCAAGAGCGCGCCCGCCCGCGCGCGCAGCCGCCGCTCGGCCACGTCGCGCCCGCCGCCGGCCCAGATCACGTCGCGGTCGTCCACCTCGAGGAAGACCGCGCGGTAGACGATCCGGCTCTCGCCGAGCGCGACCGCTCGCTCGTGCAGCGCGGCGGCGCGCTCGAGCCACAGCGCAGCGGGGGCGGTGCGCGGCTCGATCGCCGGGGCGACCGGCGGCCGCGCCGTGGGCGGCTGCGCCGGGCCGCTCGCGCCGCCGCCGACACCGGCCGCCGGCGCGACGTCCGCCTCGCCGCCCGCGCCGCGCGCCGCCAGCTCGGCCGCCAGCTCCGCCACCGCCTCGCGCGAGGCGTCGCTCGTGCCGACCTCGATCCAGCCGCGCGCACCCGGCGCGCCGACCAGCACCGCCCCGATCCCGCTCGCCTCCGCGCGCGGCTCGCTGCCGTCCACCGCGATCCGCCGCCGCCAGCCGATCTCCGCGCGCGCCCACGCCCCGGGGAACCGGCGCCCGAGCTCCGCGGCGATCTCGCGGAGCTGATCGCGCAGGTCGCCGAGATCGCGCTCGGGAGCGGCCGCCGCGCGCCGCCCGCTGCCGCCGCCGCAGCCGAGCAGGGATGACCAGGCCGGCGCCGCGCCCGCCGCCGCCAGCGCCGCCAGCACCTCGCGACGCGACCAGCGAGTCACCCGCCCGCTCTCCTCGATGCTCGATCGCTCACGGCGACACCATGGTATCAACGGCCGATGCCTCGCAGGGCGATCCTCCTGGCCTTGCTCGCGACGGCCGCGCCATCCCCGGCCTGCTCGCACGACTCGAGCCCCGCGTCCGGCGCCGCGCCGCCGGACGCCGCGCCCGCCACCGAGCCGCCGCCCGACGCCGCCGCGGAGGGCGCCTGCGCGCCCGGCGCCGCCCTGCCGGACAGCGGCGAGCGCACGCTCGTGGTCGACGGGCGCGAGCGCCGCTACCTGCTCCACGTCCCGGCCGGCCGCCCCGCCGGCCCGATGCCGCTGGTCCTCAACTTCCACGGCTACACCTCCGAGCCGGCGCAGCAGGAGTACTTCTCGGTCATGAGCGAGGTCGCCGACCGTGAGGGCTTCGCGGTCGCCTACCCGGCCGGCACCGGCACGCCGCGCGGCTTCAACGCCGGCGTCTGCTGCGGCCAGGCCGCCGCGCAGGAGGTGGACGACGTCGCCTTCGCCGCCGCGATCATCGACGCGGTCGGCGAGGAGCTGTGCGTCGACCCCGCCCGCGTCTACTCGACGGGCCTGTCCAACGGCGGCTTTCTGTCCTACCGCCTCGCCTGCGAGCTGTCGGATCGCATCGCCGCCATCGCGCCGGTGGCGGGCGTGATGGGGATCGCCGACTGCGAGCCGGGCCGCGCCGTCCCGGTCCTCCACGTCCACGGCACCGCCGACGCCGTGGTCCCGATGGGCGGCAACGTCACGCTCGGCTTCCCGCCGGTCCAGGAGACCGTGGACGGCTGGCTCGAGCGGGACGGCTGCGCCGGCGAGGGGGCGATCAGCTTCCAGCAGGGCGACGCCACCTGTCGCCGCTGGAGCAGCTGCGCCGAGGGCTCGGCGTTCGAGCTCTGCCTGATCGAGGCCGGCGGCCACACCTGGCCGGGCGGTCGCATGCCGGCGATCGCCGGCAAGACCTCGCAGGACCTCCACGCCAGCGACCGCATGTGGCAGTTCTTCGCCGAGCACCCGATGCCGGATCGCTAGCGCGGCGGCCCGGCGCACCGCGCTGGCGGGCGATCAGCGGACGACGACCTGCAGCCCGGCCGAGATGAACAGGTCGACCACCTCGCGGGTCGAGTCGTCGAGCGGCAGGCCGACCGCGATGAACGGCTGCAGCACCTCGCCCATGAAGCGGGCGCTCAGCGCCACCGTGTGCAGGAAGTCCTCGCCGCCGATCTCCTCGGTGGCGATCAGGTTGACCAGCTCGCCGGACAGCGCGACCGGGCCGAGGTCGGCGCCGACCGCCAGGTTGAGCCGCAGGAGGCTCTGGGCGTCCACCTCGTCGCCCTCGGAGATCGGCGCGTCCACCCCGGCGTCGAACCGCACGAACATGCCGCGCGTGTGGATGAGCGGCGAGAAGGCGAGCCGGCCGTAGAGCGCGTCCGGCACCACGAGGGCGAAGTCGCCCAGCCGCGCCTGGGTGGCGATCAGGTTGACCGCGAGCTCGCCCGGCTCGTCGCCGGCGGTCGGCAGCCCGAGCCCGCCGCGGAAGGCAAACGACACGGTCGGCCGGTGGATGATGTAGAGCATGCCGACGTCGATCGCGCCGAGCGCGGTCTCGTCGCCGCCGTCCGACACCGAGCGGGCCAGCGGCAGCGCGCCGTAGAAGCCCAGCCCGGAGGGGGCCACGTACTGGCCGAACAGCTCCAGGCGCAGCGCCGCGTCCATCGCCGGCGAGTCCACCGACACCCAGGCGGCGTCGAGCCCGATGCGCGAGATGCCGTCGGCCCGGTCGAGGGTGGCGGCGTCCGGGCTGCGCTGGGCGAGCGCCGGGGCCGCCGGCGAGGCCGCCGCGCCGGCGACCGCCAGCGCCGCCAGCGCCCGTGCGCCCGCGCGTCGCATCACAGCACCCCGTGGATCCCCGCGGCGATGAAGAAGTCGATCGCGTCCTCGAGCGCGTCGTCGAGCGGGAAGCCGATCGCGATGCCCGGCTCGACCGAGCCGGCGCGGAAGCGGGCGCTGATCGCCGCGGTGTGGGCGAAGTCGTCCTCACCGTCGAGCTCCTCGAGGTTGCCGATGTTGACCAGCTCGGCGAGGACGGCGACCGTCCCGGTGTCGATGCCGCCGCCCACGTTGAGGCGGAGGAACGGATCCGGCTCGTCGGGGCCCTCGGCGGCCAGGAAGACGTCCATGCCGGCGTCGGCCCGCAGGATGAGCTGCCCGCTGCGCAGGATCGGCGAGGCGCTCAGGCGCAGCGCCATCCCCTCCGGCACCGCGTGCGCCAGGTCGGTCAGCCGCGGAAACACGGCGAACACGTTGGCGATCTGCCCCTCGAGCTCGTCGTCGGCGGTCGGCAGGGTGATGCCGCCGCGCAGGACGAAGTCGGCGGTCTCGCCGCCGATCACGTAGAGCGCGCCGAGCTCGACGTTGCCGATGGCGGTCTCGCTCTCGTCACCGGCCACGGTGTCGAAGAACAGCATCGAGATCGGCAGCACGCCGTAGCCGCCCAGGCCGCTCGGGGCCACGTACTGGCCGTACACGTCGAAGCGCAGGCCGGTCACGTCGCCGCCGTCGTCGTCGAAGAAGGTCCAGCCGAGCTGTCCGCCCACCCGCGACTCGCCGTCCCCCCGGTCCATCGTCATGAAGACCGGCGCGCCGAGCGAGGCGTTGGGCTGGGCGGCGGCGGTGCCGGCCCACACCGTGCAGAGAAGCGTGATCCCGAGAGCAGACGTCGTACGGCAGCGCATGCGTTCCTCCGTCCAGTGTTGGATGTGGCCATCATCGCCCGAGCGCGAGGTCGGGTCAGCGGGCCGCTCCGGTTTTTTGCGCGTGCGCGGCGGTCTGACCGAGCGCTGTGTCGTCGCCGTCACGCTGGATGTCTCTGTTGGCCGCCATCCACTTCCAGATCCGGCTGAAATCGGCGAAGCGGGTGAGCTCCCCGTCGGCCCCGAGGAAGACGAAGCCGAGCCTGCGACCATTCACGACAGATGCGGTGACCAGGCAGTAGCCGGCCTCGGCGGTGTATCCGGTCTTGCCGCCGAGCGAGGCGTACTCCCCCCGGTGCAGCAGCCGGTTGGTGTTTCCGTAGTGCAACCAGCGCGGCTTCTTGTGGCTCACCCGGTTGATGCTGATCACGCGGGTGGCCAGAATTTCGGCCAGCACCGGATCGTCGAGCACCGCGCGCAGCGCGACCGCCATCTCGCGCGCGGTCGACACGTTTCCGTTGAGCCCGGTCGGGTCGGTGAAGTGGGTGCGCTCGAGGCCGAGCCGGCGGGCCAGGTCGTTCATCGCGGCGACCAGCCCCGACGGGGACAGCCCGACCGCGCGGCCCAGCGCGGTGACCGCCCGGTTGTCCGACGCGACCAGCATCACCCGCAGGAGATCGCCGTTGGTGTAGCTCTCGCCGAGGTCGAGCCGGGTGCGCGCGCCGCCGCGCGCCGCGTCGACGTCGTCCCATGTGATCTCGGTCGCCGCCTCGAGGTCGAGGCCGCGCTGGCGCACCACCAGGGCGGCAAAGAGCTTGCCGGTGGAGGCGATCGCCCGCACCCGGTCGGGGTTCTTGCCGTAGAGGATGGTGCCGGAGTCGAGATCGACCACCAGGGCCGAGGCGGACCTCACGTTCGGCAATCCGTGCGCGGTGAGGGCCGGGACCGGTGGGGTCCGGCGGGCCGGGCGCTTCTTGCGCCGCTTGCCCCGGCCGTCGGCCGGCGCGGCGGCGAGGCCCAGGACCAGGGCGCACGCCAGGGCCGCCACCCAAGCCCCGCGTCGGCTCATGGGTCCCTGGTTAACACAGGGCGCGAGGCGGTCCAATCCCGGGCCGTGTCGCACCCACCGCCACATCGGCACCCTCCCGACAGAACCTCCCCCGCGATCGTACGTCCCATTGCCAATCCCGTGACCAAAATGAAACAGTCGGTTACACTCGAGGCCTCGAGCGAGGGGAGCATGGAGCAAGCCGCCGCGCAGGATCTTCTGTTAGGCGCCAAGGTCGGCAACTACGAGGTGCGCGAGAAGCTGGGAGAAGGCGGCATGGGCGCCGTCTACCTGGCGGTGCACCCGCGCATCGGCAAGCGCGTCGCGCTCAAGGTCCTCCACCCGGAGTTTTCGAGCAACGAGGACGTGGTCGGCCGCTTCTTCAACGAGGCCAAGGCGGTCAACGACATCCAGCACCCCAACATCGTCGACATCATCGACTACGGCACCATGCCGTCGCCGAGCGGCAACCAGCCGGTCGTCTACTTCATCATGGAGTTCCTGGGCGGGCAGAGCCTGGCCCGGATCATCCACGAGCAGGCGCCGCTGTCGCCGGAGCGGGCCCAGGCGATCGCCTTGCAGATCGCCGACGCGCTCGGCGCCTCGCACCGCCAGGGGATCGTCCACCGGGATCTCAAGCCGGACAACGTGATGATCTCGCAGCGCCGCGACGGCCGTGACTTCGTCAAGGTGCTCGACTTCGGCATCGCCAAGCTCACCGGCGACCAGCAGGGCTCGCGCCGCACGCGCACCGGCATCGTGATGGGGACGCCGGCCTACATGTCGCCGGAGCAGTGCGAGGGGCGCGGTCAGATCGATCACCGCACCGACATCTACGCGCTCGGCATCCTGCTCTACGAGATGCTGACCGGCCAGGTGCCGTTCCGCGGCGAGGGCTACGGCGAGGTGCTGGTCCAGCACATGACCCAGGCCCCGCAGAAGCCGTCCACCATCCGCGGCGTGGTGCCGCCGCACCTCGAGGCGGTCTGCATGAAGGCGCTCGAGAAGCGCCCGGAGCAGCGCTTCGACTCGATGGACGAGATGATGAAGGCGCTCGCCGATCCGGTCGCCTACGTCGAGGCGCACGGCGGCGTCGAGGGCTTCCACAGCTACGGCGGCCACGGCGGCGCGGTGCCCACGCCGTACCCGATCGGCGCGCAGCCGCCCTACGGCATGGTGGCCGGTCACGCCCCGCCCACGCCGGCGCCCGGCTACCTCGGCGCGGTCAACCCGGCGTACCCGACGCCGCCGCCCGGCTCGGTCGCCCGCGCCGGCGGCAGCGGCGCCCGGCTCGCGATCATCGCCGGGCTGGCGGTCGCGCTCGGGGTCGGCATCTTCTTCATCTACAAGGCGGCCACCGGCAAGGACGAGCCGGCGGTCGCCGCCGCGCCGGCGGAGGACCAGGGCGACAAGGAGCCGGTCGCCAGCGGCGGCGGCGAGGGCGGCGAGGGCACCCAGGTGGCCGGCACCACCGACGAGCCGGCCGAGCCGGAGATGGTCGAGATCGAGCTCACCACGCGGCCGCCGGGCGCCGAGGTGTACGTCGCCGGCGAGGCGACCCCGCGCGGCACCACGCCGTACAAGTTCCAGCTCCCGCGCAGCGAGGACAAGGTCTGGCTGCGGCTGGTGGCCGAGGGCTACGAGGTGCGGCGCGCGGCGATCGTGCCGAGCAAGAACATCCAGCTCGACTGGCAACTCGTCGCCAGGCCGGAGCAGCCGGTCGCGGACAAGGACGAGGACAAGGCGAAGAAGGGGAAGGACGGCTCTCGCGAGGAGCGCGCCAGCGCCGAGCGCAAGGAACGCAGGGAGCGCAAGGAGCGCAAGGACCGCAAGGAGAGCAAGGACGGGGACAGCTCGCGGCGCAAGCAGCCGGCCTCCGCCGGAGACAACACCCTGCGCCCCTCGTTCTAGACCCGCCGCGGTGTAGAATGAGGGCCGCATGACGCGCTCCATCCGTCTGGCCTTCACCTGCGCCGCGCTCGTCTGTCTGGCCGCTCCGGCCCTCGCCCAGCCGACCGGAAACAAGCAGAAGGCGCTCGAGCTCTACGAGCAGGGGAACACGCAGTACAACCTCGGCCGGTGGCAGGAGGCGATCGACCTGTTCACCCGGGCGTACGAGGCGTACTCGGCGCCGGAGTTCCTGTTCAACATCGCGCAGGCGCACCGCCAGGCGGGCAACTGCGACGACGCCGTCTTCTTCTACCGGCGCTACCTGGCCAACAAGCCGGACGCGCCGAACAGGACCGAGGTCGAGGGCTTCATCAAGGACCTCGAGGCCAACTGCAAGAAGCCGGACACCGGCGGCACCGAAACCGACACCGGCGGCAGCGAGACCGGCGGCACCGGCGCGACCGGGGGCGACACCGGCGAGACCGGTGCCGGCACTGGCGGGACCGCCGGCGGCACCGGAGACGGCTCGCGCGTCGCCCAGGACGTCACCGTCTCGGGCGGCGACGACGACGAGGAGGAGGAGGACACCGACCTCGGCGGCAGCGTCCTCGACGACGCCGAGGGGCGGCCCAGGCTCTTCACCTCCAGCGTGGCGGTCGGCCCGACCTTCCTGTCGGCCGGCAACCTCGAGACCCCGGTCCTGTTCTCGTTCTCGATCGCCGGCGGGTATCCGGTGCAGGTCGGAGAGGTTCAGCTCGAGCCGGGCGCGGTCATCACCTACATGCCGGTGCCGTGGCAGGGGGACATGCCCGGCATCGAGGGCACCGCCGGGATGACCGCGCTCCTGGCCAACGCCGGCGCCACCTACGAGGTCGCGCCGAAGCTGTCGGCGCGCGGGGATCTCGGCCTCGGCATGCTCGTGGTGAGCGGGCTCGACCAGGGCACGCCGTTCCTCGAGGCGGACGAGTTCGCCGACGGGCCGCTGTCGATGTTCCACATGCGGCTCGCGCTCGGCGCCGAGTACATGATCACCCCCAACCTGGCCGTGCTGGCCCAGCCGCTGGTGCTGTCGATCAGCCCGGGCGGCCCGCTCAAGGACAGCATCTCGAGCCTGACCCGCTTCGAGGTGCTGGTCGGCGCCGGCTACCGCATGTAGCGGAAGGGATCCGGGACCATGAAGAAATGCCCCTTCTGCGCCGAGGAGATCCAGGACGAGGCCATCAAGTGCCGCTACTGTAACTCCTTCCTCAGCACCGCCCCGGCCGGGGCAGGGCAGCCGGCTGCTGCGGCGCCGCCCGCTCCTGCCGCGCCGCCGGCTGCTGCCGCGCCGCCCGCCGCCAGCGCCGCGCCGCCCGCCGCCGGGGCGGCCCAGGTCGCCGTCGCCGCGATGTCCGGCAACCCGCTGGCCCCCGCGGCCGGCACCGGTGCGCCGCCGGGCGGCGGCGAGCGCAAGGTCCTCTACTCCGGCTCCCCGTCGTGGCGCAGCTACTTCGGCGAGTACGTCCTGGTGGTCGCGGGCACCGTTCTGGTGCCGCTGATCTGCCACTGGATCGCGCGCAAGCTGGGGGTCAGCACGATGACCCACGTCCTGATGGTCGCCATCCCGCTGGCGCTCGGCGCGATCGCGTTCGCCGCGGTGCACTTCTGGCGCACCTCGCACGTCTTCCGCGTCACCACCACAAACATCGAGAGCGAGCACGGGCTCATCAGCAAGAAGATCGACGTGCTCGAGCTGTGGCGCTGCCGCGACGTCCGCTACAAGCAGTCGATCCTCGACCGCCTCCTCAGCATCGCCCACATCGAGATCCACACCACCGACGTCACCACGCCGCTGCTCGAGATCGTCGGCGTGCCCGCCTCGCGCCAGCTCTTCGAGCGCATCCGCGACTCGATCGAGATCCAGCGCCAGGCGCGGAACGTGGTCGGCATGGTGCAGTGAGCGGCGCGCTCGCGGCGGCGGCTCACGCGCCGGCCGCTGCTACGGCGCGGGCCTCTTCGGCGGCGCGGGCTGCTGCTGCGGCGGCGCCGGCGGCTGCTGCGGCGGCGCCGGCTGGTGCTGCTCCTGCGGCGCCGGCGGC
>Ga0079224_100015443_pt1 | contig 10699 bp, 6 predicted proteins | sample Stecom2015_FD_80414 | JGI IMG/M metagenome (GOLD analysis project Ga0079224, IMG submission 80414) | Agricultural soil microbial communities from Utah to study Nitrogen management - Steer compost 2015 | ecosystem: Environmental > Terrestrial > Soil > Agricultural land | place: USA: Utah...
GATTTACCCTTACGCTGACCGGAACCGTTCATGATCTGAATGCGGTTCCCGGCACGATTCAAAGCCAGCTTACCGGCTATGTGTCCCAGCGCACGCTTAAACGCCTTAATCTACCGGCTACCTTCAACCAGATACAGGTGACGATTGATCGGGCTTATCTGGAAAGCAGCGATATGCCGGTGATGGATAGCCTGTCGGGAATTGCGAACAGCCTCCAGCGCGACCTGGAGCGCAACGGGACGCGGGTTGGGGCGGTCAGTGTGCGCGATTCAAGCAAACACTGGGCATCGGACATCATGGAAGGCATCGCGGCGATTCTGATTATTGTCGGGCTGGGATCGCTGTTTCTCAGCGGCTTTCTGGTGGTGAACACGATTTCCGGTCTGCTGGCGCAGCAGAAGCGGCAGATCGGTATTATGAAGGTGATCGGCGCGTCGAGGCCGCAGATTGTCGGTGTATACATCGTGATGGTGGTGTTTCTGGGGCTGGTGGCGCTTGCCATTGCGGTGCCGGCAAGTCTGGCGCTGGCGTATTTTCTGCTGTATGGGGTAGTCGCGAACCTCCTCAATTTTGATATTCTGGAATTCTATCTGCCGGCCGATGTGTTTGTCTTGCAGGTGATCGTCGCGATCCTTTCGCCAATGGTATCGGCGCTGGTTCCGATTCTCAACGGCACGCGGATGACGGCAGCGGAAGCGATCAGCGATTACAGTGCCGGGAGCAGCAGCGGATTATTTGATGTCCTGCTGGCTCAGGTACGGGGATTATCGCGCCCGATGCTGATCTCGCTGCGCAATACATTCCGGCGCAAACTCCGACTGACGATGACACTCATTACGCTGACCGCCGCCGGGGCGCTGTTTATGAGCATTATGAATGTGCGCCTTGGGCTGGTGGCGGATGTCAATGACCGGCTGCGGATGTCCGATTTTGACGTGCAGATTTTCCTCAACGGCCTGTATGACCGCACTGGGCTGGAACGCCGGCTCGAACAGATAGCAGGTGTGGTTGATGTGGAGGGCTGGGCGCAGGCTTCGGTTCAGCGTGTCCGCCCGGATGGCAGCAAGAGTGCGACTTTTGCGGTCTACGGCCTGCCACACGATTCGATTTTCATCGACCCACCGATGTACGAAGGCCGCTGGCTTATGGCCCCGGAACGCCCTAACCAGCGCGATATTGTCATTACCACTGATTTACTCGAAGATGAGCCTGATCTTCAGCCAGGTGATACTATCACGCTGGACCTGAACGGCGAAAAGGAAGACTGGCGCATCGTCGGTGTGCTGATTTCGTCCAGTTCGGCAGTTTATGTGCATTACGATGATCTCAACCATTTTATGAAAACACCACAGCGGACATCATTGCTGCTGGTGCGCACCGCGAGCCGGGATGCCGCGTTTCAGGAGATGCTTCAGGACGACCTGCTGGCGTATTTTGACCTGCGAGACATCGGCGTCGCTCATTCCCTGACCCGCGCTGAACTGATTGGCGACGCCTTTGGCGGATTCGACATCCTGATTTATGTGCTCATCGGTATGGCGATTATCGTGGCGATGGTCGGCGGGCTGGGGCTGGCCGGGACGATGAGCCTGAACGTGCTGGAACGCACGCGCGAAATCGGTGTGATGCGGGCTGTGGGCGCATCGACGGCGGCAGTTCGCCGTTTGTTCATCGTGGAGGGCGTGATTGTCGGTATTCTGAGTGCAGTTATTGCCCTGCCGCTGAGCATACCGGGGAGCATCGGGTTCGGAAACGTACTGGGCGCGGTCCTGGCGAATCGCCCGCTGCCGTATACTCCCACAGCCGAGGGGCCGATCCTGTGGTTTGTCATCATTATCGCGATTTCGGCAGCGGCCAGCCTGATGCCGGCTCAGCGCGCTTCGCAGATCAGCGTGCGTGAGGCGCTGGCGTACGAGTGATAGGGCCGGCGGCCAGCGGCTTTCAGTTCAAAAGACGGCGTTATTATTCCGCCGGCTCAGGCGTGACCAATTTGAACAGCTCACGCACGGCAGCCGTTGCCGGCAGTTTGCCGGAAAGCACGGCCTGCTCAAGCAGAGGCAGTTGATCCTTTACCTGCGGATGGTCGAAGAAATGGCGGCGCAGTTGATCCTCAATCAGGGCATGAAGCCAGTCACGGGTCTGCTGGCGGCGACGCTCGGCAAATGCGCCTGATGCTTGGGTTTGCTGGCGGAAAGTTTCGATCAGCGACCAGAGTTCGGCTATGCCCTCGCCCGTGAGCGCGGAGCAGGTGACTGCCGGAGTTCGCCAGCCTTCAGTAGCAGGCGCGAGATAGCGCAGGGCGCGATGGTATTCAGCGCGAGCCGCCTGCGCCCGGATTTTATTGTCACCATCGGCCTTGTTAATGACCACCGCGTCGGCAATTTCCATAATGCCTCGCTTGATACCCTGAAGTTCGTCACCTGCGCCGGTAATCAGCACCAGCAGAAAAAAATCGACCATTGAACGCACGGCGATTTCGCTCTGGCCTGTGCCGACAGTTTCGATCAGGATCACGTCAAAGCCGGCAGCTTCGCACAAGAGCATCGTTTCGCGCGTCTTGCGGGCCACCCCGCCGAGTGTACCGCCGGCGGGCGATGGACGGATATAAGCGGCGGGGTGTCTGGAAAGGTTATCCATGCGGGTTTTGTCGCCCAGAATGCTGCCGCCGGTCACGCTGCTGGTCGGGCCAACGGCCAGCACCGCAACCCGATGATGGCGCTCCACGAGCAGCATACCCAGCGCTTCGATCAGCGTGCTTTTGCCCGCGCCGGGTACACCGGTAATGCCCACCCGCATCGACTGGCCGGTATAAGGCAGAAGCTGGCGCAGCACTTCCTGCGCCTTGTCGAAGTGTGCCGGGTTATTGCTTTCGATCAGGGTGATGGTGCGGGCGAGAATAGCACGATCACCGGCCAGCACACCTCGCACGTGCGTCTCGACAGGCAGATCAGGGCGTCGGGCTGCTGGCGATGCGGGTTCGTGTTTATCCGGCATGATCCAACTGCTCATTGAGCGAAGCCAGTATCCTGCGGGCTGCCTGCGGGATGATTGTACCGGGGCCAAATATCGCAGCGGCTCCGTGCTGATGCAGAAAATCGTAATCCTGGGGCGGGATGACGCCGCCGATCACGACCATGATGTCGCTGCGCCCCTGCTGCGCCAGTTCATCAACCAATTGAGGCAGCAGTGTTTTGTGGCCGCCGGCCAGCGAACTGATGCCAACGATATGCACGTCGTTTTCGACAGCTTGCCGGGCGACTTCCTCCGGTGTTTGGAACAGGGGGCCGATGTCCACATCAAAGCCGAGATCGGCAAAGGCGGTAGCAATTACCTTCGCGCCCCGGTCATGGCCGTCCTGCCCGATTTTGGCGACCAGAATACGCGGCCGGCGGCCTTCGATCTGGGCAAAGGCATCGCACAGGCGGCGTACATCGGCAATAGTATCGTTCTGGCCGAACTCGGCGCTGTAAACTCCGGCAATCGAGCGGGTGTGCGCCTGATGGCGGCCCCACGCCTTTTCCAGCGCGTCGGATATTTCGCCCAGGGTAGCACGGACGCGTGCCGCCTCGACAGCATGTTCAAGCAGACTGCCATCACCAGTCTCCGCGCAGCGAGTCAGAGCGTTCAGCGCGGCATCGACGGCGCTCTGATCGCGTTCGGCGCGGAGTCGGCTGAGGCGTTCGATCTGTGCCTGCCGGACAGCGGTGTTGTCAACTTCGAGAATATCGAGTTGAGCCGGTGCAGGCGGGCGATATTTGTTCACGCCAATTATCACTTCCTGACCCGAATCGATGTGGGCCTGGCGTCGGGCTGCGGCTTCTTCGATGCGCATTTTCGGCAGGCCGGTTTCGAGTGCTTTTGCCATGCCGCCAAGCGATTCAATTTCCTGAATATGGCCCCACGCTCGTTTGAGAAGCTCATGAGTCAGCGTTTCGACATAGAACGAGCCACCCCAGGGATCAACCACGCGCGTGACACCGGTTTCATGCTGCAAGAATAACTGCGTATTGCGAGCGATTCGGGCTGAAAAGTCTGTCGGCAGGGCAATCGCTTCATCCAGCGCGTTGGTATGCAGTGATTGGGTGTGCCCCATCGCTGCCGCGAAGGCTTCAATACAGGTGCGGGTGACATTGTTGAACGGGTCCTGTTCGGTCAGGCTCCAGCCGGATGTCTGACAGTGAGTGCGCAGGGCCAGCGATTTCGGGTTTTGTGGGTCAAACTGTCTGACAAGTTTGGCCCATAACAAACGGGCGGCGCGCAGCTTGGCGACTTCCATGAAGTAGTTCATGCCGATAGCCCAGAAGAACGACAGGCGCGGCGCGAAGTCATCGATGCTCAGACCCGCTTGCAGTCCTGTGCGGATGTATTCCAGTCCGTCGGCCAGTGTATAGGCCAGTTCGATGTCAGCCGTAGCCCCGGCTTCCTGCATGTGATAGCCAGAGATGCTGATGCTGTTAAACTTGGGCATGTATCTGGCGGTGTAGCCGAAAATATCCGCGACGATGCGCATGGAGGGTTCGGGCGGGTAGATGTAGGTGTTGCGCACCATATATTCCTTGAGGATGTCGTTTTGGATTGTGCCGGAAAGCTGTTCTGGCCGCACACCCTGTTCCTCGGCGGTGACGATATAAAATGCCATGATCGGCAGCACCGCGCCGTTCATCGTCATGGAAACTGACATCTGATCCAGCGGGATGCCGTCGAACAGGATTTTCATGTCCAGCACCGAGTCGATGGCGACCCCGGCCTTGCCCACATCGCCAACAACACGCGGGTGATCGGAGTCATAGCCGCGATGAGTCGCCAGATCGAAGGCGACGGACAGGCCCTTCTGCCCGGCGGCCAGATTGCGGCGGTAAAAGGCATTGCTTTCCTCCGCTGTCGAGAACCCGGCGTATTGGCGCACGGTCCAGGGGCGCTGGGCGTACATGGCGGGGTAGGGGCCGCGCAGGTACGGCGGGATGCCGGAAACAAAATCGAGATGCTGCATTCCGGCAAGGTCGTCAGCGGTATACAGCGGATATACGGCGATCTGTTCCAGCGTGCGCCAGATGAATTCATCTGGCGAGAGGCCGGTTTCCGCCATGAAGGTCTGCCGCCAGGCATCGAAAGAGTGGCGTGGATGTTCGGTTCGATAGTCGATCTGTGTAAAGTCGGGCAGGCTGGTCATGAGCTAACTCCGATCTGCTGCTGCAACCAGCGATTCATCTCGCAGCAGTTAGCACGAATATGGACGAACGCATCAATACCGGCAGCTTTGTGGGCTTCAATCTGGTCCGGCGGGTATCCAGCCAGAAGCACGATGGTATCAGGTTTCTGTGACCGGATGGAATGAACCAGTGGCGGCACAAGCGATGGGTAAGCGTCGTCGGTGGAGCAGATGACTACTGCCGGCGCGCCGGACTCGACAGCTGCCTGAGCCGCGGCTTCCGGCGTGGCAAAGCTGCCATGATCGAGCACCTCGAAGCCGCCAACCTCGAAAAAGCCGGTGACAAAATCGGCTCGTGCCCGGTAACTGCCAGAATTAGCCAGAAAGATGCGCGGCGGCGTACCGGTTCGATGCCGATAGTTCGCGGCGTTGCGCCGCAGCACCTCAAACGGTTCAGCCAGACGAAGCGCGGGTACAGGCATGACAGCCGGGGTGTTAGCTGCATCCATGGGACGCAAAGCGCGTGAAATTTCATTGAGCGTAGCCCCAGCCTGCGCCGCTGCAATAGCTGCCTCGACCCGCGCCTGCGGCGCTGCGGAGCGCAGGCTGTCGAGTGCGTTGGACCTGTTTTCGGTGTCGGTTCGGGCGCGATAATCAATAATCGCTCTGGCCCGTGATTGGCCCGCAGCATCCACCTCGGCTGGCCGGGTGGCAATCGGTTCGTCGGCAGGATTGGGGTACATATTGATGCCGACCAGAACGTCCCTGCGCTGCTCGATGTTGGCAGTGCGCCGTGCAGCGACCTGCGCGATCTGCTCCTGCGCAAAACCAGCTTCCAGCGCCCTGAACATGCCCCCTTGCGTTTCGATCTCCTGAAACAGCGTCCAGGCCGACTGTGCCAGTGAATCGGTGAGGACTTCGACAAAGTATGAACCGCTGGCGGGGTCGATGGTGCGGCTGACACCGGCTTCGTGCTGCAGGATCAGGTGCTGATTGCGGGCGATGCGCCGGGAAAACTCGTCCGGCAGGTTGGCTGATTCATCGAACGGCGCGATATGCAGGCTGTCGCTGCCGCCAATGACCCCGGCGAAGGCTTCCAGCGTTGTTCGCAGTATGTTCACATAAGGGTCGTATACGGTCTTGTTGAGGCGACCAGTGCAGGTGTGCAGCCGCATCCGCTGCGCGGATTCGCTTCCGCCGAATGCCCCTATGACCCGCGACCAGAGAAGCCGTGCAGCGCGTAGTTTGGCAATTTCGATGAAAAACTGAGCGCCGATAGCAAAGCTGAAGATCATGCGCGGGGCCGCCAGTTCAATGGTCAGATCGCGCACCAGCATTTCCCGCAGATACTCAACGCCGGTAGCGATGGCGAAGGCCAGTTCCTGCACTGCATTCGCGCCGCCGTTGTGATAAGGCACACAAGCAATGCCAATCGTCGCCAGTTGGGGCGCATTTTGAACTGCCCAAGCCGTGATCTGCGCCATCTCATCGTAGAGCTTCTCCAGCGGAGCCGGGAGCGTGCCGTTCTGGACCAGTTCGCCAAGCGGGTCCGCCGTGATACTACCGCGCCAATCAGCCAGAGACTGCCCCTGCTGCTGATAATATGCGGCCAGCAGCGCCAGAAGTGGCAAAAAGCTCGCTCCAGCTTCAGCATGAAGTGGAAGGGCTGATAGATCGATGCCGGCGAATGCCTGCGCCACATCATCCAGACTTGCCAGCGACAGGCCGCCCTGTCCGGGGTTTTCAGCCTGATCGGGATCAAGTCCGGCGCGGCCCGGTTGATCGAGTATCAGCTTGATGGCATTCTGCCCCTGGGCGAGGTCGTGGCGCAGCGCAGCGTTGAATGCTTCGGGCGTGGGGGCAGGAAGTTCCTGCGCGATGAGCCAGGGTTGAGCGACATGGCCGGAGGCGCGCACCCCGCGCACGAATGGCGTGAACCCCGGCAGGGTAAGCAGGTGGGCGATTGGCGCTAAATCCTCGCGCCGGTAAAGCGGCTGAAGGGTCAACCCTTCATAGGTCCGTGTCGTCAGAAGTTTTTCAAAGTCGGCGCCGCCAATTGAGTCGAGAGCCGCCGCATACCATTCGTCGTAGGTTGGGCGAGTGAACTCGTCGAACGATAGCTCGTCTGCTGCAAAGGTCTGATCGGACATGCTTTTCCACTCCATGTGACGGGAGTATAACATCTTCAGTTTGGGCCGCAATCTACGCCTGTGGTAACACCTTCGCTGGCGAAACGGTGTGGTTCGTTGCGCAAAGTGGTGCGGTGGCATATAGTTGTACCGCACCGGGAGAAGGAGTTTATGAGTATCAAATCCGAACTTCAAGGGACGATTATTGCATCCGGGACGATTGGGGTCTGGCCGCTGGGTCAATCCGGCTATGCGCTTAAAAATGCTCATGGCGAGATCATCTACATCGACCCCTATCTGACGGAAACCATATCACCTTTAAGTTACATTATGCATACGCGGCTGATCCCGCCCGTCGTTGAAGCTGATGCTGGGGTGGATGTCGCTGCTGTGCTGCTCACCCACGATCATCTTGACCATCTCGACCCGAATTCGGTGGTGATGCTGGCAGAGCAGCCTGGCACGCGCTTTTATGGATCATCGGAAGTCCGTAGCAAGCTGGTTGACACGCTCGATCTTCCTGAAGCCCGCGTGCAGCAGGTTGAACAGGGGGCCGAAGTCAAAATCGGGCACTACCGGGTGCATGTGGTGAAGGCGGTACATGGTGGTGGCGCTGTCGGTTATGTGGTCGAAAGTGACGGCGTGACGCTTTATTTTACCGGCGATACGGTGCTGTTCTACAGTATGCGCGATATCGGCACGCGCTTCGCTATTGATGTGGGATTTTTCTGCATCAACGGACAGGCGGGCAACATGGATATTCTGGGTGCGCTGCACGCGGTCAGGCTGACTGACCCGCGCATAGCTGTACCGTGCCACTACGATATGTACGCCGATAACACCGACAGCCCGGAACGTTTCGCCTACCTGTTTCAGCAGCGTTTTCCTGATAAACAGTGCCTGATACTGGAAGCGGGCAAACTGCAAATCTTTGAAGCCGGGAAATGAGGCCTCATGATCTATCGACAGCTTATTGAGCGATTGGGTGCCGGCAGAGTTGTCCGGGCCGGTGTGATCGGTACGGGCCACTACGCGACAGCGGTGATTACGCAGGCTCAGGTTATCCCCCAGCTTGAAGTGCCGGTGGTATGTGATCGGGATATCGAAGCGGCGCGTCGCGCCTGTCGCCATGCGGGGATCAGCGACGATGATATGGTGATCTGTGACAGTCGCCAATCCGCGCTGGCGGCACTGGAGAGTGGTAAACAGGTCATCCTCGCGGATGCCATGCTGATGATGGATTTGCCGCTGGACGTGGTGGTGGAATCCACCGGCGTGCCGGAAGCATCGGCGCTGCACGCTGCTGAGGCGATCCGGCAGGGCAAGCACGTGGCGATGGTCAGCAAGGAGGGGGATGTCAGCGTCGGGCCAATCCTCAAATATCAGGCAGAGCGCGCCGGTCTGGTATACACAGCGGTGGATGGCGATCAGCATGGATTGCTGATGGGTCTGGTGCAGTGGGTGCGGGGTCTGGGGCTGGACGTGATCTGTGGCGGCAAAGCCCTCGATTCCGAACTGATTTTTGAGGAAACGTCGGTTTCTCGCGGCAATAACGAAGTGTATCTCAGCCCTGATGATCGGGTCCTGTTTGCGCCCGGCCCGCCAGCAGAGACGCGCCAGTACGTACAGCGGCGGCGCGCTCTACTGGGAGACTTTGCCAGTATTGCAGGCTATGATGTGGTGGAGATGACCATTGCAGCCAACGCCACCGGCTTGCAGCCCGATATCGATGAGCTGCACTGCCCGATTGTGCGCATCCCGGAAATCCCCGAAGTGCTTGCGCCTGCCGGGGATGGCGGCTTCTTGCAGCGCAGCGGCGCAATCGATTCGGTGATCTGCCTGCGCGGGCCACATGAGGCCGGCCTCGGCGGTGGGGTATTTGTGGTGGTGGGGTGCGATAACGATTATTCGCGCTACATTCTGACGACTAAAGGGCTGATTGCCAACAGCACAGGCACAACGGCGCTGATCTTCCGGCCTTATCATCTCTGCGGGGTGGAGACGCCGGTATCGCTGCTGGCGGCGGGCCTGCTGGGCTTGGCGACCGGCGCGGTTGATTATCAGCCGCGTTATGATGTGGTCGTCTGCGCTGCGGAAGACCTGAAAGCCGGGGAACGGGTTGGCAACGATCATAGCAAGAATCTGAAAGCACTCATGCGCCCGGCTCAGCCTGTGCGCGGGGATAATCCCGTGCCACTGCACATGGCAAATGGGAATGTGCTGGCTGTCGATGTTCCGGCGGGAACTGTTCTGACGGTAGACATGCTTCAAAAGCCGGAGAATTCAACGTTGTGGACGCTGCGCGCCGAGCAGGACCGGGTTTTCCTCAAGGCGTAAACTGCCACAAATTGAGCGTGCTGCCCGGATGTTCGACGGCCAGCGCCGCTTGGAAGCCTGATGGTACAGGCAGGTCGAATATTGTCCAGCGTTGAGAGGCTTCCGGTTCACCTTCGACGCGCAGGAGTCGTGGTGGTTTGCCGGGCGTCAGGCTGACAGCGAATGAATCGAGCGGCTGCGACAGCCCTCTGCCTATAGCTTTGATGTAGGCTTCCTTGCGAGTCCAGCAGTTGTAGAAACCCTGCACCCGAAGATGCTGCGGCAGGGCCAGCAGGCTGGCGCATTCGGACTGTGAGAAGTAATGGCGCATCATGGTTTCGATGTCCGTCAGGGGCCTCATCCGTTCGATGTCGATGCCGATACGATGCTGCCGGATGAAAGCATACAGTGCCAGACCCCCCGAATGGGACAGGTTAAATTGCAGGTCCGTGGCGGGCAGTTCGGGTTTTCCATAGTCGTTGTACTGGAAAGTGATGTCTTGCGGCGGGGTCTGCAAATAGCGGCTGAGGATCAGGCGCAGGATAGCGCGTCCGGCTGTATAATGCTGCCGCAGATGTTCGAACTTAAAACCGGCAGCGCGGGCCTGCTCATCCTCGCTCAACAGCGCGCGAAATTTTTCGTTGCTGTGCGCAGGATGATCGAGGCCGGCAAACCATACGTCAACCCGATCTGCCGTCAGTGTTAATAGCTCGGAGGGTGTTTGCCAGACCGGGTTACTCATCTGCGTCGAGATCAAATGCGGAATGATGCTGGATGTAAACCGCGCAGGAATCCGGCCTGACCTGCACGTCAATTCGGACAGTGTAGGTGGGAGAAACGAACGCGAAATTGGTCGAATGGTTGAGCAGCACGGGCAGCCACTGGTAATCAGGGCTGAGTCTTGCGCGCACCCAGGGGACATCGCCCACGTCGTTGAGCCGCAGCAGAAAATCACCCACGACACCGCTCTGACGCAGGTGGTTCGCCAGCCAACCCGGCGCGTCCGCAGCCGCTGTATGATCCAGTTGGGCGATCAGTTTTTGATCTGCATGGTCTTCAAACCAGGGCGCGTGTTCCAGACCGGTAAACCACAGCACATCAAGGC
>Ga0079224_100015444_pt1 | contig 10699 bp, 9 predicted proteins | sample Stecom2015_FD_80414 | JGI IMG/M metagenome (GOLD analysis project Ga0079224, IMG submission 80414) | Agricultural soil microbial communities from Utah to study Nitrogen management - Steer compost 2015 | ecosystem: Environmental > Terrestrial > Soil > Agricultural land | place: USA: Utah...
GGAAACAGCAAGTCCAACAGCGCCAACGCCCATCCGGCAATTGCCACATTCGGCGGAACGTCATTGATCTCTTGCTGCTTACGGTACAGCTGGCTAAAAAACTCTTCGTTCATCGTTTGTTCTCGTTGTCGCGAAGCTAAGGACGCAAATAATTTGCAGCTTGACAACAGTATCGTTTAATTATTACAATAAATTAAATTGGAATGACAGGTCGTTATTTTTTTCTAAGTTTGCGACCATACCTTGTAATAGCATATAGACAGCAAAACGAATGAAACTACTCGAAGGAAAAACAGCATTGGTGACCGGCGCCTCCAAAGGAATAGGCCGGAAAATTGCCGAGACGTTTGCCGCACAAGGCGCAAACGTAGCTTTTACGTACCTATCTTCTGTGGAAAAGGGCGAATCCCTTGCCAATGAACTTCAGACATACGGCACCAAAATAAAGGGTTATCGGTCAGACGCATCGGTATTTGAAGAGGCAGAAAAACTGATCGAGGACATTGTGTCCGAATTCGGAACACTGGATGTGGTGGTTAATAACGCCGGGATTACCAAAGACGGTCTACTGCTGCGGATGACCGAAGACCAATGGGATGATGTGCTCAACATAAACCTCAAATCGGTTTTCAACGTTACAAAAGCTGCCTCCAAGATTATGATGAAAAACCGTAAAGGGGCGTTTATCAATATGAGCTCGGTGGTTGGCGTACAAGGGAACTCGGGCCAGGCCAACTATGCGGCGTCTAAAGCCGGTATCATCGGTTTTTCCAAATCGATTGCCAAAGAACTGGGGTCCCGCAACATTCGTACAAATGTGATTGCTCCCGGCTTCATACGGACGGAAATGACGGACGTACTAGACCCTAAGGTGGTCGAGGGTTGGGCTCAGAACATTCCGTTGAAACGCGCCGGGGAGACCGAAGATGTCGCCAATGCCTGCCTTTTTCTAGCATCAGACCTTGCTTCTTACATCAACGGACAGGTACTTTCCGTGTGTGGCGGAATGCTGTAACGTCTCACAACTATGATTTCCGCAGACCGCATATTCTCCCTCTCATCGCCCCAGGAGTTTGACCGCATCTGTTTGGAAACTTTCCGATTTCAGGCCCAACATTGCGGAATATACGCCCGGTACATTGAGTTGTTGGGCCTGCATCCCAATTCGGTCACAGATCCGCACCAAATTCCTTTTCTTCCGATTGAATTTTTTAAACACCATCGGATCACTTCTACAGCGGTGATACCGCAGATTATCTTCCGTAGCTCAGGTACCACCGGTACCCTACAAAGCACGCATCACGTTGCGGACGTGGAGATCTACGAGAGAAGTTTCCGGACGGCCTTCGGACGGTTTTACGGCGATCCAGGCGACTGGACAATCCTTGCCCTTCTTCCGTCCTATTCGGAACGAGAGGGATCATCACTTATCTATATGGTGGACGACCTGATCCGTGAAAGCCGAAACCCGTTGAGCGGCTACTTCCTGTATAACCACTTCAATTTATGGAACCGCCTACAACAACTGAAAGCCAACGGCAAGAAAACCCTCTTGATTGGTGTCACATATGCGTTGCTGGACTTTGTCGAGAATTTCAGGATCGACTTTCCCGAACTTGTCGTTATGGAAACGGGAGGAATGAAAGGCCGCCGGCGGGAGATGATCCGCGAAGAAGTCCACGAACAGCTTTGTGAAGGATTCAACGTTGCCACCATTCATTCCGAATACGGTATGACCGAGCTATTGTCCCAAGCATACTCAGACGGAAACGGTCGGTTCCGGTGCCCGCCGTGGATGAAGATCATCATCCGCGACACGAATGATCCATTTTCCATATTGTCTGCCGGGTTAACCGGAGGTATCAACGTAATCGATCTAGCCAACTTGTATTCCTGCTCGTTCATCGCAACCCAGGATCTGGGCAAAGTGGGTTGCGACAACGGCTTTGAAGTATTGGGGCGTTTTGACCAAAGCGACATCCGCGGCTGCAACCTACTGGTCCAATAACCCGCTATTGCAGACTCGGGTCGCTGAACGTGTCCCCCTGCCGTATATCGCCGGTGTCAAAACCTTTTTTAAACCAATAGGCGCGCTGTTCGGACGTTCCGTGGGTAAACGCCTCCGGCACCACATGTCCCTGCGTCTGCATCTGCAGCCGGTCGTCACCAACCGCAGCAGCAGCTTCCATCCCTTGGCGGATGTCGTCATATTCCAGAAAAACGTCAGAATTTTGATTGGCATGATGCGCCCATACGCCCGCATAAAAATCAGCCTGTAACTCTAGCATGACCTGAAGCTTGTTATATTCCCGCTCGCTGAGCCGCTGGCGTGCTGCATTCACTTTGTCCATGGCACCGGTAAGTTTCTGTATATGGTGGCCCACCTCATGGGCCAGCACGTATGCCATGGCAAACTCGCCGGTAGCTCCGAAGCGGTTATGCAATTCTTCGCTAAAGCTCAAATCGATGTACACCTTCTCATCGGCAGGGCAATAAAAAGGGCCATAGGCAGAAGCCCCCATGCCACAGCCATCCGTAGGTGTCTGATCACGGTAAACTACCAGCGTATTGGGCCGGAAAGACGGTCCCTCCTTACGGAAGATCGCTTGCCAAACGTCTTCCGTACTGGCCTGGACCACCTTTACAAAATCCGTAAGCTCTTGCTCCTCGGCACTGATCTCCACCGGCCCTTCCGCCGTTTGGGTACCGGTTTGGAGCTGTTCGAGTACCTGTTGCGGATCACCCCCGAGAAGTAATCCGATGATTAAAACGACCACACCGCCAACGCCGCCCAAAGCCAACTTCCCTCCGGACGACATTCCCCTGCGGTCCTCAAAATGATCACTTTGTCTGCCACCTTTCCAACGCATAATTGCTGTTTTAAGAGATACAAAAAAAGCCTTACATACTTGCAAGGCTTCCTACAATAACGTATGATTATCTGTTAATAGGCAAAATCATCTTTGGAATCGACATCTTCCGCTACCCCAACCCCATTACCTTCAAAACCGGGTTCGTAACGCTTCTCCACCACTTCCTGATGAGCCTTAATATAGTCAACCACTTCGGTTAGCCCTTCTGCAAATTTTTCGAAGTCCTCTTTGTAAAGGAATATTTTATGTTTGATGAAAACGCCATCCTCAAACCGCTTCTTACTTTCGGTGATCGTAATGTAGTAGTCGTTGGACCGAGTCGCTTTCACATCGAAAAAATAAGTGCGCTTGCCAGCCCTTACCTTTTTTGAATAAACCTCCTCACGCTCTTTGTTGTCAAAATCTCCCATTGTTAAGCTTTTTATTTCTTGTTGTCAGAATCGGGATAAATATAAAAGAATTTAGTTTATTAATGCAAGTCTTTCCTTTAAATAATAAAAAAATATTTCGTATAGAAATTTCGCCGAAAAAAAAAGGTCATTCACCGAGAAAATGTGTTACATCACCTAATTATGCTTGCAGATCGCATGAAATCCCTCTACTTTTGAAAAAATAATTGTTTTGAATATAACGCTTTTAACTATACATTATGAATAAACAAACTCGTCCGACGTATAACAATGCCAATGCAGGTAGAATGTGGGCCGGAATCATCATTGTATGCATCGGCGCAGTGCTGCTTGCCGGAAAGCTCGGCCTCGACTGGCTTTTCCCTCATTGGATTTTTAACTGGGGGAACCTATGGCCCATAATACTGATCGCCGTAGGACTCATGATCGGCGGCAATTCGAATTTTCGGAATCCGGCGTCCTATATTCTACTCGGACTGGGATCGTTCTTTCTGCTGCGTAACCTTACTCACTTCAATATCGGACCCTTTATCTGGCCCGCAATTATTATCGCTATAGGCCTGTGGCTTCTTTTCGGTAAGGGAAACCCGGGCGCTCATCCCAACGGGCCCCACGGCCGCCACCGGCACCCTCGGTTTCCCAATCGATGGAGTAGAACAGATTACGAATGGGATAAGCGCGTCACCAGCGATCCCAATGGCAGCCCTGCGTCCGGCGGGGCTGATGCATTTACAGATGCGGAAGCGCCGAAAGAGTCCGCCGGATTTTCCAACGATGATTATTTAAAGTCTACTTCTGTATTCAGCGACGTAAAAAAAACCATCATCTCAAAACGTTTTCAGGGGGGTGAAGTGATGAACATCTGCGGCGGAACAGATATCAACCTGATTCAAGCGGATATCCAGCAGCCGGTTGTCATTGATGTGTTTCAACTCTTTGCAGGAATAAAACTGATTGTACCTTCCCACTGGAAAGTTCACTCAGACGTGATCTCCGTATTCGGTGAGGTGGATGACAAGCGGTTTACGCAAGGTATCCCCCCCGATGAGCAGAAAGTGGTCTATATCAAGGGAACGTCCCTGTTTGGAGGAATTACCATTAAGAGTATATAATCAACGCACGTGAGCGGTATCCAATATACCTCATCGAGGCAGCGGTCGATCAACATTAGCTGCTTTATCATCTGGATGATCTATGCATGTGTCCAAACGGCACTCCTTTGGTGGTTTGATATCGACTTCAACCTGGCATTGAACGATAGTCTGACGAGCGCTACATCAACCGCGCTTTGCTGTTACGTTATCGCCAACGCGTTGAACCACTACCTTCCCCGCCGAAAAGGGTACTTCTACATTATCGTGTGGGGCCTTGTATTGGCGGCCATCAGCGTATCGCTCGACCGATGGATTCTTCAGTTCATTATCCACGATAAAAGCTACTTGAATCACATTGATCTCTCGCTACCCTTGCGCTTCTTTGTCAACGCTCTCCTCATCGCATGGATGGCAATGATCAATATTCTTTGGAACATCCAGCAGGAATACAAGGAAAATGAACAACGGAAGGCCGATGCAGAGCGGCTGGCCCGGGAGGCAGAGCTCTACAACTTACGTCAGCAACTTCAGCCACATTTTCTGTTTAACAGCCTCAACTCAATCATAGCCCTGATCGGCCGGAAGCCCGAAGAGGCCCGGAACATGACCTTCCAGCTTTCCGACTTCCTTCGCGGTACCCTGCGTAAAGACGATCAGCAGCTGATCGTGCTGAAGGACGAACTGGAGCACCTGCAGCTGTATCTCTCGATTGAGAAAGTACGTTTCGGACATCGGCTTGAAACGCAGGTCACGTATGATGAAGAGTGTCTGACAAAAACCCTCCCTGCGATGATCATGCAGCCCCTGGTGGAGAACGCAATAAAATATGGCCTCTACGACACGACGGAGAAAGTAGTCATACAGGTGTCCTGTACCTGTACCAATCATCTGTTGGAAATACAGATTGAAAACCCCTATGACAGCGAGAGCAACAAGCCACGCCGCGGCACGGGATTCGGCCTACGGGGAGTTCAGCGCCGTTTATTTTTGCTGTTTGGCCGCACCGACTTATTGGAAACCCGCGCAACATCCCATATCTTTACCAGCATAATCAAGATTCCCCAACTATGATCAAAGCGGTATTGATAGATGATGAACCTTTAGCACGAAGTATGGTGGCCGAATACCTGGAGAGCTACCCCCAGATCCATCTGGTGGCCGAGTGCAACGATGGTTTTGAAGGGGCCAAAGCGATCATGCAACTTCAGCCGGACCTAATTTTCCTGGACATACAGATGCCGAAAATCAATGGATTTGAGATGCTCGAAATCATTGACCGGCAGCCGGCGGTTATTTTTACAACAGCTTTTGACGAATACGCCATCCGCGCCTTTGAACAGCACGCTGTGGATTATCTGCTGAAGCCTATTACCAAAAGCCGGTTTGACCAGGCAATCGCCAAATTCCTGGATGCGAGGGACGTGGTCATTGGAAAGGAAAATACACGTAAACTGATTGACGAGGTGACCCATACCCAGGAAAGGCTGGAACGAATCGTGGTAAAAACCGGATCAAAAATCAAAATCATACCTACCTCACAGCTTATTTACCTCGAAGCGGACGACGATTATGTCAAAATCCATACTGCCGAAGGCGTATTCCTGAAAAACCGGACCATGGCATCGTTCGAAGAGCAATTGGATCCTCAACTGTTTGTCCGTGTGCATCGCTCTTTTCTGGTAAAAATTGATCATATTGTGCGATTGGAACCCCACGAGAAAGACAGTTATGTGGGCGTTCTATCCGATGGCAGTAAAGTAAGCGTAAGTAAGAGCGGCTACGCACGCCTTAAACAATTGTTAGGAATGTAAATCCGTTTCATGTAATTTTGCCAGATGTTAAGAATCACGATCAGGCCCCTCGGTGTCTTAGTCAGTTTGCTACCGTTCTTTTCGGCATTTGCTCAAGAAAACGATGCCTCCCAACGAATCAACCAGGCCGTATTCAATAAGATCGAGTATCACTTTAACCAACAGGAGACGGATTCCATCTATGCCCTTGGCAGTGAGAAATTCAAAAAGTCTCTTTCATTGCAGGCCTTCCAAACGGTCATGACCCAGCAGCTTTACCCGTTGGGACAGATTCAGTCTGCCGAGCTGAGAAGCTTTGACAAAGGCACAGGCATCTATAAACTGAACTTTATTAGTACGCCGCTGCAGCTGGTGTTGGGGCTGGATAGCCTGAACAAAGTCGACGTGTTTCTTTTTCAGCCTTATGCGGGGGACCCGGCCCCACAGAAAACAACAGTTGAATCAAGTAATACGGCCGCTACGCAGTTTGACCGGTACGTTGACTCCGTGGCGCTGAGTTATAGCCGCAAAGGGCATACCCATGCCTTGGCCATTGGCATCATCAATGCTGGAAAAACCAGTAGCTTCTATTACGGTGAAACCGAAAAGGGAAACAAGCAACTTCCAGACGAAAACACATTGTTTGAAATCGGCTCCATCAGCAAAACGTTTACAGCCACGCTACTTGCCTACCTGGCTCAGACCCAGCAGATAAGTCTCGATGATTCCATCACCCGCTATCTACCCGACTCGGTGGCGGTGAACCCCGACCTGCAGCGGATTACGCTCCAGCAGCTAGCGAGTCATACCTCCGGCTTGCCACGGATGCCCGATAACATCGAGGCGACAACTGTGGATTCCCGGAATCCGTATGCGGGGTACACAAAGGAACACCTCTACAGCTATCTGAAATCATATAAAGCGACCGCGCCGCCGGATACCGCTTACCTATACAGTAACCTCGCTTTCGGGATTCTGGGCGACATCCTGTCTACCGTTTACGGAAAACCATATAACGAAATGGTACAGGAAATTATTTGCCAACCCCTGGAATTAGTCAACACTACCGCAAGTCCAGATCCTGAAAACCAATATGTGGCCAAAGTATACAATGAAAAAGGCCAAGAGACGCCCCTGTGGACTTTTGATGCTTTTTCGGCACATGGCTCACTGAAATCTACTGTGTCCGATCTGCTTCGCTATGCAAAAGCACATTTCACCTTGCCAGAGAGCGACCTTGAACACGCGTTAGCCCTTACCCGGCAGTTCACGTATTTCAATCCGCCCGATACAGACATTGGGCTGGCATGGCACATGAACGTCGTCGGTGACGAGCTCGTATACTGGCACAACGGCCGCACGTTCGGAAGCAGCAGTTACCTGGCGCTGGCTCCCGACCGAAAGATGGCTGTTGTTGTACTGTCAAACACGGCGGATCCCGTGGATTCACTAGCTGTAGCAATACTGAAACGCATGTTGCAATAAGGTAATTTATACTTCTCTGCGAAGGATCTCCAGCGGTGGCCGCTTGATAATACCACGGCTGTTGAGCAGGCCTATCGATACCGTTAGCACCGTGACACCGGAAATTATCGTAGCTAGGCTTCCGAGGTCCGGAGCAAACGGGGTCTCAAAGCTAAAGGTGGCCAGCGACCAGCTGCCTACTACAGCTAATGACACCCCGGTACATGCGGACAGCAGTCCCAAGAACGCATACTCCAGCGCCGTGATTGACAACACCTGCTTACCGGAGGCCCCCAGGGTGCGCAACAATACGCTTTCCCGGATCCGTTGATACCTACTAATCATGACGGAAGCAACAAGGACCACCAACCCGGTAAGCATGCTGAAGCCGCCCATAAAACGGATAACAAACCCGATTTTTTCCAAGATATCATCCAATACAGACAAAATCAACCCCAAGTCAATAATGGACACATTTGGAAATTGCTGCACCACCTCCTGTTGGATCTTGGCAGATACAGCCCCATTGGGAACACGGGTCATCAACACATGAAATTGCGGCGCACGGTCAATGACACCCATGGGGAAAATCAACCGAAAATTGGTCTGAACGCGATTCCAATCGACCTCCCGTAGGCTCCCCACTACGGTCTGTATTCGTACTCCCTGGACGTTAAAGAGCAGTGTGTCACCGACCGATACTCGGATGCGGTTGGCATAACCTTCTTCCAACGACACACGGGGTGTTTCTCCTACCTTGGCTTCTCCCACCCAGGTTCCCATGGTGACTTTCTCAGCATCACTCAACGTTTCCCTATAGGTAGCCCGTAACTCCCCGCCCAAGGCACGCCTGGCCACCTGAAGTGTACTATCAGCGCGGGCACGCTCGGCGGTAATCCCATTGATAGCTTCCAGCTGCACCGTTACGATGGGAACCTCATCCATTACGGGGAGCCCCTGTTTTTTTACCAAGTTGGCCACTTGCATTTTTTGAGCAGTCTGAATATCGAACAGCACCATATTGGGTTGATTTTCACTTGCAGACAACGTCACACGGGTAATCAGCATCTGCTGAACCATCAACAGAGTAGCGATAAACGCCGTACCCAAACCGATGGAAATAACCAGAATAACAGTTTGGTTGTTCGGTCGGAACAGGTTGGAGAGGCCCTGCCGCCATACATAGCTCCACGATGCCGGGAAGAAGCGGTGGACCAAACCGATTAATAAACGGGCGGATCCATAGAGGGCCATGAAGGCGAGCAGTACGCCCGCGGTAAAGGTCAGCGTTTGCAGAAACCCGCTCAATTGGAGGTATGCGTAGCCGAAAATGAATAAACCGATTAAACCATAGATTAGCCAGGTGGCCTTATCGCGCCCAGGCCGACCCGCATCGACCGACAGACGCAGCGAATTCAACGGGGCGATCTTCCGGATACCCATCAACGGTTGAAGCGCAAACAACACGGAGATAAAGACTCCAAGCCCCACCCCTTGTGCAATAGCAATCCACGAAATGTCACTGCTGATGGCGACGGGCACAACATCCCTGAATACCACCGGCAACACCAGTTGAATGACGGTTCCCAGCGCAGCCCCGATCACGGAGCCAATGAATCCTACGCCGATCACCTGAACCAGAAATATCAGAAACGCCTGCCGGGAACGGGCTCCCAGGCACCGAAGGATGGCTATGCTCACCACCTTTTCTTTGATATATATATGGATGGCACTGGAAACCCCTATGCAGCCCAGTAAAAGCGCCACAAATCCCACCAGCGACAAAAACCTGCTCAAATCGGCGAAGGCTCTTCCCGTATCCTGTTTCCGCGATGCGATCGTGTCATACCCCATCCGGTGCACTTCCAGCAACGAGTCAAGGCCGGCGGCGAGTGCATCGGCATCGGTCTGTCCGTTCAGTTTGAAGTAGTAGCTGTAATTGATCCGGCTGCCTTTCTGGTTCAACCCCGTTGCATCGAGGTAGGCCAGCGGAATAAACACTGCCGGTGCCACGGCGGTGGAAATTCCGCTTTGTCCGGGTGCACGATCCAAGCTGCCGGCAATTTCAAACTTCACCTCGCCGATTTTAACCGAATCCCCAACATCCGATCCGAATTGCAACAGTAAGGTTTTGTCGACCAACGCCCGCCTGTGATTTCTGAATTCCTTCTCTGCCGCTTCCGGGGCTGTCTCCAATTTACCATAATACGGAAAATCGCCGCTCAACGCCCGGATCTGCACTAGTCGTGTCCCCCCGTTTTTGGTAAACAACACCATTGAAGCAAAACTGCGCTCCTCGGAACGGGCCACACTCAATGCCGTTACGGAATCGATGATCGGCTGTTCATCGTTTTCAAGAGGATGATTGCTCTGGATCACCAGATCGGCACCGACCAGAGTCGCCGCCTGATTGTTAATATCCTTTTCCAGGTTATCACCCAATGCGTAGATGGCCACAAGGGCCGCAATACCGATAATAATGGAAGAGATAAACAGCAGCAACCGCGATCGGCTTCTTCGGCTGTCACGCCATGCCATACGAACCATCCACCCCGCGGCCATGCTATAGTTTCTTTGGCTGTACCTGTTCATCGGACACTACTGTTCCCCCTTTCATCCGGATAATGCGCTGGGTACGCGATGCAAGCTCCAGATCATGCGTCACAAGGATCAGGGTAGTTCTCATCTCGTTGTTAAGCCCAAACAGCAAGCTTTCAATCGTGTCTCCGGTTTCGGCATCGAGGTTGCCTGTCGGCTCATCCGCAAACAATATCCGGGGCGAATTGGCAAAAGCGCGGGCAATAGACACACGTTGCTGTTCGCCGCCGGAGAGTTGGAGCGGATAATGATGCGCCCTTTCGGCCAACCTCACCATATCCAGTAACTCCAGGGCCCGACGTTTACCATCACGCTGGCCCCGCAGTTCAAGCGGCACCATCACATTTTCTAGGGCAGTCAAGGTGGGCAGTAGCTGAAAATTCTGAAATACAAACCCAACATATTGGTTTCGAACCGTTGCCCGTTCATCCTCACTGAGCCTATCCAGACATACGCCGTTGAGCTCGATA
>Ga0079224_100015445_pt1 | contig 10698 bp, 6 predicted proteins | sample Stecom2015_FD_80414 | JGI IMG/M metagenome (GOLD analysis project Ga0079224, IMG submission 80414) | Agricultural soil microbial communities from Utah to study Nitrogen management - Steer compost 2015 | ecosystem: Environmental > Terrestrial > Soil > Agricultural land | place: USA: Utah...
CTTTCCTCCTCGAGTGTCTCCGCCGGCGGACGATAGGGCGGCTCGGGCGACAGCAGGATGGCGAGCATGCCCACCCCCACCGCCAGCGCCAGAACGAGGTAGGCCATGTTCCAGCCAAAGGCCGACGCAAGGTAGAGACCGCCCGCGCCACCGACCAGGGTGCCGCCCAGGTGCCAGCCCCAGATGGCGGCCGCGGATCCGGCGCCATAACGCTCGGGCTCCAGTACATCGATACGGTAGGCGTCGATCACCACGTCCTGGGTGGCAGAACTGGTGGTCACCAGGAGCGCCGCCAGGGCCAAGAGGAAGAGATTCTGCGCCGGGTCGGTCAGCGACATGACCACCAGCGCCCCCATCAGCCAGAGCTGGGAAAAGAGCGCCCAGCCCCGGCGCCGGCCGAAGCGGCGGGGCAGGAAGGGCAGCGGCAGGCGATCGACGAGGGGCGCCCAGAGGAAGTTGATCGCATAGGGCGTCGCGACCAGCGCGAAGAGCCCGATGTCGGTGCGACTGACGCCGCTGTCCCGCAACCAGATCGAGAGGTTGGAAAAGACCAGGGGGGCCGGCAGGCCGCTGGCGAAACCGAGGCAGAGGATCGTCGCGATCCGACGATCCGCATAGACCCGAAGGCTCGAAAGCCAGTCACGAAAGAGTGCGCTCATGGAGCGCGACCTTACAGGGGAGACTCGCGCCGGGGAAAGCGCGGAATGCGGCGCTGCAGGCCGCTTGTCGTCCCCAAGGAAAAGGGGCGCGGCAAAGACTTGCCGCGCCCCTCCGTCTCAAGGCGGATCGCCCGCAGAGGCCGGCGCTCAGGCCGCTTCGGCGTTCAGCTTCCGCAGCACGTAGTGGAGGATGCCGCCATGGCGGTAGTATTCCACCTCGTCCGCCGTATCGATGCGGCAGAGCAGGGCCACCTCCTCGCTGCTGCCATCCGGGCGGTGGATGCGACAGGTCACCTCCATCCGCGGGGTGACGCCCTGGGCGAAGCCTTCGATGTCGAAGAGCTCCTCGCCTGTCAGGCTCAGCGTCTGCCGGTTTGTGCCCTTGAGGAACTGCAGGGGCATGACGCCCATGCCCACCAGGTTGGAGCGGTGAATGCGCTCGAAGGATTCGGCGATGACCGCCTTCACCCCGAGCAGGCGCGTGCCCTTGGCCGCCCAGTCGCGCGAGGAGCCGGTGCCATATTCCTTCCCGGCGATCACCACCAGGGGCACACCCTCTTCCTGATACTTCATGGCGGCGTCGTAGATCGGCATGACCTCGCCCGAGGGATGATGGCGGGTAAAGCCGCCTTCGACCCCCTGCACCATTTCATTGCGGATGCGGATGTTGGCGAAGGTCCCCCGCATCATCACCTCGTGATTGCCGCGGCGCGAGCCATAGGAATTGAACTCGTGCGGGCGCACCTGGTAGCTCATCAGGTAGAGACCGGCCGGGCTGTCTCGCCTGATGGCCCCCGCCGGTGAAATGTGGTCGGTGGTGATCGAGTCGCCGAGAAGCGCCAGGGGACGGGCTCCCTTCACCTCCTCGTAGGGCGGCGGCTCCGGGGTCAGGTCCTCGAAGAAGGGCGGGAAGCGCACATAGGTGCTGCCCTCGTCCCAGTCATAGGTCATGCCGCCGGAGGTCTTGATGTCCTGCCACTGGGGCGGGCCCTCGAAGACGTTGGCATAGCGGCTGCGGAACATCTCCGGCGAGAGGGCCTGGTCGATCACCGCCTCGCTCTCCCGGCTGCTCGGCCAAATGTCCTTCAGGTAAACCGGCTTGCCGTCGGATCCCGTGCCCAGGGGTTCCGTCAGCAGGTCGATGGTGGTGCTGCCCGCGAGGGCATAGGCGACCACCAGGGGCGGCGACGCCAGGTAGTTGAGCCGGGTCTGGGGATTGATGCGGCCTTCGAAGTTGCGGTTGCCCGATAGCACGGCGGCAACGTGCAGGTCGGCGGCATCGATCGCCTCGCTGATCGGCTCCGGCAGCGGGCCGGAGTTGCCGATGCAGGTCGTGCAGCCATAGCCCACCAGGCCGAAGCCGAGGGCATCGAGATCCGCCTGCAGGCCCGAGGCCTCGAGGTAATCGCTCACCACCTGACTGCCGGGTGCCAGGGAGGTCTTGACCCAGGGCTTCACACTCAGGCCCTTCTCCCGCGCCTTGCGAGCAAGAAGTCCGGCACCGATGAGCACAGAAGGATTGGAGGTGTTGGTGCAGGAGGTGATGGCGGCGATGACCACCGCGCCAGTCTGGAGCCTGTAGTCTTCCCCCTTCACTTCCGCCGAATTCTCGACCGCGACCCCGCTCTCCTTGATGGCCTCCACCGCGTTGGCAGCGAGCTTCGAGAGCGGCACGCGGTCTTGCGGACGCTTCGGCCCGGCGAGCGAAGGCTCGACCGAGTTGAGGTCGAGTTCCAGGCTTTCGGTGAAGAGCGGGTCCGGCCCATTGTCTTCCCGCCACATGCCTTGCGCCCGTGCATAGGCCTCGACCAGTTCGACTTGCTCGGCATCGCGGCCGGTGAAGGCGAGATAACGCAGAGTTTCCTCGTCGATCGGGAAGAAGCCGCAGGTCGCGCCATATTCCGGGGCCATGTTGGCGATGGTGGCGCGGTCGGACAGGCTCAGGTGCTTCAGGCCCGGGCCGTAGTACTCGACGAACTTGCCGACGACCCCGTGCTTACGCAGCATCTCGGTCACGGTGAGGACGAGGTCGGTCGCCGTCGAGCCCTCCCGCAGTTCGCCGGTCAGGCGTACGCCCACGACCTCGGGCAGCAGCATGGAGATCGGCTGCCCCAGCATCGCGGCTTCCGCTTCGATCCCGCCGACGCCCCAGCCGAGGACCGCAAGGGCATTGACCATGGTCGTATGGCTGTCGGTACCCACCAAAGTATCGGGAAAGGCGAACTTTCGCCCGTCGGCGTCGCTCTTCCAGACAACCTGCGCCAGGTATTCAAGGTTCACCTGGTGGCAGATACCGGTGCCCGGAGGAACCACGCGGAAATTTTCGAAGGCGGTCTGGCCCCAGCGCAGGAAGGCATAGCGCTCCCCATTGCGCTCGAACTCATAGTCGACGTTGCGCGTGAAGGCTTGCGGGGTCCCGAACTCATCGACCATGACCGAATGGTCGATGACCAGGTCGACCGGCGAAAGCGGATTGATCTTCCGGGGATCGCCCCCCAGCTTGCTCATGGCTTCGCGCATGGCCGCCAGATCCACCACCGCGGGCACTCCGGTGAAGTCCTGCATCAGGACACGCGCCGGACGATAGGCGATCTCGCGGTTGGAACTGCGCTTCTCGAGCCAGCTGGCCACCGCCTTGATGTCTTCGACGGTAACCGTCTTGCCGTCCTCGAAGCGCAGCAGGTTTTCCAGCAAGACCTTGAGCGAATAAGGCAAGCGACTGATGTCGCCGATTTTTTCCGACGCCGCGTCCAGACTGAAATAGTCGTAGCTCTCGCCCTTCACCTTCAGCGTGCGGCGGGTTTTCAGGCTGTCCTGTCCAGGGGTCACCGGATCTCTCCTTTTCCGTGCCGGTCCACACGGGAGGCCGCGCCTGGACCGGCGGTTGTGGGTCGCTTCCACCGCCGCCTGCGACCGCGGAAAAGAAGGGGCAGGCAGCGGGCCTAGCGCCCCGCGACCGGTAGCGACCATGTCGGCGGGAAACCGCTTGAAGTGTGGCTGTTATATACGCCCTCGTCCTCAAGCAGCCAAGGCCATGGACCGGCCCCGGCAGAGCTGCCGCCTGGGAAGCGCGCGGCGCTTCTGCAATCTCACTGTTGCACGAGAATCTGCTTGAGTTAGCATAATATCCGGCCCTTGCCGCGGCTGTCGCAAAGAAATGCCGCCTGTGCGGCGGCGGCGCGGGGAATGAACGCTACCTCTTGGAGACGTGCGCAATGATCGCGCGTTATGGACACTGTTCATTTTGCCCCACGAGGCACTTCGTACCGAGGCCGGCAGCGGCCCGGCGGAGGAAGGCGAGCAGATGAGCAGTATTCCCCTGCCCCCAGAGGAGCTCGATACCTTTCCCAAGCTGCTCGCCCATCATGCCAAGGTGCGGCCCCATCGCCCGGCCATGCGGGAGAAGGACTACGGCATCTGGCAGACCTGGACCTGGAAGCAGGTGCAGGAGGAAGTGCGCCGCTTCACCGCCGGCCTGGCGGCCATGGGGCTGCGGCGCAGGGACAAGGTCGCGATCATCGGAGACAATCGCCCCAGGCTCTATTGGGCACTCACGGCGACCCAGGCGCTGGGCGGCATTCCCGTTCCCCTCTACCAGGACGCGGTGGCCGAAGAGCTGGCCGCCATCCTGCAGCACGCGGAGGTGCGCTTCGCCGTGGTGGAGGATCAGGAGCAGGTGGACAAGCTCCTGGAAATCAGGGAGCGCTGCCCAACCCTGGAGCAGATCATCTACGACGACCCGCGTGGCCTGAGAAACTACCAGCAGCCCTTCCTGCACGACTACGACCGGGTGCAGGAAGAAGGCCGGGCCTATGAGACGCGCCACCCGGGTTTCTACGAGGAAGAGGTGGCGAAGGGGCGTGCCGAGGACATCTCCATCATCCTCTATACCTCGGGAACCACCGGGCGCTCCAAGGGCGCCATCCTGGCGGCCGGCCCCTCGATCCGGGCCCTGCGCGACACCGTCGTGTTCGACGGTTTGACGGAACGCGACCAGGTTCTGGCCTACCTCCCCCCTGCCTGGGTGGGCGATCACTATCTCAACTATGGGCAGAGCATGGTCGCCGGCTTCTGCATGGCCTGCCCGGAGAGCGCGGCCACGGTCGAGGAGGATCTGCGGGAGATTGGGCCCACCTTCTACTTCGCGCCCCCGCGCATCTTCGAGAGCCTGCTGACCCGCGTCATGATCCGGATGGAAGATGCCGGACGCCTCAAGCGAAAGCTCTTCCACCACTTCATCGGCCATGCGCGCAGGTATGGCGAAAGGATCCTGAATGGCGAGAAGGTGCCGCTGGGGCCGCGTCTCTACTACCGCCTCGGCGAGCTCCTGGTCTATGGCCCGCTGAAGAACGTCCTCGGCTTTTCCAACATCCGGGTGGCCTATACCGCTGGCGAAGCCATCGGCCCGGACCTCTTTTCCTTCTATCGCTCCCTCGGCCTCAACCTGAAGCAGCTCTACGGGCAGACCGAGGCCTTTCTCTATGTGACTGCCCAGCCCGATGGTGAGATCTACGCCGAGACAGTTGGCCCGGTGATGCCCAACGTGGAAGTCCGGATCGACCAAAATGGCGAGATCCTCTTCAAGTCACCGGGGCAGTTCCTCGGCTACTACAAGGACGAGGAAAACAGCGCCGAGGTCCTGACCGAGGACGGCTTCGTGCGCACGGGGGACGCCGGCTACTTCGACGAGGCCACGGGCCACCTGAAGATCATCGACCGGGCAAGGGACGTGGGACAGCTGGCGGACGGCAGCCTCTTTGCGCCCAAGTACGTGGAGAACAAGCTGAAGTTCTTCCCCTTCATCAAGGAAGCGGTGGTCTTCGGCCACCAGCGCCCCTTCGCGACGGCCTTCATCAACATCGACATGGATGCGGTGGGCAACTGGGCCGAAAGGCACTCGATCCAGTACGGCAGCTACCAGGAGCTGGCGGCCCTGCCGAAGCTCTACGAGGTGATCGGCGAGAACATCGAGCAGGTGAACCGGGACCTTTCCCGGGATCCCAAGCTGGCCGGCTGCCAGGTCCGCCGCTTCCTCATCCTGCACAAGGAGCTGGATGCCGACGACGGGGAGCTGACCCGCACCCGCAAGGTGCGCCGGCGCATCATCCAGGAGCGCTATGGCAACCTGATCGACGCCCTCTACGACGGCAGCAAGCGGGTGCACGCCTCGGTCGAGGTCACCTTCGAGGACGGGCGCAAGGGGCGCCTGGATGGTGATCTCGCCATCGCCGAGGTCAGGCACTTCGTCGCGGAACAGGCCCTCGCGCAGGAGGCCGCGGAATGAACGCCCTTGCCGCGGCCGAGCGCAGCCTTGCCACTTCGCCCGGAAGCACGGCCGAGAACAACAAGGAGCGGGCCTTCGGGGAAACCCTGCTGGAGGTGAAGAACATCTCGCTTTCCTTCGGCGGCGTGAAGGCCCTGAGCGACATCTCCTTCGACATCCGCAAGGGGGAGGTGCGCGCCATCATCGGCCCCAACGGCGCCGGCAAGACCTCCATGCTCAACGTGATCAACGGCTTCTACCATCCCCAGGAAGGCACGATCACCTACAAGGGCCAGGTGCGCCGCAAGATGCGCCCCCACAATGCCGCCAAGCAGGGCATCGCGCGCACCTTCCAGAACGTAGCTCTCTTCAAGGGCATGTCGACGCTGGACAACATCATGACCGGGCGGCTGCTGAAGATGCGCGGCAACCTCCTGCTCCAGGCCCTCTATTGGGGCCCGAACCTGCGCGAGGAGATGCGCCACCGGGAGTTCTGCGAGCACATCATCGACTTCCTCGAGATCCAGGCGATCCGCAAGACGCCCGTGGGCCGCCTGCCCTACGGCCTGCAGAAGCGCGTGGAGCTGGCCCGGGCGCTGGCCATGGAGCCGGACCTGCTGCTGTTGGACGAACCTATGGCCGGCATGAACGTCGAGGAGAAGGAAGACATGTGCCGCTTCATCCTCGACGTGAACGAGGAATTCGGCACCACGATCGCGCTCATCGAGCATGACATGGGGGTGGTGATGGACATCTCCGACCGGATCGTCGTGCTCGACTACGGCCGCAAGCTGGCCGACGGGCCGCCCGATGAAGTGCGCAACAACGAGGAAGTCATCCGCGCCTATCTCGGCGCGGGCGACTGAGACCTGTCAGGAAGGGACCTGTAGGGAGGTGTCGGTGGAGGTCGCCGAGATTTGCCGTTGCCAGCGGAACGCCCGCCCGGCCGGACGAGGTCCGTCGCGCATGACCTTGGCCCCTTGCCCTCATCCTGAGCCTTTTGCCCCGCCGCGCGCTGCCGGATCGGGGACGAATCTCTGGACGAAAGATCATCGTTTCAGCCGTCCTCGCGAGGAGGCGCAGCCGACGACGCAATCCAGGGCCACCGGCAAAAGGCCCTGGATTGCTTCCCTCTTTTCGGTCGCTCGCAATGACGGCGGTTGGTGCGTTTTTGATGGCCGGCGAGGCCGGGAGCTGCCGGCGTGATGATCACCAGAGTGCTGCCCTGGCTCCTGGGGGTTCCCGCCGTCATCGTCGGGCTCGGCCTGCTGTTCCAGTTGGTGAGCCTGGCCGAGCCCCGCCTCTACTTCACCTGGGCCTATTACCTGGAGGTGCTGATCGCCGGCACCCTGCAGGGGGTCATGTACTCCCTGGTGGCCCTGGGCTTCGTCCTGATCTTCAAGGCCTCCAGCATCTTCAACTTCGCCCAGGGCTCCATGGTGCTCTTCGCCGCGCTCACCATGGTGGGCATGATCGAATGGGGCCTGCATTGGACGCTCGCCTTCCTCGTCACCGCGGCGGTGATGATCCTCCTCGCGCTGGTCATCGAGCGGGTGGTGCTGCGGCCCCTGGTCAATCAGCCCCACATCATCCTCTTCATGGCCACCATCGGCATCTTCTACTTTCTCGACGGCCTCGGGCAGACCCTCTGGGGCTCGGACGTCAAGCAGCTCGACATCGGGATTCCCCGCAGCCCCATCTTCATCTTGGAAGGCACCTTCGAGGGCGGCATTCTCGTCAATCATTTCGACGTCATCGCCGCCGCGATTGGCGGTGTGCTGGTACTGATCCTGGCCCTCTTCTTCCAGAAGACACGGGTGGGCCGTGCGCTGCGGGCGGTCGCCGACGACCATCAGGCGGCGCTTTCCGTCGGCATTCCGCTGAAGACCATCTGGGCCATCGTCTGGTCGGTGGCCGGCATCGTCGCCCTGGTGACCGGCGTGATCTGGGGCAGCAAGCTGGGGGTGCAGTTCACCCTCGCCCTGATCGCCCTCAAGGCGCTGCCGGTGCTGATCCTCGGCGGCCTCACCTCCATCCCCGGGGCCATCGTCGGCGGCCTCATCATCGGCGCCGGCGAACAGGTCGCCGAAGTCTTCCTGTCCACCTTCATCGGCAGCGCCATCCAGGACTGGTTCGCCTACGTCCTGGCGATGCTGTTCCTGCTGGTCCGCCCAGAAGGGCTCTTCGGCGAAAAGATCATCGAGAGGGTCTGAGGCGATGCTCTATCGGGAGGCTGGCCAATTCAAGTCGAGCTACGTCGCCGACCAGGCGATCTTTCCCATCAAGCAGGACAAGATTGGCGTCCTCCTGATCTTCCTCTTCGCGCTGTTGGTGCTGCCCTTCATCGCCAGCAACTACCTGCTGAACTCGATCTTCGTGCCCTTTCTGGTCTTCTCCATCGCGGCGATCGGGCTCAACATCCTCACCGGCTACTGCGGCCAGGTAAGCCTGGGCACCGGCGGCTTCATGGCCTGCGGCGCCTTCTTCACCTTCAAGCTGACAACGGCGATGCCGGAGGTGAACATCCTGCTGATCTTCCTCTTGGCCGGTTTCGGCACCGCCCTCGTGGGGATCGTCTTCGGCGTCCCCTCGCTGCGGATCAAGGGCTTCTACCTGGCGATCGTCACGCTGGCGGCCCAATTCTTCCTGATCTGGATGTTCACCCAGAACCCCTGGTGGACCAACTACAGCGCCGCCGGCGTGATCACGGCGCCGCCGCGTGCACTCTTCGGCGACTTCTACGTCACCGGCATCCAGGCCACCCCCGTCAACAAGTACCTCTTCCTGCTCTGCTTCACCGCGCTTCTGGCGCTGGTCGCGAAGAACCTGGTGCGCAGCGCCATCGGGCGCAGCTGGATGGCGATCCGCGACATGGACATCGCCGCCGAGATCATCGGCATCCGCCCGCTCGCAGCGAAACTCTCGGCCTTCGCCGTCTCCTCCTTCTTCATCGGCATCGCCGGCGCGCTTTGGGCCTTCATCTACACGGCCTCCGTCGAAGCGCTCGCCTTCGAGGTCAGCCGCTCCTTTCAGGTCCTCTTCATGATCCTCATCGGCGGCCTCGGCTCCATTCTCGGCTCCTTCCTGGGGGCCGCCTTCATCGTCCTCTTGCCCATCATGCTGAGCAACTTGCCGGCCATGATCGGCCTGCGCATGCCCGTGGACCTCATCGCGCACCTCGAATTCATGATCTTCGGCGCGCTCATCGTCTTCTTCCTGATCGTCGAGCCCCACGGATTGGCGCGGCTCTGGCAGATCGGCAAGGAGAAGCTGCGCCGCTGGCCCTTCCCTTACTGAAGAACGGCTCGGGATCCGACTGGAACAAGGAAGGGAGGCAGAAGAAGTGATGACGTTCAAAGAGAGGTTCCTCAGGTCGGCAGGCGCCAGCCTGTTCCTCCTCCCCCTGCTCGCCGGCGCGCCCCAGGCGCAGGAGGAGCCGCAGCAGTTCTTCCCGGGGCTGCAGTACCGCTCCGGCCCCTATGCGCCCAGCGGCATCCCCTTCGCGAATGGCTATGCCGATTACCTGGCCATGATCAATGCTCGGGATGGCGGCATCAATGGGGTCAAGATCTTCTACGAGGAGTGCGACACGGCCTACAACAACGACCGCGGCGTCGAGTGCTACGAGCGCCTCAAGGATGCAGGCCCCTCGGAGCCTGCGGTCTGGAGCCCGCTCTCGACCGGCATCACCTATGCCCTGATCCCGCGGGTGAGACAGGACGAAGCGCCGCTCTTGAGCATGGGCTACGGCCGGGCCGATGCCTCGGACGGCCGGGTCTTTCCCTGGGTCTTTACCGCGCCCATCACCTATTGGGCCGGCGCCGATGCCGCAATCCAGTACATCCAGCAGGAAGAAGGCGGCAGCCTGGAGGGCAAGAAGATCGCGCTGGTCTACCACGACAGCGCCTATGGGCGCGAGCCCATCGCTACCCTGGAACGTCTGGCCGAGGAGGAAGGCTTCGAGCTCTCCCTCTTCGCCGTCGCCCCGCCCGGTCTGGAGCAGAAGGCCACCTGGCTGCAGGTGGGTCGTCAGCTGCGGCCCGACTGGACCCTGATGTGGAGCTGGGGCGTCATGAACTCGACCGCGATCCAGGAGGCCGCGGCCGTGGGCTATCCCATGGATCGCTTCATCGGCATCTGGTGGTCGGGGACCGAGCCGGACGTGCGGCCGGCCGGCCAGGGCGGTGTGGGCTACAAGTCCCTCAACTTCCACGCCACCGGCACGGACTTTCCGGCGATCCAGGACATCCTCACCTACCTCTACGACCAGGACCAGGGCTATGGCGAGCGCGAGGGGGTTGGCGAAGTCAACTACAACCGCGGTGTCCTGAATGCAGCTCTGGCGGTCGAAGCGGTGCGCACGGCCCAGGCGGAGTACGGAGAAAGGCCCCTGACCGGTGCAGAGGTTCGCTGGGGCCTCGAGAACCTGCACATCACCGACGAGCGTTGGGAAGAACTGGGCCTCGGCGACTTTGCCCGAACCGTGCAGCTCTCCTGCGAGGACCATGAGGGTGGCGGCTCGGCCTATGTCCAACAGTGGAACGGCACCTCCTGGGAGCGGGCATCCGACTGGATCCAGCCGCGCAACGACGAGCTGCGGCCGGCCTATGAGGCCTCGGCCGCCCAATATGCCCAGGAACAGGGCATCGAGATCCGCGACTGCAGCGCGGAATTGTGATCGGGAGGGATGAGGACGGAAAAGGTTCGAACAAGTTCTAGATCTTGATGAGGCTGCGGCCGGGGGCCTTTCCCTCGGCCGCTTCCGGGCCGTCGCGC
>Ga0079224_100015446_pt1 | contig 10697 bp, 9 predicted proteins | sample Stecom2015_FD_80414 | JGI IMG/M metagenome (GOLD analysis project Ga0079224, IMG submission 80414) | Agricultural soil microbial communities from Utah to study Nitrogen management - Steer compost 2015 | ecosystem: Environmental > Terrestrial > Soil > Agricultural land | place: USA: Utah...
CCGTCTCCGCCGCCGTGTCGGCGCGCTCCACGCGATGACGGTCTCGATCGGCAGCGGTCCACGGTGGGACCCGGAGGTGTTGATCACGCTCGCGTCGGCGTGCCGCGACTGCCTGGAGCTCGAGTTCGAATACACCGCGCGCGACGGCACACCGTCCAGGCGGTACGTCGAGCCCTTGCGCCTGGCGCACACGGCGAGTCGCCGTTTTTACCTCTTGGCGTGGGATCTCCAGCGTTCGGCGTGGCGGACGTTCCGCGTCGATCGCCTGCGCGCCCCGAAGACCGGCGCTCGCTTCGTTGCGCGCCCGCCGCCTCCGGACGTCGAGCGGTACTTCGCAGAGTCGATCGCCGCACCGCCGTTCCGGTATCGCGCGCGCGTTCGGCTCTTCGAGTCGGCCGAGACGGTGAAGGCGCGCGTGCCGCGATGGCTCGGCGAGCTCGAGCCCGTCGACGACGCGAGCTGTGTGCTCTCCATCGGCGCCGACACGCTCGACGCCGCGACGAGCCACATCCTCCTCGCTGGGGTGGATTTCGAGCTGCTCGAGCCTCCGGAGCTCCGCGCGCACGTGCAGAGCGTCGCCAAGCGTCTCGTGTCCGGCGTCCAACGCACGGGCGCCCAACGCAAGGGCGGACGCACGGGCGCTCGCTCCTCGGACCGCCGACGCCGCTAGAACGCCGATCAGTTTTGACCGATCGGCGTTTTAGTCTTGTTTCGTAGGGGCGGCTCGCGCCGCGGGGGTTTCCTCCACCGTTGGGTTCACCCCAGTGTCGGGCGTTCGCCTGGCTCTCTGCCTGGCGCCGTCCCGCGCCGGCGAAACGAGCACTCTCGCGTCTCGCGGGCACGAGGGCGCAAGGGCGGCGAAAAGACGCGCGGGCTCGCATCCCGAAGGGGTGCGTGTGCCCTGGCCTTTCCCGTCGTCGTCGTCAGGGTTGTAGCTCGATGCTTGAGACGTTCATCCTGCGCTGGGGATACGCGGCCGTCGCCGTGGGCACGTTTCTCGAGGGCGAGATCGTGCTGATCGCGGGAGGCGCCCTCGCGCATCGCGGACTGCTCTCGCTGCCTTTCGTCGTGCTCGCTGCCTTTCTCGGCAGTGTCGCCGGTGACCAGCTCTGGTTCTACGTGGGGAAGCGAGCCGGGCGCTCGTTCGTCACTCGGCGGCCGCGGCTCCGGGAGCACGCGCACAAAGCCGAGCGCCGCCTCGCCCGCCGCGGCACCGCGTTCGTGTTCGGGTTCCGCTTCCTCTACGGTTTGCGCACGGTGACCCCCGTGGTCCTCGGAGCGACCGGATACCCCGCGTTGCGGTTCCTCTTGCTGAATACTGGAGGAGCCGCGCTCTGGTCCGTGCTCTTCGGAGGGCTCGGCTTCGCGCTGGGAGCGAGCCTCGAGGCCCTGCTCCGCCGCGCCGTTCGCGTCGAGGAGCTGCTCGCGGCGGCCCTCGTCGTGGGCCTGCTGCTCTGGCTCGGCTTTCGCGGGATGCGGCACCGCCGCCACCACGATCATCCCGGGTCGTTCACGGCGCAAACGACTGGCTCGAACGAATAACCGGCACGGCTCTCGCCAACGGACGGCGTCGGCTCACGCCTTCTTCCAGACCAGGGTAAAGTTGTTGGCGGGCATCGCGATGCGATCCGCGACGAAGAGCCCGTGCGGCTGCGCGAGCGCGCCGAGCTCCTCGACGTCGCGCACGCCCCAAGCCGGGTTGCGCGCTCGCAGCGACTCGTCGAACCGAACGTTGCTCTCCGAGACGTGTTTCCCCGACACGGTGTACGGGCCGTACGTGACGAGCAGCCCGCCGGGAGGCAGCAACCGCGAGGCGCCGCGGAGCAGCCCGCGCGCCGCCTCGAGCGGCGCGATGTGCATCATGTTGGCGTTGTAGACGACGTCCGCGCGGGACAGCGGCCACGATTCCCACATGGCGTCGAGCTCGACGGGCGCGCTCAGGTTGGGCAGAGCGGCGGCCTCGACGCGGCGGCGCAACGTCTCGAGGTGCTCCGGCTCGCAGTCGGAGGGAACGAACGTGAAGCGCGGGAGGAGCGCCGCGAAGTGGACGATGTGTTGCCCCGTCCCCGACGCGACCTCGAGGAACACGCCGCTCCGAGCCGAAAGGAGCGGCACCAGCACGACCGCGATGGGCTGCTTGTTCCGCTCTGCTGCGGGCCAGATGGGCAAGCCGAGTGCATCGAACGCGTCGCTCATCGCGGGCAGCCTACACGAGTCGACGAACACGAGGGCTCCTGCCCCCGTGTTTTTTCCTGTGACACGCGCATCTTTGCGGTCAGAGCGCTCTACCTTGCGAGGACTCCTCGCAATGACTCGATGCTTCAAATCGGACGCGCACGACTCGGAAGCTCCCATCGAGCTTCAGAACCACGGGCAACGCGTTCTCGTGCATAATCGGCCGCATGGTTCCTCCGAGTTCGCCGAGCCGGAGCGCAGGGCGGAAGGGCGCCCTGGCGCTGGCATTCTGGATCGTGCTCGCCGCCTGCTCGGAAGAGGCCCCCGACTTCTTCGGGGATGCGGGGACGCAGCCCGCGTCGGGCGGCAGCAGCGGCGGCACCAATGGAACCGCGGCGGTCGGCGAGAGCGGCAAGGGTGGGCTCCCCGATGGCGGGGACGCTGGCAGGACTTTCGCCGGTGACGCGGGTGCCGCCGAGCCGAGCAGCGGCGGGTCCGGGGGCACCAGCCCGAGCGAATCCGGCGGAGCGAACGCAGGAGGAAGTGCAGCGACCACCGCGGGCGGCGTTGCGGGAGCGAGCAGCGGCGGCTCCGGAGGCGCGAGCAGCGGCGGGGTTGCGAGCAGCGGTACGGGCGGCGCCGGAGGCACGAACAGCGGTGGCTCCGGAGGAATGGCGAACGCGTGCTCGCCGGTGCCGATCGCTCGGCTTTGCGTGATGGGGCTGCCCCTCGGCTCGGGAGATCAAATCAGCGTCGGGGATCGGTTGCAGGTCGGCGTGACGCCGCAAGGCTGCTTCTCGAGCAGCTGTACGGAAGCCGTGATCGCGAACTGCTCCGTGACCGGCCACGGCCCGACCTTCGAGGTGTCCGCGGAGTTCTGTTACGCCACCACCGACGACCCGCCGTGCACGAAGGACTGCAGCGCCGGCAAAGCGGCGCGCTGCATGTCGGAAACGCCGCTCGCCGAAGGCGAGCACACCGTCACGCTCGGAGATCTCAGCGTCACCTTCACGGTGCCCGGCATCATTCTCCCCAACGTCGCGTGCGCCTCCGCGGAGCCCTGAGCCTAGATTTCGGGCTCCACGGTCGCGCGCATGCTCGACGACGGTCTCGGTTACTGACCGCACGCACGGGTTGATCCACCTCGCGAAGGCGTGGTCCCCTCTGCCTGAAATCGTGCAGGGGGACTGCTCCGGAGGTGGAGCCCGCATGTGGTAAGGTGCTTCTGTTCGCTGCGATCGCCCGCTAAGGTGCCGCCCCAAAGGAGCGCGACATGTCTTTGCTCGTTCAAAGGATATCCCGCAACGCTTCGTCCCGCGCGCTCGTCGTCGCTCTCGGCGCGACGGCGTGCGGCCTCGCTTGTTCTCCCGGTCCGAGCTACGGCACGGACGGCTCCGGAGGCGCCACCGCGGCGGGCGGCTCGACGAGCCCGAGCGGAGGCGCGACGAGCGGCGGGATGTCGAGCGGCGGCGCAACGGGCGGCGGCTCGGCAGCCGGCGGTGCGGCGAACGGGGGCACGACGAGCGGCGGAGCCACGAACGGCGGCGACACGAGCGGCGGAACCGGGAACGGCGGCGACACGAACGCCGGTGGGCCGAACGGCGGAGCGACCACGGGCGGCACGTCGGACGGCGGCACGTCGGACGGCGGCACGTCGGGCGGCGGCTCCGACGGCGGCTCGACGGACGGCGGCTCGTCGACGGGCGGCTCGGGAGGTTCGGGCGGCTCGGGCCCCGTCAAGTGCGACGCGAGCGCGCCTCCCGCGATCGGCAAGCTCGGCCTCGAGACGGTGGTTCAGAGCAACGACCTCAAGGTGATGGTCTACGCGGCGCAGGCGCCGGGCTCGAGCGACTGGTACCTAGTCGACGCGCTGGGCTACGTGCGCGTCTTCTCCGGCGGAGAGCTCAAGCCGACTCCCTTCCTCGACGTCAGCAACGAGGTGCAGAACTCCGGCTTCACCGGCAACGGAGCGCCGACGGGGGGCTCGCAGAACTACGACGAGCGCGGCCTGCTCAGCATCGCCTTCCCGCCGGACTACGCGACGAGCGGCAAGTTCTACGTGACGCTGATCCCGACGAGCGGCGACCTCGTCGATCACGATCTCGTGCTCGAGTACACTCGCTCGGCCGACGATCCGTTGGTCGCCGATCCGAGCTCGCGCAAAGCGATCCTCGATCTCGAGCCGGGCGGTGAAGGATACGTGCCCGGCTCCGGCTTCAGCTACGCCAAGTACCACAACGGCAGCACGGTGCTGTTCGGTCCCGACGGCATGCTGTACGTCGGGATGGGCGATGGCGGCGGTGACTGCAACGCGGCCCGCCCCGGCACGCCGCAGGACGTGAGCTCCCCCTACGGCAAGATCCTCCGGCTCGATCCGAGCCAGCCGCCCCCCTACGCCGCAGCCGGCAATCCGTTCGCTGACGAGGGCGATCCGCGGGTGTTCCACTACGGGTTCCGGAACCCCTTCCGCTTCAACTTCGATGCGTTGACGGGAGACCTGTACATCGGCGAGGTCGGGCAGTGGAGCAACGACTGGATCGTGCACGCGCCGGCCGAGGCCAAGGGCCTGAACTTCGGGTGGCCGAGCTACGAGGGCACGACGAAGAACCCGACCCAGCAGTGCGCCAGCAACACCCAGCTACGCGCGGGCAGCACGCGCACGGACCCGATCTTCAACCTGGCGCACGGCAGCTCGGGCGGCGTCTCGAACTTGATCGTCGCGATCGTGGGCGGCGCCGTCTATCGAGGTGCGGCGATCCCCGAGCTGTACGGGGCGTACCTCTTCGGTGAGTTCTATCCGAACCGCCCGATGCGCGCGCTCTACCAGTGCGGCTCGGAGACTTCCGAAGTGACGCTGATCCAGAAGCGCTGCGATCCCAACACGCCCGACGCGCCCTGCTTCACTCCCGTGAACGGCGCGCCCCAGCTCAGCCAGGTCGGTGCGATCGTGCAGGGCGAAGACGGCGAGCTCTACATTCCCGCCAACGGGAACGCGCTCCTCAAGATCGTCCCTGCCCCGTGACCCCGTTCGGTCGTACCATGCTCTCGAGTCAGCGGGTCATCGCGCGGAAAACGCCGCACGTGCTCGTGCTCGGCGCGTCGCTCCTCGCGTTCGCGTGCGACGCCGGAGAGACGAGCCCCCACGCGGCTGCAGGAGGCACGAGCGCCGGAGGCACCAGCGGCGCTCCGACGGCTACCGGCGGAGCGAGCGGCGCGGGCACGGGCGGCACCGGCGCGAGCGCCGGCGCGGGCGGCACGAGCGGAGGAACGGACCCGGGCGGCGCTTCGGGTGCTGGCAGCGGTGGCGGCGGAGCCAGCGGCGGCGGCGGTACGGCCGGTAGCGACGCCGGCGCGGGCGGCGGCGCCGGGACGAGCGGCGGTGCCGGCGCGAGCGGCGACGGTGGAAACGCTGGCACCGCCGGCAACGCGGGCGCTGCCGGCGACGGCCATTCCTGGGACGGCTGCGACGAGTTCATCCTGCCCGCCGACTGCACCATTCCGCAGGGCGCGGTCCTGCCCGGTGAGCTCCGCTGCACGGGCCTGTATTCGAGCTGGGAGGAGCGGACGCTCCGCTGCGGCGTCCAGCCCTACACCCCCGCGCACGAGCTCTGGTCGGATGCCGCGGGCAAGCAACGCTACGTGTGGCTGCCGCCGGGCGCGCAGGTCGACGTAAGCAATCCGGACGACTGGGACTATCCGGTCGGCACGCGGTTCTGGAAGGAGTTCTACGTCGGGCCGGAGGGCAACCAGAAGCTCGGGGAGACGCGCTACCTCCTCCGGGCGGAGGCCGGCTGGCTCTACACCGCGTACGTGTGGAACGAGGACGGCACGGCCGCGATGCAGCACAACGACGGCGTCGAGGACCTGTTCGGCACGGGCCACAGCGTCCCGAGCCGCGAACAGTGCAAGACGTGCCACATCGGGCGCGTCAACTTCATCCTCGGCTGGGATTTCATCATGCTCGGTGAGGGAGCCTCCGGCGTCACCGCCAAGGATCTCGCCGAGGCCGATCGCCTGAGCGGGCTCGACCCGGCGCTGCTCGAGCGCGGCGTCCCCGGCGACGAGGTCGAGCAAGCAGCGCTCGCCTACCTGCACGCGAACTGCGGCGTGAGCTGCCACAACACGACCCTCGATGCCACCGCCAACCCGAGTGGCTTGTACTTGCGCCTGGAGATGGACGCGCTCGAGAGCCCCCTGTCGACGGGCGCCGCCTCCGCGATCAATCAGAAGCCAGCTCCGAACGCCAAGCTCGGCGGCTTGCCCGAGGTGCTGTACTACGATTTCCGCCCGGGCGATCCCGAGCGCAGCCTCGTCTACGCACGCATGCGCATCCGCGGCTCCGAGACCGCCATGCCGCCCGTCGGCACGCACGTGGTGCACGAGGAAGGCGTCGCGGCCGTGAAAGCGTGGATCGAGTCGATGACCGAGGAGCGCGGCTACCCGCCTCCCGAGCCGTAGCCTAGTGGGCGCGGCTCGGCGCCCCCGTCAGGCGGCGCTCGAGGTGCTCGCAGCCGCGCACGTTGCCGCGCTGGCAAGCCTTTCGGAACAGCACCCTGGCCTTCGCCTCGTCCTTCGGCACTCCTTCGCCCGCAGCGATCATCGCGCCGAGGGCGACGCAGGCCTCGGGATCCCCGCCGTCACATCCCTTCGCGAAGAGCGAGTGCGCCTTGTCGAGGTCCCGCGGGGCGCCGTCCCCGTTGTAGTGGATCAGCGCGAGGTTATAGCAGGCCTCACCCGCGCCGAGATCACAGGCCTTTTCGAACAGGGGAATGGCGGCAGCAGGGTCCTTCGTCACGCCGCGACCGGTGACCCGCATGACGCCGAGATTGATGCAGCTCTCGATGTTGTTGCCTTTGCACGCGCGCTCGTGGAGCTTCGCGGCCTTCACCGGATCGCTTCCGAAGTCCGTGCCGAGATCCGTCCACGTGGCGAGGTTCGAGCAGCCCAGGGCGTTGCCCAAGTCACACCCGCGCATGTAGAGGTCCACCGCCTTCGCGACGTCCTTCGTGACACCCTTACCCTCCCGATAGAAGCCGCCCAAGTTCGTGCACGCCTCGGCGAGCCCGCGTTCACAGGCCCTTTCGTAGAGACCTGCGGCTTTCTTCAGATCCATCGGGAGGCCCTCGCCCGACGCGTGCAACACACCGAGGTCGTAGCAGCTCGCCGCCAGGCCCGCCGCGCACCCCACGCCGAACAGCTCCGCGGCCTTCGCCACGTCTCGCCCCACCTTCTCGCCCGTGAGATACCTGCGAGCGAGGCGCTCGCATCCCGAGGCGTCGTCCGGCGTACAAACGAGCTCGGGCGCGGCCGAGTCGGTTTTCTTCCGCGCGCACGCCGACAGCGCGCACGTCGACAAGGCGATGAGCGCGACGACACAGGAACGAGACAGGGTCACCATGGGGTCGAGCGCTCGCAGGCTAGCATGGGAACGCCTCGCGGCACTTGTCGCGACGGGCGAACGGGGGGCTCCAAATGCCTCGACGTCCGCGTGAATCGGATGGGAGCGGCTGAAGGGCAAGACGGAGCGCAGCCGAGGGCACCAAGCGCGCACGCAGGCCGCAATCCAATCCGCGGAACGCACCGACGCACCGACGCACCGCGCGCGCGAGCAGACGAACGGACTGACGCGCGCACGCGTGACGCGCGCACGCAGCGACGCTCGCGCTCGAGGGCATGCGGCTTGCTTCGACTTCCGTCGAGGTTTCGTCATGGACAACGACTGGGGCCACTGCCAACACTGCAAGTTCTTCGACAGCCCGGCGCGCATTCCGCTCCCGACCGAGGAGGCGCGTTGCCGTCACCCCGAGCTCAGCAAGTACAAGCTCGTGGTGTTCGGCGCGAGCGGCTGCAGCGGTTTCCAGCTGCGGCCGGGGCTGCAGCCCGAGGTCGAGCAGCCGCAAGAACGCATCATCGAGGCGGGCGCGTCGTAGCGCACACCGCGCTGCCAAACGCGCCGAGCGTTGCGGCCGCGGCGCTGAGCCTGGATTCCGAGCTTCCTCGTCGGGGGCCGGCCTCTCGTGGCTTTCCGACGTTGTCGCCGCCGTCGTGCTCGCGAGGGCCCTGCTGTCGCTGCGCACGCCGAACGCGAGCTCGTCTGGAATCCGCTTTGGTCTCGACCTTTCCTCGAGGTCCGCAATCCAGGCTCGCCGCCGTGGCCGCAACGCTCAACCCCCCAACGACCCTAGAACCCCAGGACATCCAGAGAGCCTGGCGAGATTTTCTCACGAAGTCGTAGTCTTGTAAAGAAGCTCGTCCCGAACCAGGGTGCGCCTCGGGGCAGCTCGCTGCCCGCGGGAGCGCTGCATGGAAACACCCCTGGTTTATGCGATCGACTTCGGAACGACGAACTCGTTGATTGGCGCCGCCAATCGGGACTGCGTGTGGGAGCCGCTCGCGGTCGACTCCCGAGCGCCCGACCCCACCGTGATGCGGAGCGTCCTCTTTTTCTCGGAGGACTCGGGCCGCTTCGAGTGCGGAGCGGCGGCGCTCCAGAGCGCTGCGGAGACCGGGATGCACGGGCGGCTCATCCGCTCGATCAAACGCTTTTTGCCGGTCGAGAGCTTCACCGAGACGCGGCTCGGTGCTCGGCGCGTCACGCTCGAGGAGCTCGTGGCGATCGTGCTCCGCAACCTGCGTGAGCGCGCGAACGCCGCGGTGCACGCGGACGTGCGGGGCGCGGTGCTCGGCTGTCCCGCGCGCTTCTCCGACGATCCGCAGGCGGACGCGCTCGCGCGCGGGCGCCTCACCCGTGCCGCGGAGCTCGCGGGGTTCGAGCGGACCGTGCTCTGCGAGGAGCCCGTCGCCGCAGCGCTCGACTGCGCGGAGCGCGCGGACGGGAGCGAGCTCGTCGCCGTGCTCGATTTGGGCGGGGGGACCTCGGACTTTACGGTGGCGCGCCTCGGCGGCGGCCGCGCGGAGGTGCTCTCCGTGGGCGGGATCGCGATCGCGGGCGACGCGCTCGACGGCGCGCTGATGCGCGAAAGCATCGCGCCCCATTTCGGCGCGCGCACGCGGTATCGCCGGGAGCTCGGCGGCAACGTGCTCGGGTTTCCGAAGGCGCTCCTCGAGAAGCTCTGCTCGCCGGCGGAGCTCTGCCTGCTCGATCGCCGCGACGCGCTGGCCTTCCTGCGCGAGATACGGAGCTCGGCGCTCACGGAGGCGGATCGAGCACACCTGGATCGGCTACTGTGCCTCATCGAAGATCGGCAGGGCTTTCGGCTCTTCGAGAGCATCGATCGGACGAAGCGTGAGCTCTCGGAGCGCCCCACGGCCCGCTTTCGCTTCGACTACCCGACCATCGAGCTCGAGCTCGAGCTCGAGCGCGCGGAGCTCGAAAGCGCCGCTCGTCCCTTTCTCGATCGCATCCTCGAGCGGCTCGACGAGACATTGGCGGCGGCCAACGTCCGCGCCGAGGAGGTGGAGCGCGTCTACTGCACGGGCGGCACGGCGCGCGTCCCCGCCTTGCTCGCCGCCGTTTCGACGCGGTTCGGCTCCACCAAAGTGCGGCAGGCGAGCACGTTCCACGCGGTCGTCCAGGGCCTGACGGAGCGCGCGCGGACGCTCCTCGCGGCGGGGGCGTTCGCCTGAGCGCGCTCGGCGATCGCCGGCTCAAGCTCGCCTCGCGGCGCTCGCTCCGGCAGGGGCCCCGTCGGCGAGCGGACGAAGCGGGCTCAAGAATTCTCGACGCCGGTCGCGAGGTAGCCCCGGCGAACGCTCTCGGCGATCAGCTGCTCGGCGAAGCGCCAGAGCTCGGGCGAGCCCTCGGCCATGTGACGGTTCTTGGCGCGGACCTGCTCGGCCGTGACGCCATGGCGACGCCAGGTGGCGCCCTCGGACATGAAGTTCAAGAGCAACGGCTGCAGGCGATCGAGGGCGGCCGCGAAGCGCGCATCGGGAGACTCGCGTCGCTCGAACTCCTCCCAGAGCGCACGCAGGCGCTCGCCCTCGGGGGACGGCAACAGCGAGAAGAGCCGCCGAGCGGCCTCCTGCTCGCGCTGCGCGTGGAGCGCGCGCGCCGCGTCGTCCGCGTACAGCAGCAGATCCCCCGCGTCGATCTCCACGAGATCGTGAATCAGGAGCATCGTCTGCGCGCGAACGGGGTCCACGCCGGGCGGCGCGTACTCGGAGAGCACGACCGCCATCAACGCCACGTGCCAGGAGTGCTCCGCGCTCGTCTCCTGACGGCGCGCCCCGGACACGACGCTCTGACGCTCGACGAGCTTCAGCCGATCGATCTCCTTCAGAAACGCGATCTGCTTTTCGAGGCGTGTGGCATCCACGCGCGCGTGCTAGCGCGCCCCCTCGCTCGGCTCAAGCCCGCGAGAACGAGCGCTCAGCCCGAAATCCGAGCAAACCTCGATTTCGGGCCGACGCCGAAAGGATGGATCGGCCTTCCCCGACTAGAGCGACAAACGGTTAGGAACGCGCCGAAATACGCGGAAAACAGTGTCGCGCAGAGTGCCCGCGTGGGGAGGGGCCCCGCCGAATTCACTTCGGCGGGGAGGGGCGGCGCGAGCCGCCCC
>Ga0079224_100015447_pt1 | contig 10697 bp, 8 predicted proteins | sample Stecom2015_FD_80414 | JGI IMG/M metagenome (GOLD analysis project Ga0079224, IMG submission 80414) | Agricultural soil microbial communities from Utah to study Nitrogen management - Steer compost 2015 | ecosystem: Environmental > Terrestrial > Soil > Agricultural land | place: USA: Utah...
CGCCCGTCGCGTACAGCGCGGGCGACATGATGATGTCGGTGTCGACGGCCAGCTTCTCGGGCCCGCGCGACAGGGTGCCCCATGCGACGTGATCGGTCGGGTCCACCGTGATGCGCGCCGCGAGGTGCTCGACGTCGTCGGTGTCGCCGACCGAGACCTCGACGACGAACGCGTCGAGAGTCGAGAGCTGGAAGCGCGCGTTCGCGAGCTGCTCCGCCTGCTCGGGCGTGAGCGCCTCGCCCTCCTCGCTCAGCCCTCCCGCGCACCCTGCGAGCAGCGCGCACGCGGCCGTGAGCGCGAGCGCGGATCCGATCGCGCGCCTCACGAGGACGCCTCGAGCAGGTCGGCGTCGGGGATATCGAACGACGCCGGATCCGGTCGCTCGATCGTCTCGGGGAGCGCGCGCGGCGTCTCGTCGACGTTCTCGAGGCCCGGGCGCTCGGGCGGCAGCGGCACCTTCGCGAAGCTCACGCCCACGGGGGCCACGGGCTGCGCGTAGGATCCGGGCCCGGGGTCGCAGGTCATGTCCGCCGGATCGGTCGTGAGGCCCTCGTCGAGCAGGCAATTGTTCTCGCCCGCGGCGGTCGGTGACGGCGCGAACGCGACGTCGAGGCCGTTGTCGCCCCACGCATTGTTCTCGATCACGGTGTCGGCGGGCGCGAAGTCCTCGGACGACGCGATCGAGACCCCCGCGTTGTCGTTGCCCTCGATGCGGTTCGCCGTGACGACCGCGCCGACCGTGCCGGCAATGCCGATACCCGTTCCGAAGGCGCCGTTGGCGTGCTCGGGGGTCTCCACGGCGTTGTTGTGCGCAATGACGTTGCCCGCGATGACGGTGTTCTTCGTCGGGCCGTGCGCCTCGAGGTAGTTCGACAGCACCGTGATGCCGATGCGGTTCTCGACGATGCGGTTGCCGGTGATCGTCACATCGCTGGCGTTTGCGAGCTCGAGGCCGACGGCGCTCCACTGCATCACGTTGTTCTCGACGAGGGCGTTGCAGCTCTCGCACTGACCGACGTAAATGCCCGAGTCGCTGCCGCCGGTCGCGAGGTTGTCGCGGATGACACCGTCGGTGCGGTTGAAGGCGTAGATGCCGTAGAGACCGTTGTTCTCGGCGGTGACGAACTGCACCAGGTAGCCGGGCACCGGATCCGGGGCGGCGTCGGGGAGGTACCCGTCCGGCCCGCGGGCGACGCCCGCGCCACTGTCGTCGGTGACCCCCGTGACGAGCACGCCGTTCTGCAGGTAGTTGCGCACCGTCAGGTTCTCGACGGTGAAGCGCTCGCCCGTGCCGACGATGCCGCTCGACGTCTCGAGCTCGCCGTCGAGGACCACGCCGTTGCGATCGGCGCCGCGCACCGTGACGTCATCGGCCGAGACCTGGAGGGTGCCGTGATAGGTGCCCTCCTCGATCAGGATCAGGCCGCCGTCTGCGACGCGCGAACCCGCCTCGGCGAACTCGTCGTCGTTCGTCACGCGCACGAGTTGCTGGGGTGCGGCGTCGGCGGATCCGCAACCGGCGAGGCTCACGGCCGCGAGGCTCGCGAGAAGAAGGGCGCCGGAAGCGCGCAGGGAGGATGGCACCGCCTCATTCTAGGGAGCGCGTCGCGCAGCGCCTCGCCCGATCGGGGGATTGACCCTCGTCGTCACCCCCGGTCGCGCTGTGCGCGGCGGCGATGCGCTCGCAGCACCTGGCGCACGCCGCCGACGCTGAGGAGGACCGCGATGATGGCACCAAGCACGCCCAGGCCCACGCGCTCCCAGCTGGCGCGCACCGTGACCTCGGCGTCGCGGGTCGGGCCGATCTGCGTGCCGGCCGCGGATTCGAGCGAGTAGTGGACCGTGACGTCGCCGGATCCGACGCGGGCCTTCACGTCGATCTTCGCCCTGGTGACGCTGTCCGGCTGCGCGGTCACGACCGTACGCTGCTGGATCACGAGGCGTGGATCGTCGGAGACCGCGATGATCGTGACCTCGGCCGGGTACGGCAGATCGTTGCGGATCCAGACGGGCATGGGCGCGGATCCGCTGAGCAGCTGCACCGGCTGCTGCTGCTGCAGTTCGATCGCGTGGGCGCGGTCGTCGTTGAGGATCGCGAGCGCCTCGGCGCGTTCGGACCATGCCTCGGGCTCGTCCCGCCAGCCCACCGCCAGCAGTTGCTGCAGCTCGGCTCGCGTCTCGCCCAGGAACGCCGCGGGGCCCGTGAGCGCCGTCGAGATCGTCGTGAGGCCGGCCTGGTCGTCGAGGTATGTGGTGACCGCCGCGACGCGGTCCTCGTCGGGCTCGGCGTCGGCGAGGGCGACGGATCCATGCCCCGCCGCGATCGTCTCATCGAGGTCCACGGACGGCCCGCCGGCGAGCGACGCGACCGTTTCGAGGGCGGCGCCCAGCTCGTCGGTCTCGCCGCGGTCGAAGGCGACGAGCACGGGCTGGGTCGCGTCCAGCTCCGCGAGCCAGAGCCCGGCGCGGGCGGCCTCGGCCGCGATCGCCCGGGCATCCGGATCGTCCTCGCGGGCGGCCGCCAGCAGCTCGCCCGCGAGCGCGTCGTCGTAGGCGAGTACGTCGTCACCGAGCGCGGGCTCGCCGTCCGCGGTGCTCGAGGCCGGCACGAGCACGTGCGCGTCGGTCGCCCCGGTGAGCGCGGCGACGGTGTCGTCGTCCGCGGATCCGGGAGCGGGCCAGAACAGTGCGGGACCGTCGGCGCCGATGTCGAGCAGCGAACTCAGCGTCGCCCCGGTCACCGATTCGTCGACGAAGTTGCCGAGGTGCGTCGGTGCGAGCGGCGCATCGAGGCCCGCATCGAGCTGCGGCGTCACGTCGGCGTCGCCGTACTGCAGGGCGAAGCGGTCGTTGGGCAGCGCCATGAGCCGCTCGAGCCAGGCCACCGCGCTCGCGGGCGCCGCCTCGCCGAGCGCGCGGATCGCCGCGGGGATCGCGGGATCGACCGCGAGGATCGCCTCGGTGCCGTCGACGGCGTCGAGCTGCGCTGTCAGCGCGCCATCGTCCGCCGTGAGCTCATCGAGCGCGGCGGAGGAGAGGATCCCGGCCTCGACCGGGGGCGCCGTGATCGGGACGATCAGCGCGAGACCCTGCTGGTCCTTGTCGGGCACGTAGACGAGGGCGCGCTGCTCGGCCCCGTCCCACGTCGCGGCCAGCGGGTAGACCCCGCCCGGCATCTGCGCGAACGAGATCTTCGCGGTGACCTCGTTCTCGTCGTCCGCGACGGCGATCTCGTCGACCGCGGTGGTCGCCGATCCGGAGCCGTCGAGCCACGCGCGCGCGGCGTCGGTGGAGGCGAGGGCGTCGCCGCGGGTCACCACGATCTCGTCGTCGTCTCCCGACAGCGCGAACCGGGCCTCGAGCGATCCCGAGGCCGTGGTGACGCCGCCGCCCGCGAGCTCCATCTCGATGGAACCCGTCGGCGCGTCCTGCTCGTCGGCCGCGAGAGCCGGATCCGCGAGCGCGACAAGCGCCGCTGCGGCGGCCAGCGCGCCGAGGATGCGGCGGGAGCGCCGGCGGCGGGGAAGGGGGATCGACGATTTCATAGGCACAGTGCCGCGAGGGCGGCGTAGAAGACGATTCTACGGATCCGTCCTCGTCACCGCTGTGAGCCGCCCCGCGGGGTGGAATCTGGGCGGGCCTCCAGGCCGATAAGATCGGTGTCAAGACACCAACTTCGCTGAGAACGAGGGATGCGCGAATAGTGACTGCGAACGCCATCGACGCTGTGACCGAACTGACGGGCGGTGTCGTCAAGCGAAGCTCGCGCCTCGCCGACGGCCGCGAGCTGATCTACTTCGACGACCCCCAGACCAGTCTCCCACCGGAGCGCCGTATCGACGAGCGCGAGCTCGACCCGCGGCCCGACACCGCCACCATGCGGCGCGACGTGCTCACGGGTGAGTGGATCACGGTCGCCTCGAACCGCCAGAACCGCGCGATGCTCCCGCCCGCCGAGCTGGATCCGCTTGCCCCGCAGACGGAGACGAACCCGTCCGAGGTCCCGAGCCTCTACGACGTCGCCGTGTTCGAGAACAAGTCGCCGGCCCTCGGCCCGGCGCTGAGGCTCGCGACGGGCGACGCCCCGCAGGCCGTCGACGCGCCGCAGGGGCAGGACGACCTGACCGCTCCCGGCCTCGGCCGCACCCGCACGGCGATCGGTCGCTGCGAGGTCGTGTGCTTCAGCCCCGAGCGCACGGGCAGCTTCGGCACCCAGACCGTTACGCGCGCCCGCACCGTCATCGAGGCGTGGGCGGACCGTACCGCCGCCCTCTCGGCGCTGCCCGGCGTCGAGCAGGTGTTCCCGTTCGAGAACCGCGGCGAGCAGATCGGTGTGACCCTACACCACCCGCACGGGCAGATCTACTCGTACCCCTACATCACGCCCCGCACGACGACGCTGCTGCAGCAGATCGAGAAGCAGGGCGACGACCTGTTCCAGAAGATCATCGACTTCGAACAGGCCGGCCCGCGCGTCGTGCTCGAGGCCGAGAACTGGCTCGCCTACGTGCCGTTCGCGGCGCGCTGGCCCGTCGAGGTGCACCTCGTCCCCCGACGCCACGCGGCCGACTTCACCGAGCTGAACGCAGCCGAGCGCGACGAGCTCGCGGAGGTCTACCTGCGGATCCTCGGCGGCGTCGACCGCCTGTACGACACCCCCACGCCGTACATCGCGGCGTGGCATCAGGCGCCCGTCAACGTGGGTCGCGACACCGTGCGCATGCATCTGCAGCTCACGTCTCCGCGCCGCGGCGCCGACAAGCTCAAGTTCCTCGCCGGATCCGAGGCCGCCATGGGCGCCTGGGCCGCCGAGATCCCGCCCGAGGTGGGCGCCGAACGACTCCGGGAGGCCATCGCATGACGAACGCGACCGAACTTTTCCAGCAGCTCACGGGATCCGCGCCCGAGCGCGTGTGGTCCGCGCCGGGCCGCGCGAACCTCATCGGCGAGCACACCGACTACAACGAGGGCTTCGTGCTCCCGTTCGCGATCGAGCACCGCACGCACGCGGCCGTCGGTCGCCGCTCGGACAACATCATCCGCGTGGCGAGCACCTTCGACCCGAAGCCCGTCGAGGTCGCCCTCGTCGAGCTGCCCGCGCTGTTCGGCGGCACCCCGGGCGAGGCCGTGTCGAGCGGCGCCGTGCCCGAGTGGGCCGCATACCCGCTGGGCGTCGCATGGGCCGCGCTGGCGCGGGTCGACGCGTCGCACGCCGACGTCGCCGGCCTCGACATCGCCTTCGACTCCGAGGTACCCGTCGGTGCCGGCCTGTCATCGTCCGCCGCGATCGAGGGCGCGACCGCCGGCGCGATCGACGACGTGTGGGGTCTCGGCCTCTCGCTTCTCGACATGGCGAAGATCGGCCGCACCGCAGAGAACAACGCCGTCGGCGCGCCCACGGGCATCATGGACCAGGTCTCGTCGCTCATGGGCGAGACCGACGCGGCGACGTTCCTCGACTGCCGCACCCTCGAGACGCAGGCCGTCGAGCTCGGCTTCGCGCGCGAGGGGCTCAAGATCCTCGTGATCGACACGAAGGTCAAGCACGCGCACTCGACCGGAGGCTACGGCGAGCGCCGCGCCTCGTGCGAGAAGGGCGCCCGCGAGCTGGGCGTGAGCTCGCTGCGCGACATCACGGTCGGTGACCTCGACCGCGCTCGCACGGTGCTCGACGACGTCACCTTCCGTCGCGTCGCCCACGTCGTCACCGAGAACCAGCGCGTGCTCGACACCGTCGACACGCTGCGGGCCGAGGGTCCGCGCGCGATCGGCGGGCTGCTCGTCGCCTCGCACGTCTCGATGCGCGACGACTTCGAGATCTCGGTGCCCGAGCTCGACACCGCCGTGACGGCGGCCCTCGACGCGGGCGCCATCGGAGCGCGCATGACGGGCGGCGGCTTCGGCGGCGCGGCGATCGCCGTGGTCGAGGCCGACAAGCTCGAGGCCACGAAGGCGGCCGTCGCGGCGGCCTTCGCCCGCGCGGGCTTCACGGCCCCGCACCAGTTCACGGTCACGCCGTCGCACGGTCTGCTCCGCGACGCGTAAGGTGCTCGATCGAGGGGCCGCCGGGTTATCCCGGCGGCCCCTCTTGGTCGTTAGAGCCTCAGGAAGCCGTCGTCGATGAGGGCGCGGACGGCCGGGAGGACCGAGGCGGTGAGCGCCCGTTCGTCGACCTCGAGCAGCTGCGCCAGCGCGCCGAGGATCTGGCCGATCGTCAATTCGCCATCGCACGCGCCGACGAGGCCCGCGAGGGCCGGATCCGCCTGCACCGAGCGGCCGAAGCCGCCGCCCTGGCGCAGCTCGATCACCGTCGGGTTCTCGGCGCCCGGCAGGTAGTGGCGCGTCTCCGTCACGTCGGCCGCCGTCGTGAGGCGGCGCGCGAGGAGCGCCTCGTCGTCCAGCGCGGCCTGCGCGTCGTGGGCGGCGAGCACGTCCGCGAGATGGGATCCGAGGGCGCCCTCCGACGGGATCGGCTGCGGCACGCGCTCGTAGCGGGCGAGCGTGGGCTCCCCCGCCGCGCGGCGCAGCAGCACGTAGCCGAAGCCGACCTCGCTCACGCCTCGGGCCGCGAAGTCGTCGAGCCAGGCCGTGAGCAGGCGGTCGTGCTCGGGCGAGCCGGGCGCGGTCCCACCGTCGCGGATCCACATCTCCGCGTACTCGATCGGATTCAGGCTCTCGCGCTCGATGACCCAGGCATCGAGCGCGACGGGCGACGCCTCGACCCACGCGCGGAAACGGTCGAGGCCGGCGACGCCGTCCTTCGTCTCCCAGTTCGCGAGGAACTGCGCGGTGCCGCCCGGCGCCAGGTGATCCCCGACCCCCGCGACCACCCGCTCAACGAGGGCGTCGCCCACGAGCCCGCCGTCGCGGTACTCGTACGCGGGAACGCCCTGCACGCGCGGGGTGATGACGAACGGAGGGTTCGACACGATGCGGTCGAACGTCTCCCCCGCGACGGGCTCGAACAAGGAGCCGGCGCGCACGTCGATCCCGGCGGTGTCGTTGATGAGAGCGTTCATCTCGGTGAACCGCAGCGCGCGTGACGAGATGTCGGTCGCGACGACCTCCTCGGCGTAGCGGCGCGCGCGCAGCGCCTGAACGCCGCAGCCCGTGCCGAGATCGAGCACGCGGCCCGCCGCGGTCGGCAGCTGCAGGCCCGCGAGCGTGAGCGATGCCCCACCCACGCCGAGCACGTGATCCTCGGCCAGCGCCCCGCCGCCCGTGGCGATCTCGTCCAGGTCGGCCGCGATGATCCATTCGCCCGGGCCGCGGTCGTCGTGGAACGACTGCGGCCTCACGATCGCGGTCGGCACGGTGTCGGATCCGTCGAACCGGGCGAGGCCCAGCTCGACGAGACCCCGGGCGCGCAGCGTGGGTAGCGCGGCGTCGACGTGAGCGGTCGGCTGGGCGACGCCGAAGATCAGCAGTCGCGCGAGCACGGCCTGCGGATCCGTCTCGTCGCCGAGCCCGCGCAGGGCGGGTGTGCGCAGGGTGCGGCCGATCGCGTCGTCGGCCTCGACGCCCCAGCGAGCGCGCATCGGCTCGGAGCGGAATCGGGCGTCGGCGAGATCGGCGGCGAGCGTGCGGCAGAGGGTGGCGTCGGGGTTCAGCACTCCCCCATTGTCGCCGCCCACCCGTACACAACGACGCAATAATTCCGTCGAACGCCCTGAGAAACCGGTTCGATGGCCAGGTCGGCGAAGAATCTGCGTCGTTATGTACGCGCGCGTGGTCAGCCGCGGAGGCCGCGTTCGACGATCGCGATCGCGCGGTCGGCAGCGTCCGGCGTCGGCGCCGCGGCGGTGTGGAAGGCGACCATGCTCACCGCCGCCTGCACATCGGCGGCGGTGACGTGCTCGGGCAGGTTCTCGCGCTCGATCATCGCGGTGACGATCGAGACGAGGCGCTCGCCGAGCTCATCGGCGAGGGGCGAGCGAGACGCCACGAGCGCCTCGAGGAGCGATGCGGACACGCGTGCCTGGTCGGCGATCGAGACGAGGAAGTCGTGCAGCCCCACCGGTCGCTCTTCGATCAGCTTGAGGTTCTCCTCGAAGACCGCGACGCCGAGGGCCACCTTGTCGGGAAAGTGCCGGTACAGGCTCGCCTGGCCGACGCCCGCGCGGCGCGCGACGGCGCTGAACGGCACTGAGAACCCCTGTTCGGCGAACAGGTCGCGCGCGGCATCGATGAGAGCGCGCCGATTGTGCGCCGCGGCCGCGGGGCCGCGGTTCTTCTTGGGGGCTTCCCCTGACGTCGCCATAGGAGTAGCCTAATACCGGACATAAATGTCCGGTTAACTTCCGACGAAGGAGAATGACATGGCTGATGCCGCTCAGGGACCCCAGCTGCAGGACTGGGACGAGAAGATCCTCCCGGGCCGCTTCGATGGCAAGACCATCATCGTCACGGGTTCCGGCAGCGGCATCGGCCGCGCGACGGCCAGCCGCATCGCGCGCGAGGGCGGCCGCGTGATCGCCGTCGACATGAACGAGCAGGGCCTCGCCGATTTCGCGGCCGAGCACCCCGAGCAGCAGATCGTGACCGTCACGGCGAACATCACCGACGACGCCGCGATCGCCGCGATCGTCGAGGCCGCCGGCGAACAGATCGACGGCCTCGCCAACGTCGCGGGCATCATGGACAGGATGCAGCCCGTTCACGAGATCGAGCAGGAGCTCTGGGACCGCGTCTTCGCCGTCAACGTCACGGGCTCGTTCAAGCTCATGAAGGCCGTCATCCCCGGCATGCTCGAGCGCGGCGCCGGCAACATCGTCAACGTCGCCAGCGAGGCCGGCCTGCGCGGATCCGCCGCGGGCACCGCCTACACGGCGTCGAAGCACGCCGTCGTCGGCATGACGAAGAGCTCGGCCTACCTGTACGCGCTCAAGGGTCTGCGCATCAACGCCGTCGCCCCGGGCGGCGTCGCGACGGGTATCGACGGCACCTTCGCGTCCGAGCTCGGCGCCGAGCGAATCCAGCGCGGCATGGCGGCGATCCCCTCGATCGCCCGCGCCTCGCAGCTCGCCGCGAGCATCTCGTTCCTGCTGAGCGACGACGCGACCAACCTCAACGGCGTGATCCTGCCGTCGGACGGCGGCTGGTCGGCCGCGTAAGCCCCCCGTGCCCCACTTCGTGCGGGCATGGAGCATATTCCGGCGCGACATGGGACACGCATCCGTTCGTGTCCCCGTCTGCGTCGGTCCGCCGGCTCCAGACCCGTGCACGTAGGACATGGGTCTCCCCCAGCCACCCGCACTACCCTGGGAATCATGCTCAACATGGCCGCCGGTCTTGCCCGCCTCGGTGACCTCGCGCAGCACCCGGTCGTCGCGACGCTCGCGAAGGCCTTCGCCGACGCCGGGCGCGACCTCGCGGTCGTCGGCGGGCCCGTGCGCGATGCTCTCCTCGGCCGCGCCACGCACGACCTCGATTTCACGACCGACGCGCAGCCCGACGAGATCCTGCGGATCGTGACCCCCGTGTCGTCGACGCAGTGGGACATCGGCCGCGCCTTCGGCACCATCGGCGCCCGCGTGCAGGGCGAGCAGGTCGAGATCACGACCTACCGTGCCGACAGCTACGACGGCGTGACCCGCAAGCCCGTCGTCGACTTCGGCGACAGCCTCGAGGGCGACCTGACCCGCCGCGACTTCACGGTCAACGCGATGGCGCTGCGCGTTCCCGAGGTCAAGCTCGTGGATCCGACGGGCGGCGTGGAGGACCTCGTCGCCGGCGTTCTGCGCACCCCGATCGATCCGTCCGTCAGCTTCGGCGACGACCCGCTGCGCATGCTGCGGGCTGCGCGCTTCGCGGCGCAGCTCGGCTTCGACGTCGAGGAGGGCACCCGGGCGGCGATCGAGAAGCTGCGAGGCACGATCGAGATCGTGAGCGCCGAGCGCGTGCAGTCCGAGATCGTGCGCATGATGCAGACGTCGGATCCGGTACGCGGCATCCGCGTGCTCGTCGAGACGGGCCTGTCGGACGAGTTCCTGCCCGAGATCGCGGCGATGAAGCTGGAGGTCGACGAGCACCACCACCACAAGGACGTCTACGAGCACTCGCTGACGGTGCTGCAGCAGACGATCGACCTCGAGCAGCAGCGTCACCCGGGCGCCGAGCCCGACGTCGCCCTGCGCATCGCGGCCCTGCTGCACGACATCGGCAAGCCCCGCACACGTAAGCTCGAGCCGGGCGGGGCCGTGAGCTTCTACCACCACGACGTCGTCGGCTCCCGCATGGCGAAGAAGCGCCTGCAGAAGCTGAAGTTCGACACCGCGACGATCCAGACGGTCGGTCGGCTCATCGAGCTGCACCTGCGCTTCTTCGGCTACGCCGAGGGCGCGTGGACGGACTCCGCGGTGCGCCGCTATGTGCGCGACGCGGGAGACGAGCTCGAGCGCCTGCACATCCTCACCCGTGCCGACGTCACGACGCGCAATCAGCGCAAGGCACGCCGCCTCGCGACCGCGTACGACGACATCGAGACGCGCATCGCCGAGTTGCGCGAGCAGGAGGAGGTCGACGCGATCCGTCCCGACCTCGACGGCAACCGGATCCAGCAGATCCTGGGCATCGGTCCCGGACCGCAGGTGGGCGCCGCCTACAGGTTCCTGCTCGAGCTGCGTCTCGACGAGGGCCCGCTGGGCGAGGAAGAGGCTGAGAAGCGTCTTCTCAGCTGGTGGGCGGAGCAGTCTTAA